>Ga0160436_1000140_pt1 | contig 36405 bp, 22 predicted proteins | sample HID1973M_E0MG_FD_108264 | JGI IMG/M metagenome (GOLD analysis project Ga0160436, IMG submission 108264) | Enriched mosquito-associated microbial communities from UW Madison campus, WI, USA - HID1973M_E0 MG | ecosystem: Host-associated > Arthropoda: Insects > Digestive system > Unclassified ...
AAAAACACCACTACTGGCACCTCTGGCTGGATAGACTATCCAGCTTGGTGCGACAGACTATGTCGTACCTGTGTGGATACTAGCGCAACTCAAGACGGACTCACCAAGGAAGCGGGACATGCATCGCGATCAGTACCTCGGTAACACCTCGCCCACCACGACCAGCCATGCAGTTCGCGACTTCGTCGTCTGGCTGGCCGCAAATCTGGGTGACTCATCGCTTTTCGCCCATGAATATACCGACCGCCGCAGCGGAACTCCGTGGCAGTTTCAGGGGCTACAGGACGCTTGCAAACAGTATCAGTGGAGCCACAAAGGTGTCTTCGGGGTCTCGCCAGGGACAGATCTCGCCAGCAACGATGCGGCACTCAAAGCATTGGGTAATGCGCTACACGGTAGCCTCAGTACAGCAAATGACTCAGCGGCGTTCACTGCAGCGGCGGATGTCATGAAATGGGGCGGTGTCCAGGCAGGAAATGTTCGCTGGCTGACCATCAATACCAATCAGCTTGCCTCGCTGCTGACGTCGACCGCTGTCGCGTTTTCCAATGGGAACTTGGCTGACCCCATCCTCTTGAACAAAGACCTGCGCTTTAACGCCGGAATGACCAAGGTCTATTCGCTGCTGGTTAAGGACTTCATCATCTATGACAGCCGCGTCGGGGCTGCTCTGGGCTGGATCGTGGCCAAGTACTGCGAGGAGAAACAGCTGCCAGGTGTTCCTGCGGAACTCGCCTTTCCCTGGGCTCCGTCGAAAGAGGCACCCAACGCTAAGTCGCCCAAAATCGCAATCCTGGCCGTGGTGCTTTTTGGTTTCCGCGCTTGGTCGCCGGCCCGCAGCACGCCCACTGGAACCTCAAGGCCAGCTGGGTTCTGGCAGAGGTTCTGGCGCTGGCGGGTGCCGACAACTTCGCGGGTCCCACCACTGTTGCGCCGCTGCGCCGCCTGGAGGCCGCATTGTTCATGATCGGTTATGACCTGCCCCAGAGCGGGAACGTCACGGCTGACGTGATGACTGAACCTGTGAATGCCCCAAGCTCTGTTGACGGCTGGATCGAATGCTACACCGCTGTACGTCGCAACCAGTTCAAATACCGCATTGATGAAAGCGGCATCCGGCTTGATGACGGGCGCTATTATCCAATTGCCGTCATCAACAAGATGTTGACCGCGCTGTGGGAAGTATTTGGTACTGCGCCGTTCCCACTGGCCAACAGCGCAACCAAGGTTCGTGCTGACGAAGGCGCTTACGGTATCGGTAAAGCTTACTACGAAGCCACCGAGCGCAAAGGTAACCCACCTGACACCAGCACACTTGTGGCCGTGCTTCAGGATATTGGGGTACTCAGCTTCAACCTAGGTGGGACTACCAACTGGTCGATCACCGCCAGCGAGTTGCCCTTAGTGGGAGTGGGCAGCTCAATCGACATTACGCCCTTGATCAAACGAGAAATCGAACTGATCGAGACTCTGTAAAAACTAAGCACTTAACCTGGAGTGTACCTCAGTGCACTCCAGATTTTTTACCCGCGTCCCAATGCCAAAGGAGATCGCATGTCAGCTAGAGAATAATCTGGAGGGCTGGATATGGCACGCACCTACCGCCGGCAAGGCTGCCGGTATGACTATTTTTTTGCGCTTTGGGATATTGAGCCCGAACTGTTCTCGTCGAAAACCCTTGCAGTGAGAACGCGCCTGGCTCGCTTTCACAGCGACAGCTTCCAAAGTCAGCGCGAGCCACCGCCGAAATGTTTCCGCAAGGGCATTAATCATTCATTGCGCTCGAAAAATCTGATGGCCCTTGCACTCTGGGCCAAGTACCGGGACTTCGATCTGCTCTTGTACGATTTCCGCCGCTGCCCTGCGTGGTTTCCGATGTGAAATCTTGCGAAAGTCATCGAACCTAGTGATCTGAGGCAATAAGTTGCAACCACAGACACATAATCAATCATCACTGTGTCCGTCAAACCTAACCATGGAGATCACACGATGAAAACCTATTCCGCCTTCATGCAACGCGTTGTCGCCACCGCGGGCCCACAAGCGAATTTCACCATCACTGTACAGGCCATCTCGTCGAGCATGGCCAAGGTGACTGCACAAGCGCAGTACCCTGGCTACAAGTGTCTCAACGCACCGACTCAGGTGCGTTGAGACAACCAAGGCCCGAGGTGAGTGGTTGCCCCTTGTCATGCCTTAAGTTCAAGCACCCACTCACCTGGACGCAACCCGTCATCCGCAAGTGTTTGTAACAATTCGCTGTGCTTGTCAAAAGTAGCCATAACCTCGGTGACGTCCAGCGATTTACCTTCGCTGGACACCAACCACAGTCGCCAACCAACGCCTTCCTGGCGATATTTCAGCGCACGACGTCTTTCGTTGTCGGACACGAAGAATCTACCTGTCGGAAGTTGGTCGACTCGTTTGACCTCGACCTGTAGAAAGCGCCCGTTACGAGGGACCAGAACGTCGAATCCAGCATTGCCGATGTAATCGGCAACGTGAAGAAAACTGCGCATTTGCTCTTCGCTGGTTATCGAAGCCAAACGCCGCCTGCCTTCATCCCCAAGAAATGCTAGAGGCACGACCAGTGACTGATGAAAGCTTTCCGGATCGTCATTGAACCACCGCATAGCTTCAGGTACGTAACGATCCAGCACGGCCTCCTCGGCCATTAACCCACCTGTCGCCTTGCGTCGGGCATCACGAATGAAATGATCATCATCTTGAGGTGCATCGCGGGCAATCATGCTGACATTCGTTGCGCTGAACGATTTCAAGCCCAGCGTATCAGGAGCTTCAGGCAGCGCAACCAAGACCAACTTGCCACTCGCGAATGCCAGAGCATCAGTTGAGGGCACCTGGATTTGCTGCTCAACATCTAAACGCCGGTGCAGGGTTACCTGGGCATCAAAATCCATCATTTTTAGATGCTCGACCTCATCTGAACGCACAACTTTTATCTGTTCCCTCAATCGACCCAGTAACCCCTCAGTCCATTGCCCTCGGTATTTTTCAACAGCAGCTACTAACGCGGGCAAGCGATCGGCCGTCTCCAACGTCACAGCATTGGAACTAGCAAAATCTACAATGGGACGAAGCTTGGCTATTCCCCCCAATGCCGCTGTTAGGTCATCTTCCGAAATACTCATGACATTCAAAAAAGTCTGGGGTTTGACCACCATGCCCGGAAACGGATCATGCTGAAGCGCCCCAATGCTTTCCAACACTTCACGAACGGAAGCGACCCACTGCAATCGCTCCTCGGCAGTCAGCGCCAGGGCATCGACTCGAAGCTTGAAGTCGGCAACTTCCTGATCGGAGATACCGTACTCACGCCGAAAGCGCTGGACAGCACCTGGCACGCAGCACTGGTCGTTCGACTCCACCCTAGAAGAGCTACTCCAGGCGTGCAGCCCATCCTTGAACAGTGCTCCGAACGCCCGTGTTTCCGATAGCAATTGGCTCAGCGGATGTGCGCACTCGATTAGTGGTAAATGGGAGCCATCGAACCAGAGTTCACGCAATCCGTCTGGAGTGTCATATTCAAAGACATCACCATCCGCGTCTTTGCCCAGGCAACCGAGCTTGTCTTCGAAGGTCCATTCAATCCAAACGTCGTCGTAGTGCCGGATGATGAGACCAGCAAAACGCTCTAAGGCCTTTTCGACATCGAAATCATTATAGGCAGCACAAGCAGCCGCCAATATATCCGGGACCACCAAGTGCAATTGGCTCCGAAGCATCGAAGCGAGATGAGCGTTGCTATCACCCTGCGAGTTTACATTTACGCTCTCAGGAGAGAAGTTTTTCAAGCCATAGTCGGTTGCACTCTGTTTGCCTATCTTCCTTACTACCCACAGCTTGATATTATCGAACGACAATAATGCAGTCGGGTTTTCGCCGGTGTCATGCCAGATACCATCCGACGCATTACCCCATGCCAACCCCTTCTGCCGCCCAGCTTCGCCGACGACTCGATACAACAGAGGAGGCTTCACGCTTTCGTGTTTTAAGGACAAGTCCACGAGATTTCGATACAGCTCGCACAAATCGCGAAGCCCCATCGAATCAAGTGCGCTAAATTCAATCCGCACCAGGCGCTCGAAGGCACCGCTCACCCGTATAGCGCTGTTAGCTTCCAGTGCATTGGCAATCCCCAGCTGGGAATACCAGGACGAGTCGTTTCCGCGGTCCGCCTCCAGCCTTGGCAGAAGCTTAGTTTTAAAGCCACCTCTTGTTGATTGACGCCATACATCCACTGGTGCATAAGGCCCTCCCCCATTGACTCCATCATGAATCAATACACTTCCGTTGCTCTGCAACCAACGACATTGCTCCAAAGCCTTCAGTAGATGCTGCCCTTGTTCATGTGCCAGGAACCCGGACAGCGAAGACCAGTGAGCAATGAGATCAGTCATTGTCTCAACCGGCAATTCATCGGGCAGCAGGACTGTTTGAGGATCGGATAAAGGAATAAGCCCGATCCCTAGCAGCAGACATACCTCATCGACCGAAGGTGACGCTCCGAGCTCCGCGATGACTCCGGCCAACCAGTCCTCATCCAGCTGCGGCCATGGGCCATTAGATCGCGCACAGGCTTTTGCGGTGTGCCAGCTCCCGTCCAGCCCCTTGATCAGAAGACCGGCCAAGCTCTCCCCTGGGTTAACGGCGGCATCCTTGTTCAGGAAGCGCCATGCTGCACCGACGCCACGCTCTTTCGCGCGACGCAGCAGCGAGCCGACGCCACCTGTGCCTTCATGGCTTGCCAATTCGATGACAGCGATAATCAGTTCAACATGTTCAGCTTCGCTCTCTCCAGCGCGCAGTTGAGCAAGTATCTCCGGCCGCTCGAACTCAATCAGCCCCTGCTGCGCCAGTGTCATATCCAACCCAGGCGTGAACGTCGTGACGAACGTACGTTGGCGCATAATCACCGGCGCCAACTCGCTTTGAGCCTCACGGTTAGGGCGTCGATAGTAGATGCGATCAGCATCAGGACCGCGACGCTGCCCTTGTGAACTCTGAACCAAAGGTTGTGCCCGTAAGACTTGCATACCCCCTGTCAACTGGTCGTTAATAATCGGAATGACCCCGGCGCCGCTGGCTTGAATCCGCTCTATCAAGTACTGACGATGCTTTGAAAGCTGACCGCGACCAAGGTGTCGGTAAGCGTAATCCGCCCAAGCTTCGAGTGCTTCGAACAGTTGCCGATAACGCGCAACGGGCCATGTCCGGTGCGACGGGAAGCTCGCCAGAACCATTTTTTCAAAAGCCTCGCCATCGCCCTTCCAGAAGAGCGTGGCCACTTCACGTTTCAAGTGAGGGCAGGTACAGGCATGGGGAGTGGCATACTCCCAGAATGTTTCAGCCAGACAAACCTGTGGCGTACACCAAAGCTCTAGGATGCACTCCGCGGCCTGGCGAACCAATGTGGCATTCCACCCAGCCGGATCATTTGCCTGTCCCGAGCTATCTAGTTTTCGCAACGTAAGGTGACGACGAGAATTGCTCAGGTAAAAGTCACCGTGAATCTGAACACCAAAACCAGCTGGCTGCTCGGTAGGCAGGTAAGACCAGTATCGCGAGTGGATCGGATCATTGGACACCAGCACACGTACATATGCGACGTCCAGATCCAGCCCCGTGCTTACATGGACAGCGCTGGGGAACGATAACTCTCGCTGAGCCAATGCCAGGTAGTCTTTCTCACCGATTACATGTGTAATTTCGTGACCCGAGCAACTAAGAGTGATGCGTAAACCAGGTGCCGCCCGCTGTTGCAAGAAAGCGAGCGGTCCACGCTGCAGCTCCGCCATGGACTCCTCAATGCTGGCAATAACCTCAGGCTTGCTGATCTCCCGCAAGCGGATCACCGTGACATGCTCCGAGTAGAACTGCGGATCAGCGGATAGCATCAACGGTACGTAAAAGCTGGCTGCATCCTGACTTGTCCAGCCTTCTACAGAAGAAGAGAACCTAGCAGGATGTTTCAAATGCATGCCCCACCAGTTGCCGTTTTCGGCACGGCTCCAGACCTCGACCTGACTCCCCGCACCAAATACCGAGCGAAAGCCGACGCCTTTGTTACCGATACTTTCAGCAGCCGACTTGCTACTTGAGTGCATGCTCAGCAACGCCTGGAGATCGGAGCGCCGTCCCTCAAGGCCATGGGTTGTGACCGCGCGACCGTCGTTAGCGACCTCCAGGATCCGCTGTGCTCGATCCCAACGAACCAGAATATGTCCAGTCGCTCGATCAAGGGCGTTCTGCAGCAACTCAAAGACAACGCGTCCCGAGTAATCCTGCACGACCGCTTTTTCCGACCCCAGATCCCGTAACCTTGAACTCTCCGGAAGCTGTCGATGTTCCTCAAGATGCACCTGCAACATCGTCTGCACTTGAACTGGGTCACGAGGCAACCCCAATGGGTTCGGCATCACTGAATACCTTTGGCTAATTCAGCTTTCAAGTGCTGTGCTAGCCCACTCAGGCGCTGTACGTTCCGACTCACCGCCCCCTCGAATACGCCCGTACTTGCCTCTACCAGGCTGAACCATTCTTTCGCACGGGTAATAGCCGTATAGAGCAATTCCTTGGTCAGCACCGGGTTAAGGGCCTCTGGCAGCACAAGCGCGGTGTGGTTGAACTCCGACCCCTGGGATTTGTGTACGGTCATCGCGTAGACCGTTTCGACTTCAACCAGGCGACTCGGTAGCACGAAGCGCACGCCGCCACTGCCGTCATTGCGCGGGAACGCGACCCGTAGGTGAGTACGGCCAGGTTCACTCTCGTCTTGTGCTGGCAGGCTGAGCGCGATGCCGATGTCGCCGTTCATCAATCCAAGGCTGTAATCATTACGGGTAACCAGTACCGGTCGACCCTCATACCAACCTTGATCGTTGTTGATCAGGCCTTGATGTTTTAGCTCACTTGCAACTCGCTGATTCAACCCTTCGACACCCCATGGGCCGCAGCGCAGTGCACAAAGCAGACGGAACTCGTCGAACGCCAAGAGAATCTTGCCGGCCCAGATATCCCATTTATCACCTTCCCAAGTTGTCCCGGATGCAGGCCGCTGACTGTGAAGCCGCTCTAGATAATGGCGATATCCCGGTGCAGCCTTTTCAGCGCCAGAATGACCTTCGACGACTAGTCGCGTCAGCGATCTGTCCTGCTCACCACGCAGTTTGAGGTTGAAGAGTTGCTCGGACGATTGCTCAAGCAGCTTTCGGGCTTCGCCCGCATTTTTCTCGTTGACCAGTCGCGCTAAGCGGCCGATACCTCGGTTAGCATCAAAGCGCCTTGAATAGCGCAGCATGACGGTTTGCTGAGCAAGCGGATCGCCTGGGGCCTCCCCAGTTTGTAGTCCAGGAGCATCAACAGTTTCGCCTGTGTTGATGCTGAGCCAAGTGCTGGTTTCAGCGGTATAGCGGCCAGCTTCGGCATCCCGGCAAAGATCCCCGAGGACAGCGCCAGCATCCACGGAGGCTAGTTGGTCTTTGTCACCGAGCATAATGAGCCGCGCTTGCAGCGGGAGCGCGTCGAGTAGGCACGCCATCATTTCCAGGTCGATCATCGAGGCCTCGTCCACCACCAACACGTCCAGCGCCAAGGGATTGTCTTGACAATGAACAAAGTTGCGTGAATCGGGCCGATTACCCAGCAAGCGATGCAGCGTAGATACATCGGTGGGAATCGCCTGACGCACGATGTCGGCCACCTGTAATTCGCTTACAGCCCTGCCGATCGATTCTGACAAACGCGCAGCAGCCTTGCCTGTCGGCGCAGCTAGTCGGATGCGCAATGGCTTGCCAGCTTGAACCGCTGGGGTTTGCAACAACCCCAACAGACGCACTACCGAAGTGGTCTTGCCGGTACCGGGTCCTCCAGTGATAACGCTGAAATTACCGCGAGCGGCCAGAGCGCAAGCAAGCTTTTGCCAGCCGGTAAAACGCTCGCCTTCGATCTCGAAAGGGTGTGGAAACAACTCGTCGAGGCGTGCGGACAAATCGTCAGGGGTGGCTGGCGCCTGGATCAGACGTTGGCAGAGTGCTTTGGCAATATTTTGCTCGTAGTTCCAGTAGCGGCGTAGATATAACCGCTCCCCGGCCAGCACCAGAGGACGCTCGGGATAACGCAACGAAGTGTCATGATCCTCCACCAACGTGCTACCCGCCAAAGCCGCACGCCAATGGGTGGCGTCGATGCCGCTCAGCCACTGCGAAGGTAATTGACCGCCCTCCTCACCTTCCGGCGGCAGCGACAAAACGAAATCCGGCGCTTGCAGCGTGGCTGCCAAATCGAGGCAGGAGTGTCCCCGGCCCAACTGGTGGCTGGTCATGGCGGCAGCCAACAACACGCTGGGTTGAGCCTGTGGATCCTGCTCCAACACGAAGGCGGCGAAAGAACGGTCCAGGGCGCGCAGCCAACCGCGGCCGACCCATGACTCCAACTGTCGCAGCAGATCACCTCTACTGGCCTGCACCACACTAATGGCTGGCGCATCAGCACCGCGCTGGCCGTCGCTGAGTTGCTTGAGGGTCAGGCTCATACCGCCACCTCCATGTGCAGGCCCATGAAAAGTTGGTCCATCTTCTCGATCAGCTCGCGCGGAGGCCGTTCGAAGTGCACGCCCTGCGTTTCGGACTGATGTCCACGGACGAACAGGTACACTGCGCCGCCCATATGTCGGTCGTAGTCATAGCCACGCAAACGTAATTTGAGTTGGCGGTGCAGCGCTAGCAGGTAGAGACATGACTGCAAGTCGTAGCGTTTGCCAAGCATGGTCTCGACCATTGACTCGGTGTTGTAGCTTTCATCGCTGCGACCCAACCAGTTAGATTTGTAGTCAGCCACGTAGTAGCGCCCCTGATGTTCGAACGTCAGGTCGATAAAGCCTTTGAACATACCGTTCAATTGCCCCGGCGCCAGTACGGGGCGCGGCTGACCATTCAATGTGTACTCGCGCACCAGCTTGTCGAGTTGCCGAATATTGACCGACTGACTGGAGAACCAAAATTCCATTTCCACCTGATAGGTGCTCAGATCCGCGAGTCTGACGGCGCTGCCGTCAAAGCGCAGTGGCGTCTGCAAGTAGGCAGTAAGCCAGCCTGAAAGTGGCTCGATCCAGGTTTCCCAATCGCGTAAATTGCAGCGGCGAGCGACGGTGCTTTGGATCGTTTCTGGATTGCTCAAGACCTTGTCAAAGCCTTCATTGCCAGCCCATTCAAACAGCCCATGAAGGAATGTACCGGGGCTGGCCCCGCGTGGAAAACTGTGTATGCCGGGACCAGAAGGCAAGGCCTGGACTGGACTGTGGATGGCCTGCCCTTCTTCCTTGAGATTGGCCTCGATCGCAGTGGCGGGCTCCAGCCACGGGCCTGATTCCGCACCCATCAACTGGTTGCCATCGGCGATGGACAAGGCCGAGTAGCTAGCGATCCACCAGTTTGAAGCTGGTTTGTGGAGAGGCTGAAGTGCTGGGCCGAGATCTGGTTTTTGCGGTGGTTGATAGCGTGCCGAAGTCGCTTCGGGCGAGCCTGCACAGACGATGTGTTCGCAAGTGCCTTTGAGGGCTTGCAGCAGTAAATCCAATTGCGCTGCAGTGATTTCATCTCCACCGGACAGTAGATAACCAAGCCCTCCCTTGGAGAGATCAGTCTTCTTGCCATTTGACCGCCCCAAGGGTGCGATCCCCAACCACGTGGCATATCGGGCGCGAGTCAATGCGACGTACAGCAAGCGCATTTCTTCACTCAGACGCTCGTCGTTCGCCTTGTCATAGGCTTCCTCGGCCACATCGGACTTACCCAGGTCGATGCAAAGCTCGCCGTCATCCTCCGTGTGAAACATCGGCGGTGACTTACTGCGACCACTGAGCTCCGTCGCGCTGCAGATGAAAGGCAGTAACACCAGCGGATACTCCAGGCCCTTAGACTTGTGTACCGTAACGACCTTGATCAGATCGGCGTCGCTTTCCAGGCGCAAGACCTCTTCTTCACTGGACGCTTCCAGTTGCTCGGCTAGATGACGGATAACTGCGTTCTCACCGTCCAACTCAGCGGCGCTACGTTGCAGCCATTCGGCCAAGTGCAACAAGTTGGTCAGGCTGCGCTCACCGCCGGTTTCCCTCAGCAGACGTGCAGGGACCTTGAAATCTGCCAGCAGCCTGCGGAGCATCGGCAGCACACCTTGTTGCTGCCAAAGCTGGCGATACTCGCGAAAACTCTGCACTTGCTCTTCCCAGTGCAACTCGTTGTGATTGAGCTGCTCCAGGGCTTGCCAGTCCAGGCCGATACTGCGTGTCGCCAACGCGGCCCGCAGTAAGCGATCAACCGAAGGTTCGGCGCATGCACGTAAAACGTAGAGAAGATCGCGCGCTTCCTCGCTGTCGAAAACCGAGTCGCGATCAGACAGGTATACGCTGGCCAGATTACGTTGGGCCAGCGATCTACGGATGACTTCGGCTTCGGTTCGGTTGCGCACCAGGATGGCAATATCAGCAGGTCGCAATGCCGTGAAACCACCATCGGACTGACGCAATCCTGCCTGCTGTAGGCCGCTCGGCTCAAGCCAAGCTTGAATTGCCGAGGCGGCGGAGTCGGCCATCCCGCGACGATAGGTGTCAGCGTTGACCATATCGCCCTCGCCCGCCAGGCTCCACAACGTCAACGCCGCCTGCCGTTGTCCGCCAACTTCCAGGTGGTCTTCTCGCCCCTTGGCATCCACGCGATGAAACGGCACCGGATTCGATACGCCCTTTTTGGCGAAGCGGAAAGCTGCACGCTCATGCCCCTCAGCAAACTCAAAGCAACGATTGGTTGCCGCAACCATTGCCTCAGTGGAGCGGTAGTTGGTACCTAGAGTGTAATGGCGTCCGACGGTAGCTTCGCGAGCGCGCAAATAGGTGTAGATGTCCGCGCCACGAAACGCATAAATCGCCTGCTTCGGATCACCGATCATGAACAAGCCACTGTCTTGAGCACTTTCGGCAATGCGATAGACAGTCTCAAAAATCCGGTACTGAACCGGGTCGGTATCCTGAAATTCGTCGATCAGTGCAACCGGGTACTGCTCGCGAATGGTCCGCGCCAGACGATCGCCCGAAGGGCCCTGCAGAGCCGCGTCGAGCCGGTTAAGAAGGTCATTGAAACCAATTTCAGCCCGGCGAAGTTTTTCGGCATCGAAGCACTCACTGATCTCCCCCAACGCATGGAGCAGCAATTGGGCACGAATATCCTGTTTTGCTGCCTGATGGTCGACCAGAGCATCGATTGCCTGAAACGCCTCATGCTGAGAAGGTTGCGCGCCCCCCGTCAATACAAAACGAGTCTGACCAAACTTGCTCAAATTTTTTGGTGCGTCCTGCCCCAGGGCCCACTGTTCAAGGTCAGCCAACCAGCCATTAAACACCGGATCTTCTTTGACCTTACGGTAACTGTTCCCATGGAGCTTACCTCGCATACCCCGTAACAGCGATTCTATCGCCGGCCGATCATTTCGCCAGGCGCTGCGGGCCGCATGCTCCAGGGTACTGGCGCTAGCATTCCAATTGGCCGGCTCTTTGAGAAGAACGCTCAATGTTCCCGGTGTTGGCAAATCTTTACCGCCGTGCATAAAGCTCGCTTCGCGCCGAGTCAGCAAGGAGGACAGCGCCTCACCCAGCGCCTTCGGCCCTTTGAAGTACTCCGCGATGACCTTCGCCTCAACGAGCGATAAGCCGTAGAAATGCCGCCGCCAGTAATCCCTCACTACCTCAGCCAGCAATTCGCTCTGGTCGGTTTCCAACGTCTGAGTGAATAAACTACCGCTGTCGAACGCATGTTCTCGCAGCATCCGATAACACCAACCGTGAATAGTCGAAACAGCAGCTTCGTCCATCCACTCACCGGCGAGTTGCAAGCGACGAGCGCACTCCGGCCATTGATTCGTCGGGTAGTCAGCTCGCAGCTGTTCAAGCAATGAGTCGTGCTTTTTCAGCGGTTCGCCGAAGCAGTAAGCCGCTTCACTGAGGCGCAACCGAATACGATCACGCAGCTCTTGCGTCGCAGCATCGGTGAAGGTCACCACCAGAATTTCCGGCGGATTGAGCGGGCGCTGAAATGCGCTTTCGCCACCGTGTCCCAGCACCAATCGCACATACAGCAAAGCGATGGTAAACGTCTTGCCGGTGCCGGCGCTGGCTTCGATTAGTCGGCTGCCATGCAGAGGGAAGCTTAGAGCTTCGAGGTTCACTGAGGTCATTGGTCGCTCCCTGCGTTAGAAGTTGGAAGGTGTCTGAACAAAGGGCCGTAAAGCCGCTCGGCCAACACAGTAAATCGCTCGTCGGCGTACAGCGCATTGAAGTCCGCATAAGCACGCCGCAAGGCCGCGGAGTTCTCCACCTCACCAGTGCTCATATAGCCGCCCTCGAAGGCTTCGCGAGCCGCCTCCAAGGCTTTGGCCTCGTCACCGCTCGCTTTAGTCAGCCAGGCGAAAGCGGTCTTGCAACCTACCGGCAAGGGCTGGCACATTCCCTCGTCCCACAGTTGCAGTAAGTTCTGCAAGTGCTCTTCAGCACGGGATTTTTCCAGCGCAGGGAAAACGACATCACCATTAAGGCTGACCAAAATCGTGGTACAAGGCTCCGCACCCAGCTGCGAAGCCAAGTGCCGCACCCAAGGTCGAACAAGGTTGTGCCAACGATAGCTGTCATCGGTGCACAGCTTTTTGCTATCCAGCTGCACATACGCCAGCTGCCCCTGCGCATTTCGGCGCATACCGCCCAGCCAGTCGGTAAACCTCGGAGAAGTGCCTATCGACTCGCATTTCATTTCGAATTGCCCAGGTTCTAACTGCCCCCACTCCTGAAGCCTGCCGTGGTAGCGAGCGAGCAGGTCCGGCAGCGGGTCAGCCAGTTTGGCTGCGCTCAATGAGCCGAATCCAGCCAGGGGCAATTTACCCTCCCGCTGCAGGCGTTGAACGTGATGATCCAGCTCAGTAATAGCCTGCTCGGGCTCATACTTTTCTTCCACCCAACGCTTGAGCTCCTGACTCAATGCGTCCTGATGCTGCCAGCTTTCCAATGCGTCAAGTTCAAACGGCTCTTCGTCACGGCTAGTTAGTTCATCGCTATCGAAGTGCACTTTGAGCCGCTGCTGGAAGAATGCAGCCACCGGATCACGTAGAAATCCCGACAACTGTCGCAGGGTCAGCGCAGTGTCTTGTTGCAAAGGCGTCAGCTCTATTTTCGCCTGAACGTCATCGGCTACCGAATGAACCTCGCGCCACTCGTGAGAGTAGGTAAACAGACCGTCAGGCCCAGGCATGTGGGCGAAGTAGGAAGGGCTGAACGGTTGCAGCGGGTGCTCCAGCGTTAAGGCTTTACTCAAAGCTCGAGAATCATCCAGGTTGCTCCCCAATCGCCACCCAACAGACAGATGATCGCGCAACTGCTCGATCAACACCGATGGTACTCGCTCGCTGTTATCGCGAATATTGCGTCCCACCCAACTGACATACAGCTGCTCCCTCGCCGACAGCACAGCCTCTAGCAACAGGTAGCGATCATCCTCGCGTCGAGAGCGGTCGCCGGGACGATAATCGTGACGCATCAGATCGAAGTCGACATGCGATTGCTGGCGTGGGTAATCGCCGTCGTTCATACCCAATAGGCAGACCACCTTAAAGGGAATTGCACGCATCGACATCAGCGTACAGAAGTTCACGGCTCCAGCCAGGAAACGCTGGGACAGACCGCCTTGATCCATACCTGCCAACCAAGCTTCGTGGACGACACTCAGTGGTACCAGCTCATCGAATTGAGCCTGATCACAGGTCTTCAACCAGCCCTCCAGCAACCTCAATAACTGGTTGACGAGCAACTCGTCGTCCTCATCAACTGGCAGGAAGAAAACCTTGAGTAGCGATTGCAGACGTTCGACCCAAAGCTTGGGCTGAGCAGGCTGTTGCAGGTCGATCCGAGCAATTTCCAGATGATCGAGCAGTGTCAACAATGGCCCTGCCAATGCGGCCTCCAGACCCGAAACTTCATCATACGGCTCGATCCCATCGAGAGCAGGACCTTTGCCTGCCGCGTAGCCCAGCAGCATGCGCCGCAGGCCGAAACGCCAAGTGTTCTGTTCAAGCCCAGAGGGCATGTCCAAACTTTCACGCTGAGCGCCGTCCAGTCCCCAGCGGATGCCGGACCCTTCAATCCAGCGGTGCAGAATCGGCAAGTCGGACTCAGCTACGCCAAAACGAGCTCGAAGCGCTGGGACATCCAGTAAGTCAAGAATATCGCTGACGGCAAAACGGCTTTGTGGCAACTTGAGCAGATGTTCGAGGGCAATCAGTAGCGGCTCACGACCGCGCTGCCCTTGGTCGGCCAATGTAAAGGGGATATACCGGGGATCCTGGTACGGCACTTGGCCAAACACCGCTTCGATATACGGCGCATAAGCATTGATGTCCGGCACCATGATGATCACGTCCCGAGGACTGAGCTCAGGGTTCGCACTGAAGCGCGCCAGTAGTTGATCATGGAGGATTTCCACTTCACGCTGGGCGCTGTGGGCGACATGGAAACGTATAGAGCGATCACTTTCGAGCAGCACCGGTGACCAGTGCTCCCGGGTTTCACCGAGGGGACGAAGCTCAAGAATATCGTCCTGCAGTTGCGCCAGCAGAGTGGGAGCTTCCTCCTCACTGAATAGATCGATTCGCCCGCCGTTAACGTCATCAAACAGATGCCGATAGCTGGACGGATCATCGTAGCTGTCGAGCAGGTTTATGTAGTCACGTCCCTGCTTGCCCCAAGCCGCTAATAGTGGCTGACTCTGCTGATGAAGAGGATCGGTGCCCGAGGCAAAGCCGGATACCTTGTGCTGCTGGCGCTTGTACTGGTGAACCAACAAATCCTTGTCCGCAACGATATCGATCCAGTGATGACGACAAGGATTGTGGACACAAAGCAATACCTGGCTGAAGCGCGATAGCATGGCCAACGCTTCAAGGACCTGTGCAGGCATCGAAGAGATACCGAATACTACAACCCGACGTGGCAATCCCGCGGGAGCTTGCCCAACGACTTGCAAACGGGAAACAAAGCGTTTGTGCACCCCGGCTCGGCTTTGCTCGAGAGCACCCTCGCCCACATCAGCCAGTAACTCGCGCCATAGTTCGGCCTGCCAGAGGTTGTCGGCGTTCAGAGGGCGCGGCGTGCCATTGATCTGCCTGAGTTGGTCACGACCCGCTGCCCAGTCCTCCAACCAGTCGGCGCGGTAGACCTGATATTGATCGAACAGATCGGCCAGGCGTTCTGCCAGCTGGTGACGCTTACGCAGGTCATCGTCATGCTCGAGGAAACGCTGCAGGCTTTGGAAGGCTGTCTTGGCCAGCAGGTGAGGTAACAATCGCATCAGACGCCAAGTTAGCGGTGTCTTGTCGAGCGGAGAGTTCTCGGGTATGGAGTCAGCTCCCAAAACTGCGCGATAGGCTTGCCACAAAAAACTTGCCGGCAGTTGCACATCCAGCGCAGCCGCGATTCCGCAACCGCCCGCTTGAGGGTCCTCGGCCAAGGCAAGTTTGAGCCATTGTGCGATACCATTGCTGTGTACCAGCACCACTTCGTTTTCCAAGGGCGCAAGCGGATAGCGTTGCATCCAGCTAACGGCCAGGGCACGCAAATCATCAAGTCGGTTGCTATGGATAATCATGAAGCCGGGCTTCAACACGTCAGCGTCCTGCATGAAATCACTCCTTCAGATTTAGAAACGACGCGCCAAAGCGCTGGATACCAAAAGGCCAGTACTGTAAGTCGAATAGCTCAGGCATAACAGCGCCTTGATCGGTAACGTCAGAACCTACGCGGCTAAACACATACCGGCTTATTGCGCCGGAAAGATGCGTGGCGATGACCAGCCGTAATAACGGAATCGCCAATCACCACTACAAAGCTATTGCGCAACCTCTCAACTAACTGACGCTGACGGCCTTGATCGCATACGCTGTCGAACTGGCAATCGAACGCCTTGCGATCAAACAGTAAACCTCAGCGCCGTGCTTCAAAATGCGTACTCCATAGCTGCGTAGCCATCGACCTGCTGCACACGAATGCCCCGTTGCGTGCAGCGCTGAACAGCATGATGAGTGAACTCCATGCGACGCCTCCTGGTTGGCCGCTCAGAGACGGGCTGCCTGACTCGAAATTGAGTGGGTCGTCCTTGATCCGGGGCATCTACTAACGTGGAGCCGCACATCCGTATTGGCAGACGATATGTCGTTTAATACGACAGGGAAATGGTGGACAGATGCACAGGTCAAGTTTTGGTGCAGGTATGGATCGCAGAAGCACCATGAACCGGATCGCCTGCGACATAAAAGCTGTTCTTCCGTGCGCTTTATTGACAGTTACCCAACAGAGATCGGATGAGGCTCCGAACTAAATAATGGAAATCATTTCTCCTATGCAAAATTGCAGCGCACTTGACCACGCGTTTGCATTCGTCCTGATCAGTCATTTGCATTGGACTTGACCACTGATTGCAGAGGATTTGACTGATCAGACATCAAAGATGAGAGGTTCATTGCGGCCCTTCACGGTGCCTACAAAATCAGGGGCGATTAAAGCTTACCTCATCAGGTAATGCGTATTTCGGCCCATCGTGACCGCCCGTTTTGCTAACAACGTGACAGGTTTCTCCATCCGATTGCGCGAGGTCAAAACTCTTATCGCATCGGTCACAATGTCGCTTCTTTTTCCGTCTTTTTACGTCGCAGCGACTCGTCTTTCATCACGATTCGATACGCGCTGTGCACCAGTCGACCAAGTAAAGCGTCGGCCACTGTCGGATCGTTGATCCAGCCGTGCCAGTGATCTACCGGCAGTTGGCTGGCCAGTACCGTCGACCGCGAGCCGGCGCGGTCGACGATCACTTCGAACAGGTCGTGCCGTGCGCTTTCTTCCCGTGACGCCAGAGCCCAGTCGTCAAGGATCAACACGTCAACTTTGGCCAGATGTTGTTGCCACGCTGCCAAACACTTACCAAGGTTTCTGTTCAATTTAAATCAAATAAATCTCAGACCTATATCACTCCTTTGAACGCCCCACGGTATCGACTGCTGTCGGGGATTTGGCGTGCCAGATTTTGTTTCAGCACGCTCATCACTTGAGAGGATCTGCGTATGTATACCCCATGCCCAAGTTGTAACTCTGGAAGGGTCGTCACTAAGAACATTGGCAAACAAGCGGGTGGTTTGATTGGTGCAGCAGGAGGTGCGGCCAGTGGTGCCGCCGGCGCCCTGTCGGGGGCGGAAGCCGGCGCGGTGCTGGGCGTAGTCGGGGGGCCGGTCGGGATCGCCATTGGCAGTATCGCCGGGGCTCTGCTCGGTGGACTGTTTGGCGGTGTGGCTGGCGGGATAGCGGGAGCCACTCTGGGCGAGCAAATGGATGCCAAGGCGCTGAACAACTACCAGTGTTTGAGTTGCGGTTACAGCTTCAGCGTGAACCGCTGAATCGTAGTGAACCGGTGTCGTCTCCTACTGAAACGGCGCCACCTCCCCTTTATTCGCAAGGAAACACTCCCATGGCACACCTGATCGAACAAATGGCTTACGTCGGCGCAACTCCTTGGCATGGTCTGGGCAGTCGCCTTTCCGAGAACCAACCGCTGGAAATCTGGCAACGCGAAGCCGGCATGGATTGGAAGATTCAAGAAAGCCCTGTTCACTTCAAGGCTGACAGCATCGGCCCTCTGGGCACCATCCACTCTTTCCCCGAACAAAAAGTGCTGTACCGCTCCGATACCAAGGCACCGCTCTCCGTCGTGTCCAACCGGTACCAAATCGTACAACCGCGTGAGGTGCTGGAGTTCTATCGCGACCTGACCGAAGTTTCAGGCTACGAGCTGGAAACCGCTGGAGTGCTGAAGGGCGGCCGAAAGTTTTGGGCGTTGGCACGAACAGGGCAAGGCATAGCGCTGAAAGGTAACGATCAGGTCAATGGCTATCTTTTACTGGCCACCTCCTGTGACGGTACCCTGGCCACCACCGCAACCCCCACCACCGTGCGCGTGGTCTGCAATAACACGCTGACCATCGCCCTGGATGGCACCACCCGAGCAATCAAGGTGCCGCACAATACCCGTTTCGATCCGCAGGCGGTGAAAAAGCAGTTGGGTATCGCTGTCTCGCAATGGGACGCCTTCATGTACCGCATGCGCATGCTGTCCGAACGCAAGGTTCAGTGGCATGAAGCCATGGGCTTCTTCATGAACGTGCTGTGTGATGCCAGTCCGAACAGCCCGCTGCCGGCAGTACTCCCCAACGAACGAGCGCTGCGCAAGGTGCAGGGTCTCTACGAAGGCCAAGGCAGAGGGTCAACGCTGGCATCCGCTCAAGGAACTGCATGGGGCTTGCTCAACGCCGTAACGGAGTACGTTGATCACGAACGCAGGGCTCGTAGTAACGAATACCGCATGGACTCAGCGTGGTTCGGTCAAGGTGCACAGATCAAGCAACGGGCGCTGGAGGCTGCACTTCAACTTGCAGCCTAGCTCCACTCACTTACTCAACTATTAAAACGCCTGGTCAGCTTCTGCTGGCCGGGCGTTTTTATGCCGTTCAGGAAAACATCATGGACATACAAACTCTGCAGCAACCCAGCAGCAAACCCCGCCCTGCGTTGCGCCTGGTGGGCACCAAACAACTGCCACGCGAAGACTGGCTAGCCGTACGTAAACAAGGCATTGGCAGCTCAGATGCCGCCGCTGCCGTGGGGCTTAACCCGTACAAATCACAGCTGGAACTGTGGATGGAGAAAACCGGGCGTGATGAATCACTACCCAAACTCGATCCGCAGGATGAAGAGAGCCCAGCCTACTGGGGCAATGTGCTAGAGCCAATCGTCGCCTGGCATTACAGCAAGCGCTGCGGCAACCGAGTACGGCGGATCAATGCCGTATTGCAACATCCTGATCCTAAACTGCCCTGGATGCTGGCCAACATCGACCGCGAAGTGATCGGAGCCGACGATGTGCAGATACTTGAATGCAAAACCGCCGGCATAAACGGGGCACGCCTCTGGAAAGAGGGGGTGCCCGAATATGTGCAGTTGCAAGTCATGCATCAGTTGGCTGTCACCGGTAAGCAGGCGGCCGATGTGGCGGTGCTGCTAGGCGGCCAGCACCTGGAGATCCATCGCATCGAACGCGACGAGTCACTGATCGCTCGGCTGATCGACCTGGAGCGGCTCTTCTGGGATTACGTCGTCAGTGATACACCGCCGCCGGCAGACGGATCTACCTCCGCGGAGCAGGCGTTGCGCTGCCTGTATCCACAGGACAGTGGGCAAAGCCTGGACTTCAGTCAGGACACTCTGCTCTGTGCGACCTTTGCCGAACTGCAGCACGTGCACGAGTCGATTGCTCTACAGGAAAAGCAGGAAGCTCAGCTCAAGCAAACGTTGCAACAGGCCATGGGCGATGCCAGTCAGGCGACCTTCGCAACCGGCTACATCACATGGAAGAAAGCCAAAGACAGCGTGGCCCTGGATATCCCTCGCCTACTGAAAGAAAAGCCCTATCTGCAAGTGCGCTACTCGACCACCAAAAACGGCAGTCGGCGTTTTCTGCTGGCCTGAACGCTCGCTCTTCCCTTATTCCAAAGCACCCTCTCTCCAACGCCACCCTGGCCATTCGCGCGGTCTCGGTGGCGTTTTTATTTCAGATGCAGGAGAACTCCCATGCTCAAAGGTTTAGCCGTCACCCCTCCGATACTCGGGCGTATTTCCATCGGCAAGATCGTCGAGAAAAACGGCAAACGTCTGCCGGAGAAAGATGATCAGTTCACCATTACATCACAGGTCCAAAGTCGCGGAGGCTGGTTACTGCATCCCCTCAATGAGGAGCTGCGCAACGGCCAGGACGGTAAGCTGCGCAGTATTCCGATTAGGCTGCTCTTCAACGAACCTGCCCTCAACTTTCGCGCTGACTACAGCTTGTTCGACCGCACTACAGGACGACCTCTGTGCATAGGCAATGGTGAGACCTGCAAGCGCTTAACAAAGGACGGCATCCAGTCGCTGCCCTGCCCTTCACCGGATGGCTGTTCACTGGCCCAAGGCAATGCCTGCAAGCCTTACGGTCGGCTGAACGTGGTGATTGGCGATGACGATCCACTGGGCAGCTTTGTCTTTCGCACCACGGGCTACAACAGCATCAGAACCCTGGCAGCGCGTCTGCATTACCTGCAAGCAATCTCCGGCAATCGCCTGGCCTGTCTACCCCTCGAGCTGCGCCTACGCGGTAAATCCACCCGCCAAAGTCATGGCACACCGATCTTCTACGTGGACATCACTGTACGCAACGGCCTGAGCCTAGAAGACGCCTTGCTGGAAGCCAAGCAACTAGAAGAAACCCGGCAAGCGGCGAGCTTTGACCAGAGCGCCTTGGATCACGCGGCCCGGCAAGGCTTTAACAATGGAGCCTTTGAAGACAGTGAGGAGGACACCGGAGCCATTGTCGAGGAGTTCTTCCCCGCCATTGAGGATCAGCCCAGCCCTGTAGAGCCCCAAGCCCAACTGGCAGCGTCTGCCAAACCCTCACTCGCCCAAAAGCTGGAATTCCTAGCCTCCCGGCACAACGACGAGCATAGCGCCCAGTAACTGCGTTGCTCAATCCTCCTCCGCTTGCACGCCTTCGCACAGGAATACCCGCATGAAATATCACAAGCTCAGAGCCGGTGAAGAGACCGGTACCTATGTCATGGAATCTCCAGTCACTGAAGCCGACATCTTGCAGATGGCTCAGCAACTAGCGATGAGCCGTCTGTCTAAAGGCAGGGCACTGACTGATCCGAAGCAGGTATTCGGCCACCTGCAAACATTGCTGCAGTATCACGAGCACGAAGTCTTTGCCTTGCTGTTGCTCGATACTAAACACCGCGTAATCAGCTTTCGGGAACTATTTAGAGGCACTCTGGATGGTGCCACCGTGTATCCGAGGGAAGTGGTCAAGATCGCCCTAGAGCACAACGCAGCAGCCGTGATACTGGTGCACAACCACCCATCCGGTGACCCTGAACCCAGCCAGGCTGATCGCTCACTGACCTGCACGCTCAGGGAGGCGCTGAATCTGATCGGGGTGCGAACACTGGACCACATCATCGTTGGCAGTGACGTCTGTGCATCGCTGGCTGAAAAGGGTTACCTGTAAGTACGTGAGTATGAAGCAACTGCTACGGACCTTTACTGCCATGCTCATGTTCGCTGGCATCCTTGCCGGCTGCATGACAGCACTGCTGCTGTTGATCGGCATGGTGTGCTTTCCGCTGCTGTTGATTGCGGTGATGCTGGCATGCTGGATTTACCGGAGGCTATGGAACCGCACAGACCAACCATCCCAATGAGCGACATAAACCTGCGTGGGCGGCCGAAAGGCTGCTTACGCCGGGACCACCCTCTTTTTTTGCCAGCTCACTACCTGAGCCGCCGCGAGGCCGCTCATCTATTAGCCGCAGCTCACAATCACAGAGCAAAAGCTTTGAACTATATCTCCCGTCAGGGTGAACCTAAAATCGGCAGCCATAGAATCCTTGATGCTCTCGCTTTGGTAACATACACACCCGCAAACCACCTTGTACGACGATGAAACTACTCAATACCTACGACGACCGCGACGAGGCTGAAGATGCCGCCGAGAAGCTAACAGGCGAGAAGCGCCTGGCCAGCGAGCGCGATGCCACCGTGGTCATCTACAACCTGTTCGGTATTCCGAGCTGGAGCAATTTCCACCGCCTTGGCATGTACAACTTGAGCGAGCTGAAGGGTCTACTGGAACGCCGCGCTACCTGGAATCAAACCAACAAAACCCAACACGCCGAGATCATCTCCACATTGAAAACAGTATCCAAGAACTACGGGATAGAAGTTCCTGAACACTGGCGATGAAAGAAAAGTCAGTGATTCTCAATTTAGTCACGAAAAATATCCACCTTCGTTTCAAGGCACTTTCGCAGACTCAAGTCGTTCGCGCCCACCTCAAACCAGCCACCCGGCTTTTGGTAAAAATCCAGGCCTCGCCCGATTTTGATGACCCAACCGTTGTCCAGGCGGATTTCCCGATCGTGCATGTTCGGGTTGAGTTTTACCTCAAGCTCCACATCCATCTCGAGCAGGCTCTGCTTCAACTCTTCCAGCTTCTCTGCAATATCGGCCAGCTGCGTGTTGTCGTCGTATCCGGTGATGAGGTTGATCTTCTTCACCGTTCCGGCCTTTAAGACGCACTCACAAAAGCGAACGAAATTCTGGATCTGGTGCTGAAGGCGAATGTACGGGTCTTCAATGACGACCGTCTTTGCTCCGCGCAGGTAGGGGCCAATGATCGATTCGTAGCTGTGGCCGACGTCACCGTACATAATCGTGAAGTGCTTCTCCACCAACTCTTCTGGAACAACAGGGGTGACGACAGGGGGAGTTGCTTCGACTTTGATCGCAGGCTCGGGCACCCTAGGCTCTTGTATAGCCTCTGTCGCAACGTCACGTTCAGGTGCAAGTTTGTCGTTGAGCTGCCGTCTAAACGGTTGCTGTGTAGCTGCGGCATCCTTCGACTCGGGACAATAGACAACAACTTCTTGCCCTTGCGCATTAAGGAATGAGAGATCGATGCGCGCAAACTCATCATCGGGTTTGCGTTTATTCATCTGTTCCTTCACACGTCGACGGCACTCAACTGCGTAGGCTACATATTCTTCAAACTCCTCATCGGTCGGAGAACCGGTAGGGTGAAGAATCTTCAGGAAGGCACATACGGTCTTCTTGATGCCTTTTTCATCACGGCCCTCAACACTCTTGCCAAGTCGGATGCGTTTGCTGACTTCTTCGTACCGATTGGTGTGCTTGAACTGGTAGTGAAATGCTTCCGCCAGGTAGTCAGTAATGAACCCGTAGCTACTGGTTAGAAATTCGCTACTGTTCTTGGGCATTTCCCAGCCAGGTATGTAGGCTGCGAATCGATCCATGATCGCCAAGTCAAACTCAGCGGGCAAGGGTTGGAAAAGATCATGCTCAACCGAGTTAACTACTTGGCTGATGGATAGATCGAAATTGCCAACAAAGCTAAGGCTAGCGTCAGCGATCACTTCAGCGCCACGCGAAAAGCGACCATTCGCCATGAAATCCTTCATGATTTGAATGGTGTCCGGATCCTTAACTTTGATGCCGCCTACTTCGTCGAAAGCCACGGTATCCCAAAACCCAACCAGACCAACCTTGCGGCGTGCGTTGTTGTAGAACAGTGCCGACTTGGTCGCCTGCCCACCTGAAATCAATGTGGCGTAGGGTGAAAATTCACTGAAGAAATACGACTTCCCGGTGCCGCGTGGCCCAAGCTCAATGTAGTTGTAATTGGGTTCCACGAGGGCCGCCAGGCGCGCAATAAAGTGCATGCACACGCGCTTTGACAGCTTTATTGGTTCCAGGCCAACGGTGCGCAAAATCGCCGCAATCCACTCGTCACGGGTGAATTGAGTACGACCTTCACAATAGCGGTCAAAATCAAAGCGACTGATCTGGATGGGCCGTAGGTCTTCAATGTAAAACGCGTAGTCGTCTTCTTCGATCGCGTTATGTGCCAACGTCACCTCAGCCCAAATTCCGCCCTCCAATAGGCGGTCATTGTCACGATAGAACTTCTCGCCAATAGCGATACGCTGTGAATTGAAGTTCTCCAATGAGGCCCAGTGGCGCTTCTCCTTCTCGACATACCGAACATGGACCTTGTCGATAAAGCGATGCTTGCCTTTGGTTGCCACCTTTGACTGCGCGGCATTGGCCTCGTCAGGCTTTACATAGTTGTGTTGTAGGCTGGCGAGGACCGCCTCCATGCCCGCATCCATCTCAGCCTGATCATCACTCGCACAAAAGCGCGCAAGCAAAAACTCCAGCACGAAGGTAGGGACGTTGGTTCCCTTCTTAATCCGATGGAGTAGATCCTTGCGCAGTACCTTGCCATCAAAGGTGGCGGTCAGCTTTTGGTCGAGCTCATTCATCGTTTTTACACCGCATAGTCGGTTGCCAGGTCAAGTTGGCAGTACACCGTATAAGTCGTTGGATGCAAAGCCTTGATCTTGAATTTCCCCTCGAAATCCATTTGCATCTTGATCGTGACTTGAACCTTGTCACTTGGTTTCAACGACAATGTTCCTGTTGCCGGATTCACTGCACCCCCGGCCTTCGCTTCACCCACCACTTCGCCCTTGCTGTTGTGTGCCTCCAGCAAAATTTCGAACTCGTTTTCAGTCGAGAACATGTCTGCCGTTTCAACTGCAAGGTCAATCACTGGCATACGTGTGGTGATGGCCTTGGCACCGTTCTTGTAGCTCATCGCCACAGATGCTTTATGCAGTGTCGGTTGATTGGATGTTTTCAACTGCATCGTTATCACCGGCACCACGCATTCCTGCAAAGAAATGCCACCGTGATAATAGAGCAAACCACTGCGATAGGCCGCCAGCGAATGTGGCGCAGCGAACTTGGCAAAGTCACCGCGAATGCCCATTTTCTCGGCTGAGACCACTAGGTGATTGCTGTCGCCAGCACCATCACCCAGCGCGCACCGGTCATGAATGCCAATCCATTTGCCTGCGGGCTTGCTGCAGACATCGCCCGCACCAGCGTGGGTGTTCATGAAGAAGCCGTGATCTGTCGCGATCACCACCTCATGAAAGCCACGTTCTTTCAGCTTATGAATTGCGACCCGAATGCGTTTGAGTGCATTGGTAATCTCTGCAGGGGCGGTGTCAGGATGGTTCTCAAAGTGGCTATCTATCTCTACAGCGCGCAACACCAACAAATCGGTTTCAGGCGAGAAATCGAAACGTCCGCGAACAAAGTCTTCCAGACGCCCTTCTTCAAAGCGCTGGCCGTATTTCTTCCGAAACACATCCATGCGCTGCGCAACGGTACCCACCACCTGGTCACCCAGCATTGGCACCAAGCTCTGTTCGTCATTCTTGATGCGAAGCTGCTGGCCAGCCCCGGGCAACAAACTGGCCATGCCTACTGGCGTGATGCTTGGTAGCTGCGCCATTGCAGCCTGCAATTCAACTTGTCCGTCTTCCGTCAACTGCCGTTCCAGCGCCACGCCCAATTCGTAGCGAAGCGCATCAATCATGAAGTACGCCACCTTGTGCCCGTTCTTTTGCAGCTTGGGCGCAACAATGCGGTCAAACACATCAGTATTCGATAGCTGCCCAGCCAACGGCCAGCCACTTTGTTCCACATGGCGAGTGAAGATCAACTGCACCTTCTCGACCAGTTTGCCGTACTGCTTACGAACTTGCTGCTTGACCGGCGTCATGACACCTTGCGCGTCTTGCCAGTCATAATCGCTAACTGCCTGTTCGAACTCGCGATGCAGTCGATCAGCTTCACGCAGGCTGCTCACGTAAAAGGTCAACAACACATCAAGATTGCGTGCGTTGTCCGAAAGCTGCCGCTCCATGTCGTCGCAGGTTTGAAGCAACTCAGTAGCCGCTCGAATCAAATCCCACTGGGCACGGCTCTCGCCTTTGCCCGTCCACACCGATTGCTGATGGCGCTCCGAGATGCTCTTCACCCGGTCGATGTCATCACGCAGGATGCCTTCGATCGCCCGACTCAAAAATGTGCGCTCCTCAAACGGGAAGGTGTCGCGGTCGCCCAAATCAGACCAGCTACCAAATTGGCTGACTAGGCTGAGCTCCTTCTCAATTTCTTCTGCGCGGTCAATATAGACACTCTGCGTGCGGCGATCATTGCGCAGCAGATCGCACAGGTATTCAACCAACGGCTTCGCCTGCGTTTCAGCTCGCGGTACATCGCTCAAACTGGCAGGCAACGCACCAGGCAGATCAAAAACAAACTCGCTGAACAAAACAAAACGCCACAGTTCGTTGGCAACCGAGTCCCATGTCTTGCCCCTCGTCTTCAATGACAGGCCCATGCTGTTGCGGAGTAAATCACGCGCCTCTGTCACCCAGCTATCGCTGCCTTTCAATGCCTCTTGCTGCGCATCGTTTGGCACAAGCAGCGCGAACAGAATGTCTCGGGCGGACTCGACTGCCAGTAGCGCACGCAAGTTGGGCCAGCCTAAGCCGCCGCCAATAGCATCCACCACCGCAAAACTGGGCGAAGCATCCTGCTCAAAGATGGCCCGAATGTCCGTGGTGTGATCTGGCTTCGCCTTCAGGCATAGGCTCTCAAAGCTATCACCATCACCTTCGGGGAAAATCGCCCCTGCTGCGGCAATGGGCGCGAAGGGGTCAGCCTGCCTTTCTTCATCGCTCTCGGGAGCTTTTGAAGGCACATAGACCAGCATCCCTACGAGTTGCCGATCGATCACATCACGCAAGCCCTGCATCGCAGCTACCCGACTCTCAATGCTGCTCTTTGAAGCATCCACAACCAGCAGCTTTTCGTCGGCCAACCCTTTGCAGACTTCTTGGTAATGTCCGGCAGGGTCATATACCACAAGACTGCCCGTCTTCTGCAATCGGGGACGAAGAATTTTGTTCTGAATGAATTCAGCAATGCTCATGAGCTGCTCCTTAGGCTCAGATGGACTTGAAGTAAAAACTGACGGGGAATTCTTTGACGTCCTGGATCATTCCTCACCCCCGGACTTCTTTTTCCCGCGTGTTTTTTTGGGAGCGGCCTCTGGCTCCACGTACAAATCTTCAAGCCCATGCGCGATGGCGAGGGAATTGTCGGTCTTGCATTTCTCACGTACGCGTTCTGGCCAGTAGGCCATAGCCAGGTGTGCCCAGTCGTAGTCGCCTTTTTCCAGCTTAGTCCAGGTGTCTTTCAAGATCTTTTGCCAGGCCTTATGGCGGAATAGTGACCGCAGCGGCGCGGCGGTGATTTGCACGCCGTCGTCGTGGTTGGGCTGGTAGGTCGGTGCGATCTTGAGCAAGGTGTCGCGAAGGTCAGTCAACTCTTGCTCGAAGGTTTGCAGTGTTTCGTATTGCTTTTCCTCATCACGAGAGCGGCAACTGCCCCTCAAGCGCAACTCTGCGCACTCACGGCTGATTTGGGTGAGCTTGCCGTTGGGACCGTCGAGAAAGTCATTCACCGCGGTGAACAGTGTCTGGTTAGTCAAGGATGGGTAATAGATCCACAAGATGTAACTGCACGAAGCAGTTGCAAGTGGCCAGTAGACCGGAGCTTTACGGCTACTTTTTGTATATCGTTTTAAATGATCGGCAAAAAAACCCGTGGCAGATTTAAAATAATCACGCAGGTCTTTAATGCCAAGCGCATTACACGAAATCATCTCTATTTCATCGGCTCGCTCTCGCCAAACAACGCGCAGAGTTTCTCTGACTCGCTCTACAATATCAACCTTACTACCATCGTCAACTACAAGAATACCATCACTAGAAATGGGCATTGGATAATCAATAGGAATAGATCCAGCACCTACTGGCAACCCTTGAGAGTTAGTCAGCATCCCTGGCGCACAAACTGGCAAGGGAGCAAAAGGATCTACCAACTTCTCTGGTCTACTCCTCCCGGTAGAGAAGCGAATATCCCAACGGCCAAATATCGCCCCTACGGCAAAAGAAATCTCATCTGCACCTGGTGAGTATTCATACCAATTGGCAACACTTCTACCATCCCAGCGCGGGAGGATTTCACTCTGTATGTACTTATGGTCAATCTCAGATAAGCCAAGCAAACGAGACATGATATTGTCCGCTTCAGCTTCACTTTTCAGGATCTCGTCTTGCGCATTCTGCCGCGCAGTAAAGTAAGCATGAGAATCAACAACCCCACTAAATCTGTGCGTTGTTTCGTCGAAAGAAAAAACAGTCGAGACTAAGCGAGAATTTTCCTCTCCGAGTGCTGATAGCTTATTCTGAATCTCATAATCCAAAACTGGCCAAGGCATACGTGCCACGCTTCCCTCTTGGTATTGAGGGTTCATTTCTAAACTTTCTCTTCGTATCGATATCAGATATTGAGCTGACGGTGTATTTATCGCTTGCAGCAATGCACCGTTACTTTGTGTTTTCCCAAATATCGCTTTGCCCGCCACACTAAAATAGCAACCAGCTGGCAAACTACTAACACGGAGAAAAGTGGTCCTTTGACCGAACGTCAACCCTTCATGGAAATAATCATTCTCAGGATGCAAAACCCAATCTAAATTTCCTTTCAAATAAGGATATTTTTTATTTAGGTCCGCCTTAATCTCCCGCAAATCTGCCTTGGCATTCAAAACGAGATCAACATCTGAAAAATACGGCGATAATTCGCCACCCTTGGCGTATCCAACCCACTTGGCATCAGCACCAATATTTTTTGGTTGTACTTCCCACCACAAGCGGGAGTAACGAAACTCATCACGAGGTGCCAATCCCATTTGCACATCTGCAACATCTGAACCAAAAAGTGTTAGATTCTCTAAATGCTCCAAGAACGATGGACTCACCCAGTAACAAAGTGGTGCGTCATCTAGCATTTCGAAATCACTAAATTTTCGCTCGAAAACGCCTTCCTTAAAGACCCCATTCGTCATGGAGAGTAATGCAGCAGCCTTATCGCTCTCCCGGTGAAACATACCAAATTTACAAGCTGCGCTGGTGCTCATCCCTTTTTGTGCGACATATATAGCCGTCTCATTAAAGGCGTCATCCAGCTCGCCCATACCAATATCTGCATAGATTGTTAGGGGTGCTTTTTCAAAAAGAACATCTCTTCGCCATTTTTTTAGCGAATAAAGAAAGAACATCGTACGTGAACTAATTTCACCAATTAGCCCTCCGGTTCTTAACAGCGAAACGGCTCGAGTAAAAAAGGTGGCCGCAAGCTCTTCAATAGAGGTTTCAGGATAGTTATCTTTGTAATATTTTTCGTGCGTTTTGGTTGCCTGACCAAAAGGTGGGTTCATCACCACCACATCGAACACCTCTCTACATAGATCGATGAGTCGTAACCCTTGTAGGGCGTCTTGTGCAAACAGGCGCCCCTGGTATGTCGATTTTGCCGCCTGTGCGAACTCAGTGAGTGCCGTACGCAGCCGTGCCTCAGCTTGCTCCCAGCTCTCCTGCTCCTGTGCGGCAAACAGGCCAGAGCCATTGCCCACATAGACCTGACGGATCAAGTTCGGCAATTCGCGCTCGACCTGCAACAGCACACCGAGTTCAGGGAGCCCTTTGAGCATTTGTAACGTTTTCTCGAACAGCTCAGCGTCGCGCTGATCAAGCTGGGCGGCAAACTGCAAACGCAGTTCTCGCTCGGCTGGCGGTGCAACGGCGGCCACCACATGCCCCTGACCAATACGTGGACGATCTTTGGCTTTAACAGCGGCATCATGCCAAGCACGCTGTGCCCGCAGCCACAGCGCCAAGGTGGCAATCTGCGCGGCACGTGGATCGATGTCCACGCCGTAGATGTTGTTTTCGATAATCAGACGCGGCACATCGCGCGCAAAAGCAGCTTCGTCTTCGTAAGTCTGGCAAAGAGGCTTAAGTGCAACCTGGGGCTGAGTGGAAACATCCAGCGAGCCGGGGCCGTGCTGCTGCTCCCAGCCCCATGCCTCCCGATAGATCTCCGCAAACAGATCGAAGGCATACAGGCCAAAGTGCATAGAGCCACAGGCCGGGTCCAGCAGTTTCAGGGTGCGAGGGTCGCGGAGTTTGATGGCCGCCTGTGGTTGCTCATCGGGCTTCACAAGCAAATATTGGCAGCGGTCTCGCAGATCAGTTTGCCCGCCAGTCGCGTTAAACCAGAGACGCCCGAGCGTGTTATCGACCAAGAACTCTACTACGTAACGCGGCGTGAAGAACTGGTTTCGCACCGCCAATTCGCGGCTGTTGCGGGGTGCCTGACTGGCATCGCGCATTGCTTTGCGTTCTTCCTTAGAATTGAAATATTGGTAGATCCACCCGATGGTTTCGTCTGCGGCCCAGAGAGGCTCAATCTCATGGTGGTTTAGCTCATCCAGGAGCTCACGCAAGGCGGCATCGCGTGGGAACAACAAGCCACTGGCGGCATAGCGGTCGAACAGGGCTGGCAGTTCTTGTGCCAGCTCATCGAAGATGCTGAACAGATAAACCTGGTAAGCCTGGCCAGTCTCACCCAGGGCCGTACCGGCAATCTTGCTGTACAGCTGGTAGCCACGAGATTGATAGCCTTTGCTGACCGACTCAATCAACTGCCCACGCGCCTCCATCATCAGCAGTGCTGCCAGGCGGTTGAGCACTGTAAAGGCCTGCTCGCGCACCATGCGATCAAGCACCGCAATGCGGTGATCGGTGTCGTCAGCATCTACGCCCAGGTAGTGCGACAGCGTTTGGCGTAGGACCTCAGCCGTGTGGCGCTGCCGGTCATCCAGATGGGTGAGTCGTGCCATGGGCGTGACTTCACCGGTCTTGGGGTCTAGACCATAAGTTTGCTGAAGCTGGATGCTGAATTCGTCGGACAGCAGACTGCGACATGTGTTAACCAGCTTTTGCAGGCGTCCTCGTGTGGATTGATCGAAAGCCATTTATTCGTCCTGCAGTTCGAGGTTGACGGCAAAGGCATGTGCATATTTCAGCTCGCCACGCAATTGTTGCAGTTGAGTGATTAGCGCATCTAAGTCATCCATGCTGGTGATCTTGGTGCGCGCTTTGATGCTGCGCGCGATGGCTGGTTTCGGTTCATTTACCACACTTGGCACAGGAATTTCAGCTTCGAGCTCCTCCTTAATCCGCTTCGTGCCAAGACGCTCAATGCTGTGTTTCAAACCTTGCACTTCATCCTGCAGTTCAGAGATCTTGTTTGTAATGGAGTTGAGTCCCAACAAATCAGGCGTCACTTCCACAATCAAACGCTCTAGGCTACCCAACAGTTCAGTCTGCTCTTGCTGGGTGAGCTTGATCCACTCCGGCACCCGTTTGAGGTCAACCTCGGCCTCTTTGATGCGTGTTTTGAGCAGATCTTGCATCGCGATCACCGTATCGCGAATGCGGGCGCGAATGGTGGTGAGGCTGGTGCTGAAATCAGCCGCAAAACGATAAAAATCGGCCTGCTGCAGGCGCTCGTCGATAAGACTGAGGGCCTCAGCCAACTCTTCTTTTAGCGTGGCTAGCAAAGCCACATTCGGCAGGTTGGCAATGGCCGTGCAGTGCAGGCGAAGATCACGCAGCGTTTGCTCCAGGCCTTGCTCCAATTTGAGTTTGACTTCGGCAGCCCATTTGAGACTTTCAAACAGCTCAGATTGCTCGTTGCCCAAGCGACGCGGCGCATCCGAAGCGTCGGTGAGTAGCACATCGTTAATCTCGTGCGTGAGGTTTTGCAGACGATCTACGCCTGGCAAGTTCAGGCTACGCAGTTTTTCAGTGAGAGGGCCGTATTGGTGCTGCAGTTGCGGAAAGAGCTTGATGGTGACTTTGCTGATATCGTCTTCCAGCGGCACGACGGTGTCGCCAGTCAATTCAGTCAACCGGGTTGCAGCACGTGCCAGTACGTCGTTGGTCGGACGGTCGCCGCCGCGAAGCGAAATGCCAATAATCTTGAACGTATTGTTGGTTTTGATTGCGTCGATGGCTTGTTGGCCATTGACGGTGACCTCACGCCCAGCCACCTTGAGCTTGATCTCACCCGCCAGCAGCATGGCCGCCACCAGATAGCGCAGGGTGTCTGCCGACCAACCAAAGGGCGCATCAGCAAAGACATCAGTCAGGCGCTTGCCGTCGACTGTGCCGTTGCGATCGATGTAGTCACGGATGCTCACCACGGCCAAGTGGTCAGTGCGAATGCTGTGCCGCCCGCTTTGGGTTTGCACAAGGCTCAGAGGATCGAGAGCGCTGGTGATGCCCGACAAATTGCCGACCCGGAGGAATTTCTCAGCGAGTTCAGTTCCGGCGCGTACCGGGGCCTCTACATAGCGATCGAACACTTGCTCAGCCACTTCGCTCAGGTGTTTGCGAGCAGCGTCCAGCAGCTCCGCCGCCAGCGTATCTACTGCGACAACCTGGCCACGGAAGATGAACGAGCCTTGCAACAGGCTGCGCTGGATCTGTGCCCGCAGTTTGGTGCTGAGTTGTTCAGCGCGGTCGGCCTGGCCGTTGCAGTATTCGCGAATTTCCTGATCTGGATCGCTGCGATAGCGGTTGGCGATCTCACGGCAGCGGTGGATGTCAGCCGTCAGCTCGTCCATTTCCGGCGTCGTGCGGCCCACCAGATAGATGTAGAACTTGGATGAGGTGTGACGCGACTCGTCAGTGACTCGAGCGCGTGCGCTGTCGATTTCTTTGGGGTCGACCAGTTCAACAATGGTTTGGATCTGGTTACGCTCACCCGCCAACGATGCGGGCACATTGCCTGCCGATTGCGCCTTAAGTCCGGTGGATACGGCATAGGAACCATGCAATTGAGTGGAGGGCAACGGCGCATAGACACTGGTCAACGCTTCGTTAACGATGCGACGCAGCTCAACGCCGCGCAGTGCAACTTGGCTGCGTTCCTGTTCAATGTCGTTAAGCTTTTCACTGAAGAAGCAAAGGTTGCCGTATTGTTCGCCAAATGGAACGATGGGGTCGTTGATCAGGTCTTCAACCGCCTTGGCCACAGCGTCTCCTTGAGACGCCCCGGCGATACTGGCGTGCATCAGGCTGGTGACGTTTTGACGGGTGATCGGCAGATTGCCAAGGATTTGCAGAACGGCGACCGTCTTGGCGATGTTTTGATGCAACTCGGAATGCGAGAAGCGGATCTTTGTGACTTTCTCGACCGATGCATGCAAAGAGGCGAAAGCGCGCTTGATGTCTTTATCCAGAGCATCAAACAGCGTGACGGTGGTGGCGAGCCAGCCAACGGCCTGCTCTGCAATGGCAGGTTTGCCTTCAGAGCCGTCAATCAGAATATCTTGCACCACCTTAATCGCCGAGCGCAGGCCGATGCCACCCGTGGACTTGGCCAGTGCACCTAGCAAGTGCAGCAGGATGTCGAAATGCGCGGGAAGGAACGGGTAGAGATCAACAAAGGTCTTGCGGTCAAAATCGACGCCATAGACGCGCGCATCAACAAGCTTGGTGTTCTGGCGCAGCTGCTGACCATATTGATCAAACAATCCGCCCAATTCGGCTTCCGCTGGTGACGACTTGCCCAACAGGCGTGTGTAGCAAATTTCCTTGATGTCGTTGGACTCAAGGGCGATCTGAATCGGGAAGCGGTCATTAAGCTTGAACAGTTCTGGTGAGTTGAGGGCTGCCTTCGCGTCGTCCGCCGTGAGCGTTTGCTGCGCCGTTCCGACGATCCAAACCTTGCCGTCGCCGATGTTTTTCAGGTTCTTCGCCAATCCATCGAGGTTCAAGATCAGATTGGGCCGTGGGCCAACGTACTGACCGACTTCATCGATGATGAAGATGATGTATTCTTTGCCCGATGCCTCGCGGGCAATCTCCAACATTTCACGCACACGGTCGTTTTCGAAAACGACGATTTCACTTGATTCGGTCGTGAACGAACTGGGCGTCTTGAAAAGTGTGGGGTAAAGCTTGTGTGCAATTTCAGGAATGAGGCTGTCGACTACCAACTCGTCGTTACGGTAATTGTTCCAGTCTTCACCGCCCGCAGCATCTTTGAATGCATCCAGAAATTCGTTGTAACGACCCTCCTTCTTGAGCCTGCGTTCCAGCGCTGCAACCTTGAGATTGCGCGAATAACCTGCCCACTGCAGGACCTTGTAGAACAGGACCGTCGACACCTCTTCCATGGTCGCACCTGCGACCTGTTCGCTGGCTAAGTCCAACATCAGCACTGCGGCAGGAAAGCGCTTGGCTACGTTCGACAGCAAGGACTTGGTTTGCTGACGCTTGAGACGATCTTGGAGGTGCTGGATGAATGGAACGCCATCAATGGTGATGCGATCGTCAAATGCCAAGCCCAGATACTTGGTGAACGAGCTCTTACCCGAGCCATAAAAGCCTGACACCCAAACGCCGACTTCGTTTTCGCCACCAATGTCCATGGCGGCTTCCATCTTGAGCAGGAGATTCTCAAACTGCTGGTCGATGCTATCGGTAACCACGTATTCCGAGATTTCCGATTTCAGGCGCGCCTCTTGTGACACGCCATAGGTAATTACCTTTTCAATGCTGCGATTGATGCTCTTGCTGGGATCGAAGAGTTTTTTGATTGTCATGTTTTATCTCAATGATTAGCCGCCGACGTGGACAGAGCGGTAGTTGCCATCGTCGGGGTAGAACCCCAGGAATTTGAGTCTTGTCTTGCCGGTCCGCACACCAGGGTAGAAAAACACCGTGGGCACATGGAATTTGCCTTGCAACTTGCCTTCGATGACACCGATGCGTGTGTAGGGATGCAAAGCCTCAAGATCGGTGACCAGTAAAATGGCCTTAGGCTTGCCTTCAAGTTCGGCCAGTTTGGCTTCGATGCGTGCTTGCAACGCGCCATTACTGATGGCATTAGCGAGCGACGCATTGGTCTTCTCCCATGCCCAGGGCGCTTTCTGATCGGCAGCGAGCCAGATCTTGCGGAGCGGTGCCTTCTCGATAATGTCTGCAATATGCTCGGCGATCGAAAAGGTTTCGACTTCCCAGCCTTCGTTGCGCAGTCGGTGCATCCACGCAGGCGTTTCGCGCTTCACATTGAGGATCTGATGCGGCGGAAAAACCAAATAGAAAATGGGCTCGAAGCTGGCATGGCCAAACTCGCGCCCCTGCTTAATTCGCTCCATCAACTCATTGAAATCAGCTTTGAGCGATGACATCGATCAGTTCCTCCATGCTTTTATAGGTCCACCCGATATGCACGACATCGGAAGCGGCCTGAAATATGAGCAGGCCTTGTAATGACAAACGTTTCAGTTGGTCTCGGACGTCGGTACGCTCCAGTCCAAAGAGATCCCAGTCGGAGCTTGAAACAATTTGGTTGTCACCAAGACCACTGAACTTCAAGTCGTAGGCCAAGTAGGCGGCGACCTTTGGCAAGATGCGATAAGCAGCAATCGAGCGCTGGTTGCGGCCTGTGGTTGTCAGTAGTCCATAGTCGGCGCAGCAGCCCATCAAATACGATGAGATGCGTTTGATCGTGGTCTCAGACCATGGCTTTTGCGTTTTTCCTTCGCGCACGCTGTTGGCAACAAATGTGCGTGCGTCCTCCAGTTGGAGGTCATTTCGCCCTGCTGAATAGCGCGCCCAGTAAACTTCTCGAACGAAGTCTGCCAATACAAGATTGGCTCGCGCTGTATAGATAAAGAGCAGTTGGTTGAGCTCGGCGGTCGTGAAACGATCAACCAGGGACTTGAGGCGCGCGGCAACGTATGGGTCGCGCATGTAGCGTGGGGCAAAGCACTCGGCAACAATATTACGTAAGCGCCTTGCCGTTACCAAAGGGAAACGACCCGATGCCAGCGCGGCCTCATAAAGATGCGACGCACTAATGCCAGGTTGATAAACCTGGAGCAGCTGCCTTGTTTCCTCTAGGAGCCCAAGCCCTGCTTGTAGTTGAGTGGTGTAGAAGCGCGGCTGGCTCAATCAACCTCCCGAACGTAGGGGAACGTCTGAATTCCGGAGGTTAGGGCTGCACAATAAAAGCCCGCAGCACGTTGTAGCTCGGTTTGTAGATCTTGACTCATCTGGCCCAGCGAAACGGGGCCCGGCGATGCGGACTCTGGTTTTTCCGCCAACTCAGCCAGGCGCACCATCGCCAGCTCACGACTTGCCAATCTGCCTTGCAATGCTTGCACGAAAGCGATGTCGTTGAGCGCATCAGCAGATGCTTGCTCGAGCCCGATCGGCAAACGAAATAGGTGATAGATACGGCCTACACCAATGACCTCGTCGTGAATTTTAGCTGCCGCGGCAGTTGCACCCTGGTACTGGGCAAGAAACAGAGATCGGTTGAATATTGGAGCCAAAAAAGCAGCCGCTGTAGCGCCGAAGAACTCGCTGCCCCACCAATTGGCCTGGCCCTTTTCCCCCAGGTAACCAATCAGTATCCGGAGCTCTGCGATTGTTTTTGCGATGGTATTCATCAAAGGTCCTAAATCGTTTTTTCCAGCTGGGCAGCTGAGCAGTTGGGCACCCACCGTCAGGTACGCCCCATTACACAAGGTAATCTCAATTCACTACCAATTCACTACCAAAACAACCAAATCGCAACAATGAAAAAGCCCGGTCGTTTCCGAACCGGGCTAAGTCATTGAAAAATATGGTCGGGACGGAGTGATTCGAACACTCGACCCCTAGCACCCCATGCTAGTGCGCTACCGGACTGCGCTACGCCCCGACTAGGCGTGAATCTGTTGCGGCTTCTTGCGAAAGCGTCGAGGAATATACCCTAAGCTTTTGAATGATGGAAGTATTTTGGTGAACAACGTCAGTGACGCAGCACGACCAGTACATCTTCCAGCTCAGCAATCATCTGCTTGATGA
>Ga0160436_1000145_pt1 | contig 36025 bp, 28 predicted proteins | sample HID1973M_E0MG_FD_108264 | JGI IMG/M metagenome (GOLD analysis project Ga0160436, IMG submission 108264) | Enriched mosquito-associated microbial communities from UW Madison campus, WI, USA - HID1973M_E0 MG | ecosystem: Host-associated > Arthropoda: Insects > Digestive system > Unclassified ...
ACCATCGCCAGTGCCCCGAAGGTCAGCGCGTACAGCACGCCCTGCGCGATGAGGTCCATGTCGCCGAACAGGATCGCGGTCGAGCGCGAGCCCATCTTGAGGTCGTCCTCGCGATCGACCATGGCGTACCAGGTGTCGTAGGCGGTGGACCACAGGATGTTGGCCAGGTACAGCAGCCAACCGACCACCGGCACTTCGCCCTGCACGGCGGCGAAGGCCATCGGGATGCCCCAGCCGAACGCCATGCCCAGGTAGACCTGTGGCAAGTGCGTGTAGCGCTTCAGATAGGGATAGCTGGCGGCCAGGAACAGGCCGATGAAGCTCAGGCCCACGGTCAGGCGGTTCATCGTCAGCACCAGGCCGAAGGCGACCAGCATCAGCACCGCGAACACCGCCAGCGCCTCGCGCCCGGATACCGCACCGGTCGCCAGCGGGCGCTGGCGGGTGCGCTCGACATGCGGATCCAGCCAACGGTCGGCGTAGTCGTTGATGACGCAGCCGGCCGAACGGGTCAGCCAGACCCCGCCGGTGAACACGAACAGCGTCCACAGCGGCGGCACGCCGCCGGAGGCCAGCCACAGGGCCCACCAGGTCGGCCACAGCAGCAGCAGCGTGCCGATCGGGCGGTCGCCGCGGATCAGCTTCCAGTACTGGCCCAGCCGCTCGTGCCAGCGCGGTGCTGCCTGGTCGGCGGTTTGGTAGCGTTCGTAGCCCATGCGCGCAGTTTAACGCGCGGCGCGGACGTCGGGCCCGCGCCGCGCCGGGCGACCAGGCTAGCGCTCGTTCGCGGCGTACTCGTAGTAGCCGTAGCTGTAGTAGCCGGTGGCGCGCTTCTCGACTGCGTTGAAGATCGCGCCCTTGACCTGCACGCCGTTCTGCTCGAAGCGCTTCATGGTCAGCAGGATCTCCTTCGGCTGGTTGAGGCCGAAGCGCGTCACCAGCAGGCTGGAGCCGGCGTGGGCGGCCACCAGCGCCGCGTCGGTCACCGCCAGGATCGGCGGCGTGTCGACGATCACCAGGTCGTAGTCGGAAGACAGCGTTTCAAGCATCTTCTGGAAGCGCGGGTGCATCAGCAGTTCGGCCGGGTTCGGCGGGATGTCGCCGCGCACGACGTAGTGCATGTTCTCGAGCCCGGCGACCGGATGGATCGCGTCGCGGATGTCGAGCTTGCCGACCAGCACGTCGGACAGCCCCTGGGTGTGGGCGACGCCCAACACCTTGTGCAAGGTGCCTTTGCGCATGTCCGCGTCGATGACCAGCACCTTCTGGCCGCCCTGCGCGATCACCGCCGCCAGGTTGGCCGAGATGAACGTCTTGCCGACGCCCGGACGCGGGCCGGAGATGGCCAGGATGTTGTTCTTGGCCTCCAGCATCGCGAAGTGCAGGCTGGTGCGCAGGCTGCGCAGCGCCTCCACCGCCAGGTCGGCCGGCGCGGCCGCGGCGAGCAGGTGCGAGCGGCCATCGGCGACGATGCGGTGCTGGCCGCCGCGGGCGCGCTTGAGCTTGGGCAGTTCGCGCGAGTCGCTGAGCGGGATCGCGGCGTAGACCGGCAGGCCGAGTTCCTCGATCTGCGCGGGGTCTTCGATGCCGGGGTTGAGCATGCGCTGCAGGAACACCACACCCACCGACAGGAAACCGCCGAGCAGAGTCGCGACCAACACGACCAACGGCTTTCGCGGCTTCACCGGGTTGCTGGTGTCCACCACGGCCGGGTCGACGATGCGCACGTTGCCGACGGTGCCGGCGCGGGCGACATCCAGCTGCTGGGCCTGGTTGAGCAGCGCGGTGTAGAGCTCGTTGCTGACCTGCAGGTCGCGGGTCAGGCGCAGGAGTTCCTGCTGGGTGTCTGGCAACTGGCCTACTTCGCGATGGAAGCCGGCCTTGCGACCTTCCAGACTCTCGATCTGGGTCATCAGCGCGCGGTAGGCCGGGTGCTCGCGAGTGAAGGCGCGATCCATCTCCGCTTGCTTCAGGCGCAGCTGCTGGATACTGGTCTCGACAGCGACTTCCTGTTCCAGCAGGCCTTTGGTCTGCATGGTGATGTCGACCGAGTTGGCCTTGGACTGGTAGGCGCTCATCGCCGCCTGCGCGTCCTCGACCTGCTTGCGCACCGTCGGCAGCTGGTCCTTGACGAACTGCAGCTGCGAGGCGGCTTCGGCGGAGCTGCGCTCTACGTTCTGGCGGACGTAGGTCTCGGCGATGTGCTGGACGACCTGCTCGGCGAGCACCGGATCGCGGTCCTCGTAGGTGATCTGCAGGATCCCCGATTCCTTGCCCTGCTCGGACGCCTTGATGTCTTCCTGCAACTGGGCGATGACGTCCAGGCGGCGCAGTTTGGTGACCTGGAAGCGTGTGCCTGGGTTGGCCTGCAAAGCGCCCACTTCCAGCGTGGCGCTGCGACCCTGCGCAGACTGGCCGACCTTGCCATGCAGCAGTTCGTCGCCATCCGGGTCATAGAGCGTGAAGCTGGCCGCGTCCTCGCCGACTTGCAGCATCAACGGCTTGTTGAGCAGCGCCTGGGGAACATCGAGGCGATGGATGTCCAACGACTCTCCACCCCAGCCATAACGCGCCAGGCCCAGCGAGGGTTCGGCAAGCGTGTCGGGGGTCTTGGCCTGGAAGCGGCGCGCCAGGAAGCCGCCGACCAACGGGAACCGGTAGGGTTCGACCACGGTTTCCAGATGCAACTGGTCCACTGCCGTGCCGACCACCGTGCGCGAGGTCAGCAGCGCGACTTCGGTAGTGGAGGCGATGCTGCCGCTACCACCCAACGAGGTCAGGTCGGCCAGGCCCGGAATGCTCGGCATCTTCGACTCGACCTGGACCATCGCCTGGGCCTGGTAGACCGGCGGCGCGAGCACCGCATACGCAACACCGCAAACGAAGGCGATCGAGGTCGCGGTGATGATCCACCACTTGCGGTCGATCAACACACCCAGCAGTTCGCGCAGGTCGATTTCGTCGTCTTCGCGGACGGCCCGCGCATTGGTTTGCTTGGTCATGGTTTCCATTTCTTCAGAACAGCGCGCACTGCGCACTGCAGTGGCTTACTTGATATGGGGCAGCCAGCCGGCAACGCCTTCCTCGATCAGTCCGTAGACGTGTTCGAAGGCGAGGCGTTGTTGGCGGTACGGATCAGGAATCTCGCGTTTGCTCCACTTCCCGAGCAGGAAGGTTTTCCCGCTGACCTGGGGGTAGTCGCGCGCGATCTTCGCTTGGTGGCCCTGTTCCATCACCAGGACCAGGTCCGCCGCGGCGAGGATCGAGCCGCTGGCCTGGCGCGCGCGATGGGCGTCCGGATCCAGCCCGGCTTCGCGAAGCAGTTCCCCGGCGGTGGGATCGATCGGGTGCCCGACCAGCGCCTGCAGGCCGGCCGAGGACACCTCCACGCCTGCGCGTCCCTGCACCTGATGGCGCATCAGGACCTCGGCGGTAGGGCTACGGCAGATGTTGCCGATGCAAACGAACAATACCTTCTTGAACACTACTGACCGACCCCGGGTTCCCCTGATGCCCCCTGCCCGTACGCAAAGAACGGACAGCGGCGCAACCTAAACTATCGGCCAGAGCCGACGGACCTTCAGTGCGAGACTTGGCGTCCACTTTTTGTGTCAAACACAAGACGACTGAATTGACAGTGTACACCTCGTTACCATACTGTTAATAGAACAAGTCTTTTGGAAAGGGGATCCCTATGAACATGAAGTTCCCGATGCTCGCTGTCGCCGCAGTTTTCGCCCTGGGCACCCAGTCGTTGGCCTATGCCCAGTCCGCGGGTGCGGCGGGCGGGCCCGCCGCCCCGGCCGCGTCGCCCGGTTCTGTCGCTCAGACTCCGCCGGCGGGCGCTGTCGGCGCCGCCGGTGTCGGCACCGCTGCCGGCACCTCCGGTGCGAGCATTGCCGGCATCAGCACCACGGCCATGGTCGTTGGTGGCGTGATCGTCGCAGGCGTGGTCGCTGCTGCAGCCAGCGGCGGTGGCGGTGGTGGCAAGAAGGGCAATGACAACAATGGCGGCGGCGACGGCGGCCCCGGCCCCGGCACGGGCGGCACCGGCGGTTCGACCGGCACCACCGGCACCACCGGTACGACCGGCACCCACTGAGTCTGTCCCGGCTGTACTGACAGGCCCGCCGGGGACACCCGGCGGGCTTTTTGATGGCTGCGCTGCGCGCGGTCGTTTGGATCGGAACGAAGATGAATCTGTTGCGCCCCTTCGCCATCGCCATGGTGGCGATGACTTGCCTGTCCGGTTGCATCTGGGCTCCTGGACAACACATGGCCAAGACTGCGCCCGGCCCGGCCCAGATCCGTACCAGCGGCAGCGATCAGCTGGATCTGGTCGCGATCACCCCAAAGCTCATCGCGATGGAGCAAGCGTCCCATCAGTCGAAGGGCATGCCGGTGGCGCTGGCGGGATTCCGTCCGGACACCTATCGAATCGGCGCAGGTGACGTCCTCTACATCACGGTCTGGGATCACCCCGAGCTGACCGTGCCCGCGGGCGCCCAGCAGCAACTCAACGCCGCAGGTCGTCTGGTACAGGCCGACGGCTCGTTGTTCTATCCCTATATCGGCACGGTGACGGCTGCGGGCATGACCCCGACCGAACTGCGCGACGAACTGGCCAGGAAGCTGGCACGCTATGTCGAGTCGCCGCAGGTGGACGTCTCCATCCTGACCTATGCCAGCCAGCGTGTCTGGGTGACCGGCGCGACGGCTCGCCCGGCCATCGTGCCGCTGACCGTGGTGCCGCTGACCTTGAACGACGCGGTGAGCAACGCGGGCTTCAACCCTGCCGAAGCGGATCTGTCCGGCGTGCGCCTGACCCGCGGTGACACCACCTATACGCTGGACATGACGGCGTTGGCGGGCGACACCATCTACCTGGCCGCGAACGACAACATCTACGTGCCGTTCCTGGATGCGAAGGAAGTCTTCGTGGTCGGCGAAGTCAACTTCCCGGGTGCCCAGAACTTCAAGACGGGCAGCATCACGCTCAGCCAGGCGCTGGGTCGTTCGCGCGGACTGGCGCAGGCCACCGCCAACGGCAACGCGGTATACGTGATCCGCGGGACCCGCGATCTCGTGCAGGCGCCGTCGGTGGTCTACCAGCTGCAAGCGCAGTCGCCAGCGGCATTCGCGGTGGCCAGCCAATTCGAGCTGCTACCGGGTGACGTCGTGTTCGTGGGTGCTGCCGGGATCACCCGCTGGAGCCGCTTCGTGAGCCAGCTGCTGCCGTTCGCCGGCATCATCAGCAACGCGGCCAGCGCAAGTTCGGACTTCTCGAACTGATCGCGAAGACGCCTGACCTTGCAGTTCATCCGTACCCTCCTGCCGGCCGCCGACGCGCGCGCCGGCCTCGACATCGCAGCGCCTGCGAGCCGTACACGGCTTGAGGTGCTGCTGGTGGCGTTGGCGTTGTTGGCCCTCGTGTCGCTTGGCGGCTGCGCCAGCCTCAGCAATACGGGCGTGGACACCGTGCGCCTGCTCGCAACCGGCGGTCCGGTCATTGCGCTGGACCCGAAGGCGGTGGCCGCCAGCCCCTACGCGCGCATGCAGATCGAGGGCGCCGGGTTGCGTGCGGTGGCCGTGCTCGGCAACGACGATGCGGGCCTGCAATCTTGGTACGGCGATGCACGCCACGTGGTGTTCATGCGCGACGGACAGCTTGCCGCGACCGCTGGCCTGGCCGTCAACGCGGACGATATCCGCATCGAGGGCGACAATCCATTCCTGCATCTGGCGCAGGTAGGTCGCGAGCCGGTGTCGGTGTCGCGGCGCTATGACTGGCGCGGTGGCTATCGCTATGGCGTGCAGGTGAGTGGCTCGCTGTCGCGGCGCGGACAAGAAACGATCGACATCCTGGGCACGCCGCGCGATCTGGTGCGGTACGAAGAAGTGCTGCGCGGGCCGGGCGTCCGCGCCAGCAACGAGTATTGGGTCGACCCGCAGACCGGTTACATCTGGAAAAGCCGGCAACTCGTCGCGCCGGGCACGATGCTTGACCTGGTCGTGCTCAAGCCCTATCTGCCGGCGGGATCCTGATGCGTCGGCTGGCATGGCTGGTCGCGCTTTTCGCGGTCCTGGCTCCAATCCACGCGCTTGCCGACGTCCAGGTGACGGTGGCCGGTGCAGTGGTCCGGCCAGGCGCGCAGTCCTGGCCCGAGGGCAGTCGTTTCTCCGCGGCCGTACTTGCAGCGACGCCGACCGAAGAAGCTTATCCGCTGGGTGCTTCCGTGCTTCGTGCCGCGGAGTTGCCGGCGCAGCGGGCGCTGAAGGCCGGCGTGCTGTACGACTTGAATGTCATCGCCACCGCGCCCGACGTGGCCGCACCGCTGGCCGTGCGCGCCGCCGCGATCCACGACTGGATCGACGCTCTGCCGGTGACCGGCCGAGTCCGTGCCGATTTGCAGCCGAGGCGGCTGGAAGTCGATGCCGGCGGCAACCGCGTGTTGGCCGATGGCGATCGATTCCAATATCCGCGGCGTCCCGACACCGTGCGTGTCGTCGGCGCGGTGCCGCTGCTATGCACGCTGCCGCATGTGCCGCTGCGTAATGCGCGCGACTATCTGCGCGAGTGCGCTGTGGATTCCGGCGCTGCCGATCGCGATTTCCTGCTCGTCGTGCAGCCTGATGGAGAAGTGCAGCGGCTGGGCATCGCTGCCTGGAACCGCAGTGCCGCGCAGGCGCTGGCTCCCGGAGCAGTGCTGTACGTGCCGCTCGATGAAGCCGCGTCGCAGTCGCTGGCGCCGGGCCTGAACGATGAGCTGGCTGCTTTCCTCGCGACGCAGCCCTTGCCGGTGGACGCGCCATGAGCCGCGTCTCGCGCATCCGGCGCACGGTGCCGACGATCAGTCTGCTCGCGCTGGCGGTCAGTGGTGGCCTGCATGCGCAGGTGGCCGCCACCCAGAGCGATTGGGGTGGCACCGGCCTGATGCAGACACCGGTGGCACGGATGGCCGACGATGGCGACCTGGCATTCGTCGCCAGCCACACCTCGCCCTACAGCCGCTACAGCATCTCGATGCAGCCGTTTCCCTGGCTGGAAGCTTCATTCCGCTACATCAACGTAGCCGGCGTGCCCTATGGCCCCGAATCGCTCAGCGGCGACCAGAACTACAAGGACAAGTCGGTCGACTTCAAGCTGCGGCTCTGGAAAGAGAGCCGATGGATGCCGGAGCTTGCGTTCGGCATGCGCGACATCGGCGGCACCGGCTTCTTCTCCAGCGAATATCTGGTGGCCAGCAAGCGCTTCGGCACCTTCGACGCCAGCGTCGGATTGGCGACGGGATATCTCGGCAGCAATGGCGATTTCGACAACCCGTTGGGCGCGATTGACGATCGCTTCGACACGCGCCCAGGCAACCAGGGCGCCGGGCAGTTCAACGCCAACGCGATGTTCCGGGGTCCGGTGGGCGTGTTCGGTGGCGTGGCCTGGCAGACGCCCTGGGCGCCGTTGCTGATCAAGGTCGAGTACGACGGCCACGATTACGACCAAGAGCCGCGGGTCAAATGGTTGCCGCAGGACTCGCGCATCAACGTCGGGGTCCACTACAGCGTCAGCCCGGGGCTGAAGCTTGCGCTGGGCTGGGAGCGTGGCAACGAGTTGATGGCGGCGGTCACCTTCCGCGGCAATCCGGGCAGTGCAGTGCGGCAGCCGCGCCTGCTCGATCCGCCGAAGGAACCGTTGCGCGAACCGACCGGACGCCCCGTCGCGAATGCGATGGATGCGGACGATAGCGCGGCGACGCTGCGCGCCGGCGAAGACTGGAGCGCGATTGCCGGTCGTCTCAACGACAACGCCGGCATCGAAGTGCAGGACATCAGTGTCGCCGACCGCGAAGTGATCGTCAGCGGCGAACAGTGGCGCTACTTCTATCCCGCCGAAAGCGTCGGCCGCGCTGCACGCGTCCTTGCCAACGCGCTGGGTCCGGAGATCGACTGGATCACCATCCAGCACATGCGCGCCGGCCTGCCGATCGCGCAGACAAGCGTCTCGCGAGATGCGCTGGCTGCATACGCACGCGGCGACATCGATCTGGCCACATTGTCGCGCCAGGTCGAGCTCAACCCGCCGGGCAGCTCGCGCGAGGGCCATTCGGTCTACGAGGGCTCGTTCGAGCGATTCAGCGGCGGCGTGGCACCAGGCTACAGCCAGTACATGGGCGGGCCCGATGCCTTCCTGCTGTACCAGATCAGCCTCAACGCCTCGGCCGACTGGCAGTTCACCCGCAGCAGTTGGCTGACCGGCACTATCAGCGCCAACCTGCTCAACAATTTCGACAAGTTCCGCTATGACGCGCCCAGCGGCCTGCCGCGCGTGCGCACGGACATCCGCCTCTACGCGACCACCGCCGACGTCACGATCCCGAACCTGCAGTTCACGACCGTGCGCGCGTTCGGGCCGGACCTGTTCGGCATGGCCTATGCCGGCCTGTTGGAATCGATGTTTGGCGGCATCGGTGGCGAGTTGCTGTATCGACCGTTCGGCGAACGTTGGGCGGCAGGCATCGACCTCAACTGGGTCCAGCAGCGCGACTTCGATCAGCGTTTCGATTTCCGCGACTACCGCATCGCCACCGGCCACGCGACGCTGTACTACGGCTTCGGCACCGAGCAGCGCGTGCAGACGGTGCTGTCGGCCGGCCGTTATCTCGCCGGGGATTGGGGCGCCACGCTCAGCGTCAACCGGGTGTTCCGCAATGGCGTGACCATGGGTGCGTACGCGACTAAGACCGACGTCTCGTCGGAAGAGTTCGGCGAGGGCAGTTTCGACAAGGGCATCTACGTGTCGGTGCCGATGGACCTGCTGTTGCCGCGCTCCAGCCGCGGGCGCGCCAACCTGATGTGGAACCCGTTGATCCGCGACGGTGGCGCCAAGCTGGCCCGCAAGTACGCGCTATATCCGCTGACCGGCGAGCGCAATCGGGAGTTCTTCTACGACAACGTCGGGTACATCGACCCATGACTGTAGGGAAAAGCCTGAGTACTGGTGATCGCCCGGCGATTTGTTATGCTCGTCACACTACCGTCGCGCTGATCGGGAGTCCTGCCATCGAGGGTGGGGCCGGTGCGGCTGCTGGAAGCTCGGGTAGAGCAGGACAGGGGGATACATGTGGTACATGCCACTCCGGCTGAGAGCCGGGGCGAGAATTCCATCGGCTGGTAAATTTGCTACCGCTTTCGGCGTTGCGCTGCGCTTGGGCGATCCGTTGCTGCTGGTCGCTGGTGCGTTCGGAGCGCACTGGCTGCGCTTCGGCAGCCTCGGCCTGCCTCTTGAATACGCGCGTTTGGTTGCAATCACGTTGCTGTTCGCGCTGCTCTTGCTGGGCGCTTCGCCGCTGTACCGCAGCTGGCGCGGCCGCGGCCTGTTCGCCGAGGGCATACAGGTATTGCTGCAGTGGAGCCTGGTCTTCATCGGGCTGGTGTTGTACACCGCGGCGATCCAGGTCACTGACGATTTGTCACGGCTCTGGCTAGCCGCCTGGTATGGCTTGAGCCTTTCGCTGGTGATCGGCCTGCGCGTGGTCACGCGCGCGGCCGCGGCCTGGGTACGTGCGCACGGCATGGACATACGCAGTGCGGTCATCGTGGGCGGCAGCCCCGACGCGCAGCGCATCGTCGACTCGCTGCACCAGAACGCCTGGGCGGGTATCGACGTGCGTGGTTGGTTTGCTACTGCGGCTGACCGTAGCGCGCTTGAAGGTGCTTGTTCGCTGGGGTCGCTGGAAGCGTTGGGCGACTATGTCGAGCACCATGGCATCGACCAGGTATGGATCGCACTGCCGATGCGGGAAGAGGCAGCGATCGCCTCTGCTTTGAATCAACTCCAGCACTCCACGGCGGACATCAAGTTCGTGCCGGATCTGTTCGGCATGCACCTGCTCAACCATTCCGTTGAACAGGTCGCCGGACTGCCGGTGATCAATCTGCAGCAGACGCCGCTGCAAGGTCCCGCCCGCCTGGTGAAGGGCGTCGAGGACCGGGTGCTGGCAGCGCTGATCCTGCTGGCGATTTCCCCGCTGATGTTGTTGATAGCCGCTGCGGTGAAACTCAGTTCGCCAGGGCCGGTGTTCTACCGGCAGGAGCGCATGAGCTGGAACAACAAGACGTTCTGGATGCTGAAATTCCGGTCCATGCCGGTGGATGCCGAACACGGTACCGGCGCGGTATGGGCCAGGGCTGGCGAGAACCGCGCCACACGTATCGGCGCCTTTCTGCGCAAGACCAGCCTCGACGAGCTGCCGCAGTTCATCAACGTGCTCAAGGGTGACATGTCGATCGTCGGCCCGCGGCCCGAGCGCCCGGTGTTCGTGCACAAGTTCAAGCAAGAGATCCCGGCCTACATGAAGAAGCACATGGTCAAGGCGGGGATCACCGGCTGGGCGCAGGTGAACGGCTGGCGCGGTTCCACGGACCTGTGCAAGCGCATCGAGTGCGACTTGTTCTATATCGAGAACTGGTCGCTGTGGTTCGACATCAAGATTGTGGCGCTGACCCTGGTTAAGGGGTTTGTGCATAAGCATGCGTACTGACATGAGGACTTTCTTGCTTGGAATGGCGGGAAGCGTTCGAGGTACTCCGGCATCGAGCAGCATGAATACATTCGTACGACCGCCATCGGCCCTTTCAAAAGTCAGGACGTGGCTGATGCTCGCAATTCTTGTTCTGGCGCTCCCACAGGTCTATGTGTTCAGGGTGTCGGGCACTTATCTGCCTTTGGCAATGTGGGCCGTCGCACTGTGCGTCCCGCTTCTGAAAGTACAAAGACGGGATGGAGCAGTCCTCCTGTTGCTGTTGTTGCACTATTTGGTGGCTACGCTTGCGATTGCCTGGTCCAGCAACGTGGGTACGTGGGGGAATTACCTGTTATTCGGTTCCACCTTCCCGCTGTGCTTCTTCTTGGGTCGACGTATACCAGTGTCGAAGCTGGAGACCGGACTCAAGCTTTTCAGCATGATCGCCGCGGCACACTCCATCTTGATAGTTGTGTTTCGGCTGAATCCGAACATAAAGATGGCCTTTCTATTCTCTGGGGCGTTGCGAATATTCAAGAATCCAGACCGCCTCGTGGGATACGAGCGGGGCGACGTGGCGCTGAATATCTTTGATCCCCTCAAATCTGGTGGCATCTTCGACAACGCCAACACCGCAGCCACGTTCACGTTGGTGGCGATTGGAACGCTTGTGGCTGTTCGAAATTCCTTGCCACGGTCGGCGTTTCTAGTGATGTTGGTGCTATTGGTGGTCGGCGTCGCAGCGTCCGGCTCTAAATCGGGCGTCTTCTATCTGGTCGCATTGTCGGCGCTGTTGTTCTTCCTGCTTGGATCAAGTTCGGGAACCGCAACGCGGCGCCTGACCGTCGTCTACGCTTCGATCACCGGGCTCGTCGCCATTTCGCTCTTGTGGACGAGCCTTTCCGGCGCCTTTCTGGGAACAGAGGTTGGCCAGGACACGCTGAAGACCGGTAGTTATCGCGTCCAGCTTTGGTTGCTCGCTGCAGAGGTGATCCAGGCGAACTGGCTCACCGGTGTCGGATTTGGTGGATGGGCAGACGTGCTGGCTGCCAGAGCGTCTTACTACGGTGTGCTGCCGACTTGGCCGCCGCACAACAGCTTACTTCAGACTTGGGTCGAGACGGGAATCTTCGGTCTGCTGGCGCTGATGGGAGCATGGTTCGTACTGTTCAAGCGCGTGGCGCGTTCTGCGCTCGTCGGCGTGGCCGGCGCAAGTGGCGCAGCCTTTGCGTTGATTGCTGCGGCTGGTATGTCCATGGGTGATCCCACTCCTTTGTTTGGGGCTCCCCAGTTCGCGCCTGCGCTTGGGTTTGTCGTGGCCATAGTGCTGAACCGACGTGATGAGTGGTTAGTCGGAACACAGGCGGACGTCTGAAATGAGGCGGGATTCGGTAGCCATCTTTCGTCTGCAACTCTTCAAGCCGTCCGAGACATTCATCACGGCGCAGGCTGATCATCTGCGCCGCTACGCGGCCACCTATATCGGCAGGACGCTCTTCGGCAAAGATTCGGGACGTCGCGTGGTCGTTCCCGACAGTGTCCGCTCACCGGCGTCGATTGCGCAGCAGTTGTCTCTTCAACTTTTCCGAAATCCGAATGCGTTCGCGAGGCGGATGCGAGCTGATGGCATCCGCCCGGACTTGATTCATGCGCACTTCGGTATCGATGGCGTCTATGCGGCTTCGCTGGCGGCCAAACTTCGGGTGCCGCTCATCACCACGCTGCACGGCTTCGATGTGACACGCACCGATGCCGACATGCTCCTTGCAGGCAGGCCTGCACTGGTCAACGGCGTGCTCTTCAAGCGGCGCCTGCAGGCGCAGGGAACACTCTTCATCTGCGTCTCGGAGTTTATCCAGAAAGCAGCCTTGATGCGTGGCTATCCGGCGGAGAAGCTGCGCCTTCATTACATTGGCATCGATACTAAGCGACTGAATCCGCGCACACATGCGGGAGAGGACGGATTGCTACTGCATGTCGCGAGACTTGTGCAGAAAAAGGGCACTAGCGATCTGCTGAGAGCGTTCGCACGGATTCTTCCCGAACATCCTGCAGCGCGGCTGGTGATCGTCGGCGACGGCCCATTGCGACCGGCACTGGAAGCTGAGGCCCGTCAGCTCGGCATCTTCGAACGCGTGGAGTTCCTGGGGGTTCTTTCCAACGATGAGGTTCTCGCCTGGGATGCACGGGCTGCAATCAAAGTAGTGCCCAGCATCACTGCGGAGAATGGTGATCAAGAAGGTCTCGGCATCGTCAATCTGGAAGCCGGTGCGCTGGGCGTTCCCGTGGTGGCCTACGACTCCGGGGGCATTGCCGAGGCAATCGAGGACGGGCAGACCGGCCTGTTGGCGCGCGAAGGCGACGTAGATGGGCTCGCCTCGCATTTGTCGCTACTGTTGTCGGATCCCCAGCTCCGGCTTCGAATGGGGAGCGCTGCCAGGAGATACGTCGAGGCCAAGTTCGACATCGGCAAGCAGACTGGGCGCCTGGAGGCACTCTACGATGAAGCTCGCGATGGTGGGGTGTCATGACCGAAGTGTTGGTCGTCGAACAGAGCGAAGCTAACTCGCGATTCAAGCTCTTGGTGGTAGCGCGTGACCCGGTGGGCACCGGCGGCGGCATCGTGGCGACGGAGACGGCGCGGCGAATGGCTGCCATGGGCCACGAGGTCGTGTTCCTAAGCGACTATCCCCTCGCGGTCCCGCTGGAGATGACTACTTGCAAGGTGATGCCACTGGGAGAAAAGCTGCGGCAATGGAGTCCCAGGTCTAAAGCGGCTTCACTCGTGCGGCATCTTGTCCGGTTGGCCGCCTTCTCAATCTATGGTCGATGGTATTCCGGACGACTTGAGGGCAAGGGATTCGTTTCGATCGACCATAATCTGGAAGCGATGGGTGGTGATATTGTCGTGCTGCACAACGTGTTCCTTGCGCAGGCCAAAGCTGATCAACGGCGGTGGCAAGTCAAGATTCTGCACTGGCTAAGCCCAGTATTCATCTTCCGCCTGATTCGGGAGCTTAAGGTCCTTCGATCGTCCCGGGTCCATTCTGCGATCTGCGTGTCGGAGCAGACTCTGGCCGAGGCAGCGGGGATCCTGAAGGCTGGCATCGCCACGCCGGTCATCCAGAGCGGAATCGACACTAATCGGTTCGCGCCCTCGACCGAAGTCGAACGACTTCGGGTGAGGCAGGAAGTCGGGAGCTCGCCCGAGGCGTTCGTGACGGTATTCGTCGGCTACGAGTTTGAGCGAAAACGCCTGGATCTCGTGATCAAGGCGCTTGCGTTAAGCGCCGAGCACGTTGTTCTGTGGGTCGTCGGCGGAATTTTCGGTAGCATTGAGAAATACGAGGCGCTTGCGACGCGGATCGGCGTACGGCATCGCGTTGTCTTCCTAGGCAAGCGTTCAGAGACAGAATTCATCATGCAGGCAGCCGATTGCCTGGTGCTCCCCAGTGACTATGAGACATGGGGCCTTGTCGCGCTCGAAGCCATGGGATGTGGCGTTCCGGTCCTGATGACACCAGTTGGCTGTGCGCCCCACGTCATCCGTGAGGCAGAAACTGGATTCGTCGTGGACTATTCGGCGGACAGCATCGCTGCCGCCATTCGGCGACTCGACGAAGACGCTGACCTTCTCGCGCACATGAGAATTCAATCGCGCCGAGAGGCGGAGCGGCATGACTGGGATGCGGTTGCGCGTGCCTACCTGCGCGAGGTCCAGTACGTCCACGCGAGGAAATCAAGCAATGTCACGTAATGTCGGCGCCATCGCCGTGGGAAACATTGCTTCGAAAGTGGTTGGATTGTTGCGCGAGGTTGCTTTTGCCGGATGGTTCGGTACGGGAGAAGCGGCGACTGCATTCAGGATCGCGCAGACCACCTATCTCCTGCCGATCCAGGCATTCATCGGCGACAGCTTGAGCGCTGGCCTACTGCCGCTCTATCGTGGGCAACAACAAGGCGATGGCGTGGGGGCTAGAGTCCTCCTGTTCGTTGCTGCAATCTACGGACTGGTCATCTCGCTAGCGGTCAGCACTTTGCTTTACGTGTTCGCCGACAATGCGGCTGCGCTTGTTGCGCCGGGCTCCCCGACTTCCGTCATCAAGCTATCGGCGGCATTACTGAAGATTATGGCGCTGGCGACGCCGTTCTTCGTCTTGAGCGGCATGCTCGGCTACATTGAGGCTGCGCATGGGAGGTACGGCGCGATCGCCTGGCGGCCGATCTTGCTGAATGTTGGTTCGATCGGCGGCGCCGCTGGCGCGGTCTGGTTCAGGCACGATGAGTGGATGGCGATCGGCATCCTGATCAGTCATGTGGCACTTTTTGCGTGGACGCTGGTTCAATTGCGCAAACTGACGCGTATCTGGCCCGAACGCCTTCCGGCGAAGGAGGCGATGCGAGCAATGTCCGATCGATTGCTGCGCCATCTGTTGCCCCTCATCGGACTGCCCTTGGTCGCACAGATTAACGTCCTAGCGGAACGTGTGGTCTCCTCGCACATCGGTAACGGCGTTATCCCGAGCGTGGACTACGCGCGCTTCGTCTGTGACACCATGGTCCAGGTGATCGCTATGCCGTTGGGCGTGATGACGATGTCCCGACTGGGTGGGTCGTCGGGTCAGGAGATGCGCAGCCACGTCCTGTCGGTTTCCCGCACGGTTCTGCTGTTGGCGTTTCCGATCGCAGTGTCCACCGCATTGAGCGCAGAAGAGATCGTGCGCTTTCTGTTCGCTCGTGGCCACTTCAATGAGCAATCCGTTGCGATGACAACCTCGGTGCTCATATGGATGGGAGGAGCGTTGGGCATGACTATCAGCGGCTACTATCTCATCAAGGTTCTCAATGCAGAGCTGCGCAATCGCGAGGCATTGTTGATCACGCTGGCGGCGGTCGTGGCCAACATGTTGGTGAATCTGTTGCTGTGGCGATGGCTCGGCGTGCGCACTGCCGGCGTTGGCGTCGCGGTCTATTCGGCAACTCTCTTCCTGCTTTGTTTGGTGCGTCTGCGGCTCTGGAAGGACTTGTCGCCGGCTATTGCCTGGGTCTTGGCGGGATGCATTCTTCAAGCAGGTCTTTCGCTGTGGTTGGCTGGCGGCTTGCGCTATCCCTCCCGTCTTGTCGCGAATGGCGCTATCGCTGTGGCGATCTGGGTGCTTTTGGTAGTTCGCGTGCCGGTGCTGCGTGAGGCCGCGTCACCAGTACTTTCGCGTATGCCCTTCCTTAAACGGGTGTAGGCCAAACGATATACGTGCCAGCGTCTTATTCGAGTGCTCTCTGCTTCAAGCCGATATTCATTTGCAGCGATTCAGGTCATGCGTTGGTTCCACCCTCTAAAGCGAATCGAGATTGTCGCGAATAGCGGCTTAGAAAGTGTCTGACTTCCAAAGAAACCGAGCAAAAAATGGCCACGCTAACGCAAGGCGAACGTATGAACCGTCTTCGAATTCTATTGGTATCGCGCAGCCTTCCCCATCATCGATTGGGCGGAATGGAAGCAGTGGCATGGGACTTGGCGTGTGCATTTGCCCGGCACGGTGCCGCGGTGACAGTACTGACTACCCCGGTTGATTCGCTGCCTCGCCACGGCGTTGTCAATGGCATCCAGATCCATTGCGTGGATGCGCCGGAAGGCAGGTACTCGCGTGAGTGGTGGCGCCTGACATCGCGGCTGGTGACGAAGTACGATTCCGTGACCGATGTTGTCCTGAGCGTAAGCGCAGGCGCGCGATCAATGCTTCAGGCTCGTCGTGAGGGCGGTCCGCCATATGTCATACAGGCGCACGGAACCGCGTGGGGAGAACTGGTCTCAAAGATTCGCCAGCGATCGCCACGGGCCGCGGTGGCTGCTCTCAAGGACGTGGTCGCACTGTTCAAGGATCAAGCGTATCGCAGGGCTGACGCGATCGTCGCAGTTGGCGACCAGGTGGCAAAGGATATGGCCCGGTCGCCCACGCGCCGGATCATAGGCGAAGTGACGGTCCACACCATTGCCAATGGTATCGATCCGGGTAGCTTCGAATTTGATTCGGCGTTACGGGCGGGGATGCGCGAACGTGAGCAGATTCCCGCGGACGCGCGAGTGGCGCTGTGTGCGTCCCGGCTGCATTCTCAAAAAGGGGTCAGGGAGGCGGTGGAAGGCTTCCTGCTCGCGGCGAATGATGATCCGCTTCTGTATCTCATCGTTGCCGGGTCGGGCCCCGAGGAAGAGTGGCTGCAGACGCGCGTGGCACAGAGCCCTCATCAAGATCGTATACGGTTTGTCGGCAATGTCCCGCGTGCGGAACTGCGTGGCTGGCTGAGTGCTGCCGACGTCTTCCTCTTCACCACGAAGCGGGTCGAAGGGTTGCCGCTGAACATTCTTGAAGCCCGGGCTGCTGGTTTGCCAGTGATTGCCTCACGCGCCCTCAAGGATGAGCGCCTCGGCGTAGTGCCGGTGAATCCCGAGGACGCGGCTTCGATTGGGAAAGCGCTCAACCGCGTGCTCGCGTCAGCCTCGTCTGACAGGGCCAGTCTGCTTCCGAAGCTATTCTCGCTAGATCACTCCGCACGTGAGTACTTGGATTTGTTCGAATCGCTGCGTAGGCAGCGAGGTTAGGACGATACATGTTTGCTGACCATCGTACTCGCGACCAAATCCATCATACGATCGGTACGACGGTCGTAGGTCTGTTCGCGCGCAGCCGCCAGACGTTTTTCCAGTGGTGCCGCCTGGCCGGCCAGCGCCTGCTCGATGGCGATCAGGTAGTCGTCGACGCTGTTGCAGAACGCGGCGACATCCGCGTATTCGCGCAAAGCGTGCAGCGGCGCGCTTACCACCGCGCGTCCGGCGGCCAGGTACTCGAAGAACTTCATCGGGAACATCGAACGGGTGTACTCGTTAAGCCGGTTCGGCTGCAGCACAACATCCATGCCCTTCAGGTAGCCCGGAAGCGTCGCGTACGGGCGCCCGCCAAGGAAATGAATATTCTCAGCGCCGTTGAAAATCGAAGGATCGGTGAGCGGATCGCCTTCACCGATTTCGCCAATGAACACGAACGACCAGTGCGGACGGCGATCAGCGAGTGTGCGAATCAGGGTGAAATCGAGCTTGTAGCTCGAAATGGCGCCGACGAATCCGATGCGCGGCCCTGGGATGGCCATAAGGTCCGAGGGGATCTGCTCATCGGACGAGAGCGCGCGATTGAAATGCTGGAAATCGGCGACATTCGAGAAGTAGTGGGTTGCGGAATTGAGCCTCGAATGCACCTCGAGGAGATTCTGCGCAGTCACGAAGATCAGGTCGGCGCGCTTGGAGAGCGCTTCCTCCGCCTCAGCGATGGCTTGCCGGGGCATGCCTGGCTGTTCTTTGATGTCGTCCACGGCGTGGTAGACCAGCAGCGCGTAGCGGTCTGGGTTGTACAACTCAGTCGTCATCGGCGAGTAAGTCCACATCAACTGGGGCCGGATGCCCTTGATCGCTTGCCAGGTGCGCACTCCAGCCGCCAGCAGAAGCCTGTTGAGCCGCCGGACCAGTGCACTACCGTGGAAGGGGATCACCAGCGGCGACCAGACCCAGAGGTTGTCCCGCACTTGGCGCGGAGGGCGCAGGCCGCGCAGCAGGCGGTGCCAGATGCGCCTGAGGTCTTTGCCAGTCGCTGTCGGCGCACGCAGTCCTTGAGACTCGATGTACAGCACCTTCTGGCCGCGCTTAGCGAACTGCACCGCCATATGCTGCTTGTTGGTCCAGTACGGGTTGTCCCAGTCGGCCGTGGAAACCAGCGTTACGTCCAACGTCTGCTGCATATTGTTCAAGAACTTTCCTTTCCTTTTTCCTGTGGTTCGCCAGCAAACGGCGGTCCGCTTCAACATCGAGCCGCTTGCGTGTCCGAATTCCCCGTAAACCCTGTCTTTCTCTGCGCTCCCATCGTTCGGCCTGGTCAGGCCAATGGTGAGCTTCCAGCACATTCTAATGGAGCAGCAAGCGCAGGGAAGCGCAGGCTCGGGATCGCGGCATGAAGATTGCCATCGTCCACGAATGGCTGGTTACCTATGCCGGATCGGAGAAGGTCGTAGCGGAAATCCTGAATGTGTTTCCCCAGGCTGACCTGTTTGCGGTGGTCGACTTCCTTTCTGAAGCTGATCGCAAGCAGCTGGGCGGAAGACGTGCCACGACGACTTTGATCCAGCGTTTGCCTGGCGCGCGACAGTGCTATCGGAGCTACTTGCCATTGATGCCGCTCGCCGTCGAGCAGCTTGACCTGTCTGGCTACGACCTGATCATTTCCAGCTCGCACGCTGTCGCCAAGGGTGTGCTCACCGGCCCCGATCAGCTACACATCAGCTACGTCCATTCGCCAATTCGATACGCATGGGACCTGCAGCATCAGTACCTGCGCGAGTCGGGCATGGAGCGCGGTCCGAAGTCCTGGCTGGCGCGCTGGCTGCTGCACCGTATACGGCTGTGGGATCACCGAACGGCGGCTGGCGTGGACCACTTCGTGGCCAACTCCCGCTTCGTCGCGCGACGTATCCGCAAGGTCTACGGCCGCGAAGCGGATGTCATCCATCCACCGGTCGACGTGAGCGCTTTTGAGTTCCGGGCCGAGAAAGAAGATTACTACCTCGCCGCGTCCCGACTGGTTCCTTACAAACGCATGGACCTTATCGTTCGTGCTTTCGCCGATATGCCGGATAAGCGGCTTGTTGTGATCGGCGATGGCCCGGACATGGAGAAGCTGCGTGCTCTTGCAACTTCCAATGTGCGGCTGCTTGGCCACCAGCCGTTCGTGGAACTCAAACGCCACATGCAGCGAGCGAAGGCATTTGTATTCGCCGCTGAGGAGGACTTCGGCATTACTCCCGTCGAAGCGCAGGCCTGTGGTACGCCAGTCATTGCTTACGGAAAGGGTGGATCCCTCGAGACGGTCGTGGATGCTTCCGATCCGGGTCGCGCAACCGGGCTCTGGTTTTCCGAGCAAGCGGTGGCGTCGATCAAGGATGCGGTCGCTAGATTCGAGGCCGACCCAGGCCGGATTTCATCGGAGGTGTGTCGTGCCCATGCTGAGATGTTTTCGCAGGAACGTTTCAAGATGGAGTTCGCTGCATACGTGAACTCGCGGTGGCGGGCGTTTACGGAATCCGAGAACGCCATCGGCGTGGTGAGTAAGGCAGGAAGAGATGGAGGGAGCAGAAAGTGCCAAACGTCCTAATCTGCGGCGGCGCCGGCTACATCGGCAGCCATATGGCGCAATGGCTGCACGCTCGCGGCCACCACGTGACCGTGCTCGACAATCTCTCCACCGGCCATCGAGAGGCGGTGCGCTGGGGTGAACTCATCGAGGCGGATCTGCTGGATCCACCATCGCTGGAGCAGGCGTTCGCAGGGCGGAACTTCGATGCCGTGATGCATTTCTGTGCTCGCTCGCTGGTCGGCGAGTCGGTGGTCCATCCTTACGACTATTACGCCAACAACGTCACCGGTACGCTGCACCTGCTCGAAGCGATGCGCCGCCATGGTGTGGACCGGTTGGTCTTCTCGTCCACCGCGGCGGTATTCGGGCATCCGATGGGGACAGAGATCGACGAGGCGCATCCCACGCTGCCGATCAATCCATACGGCGCCAGCAAGTTGATGGTCGAGCGCATCCTGGCCGATGCGGCGCAGGCCTATGGTCTGCGCTCGGTGGCGCTGCGTTACTTCAATGCCGCCGGCGCGCTGCCGGAGCACGGCATCGGCGAGGCCCATGCCTGCGAAACCCATTTGATTCCCAATGTTTTGCGTGCCGCTTTAAGCGGTGAAACGACGCTCAAGGTGTTCGGTGACGACTACCCGACACCGGATGGCACCTGTCTGCGCGATTACGTGCATGTCGAGGATCTGGCGCAGGCACACGCACTGGCATTAGCGTTCATGGAGCGCGAAGCAGGTGCGCATGCTTTCAATCTCGGCAACGGCCATGGTTTCTCGGTACGCGAGGTGATCGCCGCTGCTGCGGAGATCACCGGCGCTCCGATCCCCTACGAAGTCATGCCGCGTCGCGCCGGCGATCCGGCTGCGCTGGTAGCCTGCAGTCGCAAGGCGCGCGAAGTGATGGGGTGGCAGCCGGCCTGGACGGAACTGGGCCCGATCATCGAAAGCGCCTGGCATTGGCACCGCCAGCAGCCGGCTTGGTCGTCGCTGCCTGCGGCCTTTGCCGCACCCGCGGAATCCAGGCCCTCGCTGGCGGTCGGCTGACGGCCGGCCCAGCCGGCGCCGCGCTCCGAACTTGCGCACCGGGTCTGGCGCGGGCATCGTCCATGCATTCCTGTAGCAGCCAACCCAGCGACCACCCCATGAACAAGTCCTTCCCCGTCGAAATCAACAGCGCGGTCTCCATCGCCAACGACACGCCTTTCGTCCTGTTCGGCGGCCTGAACGTGCTGGAAGACCTGGACTCCACCCTGTACGCCGTCGAGCGCTATAAGGCGGTAACCACCAAGCTCGGCATCCCCTACGTGTTCAAGGCCTCCTTCGACAAGGCCAACCGTTCCTCGATCCATTCTTACCGCGGCGTGGGGCTGCAGGAGGGTCTGCGGATCTTCGAGGAAGTGAAGCGCCAGTTCGAGGTGCCGCTGATCACCGACGTGCACGAGGTCGCGCAGGCCGCGCCGGTGGCCGAGGTGGTCGACGTGCTGCAGATCCCTGCGTTCCTCGCGCGGCAGACCGACCTGGTCGAGGCCATTGCACGCACCGGGCGCGCGGTCAATATCAAGAAGCCGCAGTTCCTCAGTCCTACGCAGATCAAGCACATCGTGGCCAAGATCCGCGAGGCCGGCAACGAGCGCATCATTCTGTGCGAGCGTGGCTCGCAGTTCGGCTACGACAATCTGGTCGTGGACATGCTCGGCTTCCGCGAGATGATCGAATCGACCGGCGGGTTGCCGGCGATCTTCGATGTCACCCATAGCCTGCAGCGCCGCGATTCGGGCAGTGATGCTTCGGGCGGGCGCCGCCGCCAGGTCGTCGAGCTGGCGCGCGCGGGCATGGCGATCGGCCTGGCCGGCCTGTTCCTGGAGGCGCACCGCGATCCGGACCACGCACGTTGCGATGGCCCGAGCGCGCTGCCATTGGATGCGCTGGAGCCGTTCCTGGCGCAGATCAAGGCGATCGACGATCTGGTGAAAGGCTTCGCGCCTCTGGATATCCGCTGACGCTGCCGAAGGCGCGGGGCGCCTGACTACACGCGGCTGCGGAAGGGGCTGTGGTGCCGATGCGTGCGGGCGACAGGCCCGCTCGCAGGAGTGTTCCGCTCCACCCGGCGCCGCCCGGCCGCCGCCGCAAAGCACAGGCTGGCCACGACCACCCCCAGGCACGCGCCCAGCGAAAGGCCTGCAATAAACCAGAGCATGTGGCTATCTCCCGATGGGTAGGACACCCGACTGGGGCCTATCGTGGCAAAGCGGCATCAGCGCCAGGTGAAATAACCGTGCCACCCTTCCGCCAGTGGCCTCGGTCGACGGGTTCGTCGCGGCCGGACAGGTGCGCGGCGGCGGTGGCGAGCCAGCGCTCGCTGGGCAGCATCGGATAGCGTGCGTCGCCCAGCCAGGTCGCCAGCAGCGTCGCCGACACCAACACCGCGACCGCGGCGGTGCGCGGCGGCGAGAGCCACTGCCGGCGCAGCGCATGCAGCCCCACCGCCGCCACGATGCCGCCGAGCAGGGCGCCGGCGATCACTTCCGAAACCGGGTGCGCACGCAGTTCGATCCGCGAGAGGCCGATGAGCAGGGCGAACACGATGCCGGCCGTGGTCGCCACGTTTCGCAGGAAACGCCGCGCGGGCGGGACCGGCAGCGCGAGTGCGACCGGCCACAGCGACAACGCCAGCACGGTGTGGCCGCTGAAGCAGGTCAGGTCCCAGGCGCGGACACCGACGCCCCAGCCGTAGAAGGCGATCTTGCTGGCGCCGGCGAGCATGGCGCCTGCGACGACGGCAGCCCACCAGCGGCCTACCGCGACGCGGGCGCCCGGATCGTTCTTGCGCAATACCAATAGCCCCAACAGCAGCACCAGCGGCAGCACGCACAACGCGCTGCCCGGTACCACGAACCATCGCCAATCCCAATCCATACCTATGCTTTCCGTCCACGTTCCGCGCGGCCTTCCAGCCGTGACAGCGGGCGATGACCTGGGGCGTAATTGTGCTGCATGTGGTCTTTGCGCGTGGATTCACCCGTACCCAACCGACGCGGTGCGAGGCTGTCGTTCATCGATCCGATGCCTGGAGATCCGGCGATGAAGATGAAGGCCGTGCGTTTCGTTGCAGTCGGCAAGCCGCCCGAGGTGGTCGATCTGGCCAAGCCCGATCCCGGTCCCGGCCAGGTGCGCATCAAGGTGGCCGGGGCCGGGGTCTGCCATTCGGACCTGCACGTGCTTGACGACGGCATCGGCATCGAGGGGCCGTTCACCCTGGGCCACGAGAACACGGGCTGGATCGATGCGCTCGGCGACGGCGTGGCGGGTTGGAGGGAAGGCGATCCGGTCGCGGTCTACGGCCCTTGGGGCTGCGGGCGCTGCCACACCTGCCAGACGTCGGCGGAAAACTATTGCGAGAACCACGCCAGCATCCCGACCTTCGGCGGCGGCCTGGGCTCGGATGGCGGCATGGCCGAATACATGATCGTGCCCTCGCCGCGGCTGCTGGTGCCGCTGGGCACGCTCGACCCGCTCAAGGCGGCGCCGCTCAGCGACGCGGCGCTGACGCCTTACCACGCGATCAAGGCGGCGCTTCCGTTGCTGACGCCCGATGCCAGCGTGGTGGTGATCGGCATCGGCGGGCTGGGCCACATGGCGGTGCAATTGCTGAAGGCATTGACGTCGGCGCGCCTGATTGCCGGCGACATCGACGAGGGCAAGCTGGCGCATGCGCGCGAACTCGGCGTCGAGCACACGATCAATACGCGCGACAGCGACGCGGCCGCCGAGGCGATCGCGCAGTTCACCGGTGCACGCGGCGCGACGGTGGCGCTGGACTTCGTCGGCGCGCAGGCGACCGTGGATTTGTGCAAGCGGGTGGTCGGGCGGGCCAGCCGGCTGACCGTGGTCGGCCTGGGCGGCGGCACGCTGGCGTACTCGGCCAACAGCCCGCCCTACGGGTGCGAGGTCAGCATTCCCTACTGGGGTTCGCGTACCGAGCTGATGGAAGTGATCGCGCTGGCGCAGGACGGACGCATCCATGCCGACGTCGAGGTGTTCCCGCTCGAACAGGCGGTGGACGTCTACGATCGGCTGCGGCAGGGCAAGATCCGCGGGCGGGCGGTGCTCAAGCCCTGAGCTCGGGCGCGACGGGATCGTGTCGGGATTGCGCCGGGATCGTGCCGGTGCAGCGCGTGGACGCCGGGCAACCGCCCGTTGTCCGGCAAGCTCTGGCATAATGCCCGGCCACGCGCCCGTAGCTCAGCCGGATAGAGTAGTGGCTTCCGAAGCCATTGGTCGGGGGTTCGAATCCCTCCGGGCGCGCCATTCCCATGACAATTCCGCGCCGCGTCCCGGTTGGAGCGCGGCTCGGCCAGGAGCGCGGAATGACGAAGCGTGTCCTCCAGCTTCGCATCGAACTCATGCATGTCGAGCCGTTGATCTGGCGTCGCCTGCAGGTGCCCGACGACTGCACCTTCTGGGACCTGCACATCGCTATCCAGGGTGCCTTCGCCTGGCGCGACAGCCATCTGCATGAGTTCCGCCCGTGGGACCGACGTGCCGGCGGCATGCGTTTCGGCATCCCGACGGATGTGTTCGTCGACGCTCCTCCCCTGCCGGGCTGGGACTATCGCGTCGCCGATGTCCTCACCCCGGACCATCCGCAGATGGAGTACGAATACGACTTCGGCGACGGTTGGCGGCACCGGGTCCTGCTTGAAGAGGCGCTCGCCGCGGCACCGGGCAAGAAGTACCCGCGATGCACGGCCGGCGAACGCGCCGGCCCGCCGGATGACTGCGGCGGACCGCCCGGATATGCAGCGCTGATCGAGACCCTGGCCGATCCCAAGGATCCCGAATACGCCTCGCTCCATGCCTGGGCGTCCAGCCAGAAGGGCAAGCGCGGCAAGTTCGATCCCGAGGCTTTCGACGAACAGCAGGTCAAGTTCGCCAACCCGGGACCTCGCTTGAAGGGCGTGCTGGCCCACCTCGCTTCTCGGGGCTGAGCCGTCCGCTTCAGTTCAAGGTGTGGCTTGCTTGCGGTGCTGTTCGACGCCGCATCGGCGGCAGACACGCACGCCCGGTATCTTCCTGTCCCAGTGATGCTTGTGGAGCTTGCACACGATCCGTAGGAGCAAACCCATGAAAGCCCTCGAGGGCGGAGTGGCGTGGCCGGAGTCTAGCTCACAAAGGTGACTGGCGTCACATTCAGTTTGGGGTGTGGTGCCCAATGGCCGGGCCGCGGCCGATGTCGAGCGAACCGTCCGGGTTTATCCGCGGACAGGGGTCGAGGTCGAGGAAGCCCATGCCGTAGATGGTCTCGGAATTCCCGGTCGACAGCAGGGTGCGCGCACCCATCGGGTCGTCCCAGATCACCAGGCTGTTGGCCTGGCCGGCCCGGCGTCGACCAGGCCCTTGCGGATCGCGCCCGAGAGAGCCGTCTAGGTCGCCTCGATGTCGTCCGGCGTCCAACTCCGGTCGAACCACGGCTGCAACGGTCCGTAGAGGCGGAACAGGGTGAACCAGCCCTTGCCAGGCACGGTGCGGATCCAGTTGCTTTCCTTGCCGGCCGGCGGCTGCGGGCTGAACCAGATGTCGATCGAACCGTCGGGGTTGGACTGGATCGCTTTGTCGTAGGAGTTTTTGCTGGCCACGGCCTGTCCGTTGGGAAGGATCGCGCGGGTCCAGTTGTCGTAGACCACGACCGACCAGAAGTCCTTGGCCGGCGGGTTGGGCGGGATGCGGAACCGGTATTGCTTCTCGCCGCACAGCCATTGGCCGTCGGCGTCGTGGTAGGTCCAGATGTACTGCGAGCCGGTGCCCGGCTTGGGCGCGTTCATCGACTTGGCCGCGCCGGTGGCGAACCAGGCCATGAAGACCATCGGGTCCAGCAGCGTGCTGCGGCCGTCGAAGAACGTCGGATAGCCTTCCAGCCCGGCCAGCCACTGCGAGCCGGGGCGCACCTGTTCCGGCTTCCTCGGCGCATAGCTGATCGCCTGGGCCATGAAACTGCCGACGCGCGCGGCCTCGCCGAGGATGCGGCGCATCCGCGCGTCGGGCGCGAACGGCTGGCCCGGCTCGATGCCGATGGCCTTGAGCATGCCGGCCACGTCGGGATCGACCGCCTGCGGATGCTCGCGTGCGATCAGGTCGGCCAGCATCTCGAAGGCGCGCAGGTCGTTGGGCGTGGTGGTATCGAACAGCTTGCCGGTGGCGTCGAGATAGGTGTTCGCCCGCGGCGCGGCGGCACCGGCGTACGGATAGATCCGCGTCTGCCGCAGCAGCGCGTGTGCCGGGGCGTCGTCGCCGGAAGGATCGAGGAATGCGCGCAGCAGCAGCCATGCGCCGTAGGTGCGCAGCGGCGTGATGAAGTAGCCGCTGTCGGGAAGTTCGCCTTCGTAGCCCGGCGGGACGAACAGGTACTTGCCGCCCTGGCCGTGGTCCGGACCGCCGACGCCCAGGTCTTCCACCGGGCGCATCCACATGTCGTTGAGCAGACCCAGCACGCCGGGCGGCAACTCCACGACGGTGGGGCCATCGACATCGAGCGCCAGGAACGTGGTGCCATACAGCGTCTCGGAGTTGGGCGTGAGCATCAGGCTCTGCGCGGTGGCGCGGAAGATCGCCAGCTTGGAGCTGCTGTCCACCCCGAGGTCGCGTGCGATGCCCAGCCTGAAACCGTACATGTTGAGCGCGAGCAGGTTGCGCAGGAACGCCTGCGTGGCCCGCTGGAAGTCCAACTGGTCGTAGAGCGTGTGCAACGTTTCGGATGTGGGGTAGCCGTCCTTGAACGTCAGCTTCCCCAGGAACGGTGACTCGATCGAATTCTCTGGAGGTGCCGGCGCGGTGATGCTCGTGATCGAGTCGGGGCCATTTTGCGGAGTACTTCCGGTACCAGTGTTCATGAGGCCTGCCTGTCAATGACGGAAGGGTCCAGCCGAGAATGGGCCAAGCCGCGGGAGCCTACATGGGGCTATTCCGGGAAGGCCAGCGTCACCCAGTCGATTCCTGGGCGAGCGCTGGTGTGCACACAAGACACAGCAGAACTATCGGGAAAGAGCGTAGCGCCATGTTCGTCGGACTCCACTTCAGGTTATGCCGCGCTGGCCATGACGCCAGCTCGGCAAGATCGTGTTCGGTCGCGATAGATCAGCCGGCCTGTGTCTGTCCAGAAGATGTTCGGACCACGGCCGGGGTCTTCCAGTGATCGTCCAGCAGTTCCTGCTTCGGCCAGTAGTAGCGCATGAACATCACGAACAGACCTTTCGGTGCCGGCAACCAGTTGGACTCCTTGTCCGTGCCTGGCGATTCCGCCTGGACATAGATCGTCAGGCCGCCGTCCGTGTCCAGTTTCAGCTGCTGCAGCATCGGCGAATTGATCAGGTAGCGATTGATCGGGTTCTTCACCAGCAACTGCTGGGGCAGGTCGTACATCGTCACCGACCAGAACGCGTTGACCGGCGGCAGCTGGCCCTTGGCGAAGTGCAGTGTGTAGGTATGCAGGTTGCCATCCAGCGGCTGGCCGGCGGCGTCCTTGTCCAGGATCGGGTACATCGCCTCGGCGCGCGAGTTGGCGCCGATGCCGACCTGGGTGCCGGTGGCGCGGGCGACGTAGTCGTTCTTGAGGAATTGGCGGTCACCGAACAGCGCGTCGGTCCGGCCTCCGAGCGAAGTGCGCCTGGCGTCGATCTGCTTCTGGCCGTCGGCCATGCCTTCCCTGAGCGCGGCTAGCAGCTCCGGCGACAGCCGGCCGGGGTCGAAGGTCTTGCCCGGCTCGATACCGAGCCGGGCAAAGCGTTCGCGCAAAGCAACCTCGCTCGGATGCGGCGGTTGCGCGAACTGCAGCAGGAAGGCCAGTTGGTTGAAGAATTCAGGCGAACCGCGGTCCTCATTGGCCGGTATCGGCTGGACCCACTGCACCGAGGCGGCGGCGGGTGCCGCTGGCGTGCCGGCGAACGCGGAAAGCGGCTGCACCTTGTAGCCGGCCTGGATCTTCTTGACGTTGTCCAGGTCGGCCGGATCGAACAGCTGGGTGCGTCCGACCACGCTGACCAGGTCGGTCTCGGAGCGGATCACCTGGGTGATGCCCAGCGGCGCCTCGCCCTGCCATCCCGGGCCTGCGATCAGATAGGTGCCGCCGTCGTTGCCGGTGGTGCGGCTACCGATATAGGCGAAGTTGAAGGTATACAGGTCCATCAGCTGGAAGACGAAATAGCGCTCTTTCTCCATCTTCGGGATCGTGATGATGACTGGCTCGGCGCGCAGGTCGAGCGCGGCGAACGTATACGGCGTGTCGGAGTTGGGCGTGACGAAGCCGGTATCGTCGGGCGTGAACACGCGCGCGATGTTGAGGACCGAGTTGAACGGCCCCTTGTACTGCGGGTTGGCCGTGTCGACGTTGAACGCGTACATCGTCTTCCAGGTATCCACCATCGGCACGCCATAGACGTAGGCGTCCGCGGCGATCTTGCGTGCTTCGGCGGGAGCCAGCGCCTGAATGTCCTGGCCTCCGTTCGCGGTCTTGGAACTGGGATCGATGGGGGTGGACATGCGCCGTCTCCTGGGATGCTGCTTTCGTGCAGCGCGCCGGTCATGGCGCGCTGCACGGGATAGTCAGTGGGGGCCGCCTTCGTCGGGCTGCAGGGGCGGCAGGTTCCATTTGCCTTCGATGGCGCTGGGGCCGGGACCATAGACGCGGCCGACCGCGCTGTAAGGACCCGCCGGTGCCGGCAGCCAGTTGCTTTCCTTTTCCTTGCCGGGCGATGCATGCCCCACGTAGAGGGTCAGCCCGCCGTCCGGATCGTATTTCAGCCCCGGAGTACGGTCGCCGATCGAATAGCGCTCGAGGTCGTTGGCGTACAGGAAGCGGTCCGGTAGCGTGTAGAGCGTGACCGACCAGAAGAACTTCGCGGGCGGCAGGTCGGCCTTGCTGAAATGGATGATCGAGGGCTGGGTGCCGTCGCCGATATAGCCGCCATACCAGGCTTCATCGATCGAATTGCCGTAAAGGCCCTTCTCCGCCGCGATCGCGCGGGTCAGGTAGTCGTTCTTGAGGAACTCGCGCGTGCCGAACAATCCATTCGAGGAGAGGGTGGTCTTGGATTTCTCCGCCATCGTGGCTTTCGCGTCCTCGATGCCGGAGTCGATCGCTGCAAGCAGAGACGGGTCGAGCGTGGTGGCGTCGAACGCCACGCCCGGACCGATCCCGATCGTGGCGAAGCGCTGCATCAGCTTGGCCTCGCTCGGATGCGGCGGCTGGGTGAACTGCAACAGGAAATTGAGATAGCCGATGAAGTCGTGCGAATGCACCTTGCCGGCGTCGTAGGGCGGGAACCGGATTGGCGACGGTGGCGGCGGAGCTTGCGACTTCAGGTAAGCGCTCAGCGGCTGCAGGGTCATGCCCTGCTGGATCTTCCTGACGTTGGCGACGTCGGCGGGCCCGTCCAGGGCGGTGCGGGTCAGGGTCATGACGATGTCGGTTTCCGACGGGAACACGGCATCGATGCCCTGCGGTTTCTCGCCTTTCCACCCGGGCCCGGTGATCAGGTAGTGACCAGCGCCATTGCCGGTGGCGCGCGAACCGATGTAGGCGAAGTTGTGGGTGAACAGGTCGACCCATTGCTCCACGTAGTACCGGTCTTGCGGCACCTGCGGCACCAAGGCCACCCACGGTTCGGCGCGCAGGTCCAGCCAGGCCCACGAATACGGCGTGTCGTTGTTGGGGGTGACTACGTCATGGTTTTCCGGCGTGTAAAGCTGAGAGTAATGGCGGAACTTGCCGAAGCCGCCTACATACTCCGGCGCCTGGGGATCAGCCACCTGTTTGTACAGGGTGTTGTAGTTTTCAAGCATCGCGTACGCATAAACATAGGCCTCCTTTGCGATTGCGCGTGCTTCCTCCAATGGCAAGTCGGTCCGATGGAGCGTAGGCATCGAAATTGCTCTCCGGCGAGGGATGAATGATGACTATGGTGGCTGGCATGGCGTTATAGGTGTCGCATTCATAATCAGCGCGCGGGCATATTGCACCCGAGGCGTTGACCTAACCACCGTAGAAATACGTAGTGGACCGGCCAGCTTTTCGTAGACACCCCGGGGACCATGATCCATGGCAACGTCAGAGGTGTTTATGAGCGTCAGGCAGTACACGGACGAGTTCAAGGCTGAACATCGCAGGCGCACCCGCGGCCGGAGCCCAGCTCCCAAAGTGACGACCATCACATTAATTTTGGGGTGTGATGCCTTGATGGCCGGGCCCGGCCGATGTCGGCGCGACCCGTGCGCGACAGCCCGTCCCAACAACGACAGTGCCAAGGCCGCTTGCGCGGAGCTACCCTTGGGCACTGTCCGTGGGGCGCGAATCCATGAAGGAGCGAGCATGATCCAGGCCATCCTGTTGCAAGGCGGCGACCGCCATCGCATCGAGCGACGCGAAGACGCGCCCGAGTTGATCGACCACGATGGGGTCAGTTATTCGCTGCGCGCCGGCCCCCGCACCCCGCAGCCGACCGACCATGCCTGGGAGCCGATCGCGGTATATGCGCCGGACGAATACAACGAAGAAGAGTTCCAGGAAATGTACGGGACCGCGCGCAAGCACGTGCCGGAACTCAACCTGAAGTACTGAGGGCGCCGCGGCGGGCGGCACCACGCGGAAGAATCGCAGGCTGGTTTACGATGCCCGCCACGCGCGGTGGTCCGCGCCACTTCCTGCGCAGCCCGTGCCGATCGAACGCCGCCCTGTTTCTCCTCTTTCCTGGCTCAGCCTGATCCTGCTGCTGGTGTGCTGGCTGGCGGCCGTCGCGCCAGTGTTCGCGCAGGACGATCCGCTGGCCGGGGCGATCAAGCAGATCGAGGCCGCCGAGGGGCGGTTGAAGGACGCACGGCGCGAACTGGACTCGACCGACACGCCCACGGAGTACCTGGCGTTGTCCGAAAAGACGCTCGGGGTGCAGCGCGACGCAGAAGCCGCCGCGCAGTCGCTGGAAGGTCCGCTGGCCGATGCCAAGTCGCGGCTGGAGCAATTGGGGCCGGCGCCTGAGAAGCCCACCGATGAATCTGCGGATATTCGCAGCCAGCGCAGGGATTTGCAGAAGCGCGTAAGCAACCTGGAGGACGCGCGCAAGCGCGCCGGCCTGCTTGCCGAGGATGCCAAGCAGTTCGCCGCGGCGGCCGAACGCCAGCGTTCCGAGGAGTTCAGCGAACAACTGTCGCGGCGGGTCGCTTCCCCGTTGTCGCCGGGCCTTTGGACCCAGGTCGCGCGCCAGTGGCCGGCGGATCGCGCCAGCATCGGCGCCATTCAACGGCAGACAAACGACGCGTTCAAGGACGCCGTGGCCGAGAATGGCTACGGCACCGTGCTCGGTGGCCTGGTGGTGGCGCTGTTGCTGGTATTTCCCGTGCGCATGTTGCTGCGCGCACTGGGCCGGCGACTGATCACCTCGCGCGGCCCCGGCGGACGCCTGCGCCGTTCGGCGCTGGCGCTATGGCTGACCGTGGTGGGCACCGTGAGCGTGGGCGTGGCCGCGGCGGTGCTGGCCGGTTCGCTGGAGTCGATCGGCGCGATCCCGCAAGCGCTGGCGCACCTGGCCGATATCTTCGTGCAGGCCAGCGTGGTTTGTGCACTGGTCGTCGCGCTCAGCGCGGCCCTGATGTCGCGCGGCCAGCCGTCGTGGCGCCTGTTCAATCTGGATGACCCAACGGCCTCGCGGCTGCTGCTGCATTGCTATGCGGCAGCCGGGTTGTTGTGGGTGCGCTATCTGTTGACCGAAACGCTCAAGACCGCCGGCATCGGCGAAGCGCTGAGCGCAGCGATCGATGGCGTGTCGACGCTGCTGTACGTCGTGGTGATCCTGTCGGCGCTGGCCGGCCTGACCCGCTCGCTGCGGCAGGCCGAGCAGGCGCAGGCCGAGCAGGCCGACCCCAAGGCGGTCACCAGCACCGCCAAGACGCCGCAGCGCGGCCTGAGCCGCCGCGGCGGCGGGGTGATCGTGCTGGTGCGGATGCTGGGCTATCTGGCCGTCGGCGCGGCCCTGCTCGGCGCGCTGCTGGGCTATCTGAACTTCGGCGTGTTCGTGGTGCGGCAGATCATCTGGATGACGATCGTGTGGGGCGCGATCGTGCTGGTGGTGATGTTCGTCGATGACCTGTGCGATTGGCTGGTGCGCCCGCAAAACCGCCTCGGCCGTGCGCTGGAGAGCATGGGGCTGCGGCAGAGCCTGCTCGCCCAGGTCGGTGCGCTGGTGTCGGCGGCGCTGCGGGTAGTGCTGGTGGTGATGGGCATCGGCTTGATGCTCGCGCCCTACGGCTCGGACCTGTCGCTGTTCGGCAACATGTTCGACACGCTGCGCAATGGCTTGCCGCTGGGGCAGTTCAAGCTCAGCCCGGGCGACCTGCTTGGGGCGGTCTCGACGGCGTTGATCGGCATGGCGCTGTTGCAGGTGCTGCAGCGCTGGCTTTCCCGCACCTATCTGCCGAAGACGGACCTGGACGCCGGGGCCCAGCAATCGGTGGGCACCGTGGTGCGCACGATGGGCATCGTGGTGGTGGTGCTGTGGACGCTGGCGGCGCTGGGCATCACCGGGCAGAGCCTGGCGCTGGTGGCCAGTGCCTTGTCGGTGGGTATTGGCTTCGGCCTGCAGGCGATCACCCAGAATTTCATTTCCGGGCTGATCCTGATGGCCGAGCGGCCGGTCAAGGTCGGCGACTGGGTGCGCCTGGGCGACCAGGAGGGCGACATCAAGCGTATAAGCGTGCGCGCGACCGAGATCCAGATCGGCGATCGTTCGACCTTGATCGTGCCGAACTCGGAGCTGATCACCAAGAGCGTGCGCAACATGACGCGCTCCAATGCGCTGGGACGCGTGCAACTGCAGTTCGCGGTGCCGCTGGGCACGGACATGGCGCGGGTACGCGAGCTGCTGTTCGAACTGTACAAGGCCAATCCCAAGACGCTGGCCACGCCGGCACCGTCGGTGTTCATCGACTCGATCAGCAATGGCCAGGCCAATTTCAACAGTTTCATCTACGTGGCCAGCCCGCGCGATGCGTACGGCGTGCGCAGCGAACTGTTCTTCGCCCTGCTGGCGCGCATGAGCGAACAGGGCATCGCGATGTCTTCGCCGCAGGACATCCGCGTGGTGCCGATGCCGAGTGCCGCGCCGCGCGAGGCGGATGATGATGCGAGTCCGCTGGCACCCGAAACCTGAGCGGTGGGCGGACACTTGTAGGAGCGGCTTCAGCCGCGACTGCTGGATCCGGCGGTCGCGGCTGAAGCCGCTCCTACATCACCTCCGGATCCGGAGGTCTGCCACGTCGGGCTAAGACCGGGGCGGCGTCAGTTCGAATACCACCGCGAGATCGTCCAGGGTGAAGCGCTCGGCTTCGGTGTAGTCCAGCCAGGCGCGGATCTCCAGGTCGTCGACCTCGTGGTCCAGGCCCAGCGGCAGCCGCACGTTGCCATCGAGATCCGGCTGCACCCATTGCTGTGCCAGCACCACCTTGCGTTGCGAGGACACCGCCTCGACCCAGAACCCGCGGCGCGGCAGCTGCCGCGCGTACATCTGCACGGTGTATTGGCCCGGCTCGGTGCGCTGCGGGTCGCGCGTCATCATGATCGGCTGGCGCACGCGCGGGCGCGGGCCTTGCGCGCCCGGCGGCAGCGGCGCGTCGACCGCCACGCCGCGCTTGAGCTGCGCATCGCGGTACAGGCGCATGCCGCTGCTGCGGTCGACCAGCAGGGCGCACCAGTCGCCGTCGGCCGAGCCGTCTTCGAAGGCGGTGCAGCGGTCGACGTAGGCCAGGGTGTTGCGGCTGCCGGCGCGATCGAACTGCTTGGAGGTGTTCTCCAGGTACATTGCCTTGAGGTTCCACTTGCGGTCGTACTCGAGCAGTACCGGGGGCTGGATCGGTTGCACGCCGACCAGTACCTGGCCATCGTCCACGCGCAGCACGCGGGTGCTGCGGCCGGTCCACAGGCTGCGCGCGAACGCCAGGTAGCGCCGGTAGTCGCCGCTGCCCTGGGCATGCGCGGCGGCGGCGCTGGCGCTGCGCGGCGGATCGCCGGCCAGCAGCGAGCGGCCGAAGCCCAGCGTGCGCGTGTTCGGGTCCATCAGCTGCAGCAGCGTGGCGCCGGAGTCGAGCGTGCTGCCGGTGCGCGTGGCGATGCGGCGCGGGGCGAGGCCCTCGCCCAGGAACAGCAACAGGTTCTCGCGCTGTTGGCGGGCCAGGATGCGGCTGAGATCGTTGGGCATGGCCAGGTGATCGGACGCGACCACGATCAACGTGTCGTCGGCGAAGCGGCTGTTGCGGATCCGATCGACGAATTCGCCGATCAAGCGATCGCTGCATTTGATCGCGTCGAGCATGCCGACGCGGCCGAGCGCACTGTCGTAGTGCTGGCCCTGGCAGCGCAGCGGCAGGTGGCCCGCCGGATGATGGGTGTCCATCGTCAGCGTGGTCAGCAGGAAGGGTTGGCCAGCCTCGGACAACGTCCGGAACGCATTCCAGGCATCGTCGAGCAGCACATCGTCGTGTACGCCCCAGGCCGAGAAGTGCGACGGGGCGACGCCGCGCGCGCGGAAGTAGCCCAGGTCGCGCACCTCGTCGAAGCCGTGGCTCGCGAGGAAGCGGCCCTTGCCGGCGAAACCGGCATTGGCGCCGCCGATGAAATGGTTCGCGTAGCCCTGCTGGCGCAGGTAGTCACCCAGGCAATGTGCCTCGGGCAGGAACAGCGCCATGCGGTCCATGCTGTTCTCATCGCCCGGCGCAGTGGTCAGCGGAACGCCGCACTGCGAAGCGACCAGCCCGGCGATGGTCCAGCCGGTGCCTTCGGGCGAGGCGACGCCGCTGAAATCCAGGCCTTGCGCGGCCAGGCGGTGCAGGTTCGGGGTCAGGCCCGGGAACACGCGCTCGTCGAGATAGGTGCGTTCCAGGCTTTCGGCGTAGATCCACACGATGTTGCGCCGGTGGTGCAGCGGCCGCACCGGCACTTCGTACTCGGGCACGACCTGCGCGTAGTCGACCGGGCGCAGTTGCTGCCATACGCGCTTGCCTTCCGCGTACAGCGGGCTGGTCGCGAACGCGAGCACGAACACCGCGAGGAAGCCGGCGAAGGCGCCACGTGGCGTGGCCGGGCGTTGCAGGCGGCGGATCGGTCGCGCCGCCCATAGCAAGGGAAGCAACGAGGCCAGGGCCATGAGCGCGAACAGGGCGACCGGCCACGCGAAATCGGCGACGCCGGCGCCTTCCATGTCCGCACGCAGGTGATAAAGGGTGGCGGCGTTGATGCCGTCGCCGCTGAGCTGGTCGATCAGCCACCACGCGCTGCACAGCAACAACAGCAGCGACAGCAGGATGGCTTTGGGCCAGGCGCGCCGCGGCGAGGCCAGCAGCAGACCCGCGAGCGACAACAGCGACAACCCGAAAACTATCCCATGCATTCGGCCGGCTTCCCTGATGGAGATGGAAGGCAAGCCGCACGCACGTACGCATCACTCGCCGGTTCCGGCCCCGTTCCACCCGGATGCGTGTGACAGGACCATGACCGGATCATGCCGATCCGAACCTGACTGAAATGTTCGGATGCGAAGCGTGGAGATGAGCGAGGGTGATTCGTGAAGGGCGGGTCAAGACACGGCCAGCGACGTCTCACGGCCCGCAGCCGTTGAACGCTTCAGGTCGATCCGCGTTGGCGGATCAGCCCTCGGAAACCGTGAGCCGATGACTATCGATGCCCGCGCTCCTCGCGGGCCCGCGCGCGACGATCGAACAGCATCGCACTGGCGACGATGCCCAGGCCGAGGATCACCCCGAGCAGGAACAGCACCATCGCAATCGCTGGATACCCCCACAGCTTGAGGCCGGTCTCGATGCGCATCATCTGCGAGGAGGCCAGGATCAGCGCGGCGGTGACGATGCCGGCGGCGACGCGGTTGGCGATCTTCTGCAGGCTCTCCATCAGCCGCGATTCCTCCAGCCCGACCACCTTCATCTGCAGGCGGTTCTCGGCCACCAGCGACAGGATGTCGCCGACCCGGCGCGGCGCCTCGCGCAGCAGCGACTGCACTTCCATCGCCTCGCTGGCCAGGTTGGCGGCCGACATTGATTTGCGCAGGCGTGCGCGCATCACGTGCTGCAGGTGGCGTTCGACGATGCGGCGGATGTCCAGCGACGGCGACAGCATGTGGCTGACCGTCTCCAGGTTGAGCAGGGTCTTGCCGAGCAGGCTCAGCTCTGGCGGCGTGCGCAGGCCGGTGGCGGTGGCGATGCGCACCAGCTCGAGCACCACCTGGCCTTCGGTGGTGGTGTCGTGGGCGGCGTAGCGGGCAATCATCTGCCCGACTTCGCGCAGGTA
>Ga0160436_1000147_pt1 | contig 35878 bp, 25 predicted proteins | sample HID1973M_E0MG_FD_108264 | JGI IMG/M metagenome (GOLD analysis project Ga0160436, IMG submission 108264) | Enriched mosquito-associated microbial communities from UW Madison campus, WI, USA - HID1973M_E0 MG | ecosystem: Host-associated > Arthropoda: Insects > Digestive system > Unclassified ...
AACGTCTTCCAGGAAATTTCCGGCGGCCTGGACATCCTCAACATCAACGGCGTGGAGATCCAGTCGCGCGCCTACATCGGCCGCTTCAACTTCAAGGGCCAGGACCAGCAGAAGATGGTCGGCTCGCTGTCCGGCGGTGAACGTGGCCGCCTGCACATGGCCAAGACCCTGCTGCAGGGTGGCAACGTGCTGCTGCTCGACGAACCGTCCAACGACCTGGACATCGAAACCCTGCGCGCGCTGGAAGATGCCCTGCTGGAGTTCCCGGGCAACACCTTCGTGATCTCGCACGACCGCTGGTTCCTGGATCGCATCGCGACCCATATCCTGGCGTTCGAAGGCGACTCGCACGTGGAGTTCTTCCAGGGCAACTACCGCGAGTACGAGGAAGACAAGAAGCGCCGCCTCGGCGACGATGCCGGTCCGCACCGCCTGCGCTTCAAGGCGCTGAAGTAAGCACGGGCGCTGGTGCAGGTGCTGGTGAAAGGCCGCCTTCGGGCGGCCTTTTTTGTGCCGGGCTTGCGGGTGGGTGTTTCGGCCTTGCCGCGGGAAGCGGGGCGCCCGCTTGCGCGGGCTTTATTGGGGGTTATTGAGGGCGCGCCTGGCTGGGCGGAGCATGGCCCCTGACTTACGTTGGGGTGCGCCGCCCCGACGGGCATGGGCGCGTCGGTTTCGGCAGACGTCCGTGTCGTGACGAAACCGAACGTGGCACATCCATGTGCCACTCGCGCCCATACCCGCCGAGGCGTCGCCCGGCGCCTTGATTCCCCCATTCTTCAAAAGCGCGCCGGAAGGGGGGGAAGAGAAGAGCGACGTCCCTGACGTCCAGCGATCTGTGGCGCCCGGCCTTCGTTCGCCGCTATCGATCAAGCCATCGAAGTCGATTGGTCTGAGTTGGCCGAGGGTCGGGGAGCCCGCTCTAGCTCTGCTCTGCTCTTCTCTTCCCCCTCTCCGGCGCGCTCCAAACGAAGACTTGAGAACCAAAGCGCCATGCGCCGTCCCGGCGGGGGTGGGGGCGAGTGGCACATGGATGTGCCACGCTCGGTTTCGTCACGACACGGGCGTCTGCCGAAACCGACGCCCCCACCCCCCCCGGGTCGGCGCCCACACCGTAAGTCAGGGCCAAACCATCCGCATACCGAGGCGCGCCCTCAATAACCCCCAATACAGCCCGCGAAAGCGGGCGCCCCGCTTCCCTCCGAACCGCTGCCGAAGCACCAAAACACCACAGCCACAAAAAACAAGCCGAACCCATCCCATCACCCCCATTGGCCTAAACTCCGCGGCATCGCGGCGCAGGCCGCCCCTACAGCGGTACCCGCATGGCCTCATTCCTGGAACGCATGTTCAAGCTGGCCGAGCACGGCACCAGCGTGCGGACCGAGCTGCTGGCCGGGCTGACCACCTTCCTGACGATGTCCTACATCGTCTTCGTCAACCCGGACATCCTCTCCACCACCGGCATGGACCCCGGCGCGGTGTTCGTCGCCACCTGCCTGGCCGCCGCGCTCGGCTCGACCATCATGGCGCTGGCGGCCAACTTCCCGGTCGGCATGGCGCCGGGCATGGGGCTGAACGCCTTCTTCGCCTTCACCGTGGTCGGCGCCGCCGGCCTGCCCTGGCAGCAGGCGCTGGCAGCGGTGTTCATTTCCGGCCTCGTGTTCCTCGCGCTCTCGCTCACCGGCGTGCGCGGCTGGCTGGTCGCCGGCATCCCCGCCTCGTTGCGGGCGGCGATCGTTGCCGGCATCGGCCTGTTCCTGGCGGTCATCGCGCTGCAGAAGTCCGACGTGATCATCGCCAACGCCGATACCCTGGTCGCGCTTGGCCCGCTGCACACCGCGCCGCCGCTGCTCGCGCTGGCCGGCTTCCTGCTGATCGCCATCCTCGAGGCGCGGCACGTGCGCGGGGCGATCCTGATCGGCATCCTGGCGGTCACCGCGGCCGGCTGGCTGATCGGCGACGTGCAGTACCACGGGCTGGTCTCGGTGCCGCCGAGCCTGGCGCCCACCTTCCTGCAGCTCGACCTGCCCGGCCTGCTGCACCACGATGGCGGCGCGCCGCTCGCAGTATTGCTGCAGGTGGTGCTGGTGTTCGTGTTGGTGGAGGTGTTCGATGCCACCGGCACGCTGTACGGCGTGGTCGGTCGCGCCGGCCTGCTGCAGCTGCCCGGCGCGCAGCGCCGCTTCGGCCGCGCGCTGCTGGCCGACAGCACCGCGATTGTCGCCGGCTCGCTGCTGGGCACCAGCAGCACCACCGCCTATGCCGAAAGCGCCTCGGGCGTGCAGGTCGGCGGACGCACCGGCCTGACCGCGCTGGTGGTCGCCGCGCTGTTCCTGGCCGCGCTGCTGTTCTCGCCACTGGCGGCGATGGTGCCCGGCTACGCCACCGCGCCGGCGCTGCTGTTCGTCGCCGGGCTGATGCTGCGCGAACTGGTCGACGTGCACTGGGACGACCTGACCGAATCGGTGCCGGCCGCCCTGTGCGCGCTGGCCATGCCCTTCACCTACTCGATTGCCAACGGCCTGGCGTTCGGCTTCATCGCCTACGCCGCGCTGAAAGCCGGCACCGGCCGCTGGCGCGAAGTGCATCCAGCCCTGTGGCTGGTCGCCGGGCTGTTCGTGCTGCGCTACGCGCTGGCGTGAGCGGCCGCCGCCGCGCGATCGCGGCGGCGGACCGCGCGGATCAATACTCGCTGGCGTAAGGCGAAGCGACCACCTGCGGCGCGCGGCCCAATGCCGAACCCAGCCGGTCCAGCACGAAGCGCAGGTACAGGTTGGTGTTGAACTGGTTGTAGTCGCGCGCGTTGTTGAAGGTCATGCGCCCGCCCAGGAACAGCTGCGGGGCGACCTGCCATTCCGCCGCACCGGACAGGTTGTAGGACACGCCGGTCTTGCTCTCGCCGGCATACACCGGCGCGACGTACTTATCGGTGAGGCCCAGCATCGCCGCCAGCGAAGCGGCGTCGTAGGCGGCCTGCTGCAGGCCCGGGTCGGTCGGGAAGTACGGCGAGTCGTCGGTGCGGAAGTGCTGCACGCCGACGCTGGCGTCCACCCGCCAGTTGACCTTCTGGCTGCTCGATCGACCGGTCCAGTGCACGGGGAAACCCAGGTCGAAATAGTCCTGCGGGCTGAAGTAGCCACCCTGGCCATACGTGAAGCCGCTGAGGTTCTTGTCGTACTGCATCCCGGTCAGGTTGACGCCAGCGGTCAACGACTGGTTGTCGGTTTCCAGCGCATGCACGTAGAAACCCAGGTCGACCTGCTGGTGGTCGTTGTTGGCGACGTTGCGCCCGCGCAGCTGGTGCGCGGCGAGGTTGGCGTAGCCACCGAGCAGGCCGTTGTCGAGCGTGGCCGACAGCGCCAGGCCACTGCTGGTCACCCCGCCCCACTCATGCCCGGTACGGATGTCCTGGGTGCCGGCGAAGGACAGCACGCTGTCGTTGACCGCGCGCCGAGAACCTTGCGCCGAGTAAGTCAGGTGGTCGCCGGCCTGGCCGCGCCAGCCGACGCCGCCGACGATGTTCTGCTCCTGGAAGCCCAGCGGCGTGCTGCCGATGTCGGCCGAGAAACCACCATTGCGGTAGCTCACCGCCACGCCGACGCCACTATCGTCCTGCGACAGGCGGCGCGAGGCCGCGCCGTTGGCAGCCATCGAGTACAGCGCGTTGCGGAACTGCACCGGGGTCTGCGTGGCCGCCGCGCTCTGCGACAGCACCAGCAGCTGCGCCGCGCCGGCGGCATCGAGGTCGCCACGCAGCGAAGGATCACCGAGGATCTGGCTGGCGATGGTGCCGATCGACATCGTCGACAGGTTGTTGCCCAGCACGTACTGCGACAGCGGCTGCGCGTACAGCGCATCGAGTGCGGCCTGGCGTCGCTCGGCGGCGGTGTCGCCCTCGGCTTCGTTGTACAGGGTCTGGAAATCGCCATTGGCGACCGCCGCTTCGTACAGGTAATTGCGCGTAGCAGCGTTGTCGCCGGTGGTCAGCAGGCCCTGGTAGAGGGTGGTGCCGACCAGGTTGTCGATCTTGGTCGGATCGGTGGCCAGCGCATCGCTGATCGAGGCCGCCGGGCCGCCGCCGAAACGGCTGGAGACGGCGTAGTTGGCCGGCACGTCGCCGGCATCGACCAGGGTGGGGGTAATGGCCATGCCGAGCTTGCCGTCACCGACGGCGAAATCGGCCTGCAGCGGCATCTCGATGTCGTCGAGCTGGCCCAGGCCGGATTCCCCGTCACGCGCGCGGTACACCGCGCCGCCGGCGATCTGGCTGCTGTTGTCGGACTGCACTTCGCGCAGTTCGTCGAGCACGGTATTGCCGCTGCGGCGCACCGGCAGCGGCTGTTGGCTGACCCCGCCCAGCGGGGCCGGGGCAACCGCCGCGGCATAGGTGGTCTGGCCGGCATAGGCCGGCGCGGGCACGCGCGTGCCCTGCCCGGGCACCGGCAGCGTCGCCATCGGCGCCTGCGCGATACCGGCACTGACCGGCGGCGGCAGGTCGCCGCCACCAGCAGCGGCATAGCCGACCGCGCCCGCGCCAGCCGGAGAAGGCGGCACGTAGGCCGGTGCCGGCACGGTGGCCGCGTAGGCGGCCGGCGCGGCGGCGGGGCCGGTGGGCGGATACGGCATGGCATCGGACAGCACCGCCGAAGAACCGCGGGTCGGGCCGGTCATCCCGGAGAACGGGTTGAGCGGACGACCCGCCGATGCGTAGCCGGCGCTGCCGCGGGCGCCCGGCAAGCCGTTGTCGAGCTGGCCGGCATCGCGCTGCTGCGCAGCCAGCGCGGCGCGGAAGTACTGCTCGGCCTTGCGGTTCTTGCCGGCGGCGCGATAGACCCTGCCGGCCGAGGCCAGCACGTCGGGCGAATTGGGGGCCTGGGCCAGCGCGCGCTGCAGGTAGACCTCCGCGCTGTCCAGGTCGGACTGCGCGGCGGCGCTGTTGGCGGCAGCGACCAGGGCGTCGATATCGTCCGGACGGCGCTGCAGGATCTGCTGGTAGATCACCAGTGCCTGGCGCTGGTCGCCGGCGCTGGCGTACAGCCGCGCCAGCGCGCCCAGTGCGTCGGCATCCTGCGGCTGCTGGGCGAGGATCGGCGCCAGTGCGTCATAAGCGCCCTCCAGGTTGCCGAGCTCGCGCAGCGCATCGACCTGGCGCAGCACGTAGCCGCTGCGCAGCGACTGGTAGCGACTGAGCTGCTCGGGAGTCATGGTGGTGTCGTGCAGCTGGCGCAGGACCGCCGACAGCTCGGCGTCCTGGTGCGCGCGCAGCAGCACGCCGGCGTACTGCAGGCGCTGCTCGGTGCCAGGGTTGCCCGTGGTGACCAGGCGCTGGGCCAGGGTCAACGCACGCGAGGCATTGCCGGCATCGGCCCAGGCACCGGCCAGTGCGGCCAGCAGCTGCGGATCGTCGATCTGGTCGCCCAGTGCGGCCTCGGTACGCGAGAGCAGCATCTGTGCTTCGGCCCCCCTGCCCTGCTGCTGCAGGCTGCGTGCCTGGCGTGCCTGCTGTTCGACCCAGGCGGTATTGCGCAGGCGGGTCATCTCCGGCGTGCGCGACGGCGCGGGAATGCGTTCGACGCTGGCATAGGCGCCGGCCCAGTCGCCGGCTTCCTGCGAATACAGCGCGTTGGCGTATTGCGCCTCGGGCGAATCGGCGTGCGCGGCGAGCAGGCCATCCATCACGCTGCGCGCCTGGTCGGGGCGGCCGGCCTGCTGGTACAGGCGGGCCAGGTCCAGGCGGATCCACGGATCGCCCGGGCGCTCGACCATCGCTGCCTCCAGCTCGGTCTGCGCGGTGATGCGGTCGCCCGCCTCCAGCGCCTGGCGCGCACGCGCGCGCTGGACGTTGGAGCGCAGCATCGCCTCACCGCCGGCCTGTTCGCGCTGCGCGGCGGGCAGGCGGTTGAACAGGTCGTTGGCCTCCTGCATGCGGCCCTGGCGGCTGTACAGCGCGACCAGGCCCTGCAGGGCGGCGGGGTTGTCCGGCGCCAGCGACAGCGCCTTGCGATAGCTTGCTTCGGCTGCCTGCGTGTCGCTGCCGGCCTGCAGCGCGCCGAGCGCGGCATAGCCGGCCGGCTCGTTCGGCTGCAGCTTCAGGGCCGATTGCGCCAGCTCGGTGGCCTGGGCGATATCGCCGCGCTTGCGCGCGGCTTCGGCCTGCTGCAGCTGCTGCCAGTAGCGCGCGCTGTTGTAGGCGCCGGTCCATTTGCCATTGGCCGCCGCGGCCGGGCGCAGCAGTTCCTGGGCCTCGGAGAAACGCTGCTGGCGCAGTCGCACCGAGCCCAGGCCGCCAAGCGCCTCGGCATCGCGCGGGCGGGTGCGCAGCACCTGGGTGAAGCGCTGTTCGGCCGTGGCCAGGTTGCCGGCGTTCAAGGCCTTGAAGCCCTCGCCCAGCGCCACGCCCTCGGCATCCTGCGCGGTGGTGGCGGTCTTGCGCTCGCGCAGTTGGGTCAGCTTGGCGTTGACTTCGGCATCGTTGGGATTGGCAGCCATCCATGCCTGGTAGAGCTCGGCATCGTCAGTGCCCGCATTGAGCCACAGCAGCGCCTGGCGCCAGGCGTTGCGCGCCGGACCGCCGATGTCGGGACGCGCGCTGAGCGCGCGCAGCTGGGTGATGCCTTCGCGGCGGGTCGGTTCGCGATAGGTGAGCACCTGGGCCAGCGCCAGCGCGACGGCGGCATTGTCCGGCTCGGCGGCCTTGAGCCGGCGTAGTCCGTCGCGCGCCTTCTCCCAGCCCTGCGGGGTGCCGGCAAGCGACTGGTAGTACTCCAGGGCGACGCTGGCGGGGGGGGCCTTGCCGCCGAAGCTCGCCTCGTAGGCGCGCACGGCTTCCACATAGCGGCCACCAGCCGCGGCGCGGCGCGCATTGACCAGGTTCTGGTCGACGCCGGCACCGGCGGCCGCGCTGGCGCCACCGCCGACCACCACACGCAGGCGCTGGGCCTGTGCCGAGTTGGGATGGGCCGCCTGCAGCTGCTGCAGGCGCTTGCGCGCGTCGGCCTGGCGGCCCTGCATCATGTCGATCTGCCCCAGCCCCAGCAGCGCATCAGGCTGGTTGGGATCGATGCTGAGCAGCTTGCGCCAGGTGTCGGCGGCGAGGTCGTCGCGGCCCTGGTCGTGCCAGTAGTTGCCCTGGTTGACCAGTTGCTGGGTCGCGTTCTGCGCCTGCGCGGGCGTGGCGAGCAGGCACAGTTCGATCATGCCGGCGAGATAGAGCGGTTTCAGGTGGGTGCGGAGCATGTCTTCGATCTCCAGGCAGGCAGCAGGCGCCCGTCTGCGGAAAAGCGGTAACGGTTGTCGAGCCAGCCCTGGCCGAACAGGACCAGGGTGCGTTCGTAATAAGGCAGCGCATTGGCCGCCGGCGTGCCGGGCAGCGGGATGCGCTGCAGCTGGGCCTTCAGCAGCGCGCCCTCGCCCAGCGCTGCCAGGTAGGGCAGCAGCGCGGCGGAAAATCCGACCGGGGCCTTGCCGGTACCCACGCCCTGCTTCACGTCGATCTTCTCCGCCAGCCAGCCCTGCGTGCCCAGCATCTGCTGCGGACCGGACAGGTCGGCCAGCAGCCGGGCGCGCAGCGGATCGGCGCGATCGAGCATGCCTGCCCACAGGTAGACGCGGATGGCGTCATAGCTGCCCGTCCCACCCTTGGCCGGATCGATGCCGAAGGCATGGCCATTCCAGCCGATCCAGTCGGCGGCGAATCCGGCCGGCGCGCTGCCGGCGATCATCTTCGCGCTGTTGGTGGCCAGCGCGTTCCAGGGGCCCTTGGGATCGGCCGCGGCGAATCGCCGCAACAGCTGCAGCGGCACGTAACTGGGATTGAAGGTCCACTGCTGTTCGCGGTGGAAACCTTCGCGGCCGGGCAGCAACATCTGCCCGAGGCCGGGCACGTTCGCGAGCACCTGCTCACGCACCAGCTGCAGCTTGCGCATGCCGGCGCTGGTGAAGCCCTTGCGCTCCCACAGGCGGCCGGCTTCAAGCAGGCAATACGAGATCCACAGGTCGGCGTCGGTGGCATTGTTGGCGTCAAGCACGCGCCAGCTGCCGTCCCCGGCCTTGCCCCACAACCAGGCCGGCAGGCGCTCGTAGGCGCGATCGCCCATCAGGTTGTGCCGGGCCCAGCCGAGGACGCGCTCGAACATCACCGGGTCGTTGTCGACCAGGGCGAAGAACATCGCGTACGACTGCCCTTCCGAGGTACTGCGCTGGTCAGGCATGGAGAAATCGACGACGCGGCCATCGCCCTGGATATGGCGGCTGGCGAACGCGCGCCATTGCGTCCACGGCGGCATCGGGACGCACGGCGGCAGCGAAGCCGAGGCCATGCCCAGCCGCGGCAGCATCGTCCCCCCGGCGAACGCCAGCGCGCCGCCGAGCCAGCGGCGGCGCGCAGGGTCGCGTGGCGGCCCGGCATGGCTCACTTGCGGCGCCCCTCGCGCAGCCGGATCGCCGAATGCATGCGCAGCAGCACCCGCGCGGCCAACGCCAGCAGCAGGCACAGCACGATCACGCCCAGGGCCAGCCAGACCGGATGGTTGGAGAAGTACCAGCGCAGCCAGGTCGGCAGCGGCAGGCGGCCGATGTAGTAGGTCTGGTTGCCGGCCAGGCTGGTGACCTTGTGCTGCTGCAGCAGCACGACGCTGCCCTGGAACTGCGCCAGGCGCGCCGGGTCGGACCAGGCCTCGAACAGGCTGGCAAGGTTGGACGGATCATCCGCCTGCAACGCGACCACGCTGCGCTTGCGCGCCAGCGGCGACTCGAAGCCCATCATCAGCACGTCGTCCGGCTGCGGGCGCACGCTGACTTCGGCGGTGGTCGGCAGGTCGGTGCGGCGCGCATCGAAGGACAGGAAGCCGGGCAGCTTGTCGACCAGCCAGTCGCTGAGGCGGAAGCGCCGGCCGTTGGCGGTCTCGCTCACCGGCAACGCCTGCGCCCACTCGCGCAGCAGCGGCTGGGTGGATGGCGAGCCGAGCACGATCAGGTCGCGATCGGCCAGGCGCGCCTTGGCATCGGCGGCCGTGGCCAGCGCCACGCGCAGCGTCGGGTAACCGGTCGAGGCGCCCAGCTTGCCGAGCAACGTCAGTACGTTGCCGAAGTCCACGTCGGTGGCGTTGTCCGGCAGCACGATCGCCGATTCGGACAGGTCGGCCAGGCGGGTGAAAGGGAAGCCCGCGTTGCCGAACGCGGCCAGGTTCGGCATCGCCATGAAGTGCGGGAACTTGCGCAGGTCGATGCTCGAATCCGGGTCGATGGCGCCGGACACGTCGGGGAAGGTGTTCTTGCATGCGTCCGCCTGCGGACGGTCGAAGAAGAAGTGGAAGCGCAGCTGGCTGTTGGCCGAGAACGGCCCGGTCGGCAGTTTCAGCTGCTGCACCACCGGCATGGCGCCGCGCGCGCCCATCCCGCGCCACCAGCGCAGCGGCAGCGATTCGGCATACGGGCGCCCGTTGAGCGGCAGCGTGGTGACGAAGGCATCGTTGATGCTGACGTTGAGCGCCGACTGGTCGTTCTGCTCCGGCACGGTGTAACGGTACTTCAGCGTCATCGGAATGCCGTCGCTGCGCCACACGAACAGGTCCGGCGGCAGCTGCAGGCCCACCCGGATCAGGTCCGGGTGGTAGCCGGTGACGTTCAGGCGCTCGGGGCGGTCGACCAGGTCGCGGAAGTACACCGGCGCGTCACTGCTGATCCAGTTGGGCGCATCGTAGGGCTTGCGGTTCTCCGGCACGGCGAGGTCGCCCACCTGCGCGATCGCCCCGGCCAGCGGCGCGCGCAGGGACAGCGCGGTGGCCGCGCGGGCCAGCTCGTCGGCGTTGCGTCCGAGCACGAGCAGCAGCTTGGCGGTCGGATCGTTCGGATTGGCCATCACCGCCAGGGTCGGCCCGTGCACGTCGGGCACGCCGCCGGTGACGCCGGCCAGCAGGGTCGGCAGGCTGTCCGGGGTGGCGAACACCACGGCATTGCCATTCGAGGGCAGCGCGCCGTCGGACACCGGGAAGCTGGCGCCGCGGTAGCCGGCCAGCGAGCCGAACCAGGACGACACGATGCCCGCGGCCTGCAGCGTCGGCAGGTCCGGGCGCTGCGCGAAGTGGAACGGCAGCACCAGCGGGCGCACGTCGTGCGCGTCGAAGAACGGCACCGGCAGCAGCGCCAGGTTGTCGGCCAGCGGCACCGGCGTGGTGGTCAGGCTCAGCGTGCTGGCCGAATCGATGTTGGCCCACAGGCTGGTGTGATCGGGATCCTCGCAGTCGCGGGTGTAATGGCCGATCAGTTCCAGGTTGATCTGGTTGTAGTCGGAGACCAGCCGCGGGTCGATCGCGATGTCGGCAGTCAGCGACTTGCCGGCGTCGGCGGCCGGCGTGGGCAGCGTGGCGACGGTAACCCCGTTGACGGTCACCTTCAGGTGCGAGAGGTCGGGCAGCAGCGCCGGCGAAAAGCTGTAGCGCAGGTGCAGCTGGGCCTGGTTGACGATCTCGTCGGTGCGCACGCCGAACGGCACCCCCGCATTGCCATGGATGCCGCGCAGGGTGATTTCGTAATCGATGCCGAGTTCGCGCAGCGTCTGCGTGCGCGTGGTGGACCCGGCCGACGGCGGCACCGGCGCTTCAAGCGCGGGTTCGGCCGTCGCCTGCGTCGCCGCCGCGGCGGTCGTCGGGGCTGCCTCCGGTGCCTGGCCGGGCGCGGGCTGCGCGCAGGCCAGCCCCGCGATCAGGGTCAGCAGGCAGGCGGTGGTCGCGGGAACAAGTCGCATCGGGATCATCTTGGCGGCAAGGGAGTGAAAGGCGGATGCGCGCATGCTCAGGCTTCCCCGCCCTGGCCCGGCGCGCGGAAGCCGTTGCGCAGGCTTTCGGAGACATGGCTGCCGAGGCGGCGGAAGCCGCGCATGCTGGCGGCCAGGACCTGGCCGACCGACTTGAGGAAGGAATCGCGATCGTGCTGGCCCCACTGGCCCAGCCACAGGTCGGCGCGGGCGAAGGTACAGGCGACCAGCCAGCGCTCCTGCTCCAGGTCCATGTCGGTGAACTCGATCGAGATCTGGCCGTCGCGGTCATGCCGCACGATCGCCGGCAGCAGTCGTTCGACGTTGCGATGGCGCAGGCCGACCTGGACCCGCTGGCCCGGCTCGACCGGCTGCGGCTCATCCAGGCGGATCGCCATGCCGCCGGTGGAGAAGTTGACCGTGTGGCCCTCGAGCCGGCTGCCGTCGGGCAACTGCACGCCGACCGCCACGTCGAGCGGTACGCGGTGCGACCGACGCACCTGGCGGCTCTCGCTGGCGGTGGCGATGGTCGCCCCGAGCAGCAGCATGTTGTAGATCGTCCAGCCCAGGTTGAACCAGATCGTGTGCACCTCGCCACTGGACTCGGTGGCGATCAGCCGCAGCACGCCGGCGGCGATGCCGGCCAGGTTGAGCACCAGCAGGAACAGGTAGGGCTTGGCGATCTGCGAATCGAAGTAGCCCCGCTCGACCAGGCCGCCCTTCGGCGTCACGTTGAACTTGCCGAGCTTGGGGTTGATGAACGACACGATGGTCGGGCGCAGGATGTACCAGGCCAGGGTGGTCTCGTAGACCTCGTTCCACAGCAGGTGGCGGAACTTGCCCTGCACGCGGATGTTGGTGAGGTTGGCCTGGAAGATGTGCGGCAGCGCGTAGGCCAGGATCATCAGCGCCGAGGCGTGGATGACGTGCGCGCCGAAGAACAGGAAGGCCAGCGGCGCGGTCAGGTAGATGATGCGCGGCAGGCCATAGAAGAAATGCAGCATCGCGTTGGCGTAGCACAGCCGCTGCGACAGCCGCAGGCCCTTGCCGAACAGCGGGTTGTCCAGCCGGGCGATCTGGGCCATGCCGCGCGCCCAGCGGATGCGCTGGGCGACGTGCCCGGACAGGCTCTCGGTGGCCAGGCCGGCGGCCTGCGGGATCGCCAGGTAGGCACTGCGGTAGCCGCGGCGGTGCAGCTTGAGCGCGGTATGGGCGTCCTCGGTCACCGTCTCCACGGCGACACCGCCGATCTCTTCCAGCGGGCCGCGCTTGATCACCGTGCACGAGCCGCAGAAGAACGTCGCGTCCCACTGGTCGTTGCCGTCCTGCAGCAGGCCGTAGAACAGCTCGCCCTCGTTGGGCACCTTGCCGTGGGTACCAAGGTTGCGCTCGAACGGATCGGCCGAGAAGAAGAAGTGCGGGGTCTGCACCACCGCCAGCTTCGGGTCGCGCAGGAACCAGCCCATCGCCACCTGCAGGAACGAGCGCGTGGGGATGTGGTCGCAGTCGAACACGGCGACGAACTCGCCGCTGGACTTCTTCAGCGCGGCATTGATGTTGCCGGCCTTGGCGTGGAAGTTGTTGGTGCGGGTGACGTAGTGCACGCCGACCGCTTCGCAGAACTCGCGGAACTCCGGCCGGCGCCCGTCGTCGAGGACGTAGACGTTGAGCTTGTCGGCCGGCCAGTCCATCACGGTGGCCGCCAGCACGGTGGTGCGCACCACCGACAGCGGCTCGTTGTAGGTCGGGATGAAGACGTCGACGCTGGGCCATTCGCGCTGGTCGGCGGGCAGCGGCACCGGCTTGCGGTGCAGCGGCCAGAGCACCTGGAAGTAGCCCAGCGCCAGGATCACGAAGGCGTACAGTTCGGCGGCGAACAGGCCGACGCCGAGCAGCAGGTCGATCGGCCCGCCCACGCCCATGGTCTGGGTCAGGCGCCACCACATGTAGCGCGAGGACACGGCCAGCGACATGCCCATCATCATCAGCACGACCACCCGGCCGCCGCGCCGGCGCAGCAGCAGCGCCACGACGAACAGCACCGCCGAGAAGGTGATCTGCTGGACGACGTCCATCGGTACCGCCACCACGAACACCAGCAGCAGCGCCCCCAGCAGCCACAGGGTCCAGGTCGCGAGCCTGGGCAGAGCGGTGCCGGGACGCGGCGTGGTGGCGAGACTCATCAACTCATCCTTATGACTGCACCCGGGCGCGGGTTCGCGCCGATTCTCTGGTCAAGGCCGGACTCCGTCCAGCCGGCGCCTGGTCAGCGGCTGAACATGCGCCGCAGCGGACCGGCCGCGACCGGACGGGATTCGGCCTTCAACAGGCGCTGGAACATGTCCGCCAGCGGGGTGCCGGCGGCGACGCTCGCCACCGGGCGCGGCGCCGGTTCGACTCGCAGCGGATGGATCGTGGCCAGGATGGACGACACCGGCTGCGGCGCGGTCACGGCCACCGGAGCTTCGGCCTGGGCCGCGGCCGTCGGCGCGACGGCAGCCGCGACGGGCTCGGGCAGCGCCGGCGGCACCGGCTGCTCGCGCACCGGCAGGCGGTTCGGCTCGAAATCCCAGTAACCCTCGGCGCCACCGCTGCCCAGGCGGGCGAACAGGCGACCGACATCATCGATTTCCGGCGGCAGGGACTGCTTTTTCTTGTCGTTCATCGGGTCTGTTCCAAATTCGCTGAATGTGTTCAGGCCGCACGGCCAAGGAGGAACCGCCGCAGGTCCGGCGTCGAAGGGGCATCCGCGGCCACCGACAGCCCTGCCAGCATCCCCAGCTGCTGGAACCAGCCGTCATAGACCCCCGCCAGGAAACCGTCGCTCCAGTCCGTCCCGGACAGGGCCACCGCCAGCGGCGCGGCGGCATGCAGGATCTCCACGTTGCCGGCCTGCTCGGACATCCGGCACTGGCCCCAGTCGATGTCGTGCCAGATCCGGTTGGCAGCCGCCTCGACCTCGTCCAGGGCGACGCATTCGCCAATCGGATGGCGCTGGGCGAACCGACGCCCGATACGGGCCATCAGGGTGGCCAGCTCGTGGCCGGGCAGTTCGGCGGCGAACTCGTCGGCCATTGCGCGGACGAATCCAAGCCATTGCCTTGAACAGCCGCGCGAGCGGAACAACAGGGATGGGTCGAAGGAGCTCATGCCAAAACCGTGCTGCGTGGGGGGCGCTGTGGGCATGATGCCCCTGGCGTTGGTGAAACCAATGCAAGCGCGATGCCAAACCGGACGCAGCGCAGCACACAACTGAGATTTGCATCTCATTTTAGCAAAATCGGGCGCGCGAATTCAGCCTGATCCGCCGCGATGCGGCAAAAAGCGACGCTCGGCGTCACCCCTCGTTCGGCTTGTCGACCTCGAATACCTGGCGCAGGTAGGCCAGGTAGCCCGGGTCGTCGCACATGCTCTTGCCGGGCGTGTCGCTCAGCTTGGCCACCGGTTGGCCATTGCAGCGGACCATCTTGATGACGATCTGCAGCGGCGTCGGGCCGAGGTCGTTGGTGAGATGGGTACCGACACCGAAGGACAGGCGGCAGCGCCCCTTGAAGTGGTCGTACAGGCGCATGACCCGATCGATGTCGAGCCCGTCGCTGAAGACCAGCACCTTCGAGCGCGGCTCGACCCGGTGGTCCTGCAGGTGCTCCAGGATGCGCTCGCCCCACACGAACGGATCGCCGGAGTCGTGGCGCATCCCGTCGAACAGCTTGCAGAAGTACAGGTCGAAGTCGCGCAGGAACGCGTCCAGGCCGACCACGTCGGACAGGGCGATGCCGAGGTCGCCACGGTACTCGCGCGCCCACGACTCCAGCGCGGCGACCTGCGAGTCGCGCAGGCGCGGGCCCAGCGCCTGGAAGGCCTGCAGGTATTCGTGCGCCATCGTCCCCAGCGGGGTCATCCCGTAGCGGCGGGCGAAGTAGACGTTGCTGGTGCCGACGAAGCGCTCGCCCCAGCCTTCGCGCAGCAGCGGCAGCAACTCGCCGTGCCACTGTCGCGAATATCGCCGCCGGGTGCCGTAATCGGCGATGCGGCAGCCGTCGTAGCCGGGCGCATCGCGCAGGCGTGCCACCTTGGCCTGAAGCCGGCGCCGGCCCTCGGCGAAGTCGGCCGTGGAGGTATTGCGGAACCAGACCTCGTTGATGATCGCCAGCAGCGGGACTTCGAACAGGATCGTGTGCAGCCATGGGCCGCTGATGATCAGTTCGATCTCGCCGGGCACAGTGGTCGAAGGGCGCAGCGTCAGGTATTTGCGATCGAGGTGGAACAGGCCGAGGAAATCGACGAAATCCGGCTTCACGAAGCGCATCGCCCGCAGGTAGTCCAGCTCGTCGGGCTGGAAGCGCAGTTCGCACAGCAGGTCGATCTCGGTGGAGATCTCGTCGATGAATCGTGCCAGGTCGATGCCGGGCGTGCGGCACTTGAAGCGGTATTCGACCTGCGCGCCCGGATGCTGGTGCAGCACCGCCTGCATCATGGTGAATTTGTACAGGTCGGTGTCGAGCAGCGAGGTGATGATCATGGAGGCATTATCGCCCGGGCATGGTCACTGGCTCATGAAGCCAGCTGGCGCAGCAGCCGCGGCAGCTGGGCGGCGGCATGGGCCCAGATCGCCAGCCAGACCCCGAGCTGCACCACCGGCCCGCGCGCCGGCGCCTCGAACTTGCGGAAGTACCGCCACAGGCCACGATGCTTGTGCCATTCAACGAAGAACGGGCGCGAGCGGCTGGACACCCCGCGCAGGTGCAGGACCCGCAGGTCGTTGGCCACCGCCACTACCGCACCGGCCTGGCGGGCACGCCGGCACAGGTCCAGGTCCTCGGCGTGCAGGCGGTAGCCTGCGTCCCAGCCACCGAGACGGTCGAACAGGCTGCGCGGCATCAGCATCAGCGCGCCGGAGATCGCCGCCACCGGCTGCAGCGACCGGGTCGGATCAGCCGCCACCGCCAGCTGTGCGCCACCGCGCGGACTGCGCAGCATTGCCGCGAAATCCGGGTCGCGACGACGCACCGCGCCATCGGGGCGGCCCTGCTCGTCCACCTGCTCGACACCGAGCAGCGCCGGCGCGTCGAGCGCCAACGCGCGTTCGCGCAGCCGCGACAGGGTGTCCACCTCGACCATCAGGTCGGGGTTGATGAACACCAGCCATGGCGCCCGCGAATCGATCGCGCCCTGGTTGCAGGCGGTGGCGAAGCCGGGATTGTCGGGATTGGCGATGAAGTGAACGCGCGCGTCCTCGACGGCATGGCGCTGCACGATGGCCAGGGTGTCGTCGTCGGAATCGTTGTCGACCACGCGGATCTCGGCCACGTCGGCGGCAGCGCGCAGGCGCGCCAGGCATTCGTCGATGGTGGCGCCACTGCGATAGGTCACGACCACCGCGGCGATGGCTGCGCTCATTCCGTTGCTTCCTCCGGTTCGGGTGGCGCCGGGTGCGCGAACAATTCGCGCTGCGGGGCGGCCACGGGCGCGGCATCGTACAGCTGTTGCAGGCGCGTGCGCGCCTCTGCGAGCGGGTCCTGCATCAGGAAGCCTGCCAGGCGGGCGTGCCATGCCGGCCAGCGCGTGGCCAGCGCATCCATGTCGCCGTCGGCCGGCCGGCCTTCGCCATCGCGGGCGACGAACGCGGTCTCGCACAGCACGTTGCGCCAGCCCAGGCCGGCCATGCGCAGGCTGAGGTCGATCAGCGCGGCGTACCAGGCGCCATAACTGGCCGCATCCAGCCCGCCGGCGCGACGGCGGGCGCTGCCACGCAGCGCCACCGCGTGGCAGACCGCCGCCGGTAGCTCCGGATGGAGCGGTGGCATCGCCGCGCAGGCAACCGCCAGCCGTTCGCAATCGCCGGGCAAGGGATTGATCTCGCCCAGCCGCGGCCAGGCCGCCGCTTCACCGGCATTGCTCCAGGGCGTGGCGCTGCCGATCGAGGCATCACGGGCGAAACAGGCCGCCAGCTGGCCCAGCCACCCGGGCACCGGCAGCGCCTGCGGCGCCAGCACGGCCACGTCGGCATCGCCGCAGGCACGCAGCATTTCCTCCAGGTGCGCGACCTCGCCGATCGCCCGCTCGCGGCGGGTGTAGTCGGCTTGCAGGCGCGTGCGCGCCAGCCAGCCCTCGATCACCGCCAGGCCGCGCGGCCCGGCCTGCGCATCATCCGCCAGCCAGACCCGGGTACCGGCCGGCGTACCCGCCTCCAGCGCGCCAAGGCAGGCGTCCAGCGCGCGGTCATCGGTGGTGACCGGCAACAGGACGATGGGCAGGGCCGCGCTCATTGCCGGGCGGGCGGAGCGTACAGCGGTTCCAGCGCCTTGAACTTGCGGCCGTACTCATCGTTGAAGCGGCGCGCTTCGCCGGCGTCCTTCACGATGGTCGGGGTGATCAGCACGATGACTTCCTGGCGATCCTCGTTCTGGGTCTTCTTGCCGAACAGCGCGCCGACCACCGGCAACCGGCTCAGGTACGGCACACCAGAGGAGCCGTTCTCGGTGCGGTTGCTGATAAGGCCGGCCAGCATGATGGTATCGCCGCTGGTCACCGCCGCCTCGGTATGCACGCGACGCGTGTCGATTTCCGGGTTGCAGGTGACCTGGGCACTGGTGCCGCAGTTGGCCGGCATCGCGCTGGGCGAGCTCACTTCCTGCACGATGTCCAGGAACACGGTGCCATCGCGGGTCACCCGAGGGCGCACCTTGAGGATGACGCCGGTATCCAGGTACTGCACCTGGCTGTAGGTGTTGTCCGAACCCAGCGCGGTATTCACCGACACCGAGCTGATCGGCACCTTGGTGCCGACGTTGAGCGTGGCCTCGGCGTTGTTGCGCACGAACAGCGACGGGGTCTGCAGCAGGCGCACGTCGGTGACCTGGTCGAGCGCGGAAATCACCGCAGCGGCGTTCTTGCCCAGGAAGGTCCAGCCAAGGCCGCCATCGGTGATCGAGCCGGAGATGTCGCCCCAGATGCTGCGGCCGGCGGCCGAAGGCAGCCCGGCCTCGGTGACGGCGTTCTCGAAATACCAGTTCACGCCGTAGCTCAGCTTTCCGGTCAGCTTGACCTCGGCCACCTGCGCCTCGATGTGCACCTGCATCGGCATGGTGTCGAGCTTCTCGATCACCTCGAGGATCGAGCGCCATGCCTGCGGCGAGGAACGCACCAGCAGGGTGTTGGTCTCTTCCACCGCCGACACGCCGACCCGGTCGCCCTGCACTTCCAGGGTGACGCTGCCGTTGCCCGGGCGCGCCGGCGACAGGCTGAACTCGCCGGCGCCGTTGCCGCCGCTGCCGATGCCGGCCTCGCCCATGGACGAGCTGCCGTCGCTGCCACCACGGTTGTAGCTGCCACCCAGGTTCTCGGTACCCAGGCTTTCGCTGCCGATGCCGCCACTGCCGCCGATCTGCATCGTCGAGGCACCCGGCGCCAGCGAGGCGGTATCAGCGCCACGCCGCGTGCCGGCACCAAACACCTCCGCCAGGCGATCGGCCAGCTCGCGCGCCTTGATGTATTTCAACTCGTAGGAGAACAGCCGGGGCGCGCCGCCAGCGCTGTCGATGCGGTCCAGCCACTGCTGGATCTGGTCCAGGTAGCGCGCCTGCGGCGTGATCACCAGCACCGCGTTGGCGTTCTCCAGCGGCATGAAGCGGAACATGCCCGCGCTGGGTGTCTGGCTCTTCTCGCCGAATACCTTCTCCAGGTCATTGGCGACGTCCTGCGCGCGGCCGGACTGGATCGGGAACACGCCCACCGACATGCCCGACAGCCAGTCGACGTCGAAGATGTCGATCGTGCGCTGGTAGTTCTCAAGCTCGGCACGGGTGCCGCCGATGGTGATCAGGTTGCGCGCCGGGTCGACGCCGACGATGGCGTTGGCGCGCGCGTACGGCTCGAGCACCTTCTTCATCTCGCTGGCGGAGATGTAGCGCAGCGGCACCACCCGCACCTCGAAGCCGCGCGCGCTCGATGCCGGCGCGGTACTTGGGGCGACTGTGCCGGCCAGGGCCTGGTCGGCCGGCACGATGTTGTAGCGGCCGCCGCTGTAGACCATGCGCGCGTTGTTCCAGCCCAGCACCATCTCCAGCAGGTTCAGCGCCTGCGCCGGCGACACCGGCTTGGGCGTGGCCAGCGTCACGGTGCCCTGTACGCCGGGGGCGATGACGTAGTTCTGGCCGAGCATGTCGCCGAGGATCGCCTTGACCACCGCCTGCACGGACTCGCCTTCGAAGTTGAAGGTCGCCTCGCCGCTGCCGGCCGCGGCCAGCGCCGGTGCCGGTCGCGCCGCCGCGTTGCGGTTGATGACTTCGCCGCTGCCACGACGGATCACCGGCTGCGGGCCGGCATCGGTACCGGCGTCGCTGGTGTGCTGCGGCACGCGCTGCGGCGGTGGCTGGGTTGGCGCGCGGTGGATGTCCGGCGTCGGCGCGCTCGCGCAACCGGCCAGCAGGCCGAGCAGGAGGGAAATCGATACGACACGTGACTTCATGCGTTCACTCGGTAGGGGGCGGTGGCGGCGCCACCGCGCCGCCGCTGTTCTGTGCATTCTGCTGCCGCAGGGCCTGGCGGCGCGCCTCGATCCGGTCACGGATCGCCTGCAGCTGCGCTTCGCTGGGGGCCGGGGCGGCATTGGCTCCGCCGGCAGCGCCCGCGGGCACCGGCACGGCCGCCGCCGACGGCGTCGCCATCGCCGGGGCCGCTGCCTGGGCGGTGCGCGGCGCAGCCGGCGGTGGTGCGGCCACCGGCACGGCGGCGGGTGCCGGCATGGATGCGCCGGGGTTGCCACGCAGCGCGGTCGGCGGCTGGCCGCCCTGGCCGTTGTAGACCTGCATCTCCAGCGTGCGCACGCCGCCGGCGCCTTCGACGGTGGCGCTGCGCGGCGCCAGCGACAGCAGGCGCCAGCCCTCCACCGCATCGCCCTGCAGGCGCAGGCGCAGCGAATGTCCCTGGTCGGTGGTGAAGGTGGCCATCTGCAACTGCGGCGTCATCAGCACGCCGGTCAGGCGCAGGTCGGCCGCACGCGTGCCTTCGTCCCCGCCGAGAACGAAGGGATGCGGCTGGCGGTCCTCGGAGAACACCGGCTGGCGCGCGATCGCCGCGTACTGCGAGAGCTCGCCGATGCCGCCGGCCGGCGCGGCGGGAATCGCCGGCAGCGGGCGCGCCGGGCCAGCGTCGTCGACCTCCGGCACCCGCCCGCCCAGGCCGAAGGCGGCCAGCAGGCACACCCCCATCGACCAGCCGGCGAACACCGCCAGCCACCAGGTCCGCAGGCCGGCGGATTCAAGGCGCATGGGTGGCCTCCGTCGGGGCAACGCTGGGGCGGACATAGCCGGACAGGTCGAAGGTCACGTCCAGCCCGTTGCCGCTGTCGCCCGGCGACAGTGCCGCGCGCTGCGCCAGGATGTTGAGATTGTCGATGAACAGTCCGGGCGTTCCCGCTTCCAGCGCGTGCAGCACGGCCGCCAGCTCGGGCGTGCCGCAGCGCAACCGCGCCTGCACGGCGACGCGCGCATAGCGGCCCTGGGTGTCGACCGGCAGCGCGGAACGGTTGCTGATCGCGCAGCCGCGATGGCCAGGGCTGGCTTCGGCGACGACGCTTTCCAGCCGCTGCACCAGGCCGGCGGTGGCCAGTTCCACCGAGGCCTCGGGCAGGAAGCCCGGGCGCGCGGCCAGCTGTTCGCGTGCCTGCTGCAGCTGCGCGTTCACGCGCGGCGCCTCGCGCAGTTCGGCGCGGATGCGCTGCTCGCGTTCGCGCAGGCCACGCAGGCGGTCCTCGGTCGCCAGCAGCGGCTGCACGAAGAATGGATGCACCAGCAGCAGGTAGAGCAGGCCCAGCACCAGGACCAGCAGCCCCAGCGCCCAGATCCGCTCGCGGCGTTCCGGCAGCGCGCTCATCGGGCCCCTCCCGGCGCCGCCGGGACGGGCGGCGTCGCGCCCAGCGTGGCGGTGATGGTGAAGCGGTCCGCGCCGCGTCCGGCATCGCTCTGCAGCACGCCGGTCAGCGCCGGCCTGCGCCAGGTCGGTGCGCCATCGAGCTGCTCCACCAGCGCCGAGGCGCCGTTGCTGAGCCCGACCAGCTGCAGCTCGTTGCCTTCGATCGAGAGCTTCTCCAGGTAGGTGCCCTGCGGCAGGCGGCGACTGAGCTGGTCCCAGACCTCGATCGTGGCCGGGCGCGTAGCGCGCTGCTGCGCGAAAAACCCGGCGCCCTCGATCAGCTCGACCAGCGCCTGGCGCTGCGCCGCCACCTGGCGCGCACGCCCGGCATCGGCACGCACCCGCGCCTCGAGGGCGTCGGCGGCCTGCGCTCGGTTGTCGAGCAGCCACTGCGACCCGATCGCCAGCGCGACCAGCGCGGTCGCCAGCAGCCACCAGTTCCAACGCGCCAGCGGATCGCGACGCACGTGACGCTGCACCGGCGGCAGCAGGTTGATCCGCAGCGGCTCGCCCTGCGCATCACGTACGTCCACGCCGGCGAGCAGTTCGCGCCAGCCGGGCGGGATGCCCTGCGCGCCCTCGATCGCACGCCGCGGCACGACCACCAGCTCGGCATCGACCTGCTCACCGCGCTGTGCCAGCAGGCGCGCGTCGAACCAGACATCGGCGGCCTCGAACGGGGTCTGCCGGTCGATCTCGAAACGACTGACCTCCTGCAACCGGGCCGCGGCAGCCGCCGGCAGGCGCAGGGGCCGGCGCAGCGCCAACCCGGCCGGAAGCAGCCAGTCCAGCGACAACGCACGCAGCCGCGCGGGAAGCAGTGCCTGCCACTCTTCCGGCCGCAGGGCTTCGGGAAACACCGCCAGCGGCGTGACCGCCTGTTCGCGCTGCCAGGCCACGGCCACCCCGTCGCCCTCGCGCCAGGCCAGCAGCCGCGAGGGCGAGAAGCCGAGCTGCCATTGCCAGCGCGCCGGCAACCAGGCCAGCAGCGCTGCCTGCCACCAGCGCAGGAAGCCACCGGCACCGGGAGGAATCCGCAGGCCGATGCGCTCGAGACTTTGCCGCCAAGCGGTCATTGCGTTGCAGCTCCCTCTTCCCATTGCAGAACGGTATAGGCCGAATCGCGGGAAGGCTGCAGACCGGTGCGCACGATCGCGCGCAGCACGGCCTCGCGTCCCCCCTCCAGGCGAGCCCGGCTCTCGATACTATAAGTGCCCGTGCCAGCCGCCGTGGCGGTCGGATCGACCGCCCTGGCCGCAGCGACCGGATCGGCGGCCACGGCAGATTCCCGCGCCGCCAGCCAGGGCGCAGGATCCAGCCCCATCGCCACCAGCACCGGCGCCGGTGCGAACGCCGCCAACGGCTGCGCGCGTTGGCCATTCAGGGTCACGTTGGGGCGCAGCCGCCCGACCAGGCCGGCATCCATGCCCGGCAACAGCCGCAGTTCGCCCAGGCTCTCGAACGGGGCGTCCTTGGCGCCGTATGGCAGGCCGGCGGCCGCGTACTCGGCGTCCTCCGCCCCCCCGGGCGAGACCAGGCTGTCGCGATCGCGCCAGTCGACGATCTCCGCCGCCAGCCGCTGCGCTTCCGGTCGCGGGCTGCCCAACGCCCGCAGCAGGGCCTCCAGCAATGCCGGACTGGCGCTGTTGAGGTCGACCTTGCCGCCTTCATCGATGATCCGCAGCTGCACCGGCACGTCGTCGAACTGCCAGTCGTAACGGCGCCCGTCGGCCCGCCAACGCGCGGCCGGGGCATCCTGCAGGCGCGCGATGGCGTACTCCAGCCCCGCGCGCGCCACCGCCTGGCCGCGCAAGCCACTGCGCAGCGTGCCGCCCTGCATCGCTTCGACTCGGGCGTTGAGCGCGAACACACCGACCATCGCCGTCAACAGGGCGATCAGCCACAGCACCAGCACCAGCGCCACTCCGCGCGCATGACGGTTCATGGCAGGCCCCGGCCCGGCGTGACCTGCGGCAGCACCACCAGCAGGGGCGGCCAGGACCCGCGCACATCACGCAGCTCGATCCGCACCCAACGCGGCAGGCGATCGCTGTCGGTCCATTCCTCCTGCCACTCGCCGGGTCCATCGCGCGCCGGGTCGAAGCCACGGTAGGCCAGGCGCACCTCGACCAGGCCATCGGCGAGGATCTCCGGCGGTCGGGCCTGGGCCGCGGCGACCGGCTTGCCGCCCTGCAGCTGGACCAGCGTGATCCGCAGCTGTTGCGCCGGCGCCTGGCCATGGACGTCGATGTCATGCAGGTACGGCCCGCCCAGGCCGAGGTAATCGGGCACGTCGGCGACGAACCGCAGCCGCTGCGGCTCGCCGATGAAGCGCTGCGCGCGCAGGGTGCGTTCGTCGCGCCCCAGCGCCACCGGCAGCGCCGACACCAGCCGCTGGCGCAGGAATCCCTCGACCGTGCGCATGCGCTCGCTGCGCGCGGCCAGCGCCTCGCCGCGCTGGCTGATCGTGCTGGCCGAGCGCAGGGTCGCGAATGCCAGGGTCAATCCCGCCGCCAGCAGCACGGTGGCCAGCAGCACTTCGATCAGCGTGAAGCCGGCGGCGCGACGCGGGCTCACGGCGCCTCCGCCGTGGCCGGCGACAGGCGCAGGCTGCGCCAATGGATCCGCTCGGCGGCGCCCTCGCCCCAGCGCACGTCCAGGTCCAGCTGCAGCAGCCGCGGCGCGCCGGCCAGCGGCGGGGCCTGCGGCGGCCGCGGGTCGAGCCACGGCTGGATCTCCAACCGCCATCGATAACGCCCCTGCTCGAAGCTGCCCTCGCGCTGCTGCGGATGCAGCGGCCCGTCCATGTCCAGCCCGGCCAGCAGCGACTGCGCATGCAGGCTGGCGCGGGTGACGTCGTCGGCGGCACGGACCTGGCGCACGCCGCCGGACAGCGTGCCCAGCAGCAGGGTGAGCGCGAGCGCCAGCAGCGCGAACGCCACGATCACCTCGAGCAGCGTATAGCCGCGCTGGCGTTTCATGCTCATTGGCCGAGCCGCCCGCTGCGCACTTCGCCGGTGATCCAGGCGACCTCGACGCGCCACGTCGCCTGGCGGGCCTGCAGCTCGATGCGTCCACCGCTGGAAGCGCCGTCGGCGAAGAAGCGGATCGCACCACGGCCTTCGGCCGGGCGCAGCTCGCGCGCGCCGGTGAAGGTGATCGCGAGCTGGCGTGGAATCTCCCCGCGGTGACCGAGGCTGCTCGACCAGGCATGGCTGTGCGGATCGATCTCGAACTGCTGGGGCGTGCCGCTGGCGATCGCCCGCGTGCGCAGCTGGCGCAGCTCGGCGGCCAGCTGCTTGCCACTGGAACGCAGCCGCAGGCCATCGATGCCGCCGCCAAGCAATGCCACGGTAAGCACGCCGGCGCCGCCGATCAGCGCGATCACCAGCAGGATCTCCAGCAGGGTCACCCCGCGCATGCGCCGGCCGCGCCGCGCGGCGGCGGACGTGGCGGGCACGCGGCACGACATCGGCGCTTACTCGAAGACGATATCGGCGTCGTAACTGCTGCCGCCGGGCTGGCCGTCCTTGCCCAGGCTGATCAGGTCGAAGGGGCGGCCCTGCCCCGGCACGCGATATTCGATCGGCCGACCCCACTGGTCGTTGAGTTCGGCCGGCTTGGCGTACGGGCCGAGCCAGCCGCTGGCGCCGCCCGGCGCGGTGACCAGGTCGTCGAGCTTGGCCGGCAGCTTGCCGGTGTCGAGCTGGTAGTTCTCGACCTTGCCGGCGAGGGTCTGGATCTGTGAACGGGTCAGGTTCGCCTTGCCGCGATCGGCCCCGCCCAGCACGCGGCTGCCGACCAGGGTCAGTACCGCGCCGATCAGCACGATCACGATGATGATCTCCAGCAGGCTCATGCCCGACTGGCGGGCCGGCGCGACGGGGCGGATAGAGCGGCGAAGGTGATGCATGGTGGTTCCTGTCATGGGATGCAGCGGGGCGGCTGCGAGATTAGCCGGCGCATGCCGGGATTGCGATGGCGGCCAACCGGCTCATCCGATCGCGTTGGTCAGGTCGTACAGGGGCACCAGCACGGCGACGATGACGCAGCCGACCACCGCGGCCAGCAGCAGGGTCAGTGCCGGCACCAGCGCGGCCAGCAGGCGGTCGATGGCCTGTGCCGATTCCTGCTCGAAAGTATCGGCCGCGCGCAGCAGCATGGCGTCCAGGGCGCCGGATTCCTCGCCCACCTGGATCATCTGCAGCGCCAGCCGCGGGAACTGCCGGCCGCGACCAAGCGCCGCCGCCAAGCCGTGGCCGTTCTTGACCTCTTCGGCGGCACGCTCGACCTCGGCGGCCAGCACGCGGTTGCCCAGTACGCCGCGGCCGATGCCCAGCGCCGCCAGCAGCGGCACGCCGTTGCGCAGCAGGGTGCCGAGCGTGCGCGCCAGGCGCGCGGTTTCCAGGCGCGCCACCAGCGCGCCGATCGCCCGCCGCCGCAGCAGCCAGCCGTCCAGTGCCAGGCGGAAGGCGGGATCACGGCGGCGGCGCTCCAGCCACAGCAGCACCAATGCGGGCACGGCGACCAGCACGAACCACCAGTCGCGCACGAACAGGCCCAGCGCCAGCACGCCGCGGGTGAACCACGGCAGCGCCACGTCCAGGCTCTCGTACATCTGTGCGAATTGCGGCACCACGTAGCCAAGCAGGAACAGCAGCGCCGCACCGACCACCGCCAGCAGGATCGCCGGATAGATCAGCGCGTTGATCACCCGGCCGCGCAGCGCCTGGCTGCGTTCGAGGTAGTCGGCCAGCCGCTGCAGGGTCTCGTGCAGGCTGCCACCGGCTTCGCCGGCACGCACCAGGTTCATGTACAGGCGCGGGAACACTCCGTGCTGGCGCTCCAGTGCCACCGACAGCGGCGCACCTCCCCGCACGGCGTCGCGGATGGCAGCGATGCTGCGCTGCTCGCGCACGTCCTCGGGCAGGTCCATCAGGATCGCCAGCGCACGGTCCAGCGGCTGGCCGGCGCCAAGCAGGCTGGCCAGCTGGCGGGTGAACTGCACCAGGCTGTCGCCGTCGAAGGCACCGCGCCGCCACCAGGCGCGGGCACCATCGACGCGGTCGCCGGCCGCGGCCGCGCGCGTTTCCACCGGCAGGTGGCCCTGCTCCTGCAGCCGCGCGACCACCTCGGCCTCGCTGGCCGCTTCCATCTGTCCCTCGAGCATCTGCCCGGATGCGTCCAGGGCCTTGTAGCGGAACAACGTCATGGGACGTCGCGATCCATCGGGAATACGGTGAAGCCGGCATTGCTGCTGGCGCGCCCTTCCTGCTCGGTGACCCGCGTGACCTGCTCGAAGCGCAGCCGCGCGGCGATCTCACCCTCAACGGCCTGCGGCGGCAGCAGCATCGGATCACGCGCCATCAGCGCGAGCACGCGCTGTTCGACCTGGGCCAGCGAATCGGCCTGCACCGCGCGGGTGGCGTGGAAGCCGGCCAGCCCGGCCATGCCGAAACGCCGGCCAGGGAAGTTCTCGCCCACCAGGTGGCACTTGTACCAGGTCACCCGTTGTCCTCGGTGACGCGCAGCACTTCCTCCAGCGTGGTTTCACCGCGCAGGGCCTTGGCCACGCCGTCCTCGTACATCGTGCGCATGCCGGCGCGGCGGGCGATCTGCTCGATCTCGCCCATGCCGGCGCGGCGCATCACCGCGCGGCGCAGCTCGTCATCCATCAGCAGGAACTCGGTGATGGTGGTGCGCCCCAGGTAACCGGTCGGCGCCAGTGCCGACGGCCGCGGCCGGTACAGGAAGAGCTCGCCGGCCGGCTGCCAGCGCCGCAGGTCGAAGCGCTCGATCTCTTCCGGTGAGGCCAGGTAGCGCTCGGCATGGACCGGTTCGATCCGCCGGACCAGGCGCTGGGCGAGGATGCCGTTGACCGTGGAGGTCAGCAGGTAATCCTCCACCCCCATGTCGAGCAGCCGGGTAATGCCGCCGGCGGCATTGTTGGTATGCAGCGTGGACAGCACCAGGTGCCCGGTCAGCGCCGACTGGATGGCGATGCGCGCGGTTTCCAGGTCGCGCATCTCGCCGATCATGATGATGTCCGGGTCCTGGCGCACGATGCTGCGCAGGGCGTTGGCGAAATCCAGCCCGATCTGCGGCTTGGCCTGGATCTGGTTGATGCCCTCGATCTGGTACTCGACCGGATCCTCGACGGTGATGATCTTCACGTCGGCGGTATTGAGCTGGCTCAGCGCGGTATACAGCGTGGTGGTCTTTCCCGATCCGGTCGGTCCGGTCACCAGCACGATGCCGTGCGGCAGCTCCAGCACGCGGCGGAAGTGCGGCAGGATGTCCTCGCTGAAGCCCAGGCGCTGGAAATCGAACACCACGGTCTCGCGGTCGAGCAGGCGCATCACCACGCTCTCGCCATGCGCGGTCGGCACGGTGCTTACGCGCAGGTCCAGTTCCTTGCCCTGCACGCGCAGCTGGATGCGACCATCCTGCGGCAGGCGCCGCTCGGCGATGTTCAGCCGCGCCATGATCTTGATGCGGCTGATCACCGCGGCGGTCAGCTTCGCCGGCGGGCTCTCGCCTTCGATCAGCACGCCATCGACCCGGTAGCGGACCTTCAGCCGGTTCTCGAACGGCTCGATGTGGATGTCCGAGGCACGCAGCTCGACGGCGCGCTGGATCAGCAGGTTGACCAGGCGGATGACCGGCGCCTCGGAGGCCAGGTCGCGCAGCTGCTCGATGTCCTCGCCGTCACTGGCTTCGCCGCCGGCGTTCTCCACGATCTCGCCCATCGCGCTGCGGCCCTGGCCGTACCAGCGCTCGATCACATCGTCGATCTCCGAACGCAGGCCGACCCGCACCCGCACCGGCAGGCCGGTCGCCAGCGCCACCGCGGAGGCGGCGTAGCCGTCATGGGGATCGGCCATCCACAGTTCGATCACCCCGCCCTGCTCGCCGATCGGGCAGGCATGGAACTGGCGCAGGAAGCGCGGCGACAACGCCTGGATCTCCGGCAGCGATTCCGGCGGCGCGTCGGCGATCGCCCGGGCCTCCAGCAGTGGCAGCGCCATCACCTCGGCGCAGGCTTCGGCATGATCACGCTCGGAGACCAGGCCCAGGCGGCCGAGCACGGCCAGCAGGTCCAGTCCGGCCTCGTCCTGCAGCTGGCGCGCGCGCGCCAGGTCGGCTTCCTTGAGGCGACGGCGCGCCAGCAGGAGATCGACGACACGCGCCTGGATGCTCTGGTTTTCCTCCGCCGTCCCGGCAACCGCGTTCACGCCGACCTCCGTAGTTCCTGCCGGACTTTAGCAGTTTTGCGGGGGTCCTCCCGTGGCGCCGCGCCGCTACTGCATGGCCTGGATCGTCACCCCCGCGAAGCCCGGATCGCCGGTCAGGGTGATGTGGTATGTCCCGGCCTTCGGCGCGACGACGCGGACCGTCTCGCTGTTGCCCTGGCGGGCCGAGCGCAGGTCGTGGGTGGCGGCGCTGGCTTCGGCCCCGTAGCGCACATACAGCTGCGCGTTGCCGGTGCCGCCATGGGTGATGATGCTCAGCCGGCGTCCCGCTTCGGCCATGAAGCGGTACTGTCGCCCGGCCGCGTCACCGGACTGCCCGCTCAGCGCGACCCGGTTGGCCAGTTCCGGGATGGGCAGCGCGCAGTCGGTCACGGCGGCGTCGCAGGCTGGGTCGGTCGCCAGCTGCACCGCCCGGCCGGCGTCGACGATGCCTGCGCCGATCGTCCGGCGCGATGCCGGGGCGACTGGAAACGGCCGTGCGGTCGCGCGCAACAGCCAGGCCAGCCGGGCCGGGGACAGGGGCAACCGGCCGGCGGCCACGCGGGCGGACTGCACCAGGGCGGCAACGGCCGCCACGTGCGGTGCCGCCATCGAGGTGCCGACCTGGGGTTTGTACAGGAAGCTGCCGGACGCAGGACTGGTCTTGCCGGTGTGGCTGGCCTGCCAGATCCAGCCGCGCGCCGGGCCATCGACCTGGCCGCCCCCGCCCGGTGCGGCGAGGTCGACGCGCGGACCGTAATTCGAATAGTCCGCGATCATCCCGGTCACCCCTGTCGCGGCGACGGTGACGGCATTGGCGCAGGCCGCCGGAGCGATCCGGCGTGCGTCGGTGGCCTGGTTGCCCGCCGCGACCACGACCAGCGTGCCACGCGCCACTGCCGCGTCGATGCCCTCCTGAAGGGCAAGCGTGCACTCACCCGGCCCACCCAGGCTCATGTTGATCACGTCGGCCGGGTGCTGGTTGGCCGGCACGCCTTCCACCTGCCCGCCCGATGCCCACGTCATCCCGTCGATGATGTCCGAATCGTAGCCACCGCACCGACCCAGCACGCGCACCGGCAGCAGCGTCGCGGCAGGCGCGATGCCCGCGGCGCCGATGCCATTGCCGGTGGCCTCGGCGATCGTGCCGGCGACATGGGTGCCGTGCCAGGTACTTTCCTGCGTCGACGAACCCGGAAAACACTCGCCGACCTCAGCGCGCCAGTCGCCCTGGTCCTGTCCCACCGGCGCACGACCGGGGTCGGGGCGTCGGGAATTGTAGGCATCGCTGACGAAATCCTGGCCGGGCAGCACGCGCGCGGCATCGAAATCGGGATGGCCGAACAACATGCCGGTATCCACCACCGCCACCACGACACCATCGCCATTGGCCTGCGCCCAGGCCGCCGGTACGTTGGCGCCACCCACCGGATCGTGCAGGTTCCATTGCACCGGATAGAGGGCATCGTCCGGCCTCGTCGGCGCGGCCTGCTGTGGCTGGCGCAGGTAATCGGGCACGGCGTAGCGGACGCGCGGATCGGCCGCGACCTCGGCGGCCAGCCGCTCCAGCGCGACAGCGTCCAGTGGCGTCGGCAGGCGCAGCAGCTCCGCACCGTTGCCGAGCTGGCGCAGCCGCTGGGCCGGGCGCGCAGCTGCTCGAGTCCGCGGGGCGCCGCCGGCACGCAGCATCGCCGCACGCACCGATGCGGCGGCGGCGGGCGCTGCCACGCCATCATGCAGGCGCACGATCAGGCGGTCGGCCGATGGCGCCAGGGGCAGCGCATCGGCCGCCTGGGCCGCGGCGGACGTCGGCGCGCCGGACAGGGCCACCAGCAATGCCACGACCAGGCTGTCGCGACGCGATGGGATGGGTTTCATCTTCCTGCTCCTTCGTGGGTGACTCGAGGGGATGTTTGCCGGGGCGGCATCCGCTGCCATGGCTGCGACCGGCTCACCAGCCAAAGCCGGCGCCAACGCCGAGCGAGGCGTCATCGCCGCTGAAGGCGCCGCCGAGCGTCACCGTGGCGCGCTCGCTGATCGCCCGCTGGTAACCCAGCGAGAGCGCGGCCCGGCCGCTCTGGAACCCGGCACCGACACCCAGCCGGTTCTGCGTGCGCAGGCCTGCCGTGCTGGTGGCCATGTTCAACATCGCCGCGTTCATCGCGCCCTGGCGATCGATGCGTTCGTCCTGGCGACGGAAGCGCTCGTCCACTGTTCCCCGATACAGGGTGAAGCTGTCGGCCAGCGCCGAATGACGCTGGTCGGTGTAGCGATTGGCTGCGGCGATACCGCCTTCCAGCTGTGCCTTGTTGACCGCATCGGTGTCGCGGCTGCCGGCAGCGACATGGGTGAGCTGTCGTTCGGCGCCGCTGCGGCCGATCGATACCGCGTCGGGGCGATCTGCCAGCGCCCCCTGGCCCAGCGCCACCGCGCCCGTCGCGGTCGCCTGCGCACCCTGGCCGAGCGCGGTCGCCGCCTGGGCGGTGGCCACGGCGCTGTCGCCTGCGGCCAAGGCGTTGCCCGCCTCCGCCCGCGCACGCAGGCCGACCGCGGTGTCGCCGTTGTCGGTGGTGGTGACGAGGGCTGGCTGTGCGGCCTGGTCAGCCTGGATCTGCTCGACCTGGCGCGCGGTCTGTCCCGCCTGCGCGGCGACCCGGGCAGTGCCTGCGGCAAGCTCACCGACCCTGCCGTCCAGCGCCGAAAGCGCATCGCCAACGGTGTGGTAACTGCTGCCCTGGATCACATAGGCGGGCAGCTGGAGGGTGCCCTGCGCATCGAGCGTGGCGCCGCCGCCGAATGTCCTGGCCTGCGCTTCAAGCAGGGGAAGCAGCTGCCCGCCATTGATCGCGTCGGTGCTGTCGCTGGCAAGGCGGCCGGCAGCGAGCCGGGTCAGCCGGCGGGTCGCCGCGCCGTCGACACCATCGCCACTGCCAAACGACACCACGTCGGCCTCTTCAGCCTTCGCGCCAGCGCCGATGGCCACCGCGCCGGCCGCCGCCACGGTAGCGCTCGCCCCCATCGCCAGGCCCCCCTCACCCGCGACCGTGGCCCGGTAGCCCAAGGCGGTACCGGCCTGCGATTCGACCCGGGTGGCATAGCCGATGGCACTGGAAAGCAGGCCCGTGGAGGCCGAATAGCCACCGAGCGCGGTCGCGCCGTTGGCGCCGGCGATGCTGAGGAAGCCCACCGCAAGCGCCTGTTGCCCGCCGGCATTGCTGCCCATGCCCAATGCGGTCGCATAGACCTCGGCGGCGATGGCATCGGCGCCGAACACGCTGGTGCCGGTCAGCTCGGCCCTGGCGCGCGAGCCGACCGCAAGGGCATCGCGCGCAGCGGCCAGGCTGCCGCTGCCGATCGCCGTCGCGTCACGCTGGCGCGCCACTGCGTTGCGCCCGATCGCCGTCACCGCCTCGCCTTCGGCCAGGCTGCCGGCACCGATGGCCATTGCCGCGCTGCCGGCGGCATTGCTGGCCTCGCCCACCGCGACCGCCTCCTCGCCCTCGGCCGCCGCACCGGCGGCGCTGCCGCTGCCGCCATTGGCGGTGAAGTAGACATCGGCGGCCGCATCCTGGGCCTGACCGGGCCCGGCCAACAGCACCACGACAATCCCGCATGCGGCCCCGCGCAGCCAGCGGGGCGGGCGGATCCGGGCACTGCTGAGCTGCGGGATGGTCATGGTCGGCGACTCCTCTGGCGTCCTGGGGCGGGTATTCGCCAGCGCAAAGTCGTCGGGGGCTCGCATCGGGACAACGGCGATCCGACATCAATCACCATTCCCGTGGAAATTTCGCATACCGCGTGAAGTCGGACCGCAGTCACAAGAAAGCCCCGGGCGCGCGCCCGGGGCTGGTGCCTGGTGCTGCCAATGTCGCGGCGTTACTGCCGGGCGGTCACGCTGACACCGCTGTAGGTGCCGGACAGGACGATGTAGTAAGTGCCCGCCTGCGGTGCGGTGATGCGCACGGTTTCACTGTTGCCCGCGCGCGTGGACTTCGCATCGAACGTGGTGCTGGTCGGCACGTCGCCATGGCGGACATACAGCGAGACATCGCCGCTGCCGCCATAGGTCATCACGGTCAGCACCTTGCCGGCCTCGGCCTGGAAGCTGAACAGCTTGTCGTTGCCCGCCGTGCCGGACTGCCCGCCGATGGCCACCTTGTTGGTCAGCGGGGTGGCATCCGGTGCGCAGTCATCGGTCGTCGGATCGCAAGGCGGCGCGAGCGCCTTGTCGAGCGCGGCCTTCGCATCGACGATGCCCGCCCCGATCGGCTTGTTCGCCGGTGGCGCGACCGGGAACGGGCGTGCGCTCTGCTTGAGCAGCGCTTCCACCGCCGCCGGCGTCAGCGGCGTGCCGCCGCTGGCAGCCAGCGCGCCCTGCACCAGCGCCACCACCGCGGCCACGTGTGGAGAAGCCATCGAGGTGCCGGCCATGCCCATGTACGTATAGGCGCCGGAGGTCGGCGTGGTGGCGCCGTTATAGCCGAGCTGCCAGACATATCCGCCCGGATTGCCATCGACGCCGCCACCGCCACCGGGACCGGACAGATCGACCTTCGCGCCATAGTTCGAATAACTGGCGATGCCGCCGTTGATCCGGGTGGCGCCGACGGCGATCACGTTGTTGCAGCTCGCCGGGCTGTAGTTGGCCGCATCGTCTGCTTCGTTGCCGGCGGCCACCACCACGGTCGTGCCACGCGATACAGCACCATCGATCGCCTGCTGGGTTTCACTGTCGCAGCCGCCGCCGCCACCCAGGCTCATGTTGATCACCTCGGCGGGATTGGCGTTGTCCGGCACGCCGTCGACATGGCCACCGGAGGCCCACACGATCGCATCGGCGATGTCCGAGCTGTAGCCACCGCAGCGGCCGAGCACGCGCACCGGCAGCACCGTGGCCTGGTGCGCGACGCCGGCCATGCCGGTGCCATTGTTGGTGCGCTCGGCGACCGTGCCGGAAACGTGGCTGCCATGCCAGCTGCTGTCGGTCACCGGCGAGCCGGCGTAGCACTCGCCGGCGACCGGGTTCCAGTCGCCATAGTCCAGCGCGCCTGGCACGCGCGCGTCGGTGGGGCGGCGCGAGACGAAGGCATCGGTGATGAAGTCATAGCCTTCCAGCACGCTCTGCGCGATGTCCGGATGCGCCGGCAGGATGCCGGTATCGAGGATCGCCACCACCACGCCCTGGCCCTTGGCGGTGTCCCACGCCGATTCCACGTCGATGCCGCCAACGGCGTTGTTGAGATGCCACTGGTACTGGGCGTAATAGGGATCGTTGGGGACCAGCATCGGTTGCAGCATGCGGTCCACGTGCGCCGATGCCACCGCCGGATCTGCGGCGATCTCGGCCACCAGGCGATCCAGCTGGGCCTTCGTCAGCTTGCCATTGACGCGCAGCAGGTCGGCACCGGTGCCGAGCCGGCGCAGGTACTGGACCTTGGCGGCCGTGGCACCGGTACGGGCGTTGGCAGTGGCCAGGCCCGCGCGGTCGAGGGCGGCGCTCGCGGCCGCCACCTTGCCGGCACTGCTGGTCGCCGTCGCGGTGCCGTCGCGGTAACGGACGATGATGCGCGATGCGGCGCCCTGGGCATCTGCGGGCGCCACGCGCCCGGGTTCGTGGACGGGAAAGTCGTTGGCGGCCTGCGCGGCCTGCGTGCCGGCCAGGCCCAATGTCGCGGCCAGTACCACGGCCAGGGGATTACGGCGGAAAGTGTGCTTGTCGATCACGTAGAAGTCCTCTTCGTTTTCGTGGATCCGTCAACAGCGCGTCGGCCATCGATGCAGGGAACCGCCGCTGGCCCGGCCGCGGCTCCCGCCCGCCCCCTCGGGTCGTTGCGTGCCGGCGACGCCGTGCGGGCGCCGCCGGCCTGGTTCACCCGGTGCTCACCAGCCAAAGCCGGCGCCGATGCCGACCGAGGTGTCGTCGCTGCTGACGGCACCGCCCAGGGTCACGGTCGCGCGATCGCTGATCGCCCGTTGGTAGCCCAGCGACAACGCCGACTCACCGCTCTGGAAGCCCACGCCGACGCCCACGCGGTTCTGCGTGCGCACGCCGGCCGCGCTGGTGGCCATGTTGAGCATCGCCGCGTTCATCGCACCCTGCCGGTCGATGCGCTTGTCCTGCCGGCGGAAGCGGTCGTCGACCTCGCCCTGGTACATCGTGAAGCTGTCGGCCATCGCCGAGTACCGCTGGTCGGTGTAGCTGTTGGCGCGGCTGACGCCGCCCTCGAGCTGGGCCTTGTTGACCGCGTCGGTGTCCTGGGTGCCAGCGGCGACGTTGGTCACCTGCCGCTCGGCACCGGCGCTGCCCACCGACACGGCGTTGGCACGGTCGGCCACCGAGCCCTGGCCCAGTGCGACCGAACCGGCGGCCGTCGCGCTGGCCCCCTGTCCCACCGCCGTGGCCGAGGCAGCGCTTGCCTGCGCCGACTCACCCACCGCCACCGCGTTGGTCGCCACCGCGGCAACATGCGCGTTGGCACCGATGGCGGTGCTGCCATCGGCATCGACCCGCGTATTGCTGCCGATCGCGGTGTCGCCAGGGCCATGCGCGTAGGCACTGGCGCCCACGGCAGTGCCGGTCAGGTCGTTGGCCCGGGCGGAAGTGCCCAACGCGACCGGAGTGGGCGCGGCTTCGGCACCGGGAGCTGCGACCGTCGTCGCGCTGGTGGCATCCGCACTTGCGACCACCGGCGCCTGCGCGTCGGTGGCGCTGGCGGCGACCTGCGCCGTCGGCTCCACCGCCAGCGCCGTGCGCATCATCTTCGGTGCCGCTGCTGCCGGGGCAGCCCCCGCGGCCAACGCGCTGACCTTGCCATCAAGCGCGCTCAGCGCATCGCCCACGGTGTAGTAACTCACGCCCTGGATCACGTAGGTCGGCGCGGTGAACACCCCCGACGGGCCCAAGGCCGCGCCGCCACCAAGCAGGCCGATGCTGTTGCCCAGCGCCTGGAACAGCTGCCCGCCGTTGATGGCATCGGTGCTGCCGAGCGCGAAGCTGCCGGCACCGACATTGGTCAGCCTGCGGGTGGCTGGTCCACCGACGCCATTGCCACTGCCGAAGGACACCACGTTGGCGTCATAGGTGCGCGCGCCCGAACCGATCGCCACCGAGTCCGCGCCGCTGGCCCCGGCATTGGCACCGATCGCCACGCCATTCCTGCCGCCCTGGCGCACGAAGCTGTTGTAGCCCACCGCCACGCCGTTCTCGCCGATGGCGTTGGTCTGGCGCCCGAGCGCGGTGGTGTTGGTGCCGATGGCCAGGCTGTCCACGCCCATCGCGCTGCCGCCGGTACCTGACGCCGTGCTGCCGTTGCCGAACGCCGCGCTGCGCGCACCGCTCGCCGTGGCGCCTGCACCGACTGCGGTGGCATCCACGCCGCTGGCCGTCGCCACGCCGTCTCCGTTGGCCTGCACGCCGCCACTGACCGCCTGCACGTCGGCCGCGACCGCATCGAGCTGGCCCTTGTTGACCGCGTCGTTGGCATCGACCGCATCACCCACGTTGACGACCCGTCGTGTCGCCGGGCCACCATCACCGGTGCCGTTGCCCACCGACACCACGCCATCGGCATCGGCGCGCGCACCGCCGCCCAGCGCCACCGAATCCGCACCCGTGGCCCCGGCATTGGCGCCGATCGCCACGCCATTGCCCGCGCTTTCGCGCACGAAGCTGTTGTAGCCCACCGCCACGCCGTTCACGCCGGCCACGCTGGCCTGCCGGCCCACGCCGGTGGCATTGGTGCCGGTCGCGCCGCCGTCGGCGCCGACCACGGTCGCACCGATCGCTTCGGCCGACGCAGCGCCGCCGACCGCCACGCTGTCATCCGCCAATGCGAACGCACTCTGGCCCAACGCAGTGGCATTGAGCCCATCGGCATACGAATTCCAGCCGATCGCCGTGGTGTAGTCACCGGTCGCCCAGGCACCGGCGCCGAATGCCGAAGCACCGGTGCCGGTGGCCTGCGCCGGGATGAAGCCG
>Ga0160436_1000149_pt1 | contig 35310 bp, 32 predicted proteins | sample HID1973M_E0MG_FD_108264 | JGI IMG/M metagenome (GOLD analysis project Ga0160436, IMG submission 108264) | Enriched mosquito-associated microbial communities from UW Madison campus, WI, USA - HID1973M_E0 MG | ecosystem: Host-associated > Arthropoda: Insects > Digestive system > Unclassified ...
CACCCGCCGCCGGAACTCGCCGCGGTCGTCGGATGCGAGAGCCCCTTCGACGTGCCCGGACGCTTGACCGCCGCCGCCGAGGCCGCGCCGCCGACCACCAGGCAGGCATGGGCGCTGCTCGCCGCGGCCTGGGCTGTCGCCCTCGACTCGGGAGCGCCCCTCGCCGGCGCGCTCGACCGGGTGGCCGGATCGCTGCGCGCGCTCGCCGACGCCGACCGTCAGGTCGACCTCGCGATCGCCGGCCCCGTCGCCACGGCTCGGATCGTCGCGCTGCTTCCGCTGCTCGGGCTCGGCATGGGGTTGCTGATCGGAGCCGACCCCCTCGCGGTGATCTTCGGGACCCTTCCCGGCGCGTCCGCCGGCATCGGCGGGGTCGCGCTGCTCGCGACGGGGCTCCGCTGGAATCGGCGGCTCGTCGCCGCGGCGCGGGTGCACGATCCGCTCTCCGGCCTCGGATCGGAGCTGCTCGCCGTGGCGCTCGAGGGGGGAGGTGCCCCGCAGGCGGCGGTGGAGCTCGTCGACGACTCGGCGCGACGCTGCGGCATCGAGGTGCGGCTCGACGAGGCCCGCGAGACCCTCGCCTTCGCGCAGCGGGTCGGTGTGGCGGTCGCCGCGCTTCTGAGAGCCGACGCGGCACGTGCCCGGCGGGTGTCGCTCGCGGGTGAACTGCGCCGGGCCGCCCTCCTCGGGTCGCGGCTGCTCGCGCCGCTCGGCGTCTGCTTCCTGCCGGCGTTCGTGCTGCTCGGGGTCGTGCCCGTGGTCGTCGGGATCCTCCGCGGCACGCTCGGTGCGTTCGGGTGACGGGTCCGTCCGCTCGTCCACATCCGCCGGCGCACCGGTGCGTCCCCCGCGCGCGCGCTCGCGCGGAAGCCGCCCCCGGATCCGTCACAGGATGGGAACCGTCGTGCCGACACCCCGAGTTAAAAGGAGTACGACATGGCATCCCGACGCCCGCTCTCACGGATCGCGGCCCGCATGCGCCGCGACGACGGCGCAGCCACCGCTGAGTACGCGATCACCATCATGGCGGCGGTCGCCTTCGCCGGCCTGCTCGTGGTGATCATGCGATCCGGTGAGGTGCAGCAGATCCTCACCGACCTCGTGCGGAATGCGCTCGCCGCGGGCGGCTGACGACCGGGGCAGCGTGGCGGCGGAGTTCGCCGTCGCGCTGCCGGCGGTCGTGCTCGTGCTGGGCATCTGCCTCGGAGGCGTCGGAGTGGGAACACAGCAACTGCGCCTGCAGGATGCGGCGGCCGTCGCCGCTCGCGCCCTCGGGCGCGGCGAGAGCAGCGGTCAGGTCGCGTCGCGCGCCTCACGGATGGCAGCGGGCGCGGCGCTCGAGTCGTGGACCTCGGACGGCCTCGTGTGCGCACGGCTCACGCGCCCGGCCGACGGGCCGCTGGCCGTCGGCGGCCTGCGCATGTCGGCTCAGAGCTGCGCACTGGACGGCGGCCCATGAGCCGGCCGTGGGGGCCGCGCATCCGTGGCGACCGCGGCGCGGGAGGTGTGCTCGCCCTCGCGATCGTCGCCGCGACGGTCGTCGCGACTCTGGGTGCGCTCGCCCTGAGCTCCGCGCTCGCAACACGTCACCGCGTGAGCACCGCTGCCGACGCGGCGGCGCTCGCGGCGGCGGATGTCGTGCTCGGAGTCGTGCCCGGCGATCCGTGTGCCACCGCTTCCGAACTGGCCCGTTCGCATCACACGACCCTCGTCGACTGCCGCATCGAAGGCGCCCACGCGTACGTGACCGCCGAGGGCGGATTCGCCGGAATCGCGGTTCGCGCCTCGGCGCACGCGGGACCGCCGCCGTGACGGCGGATCGCACGCGGGCCGCGCGGCCGGCAAGCCCGCCCTCGGTTCCTATGTGTATGGTGTGCTCCGGATAGAGAGGACCCCCCTGTGCCTACGAAGAAGCTCGTGATCGTCGAGTCGCCCGCCAAGGCGCGCACGATCGCGCAGTACCTGGGTGACGGCTACGAGGTGCAGGCGTCGGTCGGTCACATCCGCGACCTCATCGACACGAAAGACCTGCCGCCGGAGCTCAAGAAGGGCAGCGTCGGCAAGTTCTCGGTCGACGTCGACAACGGCTTCGAGCCGTACTACGTCGTCTCCGACAGCAAGAAGAAGACGGTCTCGGAACTCAAGCGCGCACTCAAGGATGCCGACGAGCTCTACCTCGCAACCGATGAAGACCGCGAAGGCGAGGCCATCGCGTGGCACCTGCTCGAGGTGCTGCAGCCGAAGGTGCCCGTGAAGCGCATGGTGTTCCACGAGATCACCAAAGACGCCATCCAGCGTGCCGAGCAGAACACCCGCGAGATCGACACCGCCCTCGTCGACGCGCAGGAGACCCGGCGCATCCTCGACCGCCTCTACGGCTTCGAGATCTCGCCCGTGCTGTGGCGCAAGGTCGGCCCGGGCCTCTCGGCCGGCCGCGTGCAGTCCGCCGCCACCCGCCTCGTCGTCGACCGTGAGCGCGAGCGTCTCGCCTTCACCTCCGCCTCGTACTGGGACCTCGTCGCCGACTTCACCCCCGCGGATGCCGAGTCCTCGTTCACGGCGAAGCTCGCTCGCCTCGAAGGCAAGCGCATCGCGCAGGGTGGCGACTTCGACGACGACGGCAAGCTGAAGGCGGATGCGACGACGCTCGACGAGCGCGCCGCGGCCGAACTCGTCGACGCCCTCCGCGCGCCGACGGCCACCTTCGAGGTGCGCAAGCTCGAGACGAAGCCGTACTCGCGCCGCCCGGCGGCCCCCTTCACCACCTCGACCCTCCAGCAGGAGGCGTCCCGCAAGCTCCGCTTCTCCGCTCGCACGACGATGAGCCTCGCGCAGTCGCTGTACGAGAACGGCTACATCACCTATATGCGAACCGATTCGCAGACGCTCTCGCAGCAGGCGATCGACGCGGCCCGCAACCAGGCCGTGAAGCTGTACGGCGCCGACTCGATCCCCGAGAAGCCGCGCGTGTACGCCTCGAAGTCGAAGAACGCGCAGGAGGCGCACGAGGCCATCCGCCCCTCCGGCGACGTCTTCCGCACCCCCGCCGAGCTCAGCTCGCAGCTGCGCGGCGACGAGTTCAAGCTCTACGACCTCATCTGGAAGCGCACCGTCGCATCCCAGATGGCGGATGCGAAAGGCTCCACCGCGACCGTGACGATCGCCGCAGACGGCGGCGAGGGCGCCCACGCGGAGTTCACGGCATCCGGAACCGTGATCACCTTCCGCGGGTACCAGGCCGCCTACGAGGAGGGCCGCGACGAGGTGCGCAACTCCGCGGAGGAGGCCACGGCCAAGCTGCCCGTGCTCGAGGAGGGCCAGGCGTTGAGCCTCGCCGAGCTCGAGGCGAAGGGCCACGAGACCACCCCGCCCCCCCGCTACACGGAGGCGAGCCTCGTGAAGGCGCTCGAGGAGCTCGGCATCGGCCGGCCCTCCACCTACGCCTCGATCATCTCGACGATCATCGACCGCGGCTACGTGACCCCGCGCGGCCAGGCGCTCGTGCCGAACTGGATCGCGTTCAGCGTCGTCCGGCTGCTCGAGAACCACTTCTCCGAACTCGTCGAGTACGACTTCACCGCCGAGATGGAAGACGACCTCGACAAGATCGCCGGAGGCACGGCCGACCGTGTCGACTGGCTGAACCAGTTCTACTTCGGAGGCGGCGAGCACCCGGGCCTGCGCGAGGTGGTCGACAACCTGGGCGACATCGACGCGCGCGCCGTCAACTCGATCGCGATCGACGAGGGCATCACCCTGCGGGTCGGCAAGTACGGCCCCTACCTCGACGTGGTCGAGGAGGGTTCCGACACCCCCCGCAAGGTCAACATCCCCGAAGGCCTCGCGCCCGACGAGCTGACCCCGGCGAAGGCGCGCGAACTCATCGACGCTCCCGTCGTGGGAGACCGTGTGCTCGGACTCAACCCGGAGACCGGGAAGACGGTCGTCGCCAAGGACGGCCGCTACGGCCCCTACGTGACCGAGCTCGAGCCGGAGCCCGAGGCGCCCGCCACCGCAGAGGTCGACGGGGTCGAGGTCGACACCGCCACCGGTGAGGTCGTCGAGGCGAAGCCGAAGAAGAAGCCCGCGAAGAAGGCCGCCGTCGTGAAGCCGCGCACCGCATCCCTCTTCAAGACGATGGACCCCGAGACGGTCGACCTCGAGACGGCGCTCAAGCTGCTCGACCTGCCGCGCGTCGTCGGTGCCGACCCGGAGTCGGGCGAACCGATCACGGCCCAGAACGGCCGCTACGGCCCGTACCTGAAGAAGGGCACCGACTCGCGCTCGCTCGAGAGCGAGGACCAGATCTTCGACATCGAGCTGCCCGCGGCGCTCGAGATCTTCGCGCAGCCGAAGTACGGTGCGCGTCGCCCCTCGAGCGCGCTCAAGGAGTTCGACGCCGACCCGACGAGCGGCAAGCCGATCCGCATCCGCGACGGCCGTTTCGGACCGTACGTGACCGACGGGGTCACCAACGCGACGATCCCGCGCGGCGAAGACGTGGAGTCCGTCGACTTCGACCGTGCCGTGCAGCTGCTCGTCGACAAGCGGGCGAAGGGTCCAGCGAAGCCGAAGACGTCCCGTGCGCCCGCGAAGAAGCGCCCGGCGGCGAAGAAGAAGGCCTGACGTGGCGGATGCCGCGCGCGGCCTGTTCCTCACCTTCGAGGGCGGCGACGGATCGGGCAAATCCACCCAGTCGGCGCTGCTGACCGAATGGCTCACCGCATCCGGGCACACCGTGGTGCACTCGCGTGAGCCGGGGGGCACCGAGCTGGGCCTCGAGCTGCGGGAGATCATCCTGCACCGTCGCGGGTACATCGCCCCGCGCGCCGAAGCGCTCATCTACGCGGCAGACCGCGCCCACAACATCGCCACCGTCGTGCGCCCGGCGCTCGAACGCGGCGACATCGTGATCCAGGACCGCTACCTCGACTCCTCGGTGGCGTATCAAGGCGCCGGGCGCGTGCTCGACGGTGCCGAGGTGCGCGACGTGTCGCTGTGGGCGACCGAGGGACTGCTGCCCGACCTGACCGTGCTGCTCGACCTCGACGTCGAGACCGGCCGCGGCCGCCTCGACGACTCCCGCACGCGCTATGACCGGCTCGAGGCGGAGGCCGCGGAGTTCCACCACCGGGTGCGCGAGGCCTACCTGACCCTCGCATCCGACGAGCCGCAGCGCTTCCTCGTGCTCGACGCCTCGCAACCCGTCGACGTGCTCGCCGAGCGCATCCGGGCGCGGGTGTCGGAGCTGCTCGCGTAACCTGCGACAGAGGAGTGCAACAGTGAGCGGTATCTGGGATGAGCTGACCGGCCAGGCGGATGCGATCCGGGCCGTGCGTTCGGCGGCGGCCGGCGACGGCCTCGCCCACTCCTGGCTCATCACCGGCCCCCCGGGTTCTGGGCGTTCGACGCTCGCCTATGCCTTCGCGACGGAGCTGCTCGCCCGCCCCGGCGATCTCGAGCACACGGCGGCGCAGGTGGCGGCCCGCACGCATCCGGATCTCGCGGTGCTCAGCACCGAGGCGGTCATCATCAAGATCGAGGACGTGCGCAAGCTCGTGACGGCGAGCCAGTTCTCGCCCGCCGTCGGGCGCTACCGCGTGATGATCATCGAAGACGCCGACCGCATGGTCGAGCGCACCTCGAACGTGCTGCTGAAGGCGCTCGAGGAGCCGCCGGAGCGCACCATCTGGATCCTGTGCGCGCCGAGCGAGGCCGACCTGCTGCCGACGATCCGCTCCCGCGTGCGCACGGTGCGCCTGCGGGTGCCGAGCGTCGACGACGTCGCCGAGCTGGTGTCGCGCCGCGACGAGATCAGCCTCCCCGAGGCGACCCGGGCGGCACGGGAGGCGCAGGCCCACATCGGCATGGCGCACCGCCTGGCGACCGACGAGCAGGCGCGCGCCCGGCGTCGGCGCACCATGGAGCTCGCCCTCGGCATCCGCGGTGTCTCCGCCGCCGTGCAGGCGGCCGCCGAGCTGCTCGACATCGCCGGGCAGGATGCGAAGCAGATCACGGAGGAGCGCGATGCGGAGGAGCGCGACCAGGCGCTGCGGTCGCTCGGTGTCGAGCCGGGCGGCACGGTGCCGCCTGCACTGCGCGCCCAGCTGAAGGCCCTCGAAGAGGACCAGAAGCGCCGCGCCACCCGCAGCCTCCGCGACGGGATCGACCGCATCCTGGTCGACCTGCTGTCGCTGTACCGCGACATCCTGCTGCTGCAGCTGGGCGTCGACCTCGAGCCGGTGAACCTCGCGATCTACGCCGACCTCACCACCGCGGCCGCTCGCGCCACCCCCGCGCAGACCCTCGCGACGCTCGACGCGATCGGCGAGGCCCGCACCCGCATCGAAGGCAACGTCGCGCCCGCCCTCGCCCTGGAGGCGATGCTCGTCACCGCGATCCGCCGCGACCCGGCAGGCGCGCGGTGAGGCCACACCGCGTCGGGCGTCTCCTGAAGGCGGCCGCGGTCGCGCTCGCGACCACCGCACTGCTCGCCGGATGCATGTCGTGGTTCCAGCCGGGCGACCGAGCCCCCACCACCTCCACCCCCACCGGTGAGGACGTGCCCGCCGAGCTCGCACCCTTCTACCACCAGGTGCTGAAGTGGACCGGATGCGGCGGCGGCATGCAGTGCGCGAGCGCCACCGCGCCACTGGACTGGGCGGCACCGACCGGCCCCACGATCGAACTCGCGCTCATCCGCCAGTACGCGACCGGAGGCAGTCCGCGCGGCTCGCTGCTGATCAACCCGGGCGGGCCCGGCGGATCGGGGGTCGACTTCATCCGCGACAGCATCGACTTCGCCACGAGCGAGCGCCTGCAGCGCGAGTTCTCGGTGGTCGGATTCGACCCGCGCGGGGTGGGCGCGTCGACGCCGATCACGTGCGCCGACGACTCGGCCGACCTCGACGCGTACATCTACGGCATCGTGCCGGGGGAGCGCGGCAGCGACGAATGGATCGCGGCGACCGAGGCGAAGAACGCCGCCTTCGGGCAGGCGTGCCTGTCGTTCACGGGAGAGCTGCTGGGCCTCGCCGACACGGTGAGCGCGGCGCGCGACCTCGACCTGCTGCGCGCCGTGCTCGGGGATGCGACGCTCGACTACCTGGGCTACTCGTACGGCACCTACCTCGGATCGGTGTACGCCGAGCTGTTCCCCGAGCGGGCCGGGCGGCTGGTGCTCGACGGCGCCATCGACCCCTCCACCACCGAGTTCGACGTGACCCGCACCCAGGCCGTCGGTTTCGAGAACGCCCTCATCGCCTACCTCGAGGACTGCGTGGGGCGTGACGACTGCCCGTTCGCGGGAACGGTCGAGCAGGCCCGCGGGCGCGTCTCGGCCCTCATGCGTGCGCTCGACGCGCGCCCGATCGCCGCATCCGACGGACGGATGCTGGGGGCGAACACCATGTTCAGCGCCATCATCCTGCCGCTGTACAACGAGGCGAACTGGCCCTACCTCGACGACCTCTTCACCGACACCTTCGCCGGCGGCACCGAGACGGCGTTCCTGCTGGCCGACTCGTACAACGACCGCAACGCGGACGGCAGCTACAACTCGAACGGCACGGTCGCGTTCCTGTCGATCAACTGCCTCGACTACCCGAGCAACGGCGATGTGGCCACGATGCGCGCCGAGGCGCAGCAGCTCGCCGGCGAGGCGCCCGTCTTCGGACCCTGGATGGCGTACGGCGGCACCCTCTGCCCGCAGTGGCCGTTCCTGTCGAGCACCGAGCGCGGTGAGATCACCGCACCCGGCTCGCCCGACATCCTCGTGGTCGGCACCACGAACGACCCCGCGACGCCGTACGTGTGGGCGCAGGCGCTCGCCTCGCAACTGGAGAACGGACACCTCGTGACGTACGAGGGCGAAGGCCACACCGCCTACGGGTCGAGCGAGTGCGTCACCGGGGTGGTCGACGACTTCCTCGTCGACGGCACCGTGCCGACGGCCGACCCGATGTGCACGAGCTAGGCGGCGGGAGCGTCCACCAACATCGGCTATGCTCGGAGGCTGTGAAACGGACTCGTCCGATCACGCCGCCTTAGCTCAGTTGGCAGAGCGATTCACTCGTAATGAATAGGTCGTGGGTTCGATTCCCACAGGTGGCTCCACTTGGTCCTTGCGCGGCGGACCGGGCTGACTCGCCGTCCGAACCAGTCATCTTCGTCGACCCCAGCCGTGCTTCACGGGGCGAAATCTATGCACGCCGAACAGCGTGATGAACGACCTCGTCGAAGCGATGACTCCAGGGGATCTGCCATTCGGGATCTTCGGCGACGACGTCGCACCGTTCTCGCAACAGTCCGTGCATCCCAACGATGCCGGTACCGACCTGTACTCTCAGGCGCTGGAGGACGCTCTTGTTGGAAACTACCCGTGACCGATATGCGATGGTCGCTGCACTGGCGATCATGGTGACTTTGACCGGGTGCGCCCAGACGGATCCCCGTGTGAAAGCGATAGAAGCGGCACGCTCAACCTACGAGGAGCTGCAGGAGAGCATTGAGGCCGGCCTCGGCCGGCTACCGGCGGAGGATTTTCGCGAGTACCTCATCGAGGTCAACGGTCTTGGTGAGGCTGCCTCCCTGATCGGGTTCACCGACGAACAGATCCGCCAGGACGCCTATTCATTGCAGTACGGTGTCGCGCGGACGCTTGACGCATCGCAGCAAGGCGATGTCGGAACCGCCCTGCTCTTCGTAAGCGGCTACTACGAAACGGGCGGAGGGCTCAGCTATGTGCAAGAGACCGCATACTCCTGCTTCACCGTCACGATTGACCTTCCCGCCCAAGAGATCATCGACATTGCTGACGCCCGATGCAGCGACGCGGTCTACGCCATAGTCGACGAGCAGGACGACGTCGACTTGTCCGAACTGCAGTCCTGAACCTCCCGGTCAGCGTTCCGACCGCGCACGATGCACTTGTGCAGGTACCCCGCGAACCAGCCGGGTCGACCAGCCGTTCGCCGGCGCGACGCGGCGGAGGCGCTTCGCCATCGCTGCCGGCATCGGGATCGTCGTCATCTCAGGGCATGTCGCGTGGGCGGTGCTCGCGCGGTAGCGACGTGTCGGCCGTCAGAGCCGTCGCGCGGCCCCCAGGCGGGGGGTTGGCGCATCCGCGGCCCGGGCGTACTCTGACACGCGTAGCGCCGCCTGTGGGGGGATGCGCTACCCGGCTCCTGTGGGGGGAGGCGGCGTCATCTTGAACTGGGGGGTTCAAGAGTGCTCAAGCGTTCACTCATCGTGGGGGCGGTCTTCGGGGCCGTGCTCGCTCTCGGTCTGCCGTTCGTCGGCGGGGGCGGTCCGTCGATCGCGTCGCCCGCATACGCGGAGGAGGGCCTCGCCCTGCCCGTCGCGGCGACCACGCCCATCGTGACGACGGGCCGCGTCGGCAACACGGCGGCCGCGGTCTCTGCGGTCACCCTGACGGCGGAGGCGAAGCTCGCCGCGCCCGAGGTGGCCCGCAACCTCAAGGTCGACACCGAGCACCTCGCCCAGAAGCCGGTGCCGAAGCCGGTTCCGGTGGTCGTGGAGACCCCGGCGGCCAAGCGCAGCGGCACGGCGGCACGGCAGGCGGCGCGCATCGCGGCCGGCCAGAGCTGCCCCTCCAACGTCGGCGGCTCGCCCGGGGGTGCGCCCGGCGCCACCTCCGCGGGCGGCGTCGCGGGCACGACCTCCGGCGACCTGGCCTCGTTCGCCCAGACCTACAACGCCATCCGGGTGGCGAACTGCCTCGAACCGGTGCCGATGGCCAACTTCCGCTACGACTCCTGCATGGAAGCGCGTCTGTTCTGGATCGCCGAAGATCCGAGCCCCGACGTGAACAGCGCGTGGGGCCACAACGGCACCCCGCGCTCCGACGGCGCGCCCGCGGTCGGATGCGACGGCAACCTCGCAGGCGGCAACGGCAACAGCGGGGCGACCGTCGCGCAGAAATGGTGGAGCTCGCCCTCGCACCAGAAGTCGCTGTACCGGCCGACCTACGCCGGCAGCATGTCGGGCGTCGTCATCTGCTTCGCGATGGTGCACGGCGGGCTGCCGAACGACGGCTACGGCTTCACCCGCGCCGCCGCCCGCTGGGGCGGTTGCTGAGGTCGCGATAGTCCTACGCTGAGAGGATGACCGAACCGCTGCGCTGGGGCATCCTCGGCACGGGCCTGATCGCCCGGCTCTTCACCTCCGACTTGAACCTCACCGGTCACACGGTGACCGCCGTGGGCTCGCGCGCGCAGGAATCCGCGGACGCCTTCGCCGCCGAGCACGGCATCCCGCGCGCCCACGGAAGCTACGAGGAGCTGGCCGCCGACCCCGAGGTCGACGTCATCTACATCTCCACCCCGCACCCGTTCCACGCCGACGGCGCCCTCCTAGCGCTCTCGCACGGCAAGCATGTGCTCGTCGAGAAGCCGTTCACCCTCAACGCCGCGGAGGCGCGTCAGGTGGTGGAACTCGCCGAGGAGAAGGACCTCATCGTGCTGGAGGCGATGTGGACCCGTTGGCTGCCGCACATGATCCGCATCCGCGAGCTGATCGCATCCGGAGCGCTCGGTGAGGTGCGCGCGGTCATCGCCGACCACGACCAGAAGCTGCCCGGCGACCCCGAGCACCGCATCCAGAACCCGGCGCTCGGCGGGGGAGCCCTGCTCGACCTCGGCATCTACCCCGTCTCGTTCGCGTGGGACGTGTTCGGCGCCCCGTCGAGCGTCTACGCGCTCTCGTCGCCCACGGCCACCGGCGTCGACCGCCAGACGGCCATCGTGCTCGGCTACCCGGGCGGCGAGCAGGCGGTGCTGCACACCCAGCTCGACGCCCGCGGCCCCTCGACCGCGGTGATCGTCGGAACCGAGGCGCGCATCGAGATCGACCCGGTCTGGTACACCCCCACCTCGTTCTCGCTCATCGACGCCGCCGACACCGTGCTCGAACGCTACGAGCAGCAGGTGCAGGGCCGCGGGATGCAGTTCCAGGCCGCCGAGCTCGAGCGCCTCGTCGCCGAGGGGCGGGCCGCCACCGACGTGCTGCCGCCTGCCGAGACCGTCGCCATCATGGGCACCCTCGACGAGATCCGCAGCCAGATCGGGCTGCGCTACCCGGGCGAATGAGCCGGATGCGTCCCGCGGCCGCCCAGCGCGGCGCCGCTATCATGATCCGGTGACCGACGAGCAACCGACCTCGCGTCGTGCTGCCCGGGAGGCGGCGAAGAAGGCGCCCCGCAGCGCTGCGGGACCCGACGCCGTGACCGAGGCGATCTCATCCGACGGGTCGGCGGTGGACCCGGCCGCGTCCGCCGCATCCGCATCCGCCGCATCCGCCGAGAAGCGGGGCGGCCTGGGGGCGCTGCTGCGCAGGCACCCGACGGCGTGGATCGTCTCCGCCTCGGCTGTCGTCTTCCTGCTGCTCGGCACCGGATCGGTCTTCGCGGGCGTCGCGTGGGCGTCACGGGACGCCGACCCGGTCGCCACCCCCACCCCCTCCGCCACCACCGATCCTCCGCGCCCGGTCTCCGACCTCGCGGCGACGCCCACCCGCCTGCGCACCTGCTCCATCGCAGGCCCAGCCTCCGATCCGGCCCTCACGGGGTTCTACGCGTCGATCATGCGCTCCGACACCGGCGAGGTGCTGTTCGACCGCAGCGCCGCGGTTCCGGCCCCGCCCGCCTCGACCCTCAAGGTGCTCACCGCCGCCGCCGCGATCGCGGCCCTCGGCCCCGACTTCCGCATCACGACGAGCGTCTACGAAGGCTCGAGCCCCGGCACGATCGTGCTGAAGGGGCGAGGCGACACCACCCTCTCGAGACTCCCCGTGGGCCAGGAGAGCGTCTACGCGGGCGCACCCAAACTGCAGACGCTCGCCGAGACGACGGTCGCGCAGTACGCGGCGAGGTACCCGGGCGTGCCGATCACGAACGTCGTGCTCGACGCCAGCTACTGGAACTCGGCCGACGCGTGGGAGCCGAGCTGGCGCGAAGACCAGCGCACCGAAGGCTTCCAGGCCCCCGCGACCGCGCTGCAGGTCGACGGCGACCGCGACGACCCGCGGGCCGTCGTGAGCCCCCGCTCCACCGACCCCATCGGACGGGCGGGCAACGCGTTCGTCGCCGCTCTCAAGGCCGCAGACACGGGCGGTGTCGTCGACGCCGGCGTGAACACCTCGCTCGGCTCGGCGGTCGGGCAGACGGTGCTCGCCGAGGTCCAGTCGCAGACGATCCGCACCCTCATCCCGCAGATGCTGATCCCGAGCGACAACATGCTCGGCGAGATGCTGGCGCGCATCGTCTCCAAGGAGAGCGGATCGGATGGCTCGGCGGCGTCGCTGCAGAAGTCGATCATGGGCCAGCTCGCGCGGTGGAACGTGCCGATGACCGGTGTCGTCATCAAGGACGGTTCCGGGCTCTCGCCCAACAACGCGGTGCCGGCATCCACGATGACCATCCTGCAGCGCTCCGTGCACGCGGGCGTCGACGGACTCGACGCCGTGCGCGACGGCTACTCGGTCGCCGGCAAGACGGGCTTCCTCTCCAACAGGTTCACCGGCGAGAACGCCGTCGCGCGGGGCAACGTGTTCGCGAAGACGGGCATGATCAAGGCGTCGTACACCCTCTCCGGCTACCTCAACGCGGCCGACGGGGTTCCGCTCGTCTTCACGTTCTACGCGGCGGGGGAGGGCGTCGGCGGCAGCGCGCGGAACGCGCTCGACACGGTCACCACGGCGGCGTACCGCTGCGGAGACAACCTTTCCAACAACTGACGGGGGCTGACGATGACGCGCGCACTGCTGGTGATCGACGTGCAGAACGACTTCACGGAAGGCGGCGCACTCGGTGTCGAGGGTGGGGCGGCGGTCGCCGCAGGCATCACCGACTACCTGCGGGCGCATCCGAACCGCTACGCGGCGGTCGTCGCATCCCGCGACTGGCACCACGGAGACGACGACAACGGCGGCCACTTCGCCACGGCATCCGACCCCGACTTCGTCACCACCTGGCCGCGCCACTGCGTCGCAGGCACTCCCGGCGCCGAGTACCACCCGGCCCTCGACACCTCGCTCGTCGACGTGCACGTGAAGAAGGGGCAGGGGGTTCCCGCGTACTCGATCTTCGAAGGCACCACGGATGACGGCACGCCGTTCCCGGAGCTCCTGGAACGCCTCGGGGTGACCGACGTCGACGTGGTCGGCATCGCCACCGACTACTGCGTGCGCGCCTCGGCGCTCGACGCCATCGCCGCGGGACGCACCGTGACCGTGCTCGACGACCTGGTCGCAGCCGTCGACCCGGTGAGCGGCGCGGAGGCGCTCGTCGAGGTGCAGGCCCGCGGCGGCGCTGTGCGGTCGGTCGCGTGAGCGGGCCGGAGCGCACGACGACCGAGGATCCCCGCCCCAGCGGGCTCGGCCGAGTGCTGCGGGTGCTCATTCCCTCGCTGCTGATCGTCGGCTGGCTCGCCGCCGCGGGCATCGGCGGCCCCTACTTCGGCAAGATCAGCGAAGTGTCGTCGAACGACCAGGCCAGCTACCTGCCGGCGTCGGCGGATGCCACCCGCGTCTCCGAGCTGATCCCCGAGTTCGCGGGTGGTGAGCAGATCCCGTCGATCCTCGTGTTCGCGCGCGACGGCGGACTCACCGACTCCGATCTGCAGTGGATCGACGACGTCATCGCCGACGTCTCCGCGATTGACGGGGTGGGCGACGACATCAGCCCGGCCATCGCATCCGATGACGGCGCAGCCGTGCAGGTGTTCGTGCCGATCGAGGGCGACGCCGACCTCACCGACACCGTCGAGGCGATCCGGGCTCCGCTGGAAGATGCCCCCGACGGCATGGAGGCCGCCGTCACCGGCCCTGCCGGGTTCAGCGCCGACCTGGTCGAAGCCTTCAGCGGCATCGACGGCCTGCTGCTCGCGGTCGCCCTGGGTGCCGTGTTCCTCATCCTGCTGATCGTCTACCGGTCGCCGCTTCTGCCGCTGCTCGTGCTCGGGACAGCCGTCTTCTCGCTCGCGGCGGCGATCCTCGCGGTGTGGTGGCTCGCCTACGCCGGCATCGTGCAGATCAACGGGCAGGTGCAGGGCATCCTGTTCATCCTCGTCATCGGCGCCGCCACCGACTACTCGCTGCTGTACGTCGCCCGCTACCGGGAGGCGCTGCGGCGCCACACCCGCCGCTGGGACGCCACCTGGGATGCGCTGAAAGGCTCGGTCGAGCCGATCCTGGCATCCGGCGGCACCGTGATCGCGGGGCTGCTGTGCCTGCTCTTCAGCGACCTCAACTCGAACAAGGCCCTCGGGCCGGTCGGCGCGCTCGGCATCGCGTTCGCCGTGCTCGGGGCGCTCACCCTGCTGCCGGCGCTCATGCTCGCCACGGGGCGGGCCGCGTTCTGGCCGTTCCGCCCCAAGGTCGGCGACGAGGAGAAGCCGTCGAAGCTGTGGACCGGCGTGGCCTCGCTCATCTCGCGCCGCGCCCGCGTCATCTGGATCGTGTCGACCCTGGCCCTGCTGGTCGCCGCCCTCGGGCTCACCCAGCTGAAGGCCGACGGCGTCGCCCAGTCGGAACTCATCCTCGGGCCCTCGCAGGCGCGGGACGGCCAGGCGCTGCTCGGCGAGCACTTCCCGGGCGGATCGGGGAGCCCGGCCGTGATCGTCGGCTCGGAAGACGAGCTGACAGCCCTCGCGGACGCGGCGCTCGCGGTCGACGGGGTCGACTCGGTGGTCGCCCTGTCCGACAACTCGCCGACCGGCACCATGCCCGTCGGCACCGACGCCGAACCGTTCCCCATCCCGACCGTCGCGCCCCTCGAACCGACCGTCGTCGACGGGCAGGTGATGCTGCAGGCCACGCTCGACTCCGCCGCCGACTCGACCGAAGCCGAGCAGACCGTGCGCGAGCTGCGGGTGGCGGTCGCCGACGTCGACCCGGATGCGATCGTCGGCGGGGTGACGGCGACCGCCATCGACACCAACGACACCTCCATTCACGACCGCACCATCATCATCCCGATCGTGTTGGGCGTGATCCTGCTGATCCTCATGCTGCTGCTGCGGTCCGTCGTGGCGCCCCTGCTGCTGATCGGCAGCGTCATCGTGTCGTTCGCGGCCGCGCTCGGCGTCTCCGCGCTCGTCTTCGATTACGTGTTCGGGTTCCCCGGGGCCGACCCGGCCGTGCCCCTCTACGCGTTCGTGTTCCTGGTGGCGCTCGGGGTCGACTACAACATCTTCCTCATGACGCGGGTGCGGGAGGAGTCGGCCCTGCTCGGCACCCGCCAGGGCATCCTGCGCGGACTCGTCGTGACCGGCGCTGTCATCACGAGCGCCGGCGTGGTGCTCGCGGCGACCTTCGCGGCCCTCGGCGTGATCCCGATCCTGTTCCTCGTGCAGATCGCGTTCATCGTCGCGTTCGGTGTGCTGCTCGACACGATCCTCGTGCGGTCGCTGCTCGTGCCGGCGGTCGCCCACGACATCGGCCGCGCGATCTGGTGGCCCTCCCGGCTCGCCCGGGCGACCCAGCCCGACTGACCCCGGCTGCCCGGCGGGCGCCCGGCGCGGCCCGGGGGCGCCCCCGGGCCGCACCCCGGGCCCTGAGGGGCCGCAAAGTGCTGCAAGAACGGCGTGTCTTCGACACTTTGCGACCCCTCATCGATCCCGCGAACGCGAGAGGATGGAGACATGATCTCTGAGAGCGAGCTGCTGGCGAAGGTGCCGACGCAGCTGTACATCGGCGGCGCCTGGGTCGACGGGACGTCGGGCCGCGCCATCCACGTGAAAGACCCGGCGACGGGCGACACCCTCACCACCATTGCGGATGCCGCACCCGCGGACGGCGCGGCGGCGCTCGATGCCGCGGTCGCCGCATCCGCGGCCTGGGCCGCGACCCCGGCCCGCAAGCGCGGCGAGCTGCTGCGCGCCGCCTGGGAGCTGCTCATGGAGCGGGCCGACGAGTTCGCGCTGCTCATGACGCTCGAGATGGGCAAGCCGCTCGCGGAGGCCCGCGGCGAGGTCACCTACGGCGGAGAGTTCCTGCGCTGGTTCTCGGAGGAGGCGCCGCGCATCGCCGGGCGCTACGGTCCGAACCCCGAAGGCACGGGACGCATGATCGTCACCCAGCGTCCGGTGGGTCCGTGCTTCTTCATCACCCCGTGGAACTTCCCGCTCGCGATGGCCACCCGCAAGATCGCGCCCGCGCTCGCCGCCGGCTGCACCGTCGTCATCAAGCCGGCCGAGCTCACCCCGCTCACCACCCTGTACTTCGTGAAGCTGCTCGAAGAGGTCGGCGTGCCGGGCGGTGTCGTCAACGTGCTCACCACATCCACCTCGAGCGCCGTGTCGGCACCGATCATCGCCGACCCGCGCCTGCGCAAGCTCTCGTTCACCGGGTCCACCGAGGTGGGCCGCAAGCTGCTCGAGCAGTCGGCGCAGGGCGTGCTGCGCACCTCGATGGAGCTCGGCGGCAACGCGCCGTTCATCGTGTTCGACGACGCCGACCTCGACGTGGCGGTGGATGCGGCGATGCTCGCCAAGTTCCGCAACATCGGCGAAGCCTGCACGGCGGCGAACCGCTTCCTGGTGCACGCCGACGTCGCCGACGAGTTCACGCGCCGGGTCACCGAGCGTGTCAACGCGATGAAGGTGGGCCGCGGAACCGAGGACGGCGTCACCATCGGCCCGCTCATCGACGACAAGGCGGTCGCGAAAGCCGACGCGCTCGTGTCGGATGCGGTGTCGCGCGGCGCATCCGTCGAGACCGGCGGCACGGCCGTCGACGGCCCGGGCACCTTCTACCTGCCGACCGTCGTCTCGGGCGTCGCCGATGGATCCGACATCCTCCGCGAGGAGATCTTCGGGCCGGTGCTCGCGATCGCCACCTTCACCGATGAAGCGGATGCGGTGCGCCGCGCCAACGACACCGAGTTCGGTCTCGTCTCGTACGTGTTCACGAAGGACCTGGCCCGCGGCCAGCGCATGATCGACCAGCTGGAGACGGGCATGATGGGCCTCAACGTGGGCGTCGTCTCGAACGCTGCGGCGCCCTTCGGCGGCGTCAAGCAGTCGGGCCTCGGTCGTGAGGGCGGGCTCGAGGGCATCCACGAGTACCTGGACACGAAGTACACGCTCACCCCGATGGGTTGAGATACCTAGCTCCAGCTAGCCACGGTCGGACCCCGTTGCAACTGGGTCCGAGCGGAGGTAGCTGGAGCTAGGTGACCCCTCCGGAACTCAGACGAGCAGCTGGTGCTTCGCCAGGTCGCGGTAGAGGGGCGTCGACGCCACGAGCTCCGAGTGGGTGCCCACACCGGCGACGCGCCCGTGGTCGAGCACCACGATCGCATCCGAGTCGACGACCGTCGACAGGCGGTGCGCGATCACGAGCAGGGTGCGGTCCTCGGCGACTGCGTCGATCGCCTCCCGCAGCAACTGCTCGTTCACGCCGTCGAGGGATGCGGTCGCCTCGTCGAGCAGCAGGATGGGCGGCGCCGCCAGCAGGGCGCGCGCGATGGCGAGACGCTGACGCTCGCCGCCGGAGAGCATCACGCCGTCTTCGCCGACCGCCGCATCCAGCCCCGCCGGGTCGCGGTCGAGCACCTCGCCCAGGTTCACCGCGCGCAGCACGTCCACGCACTGCTCGTCGGTGGCATCCGGGGTGCCGAGGGTGAGGTTGTCGCGGATGCTGCCGGCGAGCACCGGCGCGTCCTGTTCGACGTAGCCGATGCGCGAGCGCAGCTCGTCGCGGCCGAGGGCGCGAACGTCGTGGCCGTCGATGCGCACCACGCCGCCGGTGGGGTCGTAGAAGCGCTCGATGAGGGCCAGGATGGTCGACTTGCCGGCACCCGAGGGGCCGACGAGCGCCACCCGCGAGCCGCGCGGTACCTCGAACGAGACCCCGTGCAGCACCTCGCGGTCGGCGGGTGCTACTTCGTCCTCGCCGACGGCCGCCGCGATCGCCTTCTCCTGCTCGGTCGCGTGCGCGGCCTTGGGGTAGGAGAAGCGCACCTCGTCGAAGCGGATCGCCGCATCCGTCTCGGCGTGCGCGGCGGGCACCACCTCCGCGTCGCCTTCGTCTTCTGAGGGGATGCGCATGATCTCCTGGATGCGGCCGAGCGCGCCGAGCGCCTGGTTGACCGAGGTCACGGCGCCGAACGCCGACCCGAGCGGCATGATCATGAGGAACAGGAACAGGATGAACGCCACGAGGTTCGCGATCGTGATCGCGCCGGAGGCGACGCGGTAGCCGCCGAGACCCAGCACCACCAGGAACGACACGTTCATCGCGATGCTCGCAACCGGCACGACGAGGGCCGAGACCTTCGCCACCCGGATGCCGGCACCCCAGGCCGCGTGCGCCTCCTTCTCGATCGCGACCGACTCGCGCTCGGTGGCGTTGGCGGCACGCACCGTACGGATGGCGGCGATCGCCCGCTGCACGCCCGCGGCGACGTCGCCCACCTTCTCCTGCTGCTCGCGGCTGGCGACGCGGATGCGGCCCGAGAGCCCGCCGACGACGGCGATCGCGACGGCGATCACGAGTACCGTCGTGCCGAGCAGCACCGGGTCGATGATGGCCATGCCGATGAGGGCGCCGACGAACACGACCGCGCCGCCGAGCGCATCCACGAGCCCCTGCGTGAGCACGGCGTACAGCAGGGTGGTGTCGCTGCCGACGCGGGAGACGAGGTCGCCGGTGCGGCGGGTGTCGAATTCGCGGATCGGCAGGCGCAGCATGCGGCGCACGAGCGAACGCCGTGCGGAGTAGACGACGCTCGTGCCGGCGCGCTGCAGCAGGTAGTGCTGGATGGCGGTGACGACGCCGTTCGCGATGACGAGCGCGACGAGCAGCCAGGCGAGGTAGCCGAGCGGGTCGCCGGCCTCCACGATGGTGATGACCTGGCTGACGAGCGCCGGCTGCGCGAGGGAGAACCCGGCGCTGAGGAGGCTGAGCACGATCGCCAGCCCGAGCAGCACCTTGTGCTCGGTGAGGTAGGGCAGCAGCTCGCGGAACGAGGCCCGCGGGCCCGTGTCGGGTGTGCGACGGAAGGGGTTGCGGCGCGCGGGCGCGTCGGTGCTCGTCATGGTGGGATTCCTCGTGGGGGATGCGGTGGCGCGTCAGGCGCGCCCGTACTTCTTGTGCACGGCCTGCTTCGATACTCCCAGGCACAGGGCGATGAGCTGCCAGGATGCGTTGGCATTTCGCGCTCGGCGGACGACGACCGCCTCGTGGCGGTCGAGCTCGCGGCGCATCTGCGCGACCGCACGCAGGGCGACGAGCGGATCCTGTGATCCGGCGTCACCCGCGAGGGTGTGCAGTGCTCCGACGTCCATGGCGTCAACCGTAGTTGACGAATCGCACGGCGTCAACTCACGTTGACGAGGGGCGGCCGGACCTCCGCCATGTCGTACGAGCGGCCTAGGCTCGGTACCCGTGACCGTCATCACCGCCACCGACCTCGTCAAGCGCTACGGCGACTTCGCCGCCGTCGACGGCATCTCATTCGAGGTCGCCGCCGGCGAGTCGTTCGGACTGCTCGGGCCCAACGGCGCCGGCAAATCCACCACCATGCGGATGGTCGGCGCGGTCTCCACCCGCACCGAGGGCTCCCTGCGGGTGCTGGGCCTCGACCCGAACGAGCACGGCCCCGAGATCCGGTCGCGGCTCGGCGTCGTGCCGCAGCAGGACAACCTCGACAACGAGTTGCGCGTGCGCGAGAACCTGCTCACCTACGGGCGCTACTTCGGCCTGCCCCGCAAGCTCGTCGCATCCCGGGCCGACGAGCTGCTCGCCTTCGCGCAGCTCTCCGACCGCAAAGACGCCAAGGTCGACGACCTCTCGGGCGGCATGAAGCGCCGCCTCACGATCGCGCGCGCCCTCATCAACGACCCGCGCCTGCTGCTGCTCGACGAGCCGACCACCGGCCTCGACCCGCAGGCGCGGCACATCCTGTGGGACCGCCTCTTCCGCCTCAAGGAGCAAGGCACGACCCTGCTGCTCACCACCCACTACATGGATGAGGCCGAGCAGCTCTGCGACCGGCTCGTGGTGGTCGACCACGGCAGGATCATGGCCGAGGGCAGCCCGGCTGCGCTCATCCGCGAGTACTCCACGCGCGAGGTGCTCGAGGTGCGGTTCGGCTCCGAGCAGAACGCGGGCGCCGCCGACAAGCTCGCCGGCATCGGCGACCGGCTCGAGGTGCTGCCCGACCGCATCCTCGTCTACGCGCACGACGGCGAGGCCGCGCTCGTCGAGGTGACCGCCCGCGGGCTGCAGCCGCTCACGAGCCTCGTGCGGCGATCGAGCCTCGAGGATGTGTTCCTGCGGTTGACCGGAAGGAGTCTCATCGAATGAGACTCCTCTGTGTTGATCAGCCGACGACCGAGACGGCCGTCGGCGCTGGCGTCGCAACGAAGGCCAGAAATGGCCTTCGTCCTGAGCTCCAGCGCGCTGGAAGGAGTCTCATCGAATGACCTCCCTCGAGTCCGACATCGACCTGCTCGCCATGGAGGCGCGGCGAAGCGCCGTCGCACCCCGCCGCTTCGGCGCCTGGTACGTGGCCGAGCACCAGATCCGTGTGTGGCGGCGCTACCTCGGGGTGAACATCGCCTCCGCGATCGGCACGCCCGTCATCTACGTCTTCGCGTTCGGCATCGGCCTCGGCGTGCTCGTCGCGGCGAGCGCGGGACCCGGCGGCATCGACGGGGTCGACTACCTGGTGTTCGTCGCGCCGGCGCTCATCGCGACCTCCGCCGTCACGATCGTATCCAGCGAGTTCACGTACCCGATCATGCTCGGCTTCAAATGGAATCCGACCTACATCGGCATGAACGCGGCGCCCCTCTCGGCGCGGCAGATCATGGACGGCGTCATCCTGTTCGTGACGCTTCGGATGCTGACCGCGAGCATCGTCTACTACCTCGTGATGCTGGCGTTCGGGGCCGTGCCGTCGCCGCTCGGGTGGCTCACCATCCTCACGGCAACCCTCACGGGGCTCGCGTTCGGCACCCCGTTGCTCGCGTACAGCGCCTCCCTCAAGGAAGACCGGGGTCAGTTCGCGGTGGTGCAGCGCGTGCTCGTGCTGCCGCTCACCCTCTTCAGTGGCACGATCTTCCCGCTCACGCAGCTGCCGTGGTTCCTGCAGTGGATCGGATGGCTCTCACCGCTCTGGCACGGGTCGGAGCTCGGCCGCGTGGTGGCGTACGGCGCCGAGCGTCCGCCGTGGCTGATCGCCGTCCACGTCATCTACCTCGTCGTGCTCGCCGTCGTCGGCTGGCGGTTCGCGGTGCGCGTGGCGACCCGGAGGCTCGACAAGTGAGCGCCGCGACCGACCAGCGAACCCTGCGACGCGGGGGCGTGCGCGCGCTGTCGTCCGGTAACTCGGTCGCCGTGGTGGCGCGCGGGTTGCAGGCCACGAAGTCGAGCAACTGGGTGGTGGTGGTCTCGGGGTTCGTGGAGCCGATCTTCTACCTGCTGTCGCTCGGCGTCGGGCTCGGTGCATACATCGGGGTGGTGACGGATGCGGCGGGCAACGAGATCCCGTACGCCGCCTACATCGCACCGGCACTGCTGGCCGTGTCGGCGATGAACGGCGCCATCTACGACTCCACGTGGAACGTCTTCTTCAAGATGAACTTCGGCAAGATCTACGAGGGCATGCTGGCGACGAGCCTCGGCCCGCTCGACATCGCGCTCGGCGAGATCCTGCTCGCCCTGTTCCGGGGTGCCGTGTACGGCGTCGGGTTCCAGATCGTGATGCAGCTGATGGGTTTGAACCTGTCGTGGACGGCGCTGCTGGCGGTGCCCGCGGTGCTGCTCATCGCGTTCGGGTTCGCCGCGATCGGCATGGGCATCACGAGCTACCTGAAGACGTTCCAGGAGATGGAGTGGATCCCGTTCGTGCTCCTGCCGATGTTCCTGTTCTCGGCGACGTTCTACCCGCTGTCGGTCTACCCGGAGCCGATCCAGTGGGTGGTGCAGGCGCTGCCGCTGTGGCACGGGGTCGAACTGGTGCGCGGCCTGACGACGGGCATCCTCACCGAGGCGATGCTCATCCATGTGGCGTACTACCTCGTGATGATCGTCGTGGGCCTCTTCTTCACCACCCGGCGCCTGCGCGCCCTGTTCCTCGACTAGAGCGCCGAGTACAGGGCCGCGGCGTAGGCGTTCGAACGCTCCGAGCCGATGATGCCGGGTGACATCCGGTTCATCACGTAGGCGAAGGTGAGCCCGCGGCCCACGTCGTTGAGGATGAGCGAGCCACCCCATCCGCCCCAGAAGGCGACCCGCGACCCGTCCGGCAGATACGGGGTGACCGCCGGATGCGGCAGCGCGTACCCGATGCCGAACCGCAGCGGCTGGAACAGCACCAGGTCGACCCCGTCGGACTGCTGCTCGAACACCCGGTCGATCGTCGCCTCCGAGAGGAATCGGCGCCCATCGATCTGGCCCCCGTTGGTGATCACCGACTGGATTCGGGCGAGCGATCGGGCGTTGCCGTGCCCGTTCGCACCGCCGATCTGGGCGGTGCGCCATCCGTCGGTCCAGGTGATCGTGGCGTCGAGGACCGGGTTGCCGAGGGTGCGCACGGCGGGGGACTCGGGCGGCACCTGCGAGAGGTCGATCTGCGCCGGGGGCGGCGGCACGACGTTGGCGATGCGGGCGAACTCGGCCGGGTCGAGGCCGATCGCGAAGTCGGCGCCGAGCGGCTCGGCGAGTTCCTCGCGCACCAAGGTGCCGAGGTCGCGCCCGTCGACGCGGCGGATGAGTTCGCCGAGCAGGTGGCCGTAGTTGAGGAGGTGGTACCCGGATGCGGCTCCCGCCGGCCACCACGGAGCCTGCGCTGCGAGCGCGTCGGCGGCGCCCTGCGCGTCGTAGAGGAACTCGGGGCTGACGGGGTCGGCCCAGCCGGAGACGCCGGAGGTGTGCGAGAGCAGGTGCTTCACGAGCACGCCCTCCTTCCCGGCGGCGCCGAACTCGGGCCAATAGGTGGCGACGGGCGCGTCGGGGTCGATCAGGCCGCGGTCGACGAGCAGCAGCACGGCGAGCGAGGTGACGGTCTTCGTGCACGACCAGGTGTTGGTGATGGTGTCGGCCTGCCACGGTCGGGTGCGCTCGGTGTCGGCCCAGCCGCCCCAGAGGTCGACGACGAGGTCTCCGTCGGCGACGACGGCGAGGGATGCGCCGAGCTCCTCCCCGCTGTCGAGCTGTCGTTCGAACTCCTCGCGGAGGGCGGCGAAGCGGGGGTCGGCGGTGCCGTGGACCATGGGCGCGTCTCCTTCGACGTCGGGTGAGCAGAGCATACCGCTCGGTCGGTTTCTCACGTCAAGAGTTGCTTTCGCCCGCCGGATGGGCGAGCATACCGTTCGGTCGGTTCTTTGTTCCGGCCGCGACGACGCCCGATGGAGGACGCATGCGACGGTTCGACGGCAAGCTCGCCCTGATCACCGCCGCAAGCCGCGGGATCGGCTACGCCATCGCCGAACGGCTCGTCGCCGAGGGCGCCCGCGTGGTCATCACCGCGCGCCACGAAGAGCCGCTCCGCGAAGCCGCCGAGCGGCTCGGCGTCGCCGCCGAATGGGTGGCCGGCCGCGCGGACGACGCCGACCATCGCACCGCCGTCTTCGCCCGCATCCGGGAGCTGGGCGGACTCGACCTGCTCGTCAACAACGTCGGCATCAACCCCGTCTACGGCCCCGCCCTCGAGATCGACACGGCCGCCGCCCGCAAGATCCTCGAAGTCAACGTGATCGGCGCCCTCGACTGGACCCGCGACGCCGTCTCGAGCGGCCTGCGCGAGCGCGGCGGCGCGATCGTCAACATCGCATCCATCGCCGGCATCGGCACGAGCCCCGGCATCGCCTTCTACGGCATCTCGAAAGCGGCCGTCATCTCGCTCACCACGCAGCTCGCCTACGAGCTCGCCCCCGGCATCCGCGTGAACGCCGTCGCGCCCTCCATCATCAAGACCGACTTCGCGAAGGCCCTCTACGAGGGGCGCGAGAGCGACGTCGCCGCGCAGTTCCCGCTCAGGCGCCTCGGCACCCCCGAAGACGTCGCGGGGCCGGTCGCGTTCCTGCTCTCCGACGACGCGGCATGGATCACCGGCCGGACTATCGTGATCGACGGCGGGGGTTCCCTCCGCCCGATCGGATAGGCCGGCAAGGAGCTCCCACGATGAAGGATTTCAACGTTCGCGACCAGGTGGCCCGCGCCGCCGTCGAGCTGTTCGCCGAGAAGGGCTACGCGAACACCTCCGTGCAGGAGGTCGTGGAGCGCGCCGGGGTCACCAAGGGCGCGATGTACCACTACTTCCGCTCGAAGGACGACCTGCTCTTCGGCATCTACGAGCGGATGCTGTCGCTGCAGAAGGAGCACCTGGACGAGATCGTGGGGCGCGGCCTGCCGACCGCCGACACCCTGCGCGCCGTCTGCGTCGACGTCATGGAGACCTCCATCGACTTCCTGCCCGAGGGCACCGTCTTCTTCCGCTCGGTGCACATGCTCGCCCCCGAGCGTCAGCAGGAGGTCACCCGTCGCCGCCGCGACTACAACGACACCTTCGCGGCCATCATCACGCGCGGGCAGGCAGAGGGTCTCTACCGCACCGACATCCCGACGGCCGTGCTCGTCGCCAACTTCTTCTCCGACGTGCACTACCTCTCCAACTGGTACTCGGTCTCCGGCAAGGAATCGAAGACCCAGGTGTCGGAGCAGATCACCGACCTCTTCCTGAAAGGCATAGCCACGTGACATCGAGGGCATGGCAGACGACCGCGTACGGCGAACCGGCGGAGGTGCTCGAACTGATCGAGCGGCCCATCCCCGAACCCGGACCGGACGAAGTGCTCGTACGAACCTCTGCCATCGCCCTCAACTTCCCCGACGTGCTGCTGTGCCGCGGCCAGTACCAGGTGCGCCCCGAGCCGCCGTTCGTGCCCGGCATCGAATGCTGCGGCGAAGTACTCGCCGTGGGTGCGGATGTCGACGGGATCGCGGTCGGCGACCGCGTCGTCGGGTCGCGCATAGGTGTGCTCGCCGAGCATGTGCTGCTCGAAGCGCGGGGCACCTTCCCCGCCCCGCCCTCGCTCACGGATGCCGAAGCCGCCGCGCTGACCGTCGGCTACCAGACGGCCTGGGTCGGGCTGCATCGCCGCGCCTCGCTCCACGCTGGGGAGACGGTGCTGGTGACCGCAGCATCCGGGGGAGTCGGATCGGCCGCCGTGCAGCTCGCCGCCGCCGCCGGCGCCCGAGTGATCGCCGTCGTCGGCAACGCCGAGAAAGGCGAACTCGCGCGCCGCCTCGGAGCCGAGGTGGTGATCGACCGCAGCGCCGAAGACATCGCCGCGCGCGCCCTCGAATCCACCGGCGGGCGCGGCGTCGACGTCGTGTTCGACCCCGTCGGCGGCGACACCTACCGCGCCGCACAGAAAGCGATCGCGTTCGAAGGCCGGCTCATCCTCGTCGGATTCGCGGGCGGCGAGATCCAGGAGATCAAGGCAGGCATCCCGCTGGTCAAGAACTTCAGCGTCGTCGGCCTGCACTGGGGCCTCTACCTCGACCGCATGCCCGAGATCCCGCGGCAGGCGCACGCCGCCCTCACCGAGCTCGCCGCATCCGGGAAGGTGAAACCGGATGTGACGGTCGTGCCGTTCACGGACGTCCCGGACGCGCTCACCCGACTCGCCGCCGGAACCACCGTCGGACGGCTCGTCGCAGTGGTGGGCGCCTGATGGCCGCCCTCGACGGCAAAGTCGCGCTCGTCACCGGCGGATCGCGCGGGATCGGCGCCGCCATCGCTCGCGTGCTCGTGCGCGACGGAGCGGTCGTCGTCATCGCCGACGTGCTCGACGAACCCGGGCGCGCGCTCGCCGACGACCTCGGCGGCGACTACCAGCACCTCGACGTCACCGACCCGGGCGCCTGGGCCGCCGCCGTCGACACCATCGTCGAACGACACGGCGGGCTCGACGTGCTCGTCAACAACGCCGGCATCGCCACCGCCGCATCCATCGCCAAGCAGGACCTCGACGACTGGAACCGCGTGCTCGCCGTCAACCTCACCGGCGTATTCCTCGGCATCCAGGCCGTCGCGCCCGTCATGAAAGAGCAGCGCGCCGGCTCGATCGTCAACCTGTCATCCGTCGACGGACTCCGCGGAAGCGTCGCCCTGCACGCCTACGTCGCCAGCAAGTTCGGGGTGCGCGGCATCACCAAATCGACCGGCCTCGAACTCGCCCGCCACAGCATCCGCGTCAACTCCGTGCACCCCGGCTTCATCGCCACCGACATGACCGCCCACCTCGACCCCGACCGGATGGGGATCCCGCTCGGACGGGCGGCCGACCCGGCCGAAGTCGCCGAACTGGTCGCGTTCCTCGCGAGCGACGCGTCGTCGTATTCGACCGCGTCCGAGTTCGTCGTCGACGGGGGGATCACGGCGGCGTTGCCGCACTCCTAGCGCGGGGGAGGGGCGGAGGGGCGCTTCGCGTCGCGCATGCCCCCGCGTGCCGGCGCTGCGCGTCGGCGCGCTCCCGCCAGACCCGATGCCAGCACCACGCGAAGCGCCCCTCCGCCCCTCCTGCCGTTCCGACTGCGCACCACCACAGCCGGTTGAGGAGCGCGCCGGCCCGAAGGGACGGCACGGGTCTCGAAACCCCGCTTCCTCTCAGGGCGGGCGCGAAGTCCTCGCCTCACCTTCCGAGGCGAGCTCACGGGTTTCGAGACGCGTGCGGTGCTGCGCGCCGCGCGCTCCTCAACCGCCTAGCAGGGAGCGTGCGAGCGCCGCAGGGTTGGAGCTTCCTCCCGAGTCGCTGGCATCGGGTCTGGCGGGCGTGCCGAAGGCACGCGGGCATGCGACTCGGGAGGAAGCTCCAACCCTGCGATGCGGGGACGAAGAAACATACCGCCCGGTCGGTTCGTCTGCTACAGTGACCGGAACGACGACCCCGACACGATGGAGTGCGCATGTCTGTCGCCCGACCCGGCACCCCTACGGCACGCCTCAGCGTGCGCGAGGTCACGGCGCGTTTCGGCGGCCTGACCGCCCTCGAGCGGGTGGCGTTCGACGTCGCCCCGGGCGAGGTCGTGGGGCTGATCGGCCCGAATGGCGCGGGCAAGACCACGATGTTCAACATCATCTGCGGCCTGTCGCGGGCGAAGTCGGGAACGGTGCTGATCGACGGGAAGCCGCGCCCTCGCGCGCACTGGCTCGCCGCATCCGGGGTGTCCCGCACGTTCCAGGGGCTTGCACTGTTTCCGGGGCTGACGGTTCGGCAGAACGTGATGGCGGGGCTGTCGGATGGCGCCCCCGGCATCCTGAGCGGGCTGCTCGGCTTGCCCGCCGGCCCGCGTCACCTGGCCGAGGCGGCGGTTCGCGCCGACGATGCGCTCGAGGGCCTCGGCATCGCCGACACCGCCGACCGCCATCCCGACGACCTGCCGTACCCGATCCAGAAGCGGGTCGCGATCGCGAGGGCGCTCGTCGCCCGGCCGACGCTGCTGCTGCTCGATGAGCCCGCGGGCGGGCTGGGGGAGGACGAGATCGCGGAGCTGGGTGAACTGATCCGGGATGTGGTGTGCGAGAACCCGGCGACCGCGGTGCTGTTCGTCGAGCACCATGTCGACCTCGTGATGGCGGTGTCGGACCGGATCGTCGTGCTGGATGCGGGACGCGTGATCGCCGAGGGGACCCCGGATGAGATCCGGGTCGACCCGGCCGTGGCCGAGGCGTACCTCGGCTCGGACGTCGAGGAGGCGGCGCGTTGACCGAACCGGCCACCGGACAGGCCGCCACCGCCACCCGCACCGCACTCTCACTCGAGGGGGTCGTCGCGGGCTACGGGCACGATCCGGCGCTGCACGGCGTCGATCTCGACCTGCCTGAGGGGTCGATCGTCGCGGTCGTCGGTGCGAATGGAGCCGGCAAGTCGACACTGCTGCGCACCATCTCGGGTCTGCTCCCGCCGTCCTCCGGCGACATCCGACTCGGTGGTGAGTCGCTCGCCGGGGTGCCGGTCGAGGAGCGGATCCGCCGCGGCATCGTGCATGTGCCGGAGCGCCGTCAGGTGATCGCGGAGCTGACGGTGGAGGAGAACCTGCGGCTCGGCGCGCTGTGGCGCCGCGACAAGGCCGAGCGCGCATCCGACATCGCCGAGGTGTACGAGTTCTTCCCAGCCCTTGCCGCGCGCCGCACGAAGCCCGGTTCGACGCTCTCGGGCGGCGAGCGGCAGATGCTCGCCATCGGCCGGGCGTATATGGCGCACCCGAAGGTGATGCTGCTGGATGAGCCCTCTCTCGGTCTCGCACCGAAGGTGGTCGCCGACATCATGGCGATGCTCGCCTGGCTGCGCACCGAGTACGGGCTCACCATCCTGCTCGTCGAGCAGAACGTGCGCACCGCGCTCTCGATCGCCGACACCGGGGTCGTATTGAACCTCGGCCGTGTGGTCGCCACCCGTCCCGCCGCAGAGCTCGAAGCCGACGAGCAGCTGCGCCACCTCTACCTGGGGTTCTGATGTCGACCGTCCTGCTTCTCCTCGGCGCGGGCCTCGCGCGCGGCGCCGTGTTCGCGCTGTTCGCCCTCGCGCTGGTGCTCATCTGGCGCGCCACCCGCATCGCCAACTTCGCGCAGGGGGCCATGTCGGTCGCCGCCGCGTACCTCGCCTACCTCGTGCTCGTGGGCACCGGCTCGTTCGCTCTCGCGATCGTCACGGTGCTGGTCGTGGGCGCGGCGATCGGGTTCGGGATGGAGCGGGGGCTCATGCGGTTCGTGCCGAGCCGTTCGCCGCTCAACTCGATCATCGTCGCCATCGGTGCGGTGATGGTGCTCACCGGGCTGCTCGGCATCCTGTTCGGTGCCGACTACAAGCCGGTCTCGGTGCCGTTCAGCCGCGAGCCGATCATGATCGGCGAGCTGGCGATCGTGTCGCCGTACACACTGTTCGTGTTCGTGGTGGTCGCGGTCGTGGTCGCCGGGATCGCGCTGCTCTTCACCCGCACGTCGCTCGGCCTCGCCATGCGCGCATCCGCGTTCGATGACGAGGTCGCGCGCCTGAACGGCGTGCGGGTCTCCCGGATGCGCACCCTCGGCTGGATGCTGTCCGCGGCTGTCGGCGGTCTCGCGGTGCTGCTGGCGGTGCCCACCGAACTCGGCCTCAGCCCGCATTCGGGCGACCTGCTCTTCGTCAACGCGTTCACGGTGGCGATCATCGGCGGGCTCGACTCGCCCGTCGGGGCGGTGATCGCAGGCCTGCTGATCGGGGTGCTGCTCACCGTCGTCACGACGCTGTGGGGCGCGACAGTCGGCCCGATCGCGATCCTCGTGCTGCTCGTGGTGGTGCTGCTGGTGCGGCCGCAGGGCATCTTCTCGCTGCGGAAGGCGCGCCTCGCATGACGCCCATCCAGCGCTGGGGCGCGACCGCCGGCATCCTCGTGCTCGCGATCGCGGCCACCTTCGTGCTCGACCCGTACCGCAACTACCTGCTCGCGATGACGGCCGCCTACGTGTGCGCCACCTCCGGGCTCTCGCTGCTGGTCGGCCGCACCGGCCAGCTCTCGCTCGGTCACGCCGCGTTCATGGCCGCGGGGGCATATGCGTTCGCCCTCACCTCGAACGCACTCGCGGAAGCGGATGCGCCGGGCCCCGTGCACCTGCTGGTGCCGTTCCTCGCGGCAGTGGTGGTCGCATCCGTCGTCGGTCTCATCGTGGGGGTCGCCGGTGCCCGCCTGCACGGCCCCTACCTGGCCGGTCTCACCCTCGCCCTCGTGATCGCGTTGCCCGCCATCGCGAGCACCTTCGGTGGCCTGTTCGGCGGCGACGCCGGCCTGTACGTCTCGGTCGAGCGGCGGCCCGACTGGCTGTCGACGGTCATCGCCACCGAGCAGTGGCAGGCGTGGGTGGGGCTGATCGTCGCGGCGATCGTGTTCGGGGCGCTCGCGCAGCTGGTGCGCAGCCCCTCCGCCATCCGAATGCAGGCCGTGCGCGACGACGAGTCGGCTGCCCGGCTCTCGGGCATCGACCCGGTGAGGGTGCGGGTGGGGATGTTCGGCATCAGCGCCGCGGCGGCAGGTCTCGGCGGCGGCGTGCTCGCGTACGTGACCCAGGCGGTCTCGCCCGGCGCATACTCGCTCACCTTCTCGCTCTTCCTCCTCGTCGCCGTCGTGATCGGCGGTGTCGGCACGCTCGCCGGCGCCGTCTGGGGGGCGATCGTGATCGTGCTCGTCCCCGAGATCACCACCGCGATCACGGAGGCGCTCCCGCTCCCCGCCGAGCTGTCCCAGCGGCTCGACGGGAACCTGGCGATCGTGGTGTTCGGCGTCATCCTCGTCGTCGTCATGCTCGCCGCACCCCAGGGCATCCACGGTGCCGTCGCCGCCCTCACCGGGCGTCTGCGCCGTCGTCGCCCCCGCACCGCACCACCCGCACCAACCACCTGATCACCACGCATTCACGAAAGGAACCACGATGACGCAACCGCACGCACGTGCGACGACGGTGTCCGCGATCGCGCTGGCTGTAGCCGGCGCCCTGGTGCTGTCATCCTGCAGCACCCCGCAAGCCGAGGCGCAGCCGGGACTCACCGACGACAGCATCAAGATCGGCACCCACCAGCCGCTCACCGGCCCCGCGGCAGCATCGTATGCGCCGATCTCGGCCGCCACCGCCGCCTACTTCGACTACGTCAACGCCGAGGGCGGCATCAACGGCCGCACCATCGACTACATCGTCAAGGACGACGGCTACAACCCCGCCAACACCCAGACCGTCGTGCGCGAACTCGTGCTCGAAGACGAGGTGTTCGCCATCCTCGGAGGCCTCGGAACCCCCACCCACAGCTCGGTGCTCGACTTCCTGAACGACAACGGCGTGCCCGACCTGTTCGTGTCATCCGGGTCGTCCGCGTGGAACCAGCCCGAGAAGTACCCCGGCACGTTCGGCTTCCAGGCCGACTACGTGACCGAAGGGATGGTGCTCGGGCAGTACATCTCGGAGGAGTTCGACGGCAAGAAGGTGTGCCTCTTCGGACAGGATGACGAGTTCGGCACCGACATGCAGGCCGGCCTCGAGAAGGTGCTCGGCGCCGACGGCCTCGCCGAGGTGCAGACCTACTCGGTGTCGAACCAGGATGTCGCCGCCCAGATCGTGGCCCTGCAGTCCGCCGGATGCGAGGTGAACGTGCTCGCGACGATCACCGGATTCACGGCGCTCGCGATCGGCACCGCAGCACAGCTGAAGTACTTCCCGCAGTGGGTCTCGTCGTCCTCCGGCGCCGACTACGGCCCCCTCTCCGGCTACCTCGGCGAGGCGGCCCCGCTGCTGCTCGAAGGCTTCGTGAGCGACAACTACCTGCCGTCGGCCACCGAAGACGACAACAAGTGGATCGAGCTCTTCAAACAGGTCAACGACGAGTACAACGACGGCGCCGACTTCACCGGATCGGTCGTCTACGGCATGGCGATGGGGTACCTGTTCGCCGAAGCCCTCCTCGCCGCCGGCGAGCAACCGACCCGCGAAGGGCTCATCGCGGCGGTTCAGTCGGGCGAGCTGAAAGGCTCCGGCCTCGTGCCGCTCGGCTTCAGCGAAGACAACCACTCCGGCTACCTCGGCGCCGGCATCACCGTCGTCCACGACGGCGTGCAGGCCGCCATCGACAAGCGGTGGGTGCGCGACGGCGACAAGGTCGTCGTCTACGACAAGCCGCCGGTCGAACTGCTCTCGGGTGGTATCCCGAGCTGACTCTCCGAACGAGGGGCCCCGGATGCGATGCGTCCGGGGCCTCTTCGCGTCGTTCAGCGGATCGGGGGTGAGTTGCGCGTCGCATGCCCCCGCGTGCCGCTTCGCGGCGCGCTCCCGCCAGACCCGATGCCAGCGACGCGCAACTCACCCCCGACCCGCTGCACTCGGGGTCCCTCAGCTGGTTGAGGAGCGCCGCCGCAGGCGACGCGTCTCGAAACCCGCGTCGATCGAGGAACGCGGGGTTTCGAGACGCGTGCGGTGCCTTCGGCGCCGCGCGCTCCTCAACCACCAATGGGGGTGACGCGGCCGCAAGACAGGAGGGGCGGGGCTGGTGTCGCGCGTCGCTGGCATCGGGTCTGGCGGGAGCGCCCGAAGGGCGCGGGGGCATGCGACTCGCGACACCAGCCCCGCCCCGACGACAGCGCGGACTACGCAGTCGGCGCCGGCTGGAACCGCGCCACCAGTTCGCGCTTCAGCACCTTGCCGGAGGGCCCGAGCGGGAGGTCGTCGACGAGGTGCACGACGCGGGGGTACTTGTAGGCGGCGATGCGGTCGCGCACGTACGCGATGAGTTCGTCGGTGTCGACATCCGCGCCGTGGGGGATGACGGCGGCGTGGATCTCCTGCCCGTGCACTTCGTCCGCGACACCGAACACGGCCGCGTTGACGACACCCGGATGCCGCAGCATCACCTGCTCGACTTCGTTCGGGTAGACGTTGTAGCCGTTGCGGACGATCATGTCCTTCTTGCGGTCGACGATGGTGATGTAGTCGTCGTCGGTCTTGGTGCCGAGGTCGCCGGTGCGGAACCAGCCGTCGGTGAACGTCGCTTCGGTGGCATCGGGGCGTCCGAGGTAGCCGGCGAAGAGGTTGTAGCCGCGCACGACGATCTCGCCGAGTTCCCCGTGCGGCAGCAGCACGATCTGGTCGTCGTTCTCGGCGTCGGCGATCTCGACGTCGACGCCCCAGTTGGGTTGGCCGACGGTGCCGGGGCGCGGGGTGCGGCCCACGTAGTTGAACGAGACGGTGGGGGAGGTCTCGGTGAGTCCGTAGCCTTCGTGGATGGGGGCGCCGTACAGCTCCTGGAAGCGTTCGAGTACGGCCACGGGGAGCGCGGCGCCGCCCGAGACGGCGTACCGCAGCGGCGGTCGCGCATCCGTCGCCTCTGCCGCCTGCAGCATGCCGATGTACATGGTCGGCACCGCGGTGAAGGTGGTGGCGCCGTATCTCACCATGAGCTCGAGCGCTTCCGCGGGGTCGAACTTGGGCAGCAGGATGATGGATGCACCGCGGCGGAAGGCGACGTTGAGTACGGCCATCTGTCCGAAGATGTGGAAGAGCGGCAGGCCGCCGAAGACGACGTCGTCCGCGGTCATCGGGAAGGTGTCGAGCAGGGCCACGTTCACCTGTTCGATCATGTTGAGATGGCTGCCGACGGCGCCCTTGGGTGTGCCGGTGGTGCCGCTCGTGTAGAGCACGGTCGCGGCGTCCATCGGATGCGTGGAGGCGTAGCGCGCGATCGGTTCGGCAGCGTCCGCCTCCCCTTCGAGCCGGGCGATGCCCTTCTCGGCGGCGATGTCCTCGGGCAGCAGCACGGTCGTGAGAGCCACGCCTGCCCGTACGGCCGCGACGGCCGCCTCACCCAGCACGGGCGCCGCGACGACGGCGAGCTTCGCGCCGGAGTCGCGCAGCACGTACTCGATCTCGTCGGCCTTGAAGAGCAGATGCACTGGCACGACGACCGCGCCGAGCGACAGCACCGCGTAGTACACCCGCACGAAGTCGGGCACGTTGGGGATGATCACGGCCACCCGGTCTCCCTGGCCGATGCCGCGGTCACGGAGCGCTCCCGCGTAGGCGCGGGTCTGATCCCAGAGCGCCCCGTACGGGATCGTGTGGCCCATGAAGTGCAGCGCCGGCCGGTCGGGGGTGCGGTGCGCGCTCTCGGCGAGGATCGCGGCGATCGACATGGTGGCGTGGTCGCCGTCGACCAGCCGACCGGATGCGGGGGCCGTGGAGTCGGATGACATGGCGTTCCTTTCGGGTCAGTCGGCGGTGCGCAGCATCGCGCGGCCGAGGGATTCGAGGTGCACTTCGTCGGGTCCGTCGGCGAGCCGCAGGGCGCGGGCGCCGGCGAAGAACTCGGCGAGGGGGGTGTCGCCGCCGACGCCTGCGGCGCCGAACAGTTGGATGCAGTCGTCGACGATGCGCTGCACGGCTGCGGGCACGGCGATCTTGATGGCCTGGATCTCGGTGCGGGCGCCGCGATTGCCGACGGTGTCCATGAGGGCTGCGGTCTGCAGCACCAGCAGCCGCAGTGACGACAGCTCGACGCGTGCCGCTGCGAACCGCTGCCGCACCACGCCGTGCTCGGCGAGCGGCCGCCCGAAGGCGACCCGCTGCTGGGCGCGCTCTCGGGCGAGTTCGAGGGCGCGTTCTGCCATGCCGAGCGAGCGCATGCAGTGGTGGATGCGGCCGGGGCCGAGCCGAGCCTGCGCGATCGCGAAGCCGCCACCGGCGCCGCCGAGCAGGTTTGCGGCCGGCACCCGTACGTTGTCGAAGTCCACCTCTGCGTGGCCGCCGTGGTCGCGGTCGTCGTAGCCGAAGACGGTCAGCGGTCGTATGACGGTCACGCCCGGCGTCTCCCGCGGCACGAGCACCATCGACTGCCGGCGGTGCGGTGCCGCATCCGGGTCGGTGACGCCCATCACGATGAAGAGCGCCGCATCCGGGTTCATCGCTCCCGTCGACCACCACTTGCGTCCGGTGACCACGAGGTCGTCGCCGTCTCGTTCGATCGCGGTGCGGATGTTGGTCGCATCCGACGAGGCCACATCCGGTTCGGTCATGCAGAACGACGAGCGGATGCGCGCCTCGAGCAGCGGCTCGAGCCACCGCTGTTGCTGTTCCGGGGTGCCGAAGTGGTGCAGCAGCTCCATGTTGCCGGTGTCGGGGGCGGCGCAGTTCATGGCGATGGGCGCGAGTTTGGGGCTCCAGCCGGAGAGCTCGGCGATGGGCGCGTAGTCGAGGTTCGTGAGGCTGCCGTCGTGCCCGGGCAGGAAGAGGTTCCAGAGCCCGAGTGAACGCGCCTCGGCCTGCAGCTCGCGCACGACGGGGCGCGTGCTCCACTCCCCGGGTGCGGCGGCGAGCTGCTCCGCCAGCACGGGTTCGGCGGGGATCACCGAGCGGTGCAGGAAGTCGCGCATCACCTCGGCGAGTGCGGCGCCGCGGGGGCTGGGGGTCAGGTCGCTCACGAGCGCACCTCCTCGAGGAATCGGGTGCCGGCGCGTGCGAGTGGAGCCACCATCGCGCCCACGTGGTCGAAGCCTGCGCCGACCGTCTCGCCCTGGTCGTACCGCAGTTGGATGCCTTCGAGGATGATCGCGAGCTTGAGCGCGGCGAAGGCCCGGTACCAGCCGAGCTCCGGCATCCGGATGCCGCGGGCGGCCGCGTAGACGTCGGCCAGCTCGTCGAACCCCGGGTACCCGGCCGCGGGGTCGACGGCGCTCACCACCGCGCCGGTCTCGTCGGCGATCTCGGCGATGTCCCAGTAGAGGGCGAGCAGGCCCACATCGGTGAGGCTGTCGCCGAGGGTCGCC
>Ga0160436_1000154_pt1 | contig 34613 bp, 20 predicted proteins | sample HID1973M_E0MG_FD_108264 | JGI IMG/M metagenome (GOLD analysis project Ga0160436, IMG submission 108264) | Enriched mosquito-associated microbial communities from UW Madison campus, WI, USA - HID1973M_E0 MG | ecosystem: Host-associated > Arthropoda: Insects > Digestive system > Unclassified ...
CACCGAGCTGACGACCGCGTCGTGGCCTTGCAGTACCTCGGCGAGCTTGGCGCTGTCTTCGATGTCCGCGGCGACCGGGCTGACATTCGGCGCGCTGGCGATCCTGGAGGTGTCGCGTGCGATAGCGGTGACCTGATGGCCGCGCCGCGTGAGCTCGGCGAGGATGCGCGTGCCTGCATTGCCCGAGGCGCCGATGAGGGCGATTTTCATGGGAGTCGTTCCTTTCGATTGAGGCCGATGAGCGTGGCCAGATGATGAACGGAACGAGCCCGACCCTGGCCCACGCAGGATGTGTTCGTTTGTGTAATTGCCGCGTAACGACATTGCGAGGACGAAGGTATTGCTCGAGCGGCGGCATGCCGCGATCCACCGCCAGAGGAGGCGAGTTCGGACGGGCGACGCGTTGAGTGACCGATTTCGCAAAATCGCAAAGGCGCGTTTGCAGAGGGTTCAGGTTCGTGCATATGATGTGACCGCAGCCCAGGGGTGGTTAAGGGGCGCAGGGAATAAAACGGAATTTGGCCAGGGGGCAATGGATGGATTTTTGGGCTGAAGGCGCGCAACGCGTCTTGGGAAGTCGCGCGGTGGCTATCGCGCAAGCAACTGATCAAAACCGGCCGTACGCGACCCAGCGACTGGAAACAGTCGTAAAGGCGCGCGTTGCTGCGCGCCGCATCACACACAAGCACTAGCCGCGCGCTCTCCATGCCTGTCATGTTGCTCTCTCACGAGAGGCGCGGCTGCGCGCGCGCGTCGTCCGCAATTCGCGATACTGGCCGCGAGGCGATACTCCGCTGTGCGCGTGCCTTTGCCTCGCGCGGAGTCTGCGCCGTGCTACTGCTCGTTGCCGCGGCGGCGGGCGTCAGCGCGCCTGTGCAGGCCGAAATCCAGGTTTCCGGACCTCTGAAAGCAGATTCGCACTGGACGCGGCAAGCGGGCCCCTATGTCGTGTCCGGCCATCTGGTGGTGCAAGACGGCGCGATGTTGACGATCGATGCCGGCACCGAGATCTTCATGCAGCCCGGCTCGCGGTTGAGCGTGGAGCAGGGCGGCATCGACGCACAGGGTGCGGCCAATGCGCCGATCCGCGTGCGCTCGGCGCGTAGCCGTGATGGCGGCAGCGCCATGCCGGGCGACTATGGCCCCTGGACCTTCACCGCCGGTACGCGCGCCACCACGAAACTGGAGCATGTAACGTTCGAGCACGGCCAAGGCCTGGCCGTGATGGGTGCAGCGCCGGTCTTCAACTACGTGGATGTCCGCTACGCGCAGGGACCGGCGATCAGCATCGACCTGGCGGCCTCGCCCAGCGGCGTCGGCAACCACGCCGAAGGCAATACGCTGAACGCGATTGCGGTGCCGGCCGGCGACATCGTCGACAACGTCAGCTGGGGCTTGCGCGGCATTCCCTATCTTGTGCAATCGGGGACCGTCTCGGTCGGACGCTCGCCGGCCATCACTTCGGTGACGCCGAAGAATGTGGAGCGCGGGCAGACGGTGTCGTTGTCCGTCGACGGCGTGCGCCTCGACGGATTGAGCGCGGTAGGTTCCGACATTGCCGGCGTCGTGTTGACGCCGATCGGCGCTTCGAGCGCCAGCCGCGCGAGCCTGCAGGCCAAGGTAGCAACGGATGCGCCGCTGGGCGCGGCGACATTGAAGATGACCGTGGCCGCCGGCGAGCTGATGCTCCCGGCGGCTTTCGCTGTGGTGCAGCCGACCCCGGTCGTCACTGCCATCGCGCCCGACAAGGTGCTCGCCGGCAGCGATGCCGCTGAAATCGTCGTCACCGGCCGCAATTTCGCGGCCGAATCGCAGGTGCTGGTCAATGCGGCGAGCCTGCCCACGCGCATGATCAGCGCCACCGAGCTGCATGCGGACCTGCCGCGCCAGGATCAGGCCGGCACGCTGCAGTTGCAGGTGCGCACGCCCGATGGCGTCACGCCGGGGCAGTACCTGACGTCGAACTCGGTAAACCTGGTTGTCGAACAGCCGGTGCCGCCGGCGATCGGCTTCGAGCCCACGCCGATCGCGATGCCGCCGGACAGCAAGCCGCACGAGATCACCTTGCGATTGTCGCGCGCCGACAATCGGGACCACACACTCAACCTCTCCATTTCCGATCCGCTCAAGGCGACGGTCAGCCCGGCGTCGCTCACGATTGCTGCGGGACAGACCTCGGCACGCGTGGCCATCACGCCGTTGGCGCAGGGTTCCGTGGCCCTGCGCGTGCAGTCCGCCACGCTGGGCGACGCGTCGGTACCGATGTTCATCACCCCGGACTTCAGCGGCATCAACACCAGCCACGCGTTGCCCGTCGGCGTCTTCGTCGAAGGCGAGCCCAGCATCGGCGAGCGCTATGACGGTGTGGTGCAAGGCGTGGTCGGCGTCGGTGTCGGCAGCGTATTGACCGGGCTGGCTCCGTCCGGCTGGCAGGCCGGCATCAGCCAGCGCCTGGCGGTGTCCGGTGTGGCGATTCCCGCGGGCGCGCAGATCTCGGTGGTGCCGGATACCGGCGTCGCGTTGTCCACCGTCCAGGTGGCTGCCGATGGCCATCAGGCCGAGGTCGATGTGCTGGTTGCCGCGGATGCGGCGGTCGGTCCGCGCCGGATCGTCGTGCGCGATGCCAACGGCTCGCTGCTGACCTTCGCCGATGCGTCGCAGGCCGCGGTCTTCGTCGGTGCGGGACTGCCGCGGATCGAGTCGATCAGCCCGATGGTGATGCTGCGCGATTCCACCGTGTCGATGACCGTGCGCGGCCGCAATCTGCAGAACGTGCGACTGGACCTGATGCCCGCCGAGGGCGTGGTGCTCGATGCGATGCCCGTGGTCAGCGATGACGGCACCGAACTGACCGCCAGTTTCCACGTGGATGGCGACGCCGCTCTGGGCGATCGCGTCCTGCGGGCCACCAATGCGGTGGGAGCGAGCACGCCGGTGGCCAGCAGTGCGAACACCCTGCGGATCGTCTCCGGATTCGAAGCGACGTATCGCTGGGATGCGCCGCTGGTGGGCGTGGTCGTCGGCGTGCCCGAGCCGGTGGTGCACGAGATCACGCCGGTGCCGACGCAGTCGGTCGGCGTGGTGGTCGGCGCCAGCGTGACCTCAGTAGCCCCGCGCGCGGCGATCATCGGCAACACCGTGGAGGTGACCGTGCGCGGCCAGGGCCTGCAGGCCGTTACCTCGGTGGCGATGGTGCCCGCCGATGGCCTGGTCGTCGGTACGCCGACGGTCAATGGCGAGGGCAGCCAGCTGGTCTTCAGCGTGCAGGTCGCCGCCGACGCGGCCGCCAACCTGCGCCGACTGGTATTGGCGACCGCGACCGGCCCGATGGCTTTCGCCGATGCCAACGATGGCGCGTTCCGCGTGACCATGCCGGTGCCCGAGCTGGAGTCGGTGAGTCCGTACCTGTTGCTGCGCGGTGGCGCAGCGCAAACGATCACGGTGCGTGGCCACTACTTGGACAACGCCAGCGACGTACGCCTGCTGCCGGCCGATGGGGTGACGGTGATCCGTCCGTTGACGGCCAATGCCGAGGGCACCGAGCTGACGTTCTCACTGCAGGCGGCCGCAGGCGCGGCCACCGGCACGCGCGCGGTGGTGGTCACCACGCCAGCGGGCGACTCCAGCGTGGCGGCCACCGCGCACAACTCGGTCAGCGTGGCGGCGGAATTGGGCGGAACGCTGCCAGACGTGCCTGCGCCGCTGGTCGGCGTGATGGTGGGCGAGGTCGAGAACGTCGCCCATGACGGCACGTTGGCCGCACCGCTGGTCGGCGTGAGCGTGGAAGAGCCGCCGCCGCCGGTGGAAACCGTGGATACCCACGCGGTGGGCGATGCGGTGGGCGTGCTGGTTGGCGCGATGGCGACGGCACAGTCCACCGACGGTTGGCTGCAGGGCGCCAGCGGCACGCTGCGGATCGCCGGCATCAATCTGCAGTCCGTCCAGTCCGTGCAGGCGATGCCCGCCGAGGGCCTGCTGTTCGATACGCCCAGCGCCAATGCCGATGGCAGCGAACTGAGCGTGGGCATCACCATTGCGCAGGACGCGGCATTGGGCTCGCGCCGGTTGCGCCTGGTGACCTCCGATGGGCAAGTGGTGTGGATGCCGCCGCCCGCCGCCGCGTTCGGCATCGGCCACGTCCCCAACATCGACTCGATCGCGCCAATCGTGCTCAACGCCGGCACGACGGTGGAGATGACGGTGCGCGGCAAGGATCTGGCATCGGTCACCGGGATCAAGCTGACGCCAGCGGCGGGCATCAGCTTGCTCGCGACACCGGTCTGGTCGCAGGACGCCTCGAGCGAAATCCTTAAATTCAGCTTGGTTCTCGATCGCAATGCGACCACTGGCAGCCGGGTGTTGCAGCTGGTCGTGCCGGGTGGCAGCACCTCGGCGTCGGCGTCGCCGGTCAACACCTTCAGCGTGGTGCCGGGGCAATGACGCAGGCCTGCCGCCCCTTTTCCGCAAGCAGTGTCCGCGGTGACGGCGCGCAAGCGGCCGCGCGCACGACCGGGCCGCCGTGGCACGGCGCCCGCGATGCCCATCCGGCCAGCCGCAACGAACCGCCCCGCCTCAACGACACCAGCACAGTGAACGTGCACATCCGCTCAGGGAGTTCCCACATGAAGCACCACATCCGCCGCTCCGCCGGCCCGGCACTGACCACCGCGCTGTTGGCCTTGCTGCCGGTGGCGTCCGCGCAGGCATTCGACAGTGGCAGCACCGGCGCCGATGGCGTGCTCAGCCCGACCGTGAACACCGAGATCGCGTTGCCGGCCTCGGGCATCCTCAATTACACGACCGTCAATATTCCGACCGGCGTCACCGTCAAGTTCAAGCGCAATACGACCAACACCCCGGTCTATCTGCTGGCCAGCGGCGATGTGACCATTGCCGGCACCATCGATGTGACCGGTCTGGATGCCAAGCCGACCGGTACCTACGGCGATGGCGCGCAGGGCGATGACGGCATTCCGGGCGACAGCGGGCCGGGCGGTTGGGGCGGTGGCCGTGGCGGACGCGACGACGCACAGCAGCGCGCGGCGATCATCCGCGGTGGCTCGGGGTTGGGGCCGGGTGGCGGGCCGGGAGGTGTGGAAGGTACGGATGGTTGCAATACATCTACCGGCTATTACAAGCACGCCGGCATGGGCGGTGCGTACGCCAGCAACGCGTTCAAGGTCTATGTGCGCAATTGCGGCGGGACGCTAGCGCCGTTTACACCGGCGTACGGATCCACGCTATTGCAGCCGCTGGTGGGAGGCTCGGGTGGTGGCGGCGGACGCGGGGGCACGAACTATCCAGGTAGTGGTGGTGGCGGTGGCGGCGGAGCGATCCTCATCGCCTCGTCCGGAACGCTTCGTGTCACCGGAAAGATCGACGCCAGCGGTGGCGATGGTGGTGGACTCGCCGGTGCCAACGTCGGCGGTCAAGGCGCCGGCGGCGCCGGCGGCGCGATCCGCCTGGTTGGCAGCACGGTGGCCGGCAACGGTGCGCTGACAGCCGCGGGCGGCTGCATCAACTACAACAATCTACGTCAACAGCGCTGCGGAGCGACCGGTGGGAGCTCCGAATACGGCGGCTCCGAAGGCCGCATCCGCGTCGAAGGCGACTCGATCACGTATACGGGCACTTCAACGCCGGCCTATGTTCGCGGCGAAGTCGGGCCGGTGTTCATCGCCAATGCGCCTTCGCTGCGCATCGCCTCGGTGGGCGGCAAGGCCGTGCCGGGCGCACCGACCGGCATCAACGACGTGACCCTGCCGGCGACGACCACCGAAGCCGTCGTGGTCCAGTTCGAAAGCATCAACGTGCCGGTGGGCAACACCATCAAGCTGCGCGTGGTGCCGGCCTACGGCACGACCAGCGAGGTGGTGACCCCGGCGATCGCCGGCAGCACCGCCGCCGGCACCACCCAGGTGTCGGTGACGCTGCCACAGGGCCCGAGCACGCTGCAGGCGACCACGACGTACACGGTCGTCGTCGCCGCGCTGGATGACGCGGCGTTGGGCGAGCGCCTCAGGCACCTGGCCGACAACCAGGACGTGGAGAAGGTCGAGGTGACCGTGGCCCTGGAAGGGGGCGCGCGTGCACGACTGCTGACCCGCGGCGGGCAGGCGTTCGAGATGCCGTACGAGGCTCTGAGCGCAATCGGCTTCCGGGGCTGATCGGCCCCGGATCAGGACGTAGGCACAACGCAAGCAGGGACGCGCGTTCACGATGAGCCAGCACCGACACCTTTTCGATCTTCGGCCGTATTACCGTCGCGCACGACGTTGCGCGACGGTGGCGTTCGCGCTTGCGCTGACGCTGGCGCCGACGTTGATCGGCGCCGCCGAACTGACGGTGGCGGACGGTGTCGTGGTCAAGTTCGGCCAGGATGCGCAGCTCGCTGTGCGCGACAAGCTGGTTGCGGGCAGCGGCGTGGCCTTGACCAGTGACCGCGACGACAGCGTGGGCGGCGCGCTCGGTGATGCAGCGGGCGTGCCCGCGGCCGGCCAGTGGCAGGGCTTGCGCGTGGAGAAATCCAGCGCTTCCTTCGGCGCTGCGACGTTCGACAATCTGCTGGTGCGTTACGCCGGCGGCGGCGAACAGGGCGCCGCCGTGGTGCTGCGCGGCGTTGCACCGCGCTTGAACGGCCTGCGGATCGAAGACGGCGTGACCGGCCTGCGTCTGCAGGAAGTCGCCTCGCCGACGGTCAGTGGCGCCAGCTTCCTGCGCAACCAGATTGCCGTCGACGCGGTGGGCGGCAGCCAGCCGGTGATCGGCGGCAGCCAGTTCGACCGTAATGCGCAGGCGGCGGTGTTGAACCGCACGCCGACGACGGTGATCAACGCCAAGGGCAACTGGTGGGGGCATGTCAGCGGTCCGAAGGATCCGGTCGCCAATCCGGGCGGGCAGGGCGACGGGGTGACCGCCGGCGTCGACTACGCCAACTTCCTCACCGCCGTGCCGCTGCTGTCGCCGAGCGTGCGCTTGGCTTCGCCGCTGCCGTACTTCGATATCCATCGCATCGCGCTGGAGTTGTCGTGCCTCAACGCGGTCGAGTATCGACTGGCCGAGAGCGACGCGTTCGCCAACATCGCGTTCAAACCGTTGACCAGCGGCCGCGCCGAGGTGGACTTCGATCTCTCCGCCGGCGATGGCCGCAAGGCGATCTATGCGCAGTTCCGCGACGCACGTGGCGCGGTGGTCGGCACGACACTGGCCGGTGGCGTGCTGATCGACAGCGAAGCCCCACAGGTGGCGATCACCAACCCTGCCGAGGGCAGCCTGATCCGCGAACCGATCACCATCGAAGCGCCCGCCAGCGACCAGGCGGGCGTGAAGCAGGTGCAATTCTTCCAGGGCGCCGAGTTGCTGGCGACGCGTACCGCCGCGCCGTACCGCCACGATTGGCAGACCGATGCGGTCGCCGATGGGCAGTACGCGTTGAAGGCCGTGGCCACCGACATCGCCGGGCGGGTCAGCGTGCATACCGTCAACGTGACGGTGTCGCACACCGCGCCGGTGCCGGACACCGAAGGCCCCGTGCTTGCAGGGCTGATGGTCGGCGGCGTGGCGCTGGCCGATGGCTTCCAGCTCAATGCATCTTCCACGCTGGCCTTTACCGCCAGCGACCGCAGCGCGATCTCGCGCATCGAAGTCCTCCTCGATGGCACCGTGGTCGCCAACGCGACCGGCAGCGGGCCGTACAGCGCCAAGCTCGATCTGTCGGCGTTCGCCGGCGGGGCGCATGTGCTGGGCCTGCGCGCGTATGACTCGCTGGGCAACCAGAGCCAGCAACAGTTCGCCATTGAGCTGGTGCATCCGGCGCCGCCGGCACCGACGATCCAGCAGCCGGTCAACGGCAGTGTGACCCGCCAGACCAGCATCACCGTCAGCGGCCTGGCCTTGGCCGGCGCCGAGGTGGTCGTGCGCGTTGATGACATCGACGCCAGCCAGATCACCGCCGGTGCCGACGGGCGCTTCAGCACCACGCTCACGCTGGAAGCAGGCAGCCATCGCTTGAGTGCGATCGCACGCAACGCCCATGGCGCCAGCGCGCCCTCTACGACCGTGAACGTGCAGGTCGACACCACGGTGCCGAGCGCACCGTCGGGCCTGGTCGCCAACCTGGTCAACGGCAAGGTGCGCCTGCAATGGCTGCCTTCCACCGACCCGAAGACCACCGGCCACGATGTCTACCGCGCCGCCACGGACTTCGAGGACATTGCGCAGGCCCAGCGCATCGCGCGCCTCGGCAACACCGCTTCGCAGTACGAAGACAGCCCGCAGCAGGATGGCCGCCTCAGCTATCGCGTGGTGGCGATCAACGCCGCCGGTGCGGCCAGCCTGCCCAACAGCGCCGTCAGTGTCATGGTCGATCGCACCGCGCCGTATGCGGTCGCGATCCAGTATGTGTCGAAGGGTGGCGCCTACGATGCCGCGCACCAGGTGTTCGGTCGTGGTGCCGTCGAAGTGGCCGTGCAGGTCAATGAACCGCTGCAGGGCGCGCCGTACCTGAGCCTGGTGCCTGAAGGCGGCATGCCGATTCCGGTCGATCTGGTCCGCCAGGACGATACGCACTACACCGGCACCTTCAACCTGACCGCCAGCGCGGGGGCAGGCACTGCCAACGTGCTGTTCTCCGCGCGCGACGCGGCGGGCAACCGTGGCGACCAGGTGCAGGCCGGTGCCACCCTGTCCATCGACGCACGTGCCCCGGCCCTCAGCACGATCACGCTGGATCCGAGCGCGCCGATCGATGCCGGCAGCCAGCGCCAGCTCATCGCGCACTTCGCCTTCGACGAAGACCTGGCCGTGGGTACGCCGCCGACGGCGCAGTACCGGCTCTCGGGTGCGGGCCGCAACGCAGTGCCGTTGACCCTGCAGCGGCAGACCGCGCGGCAATGGACGGCGAGCTTCGAACTGCCTGCCGATGCCGGTGCCAGCGCCGTGGAGATGCTGTCGTTCGAGTTCGTCGCCACTGACGCGCTGGGCAACAGTGGCTCGCAGGTCGATGCGCCCAACCGCTTCCAGGTCTACCAGGGCGAGCTGCCGGCGCTGGACGTGCCGGTCGGGCTGCGCGCCACCGCCCAGTCCGGCGGCAAGGTGAAACTGGAATGGCAGCCGGTCGACGGTGCCACCACCTACCAGGTGTATCGCCAGGCCCCAGGCGAGAGTGAGCGCACCGCGTTGGCGCGCAGCAACGCCAGCGAATATCTCGACAGCACCCCGGTCGATGGCCACTACCGCTATGCGGTGGCGTCGTTGCGCGCCCACAACGGCAGCGAAGCGGCCAGCGCCCAGTCGGCCGTGGCCGAAGTGGACAGCAGCCGCAACGCGCCGGGTGCGCCGCAGAACCTGCAACTGAGCCTCACCAGCCAGGGCGTGCTGGCCAGTTGGCAGCCGCCGATCGGCACCGCGCCCGCTGGCTATCGCCTGTATCGCGCAGCCACGTCGACGATCACCAGCGTGGCCGGCTTGTCGCCGATCAAGCAGGGCATTCGCCAGACCCAGGCGGTCGATGCGGTGCCGTCGCAGTCCGAGCACGCCTATGTGGTGACGGCGGTGGACGCGGCGGGCAACGAGTCGGCGATTTCCAACTCGGCCTACCTCAACTTCAGCCTGCTGCCCGTGCGTACCCTGGAAGCGACCCAGCATGGCGATGCGCTGCCGTTGCTGCGCTGGACCGCCGCCGGCAGTGGCGCGGTGGGCTATGACGTCTACGTCGGCGAGGGCGATGCGCGCCTGAAGCTGACCAACACCCCGACCACCGCGCTGCAGTGGACCGATACCGGCTTCACCAGCGGCTCGCGCTATTACACCGTCGAGGCCGTGGACGAGAATGGTCAGCGCCAGGCGCGTAGCCTGCGCCTGCCGCGCATCGCCACCCAGGTGGTCAGCGGCCTGCCGCTCAAGCGCAACGTGATGAACAAGCTCGGCGTGCAGGTCAGCAACCTGTCGTCGGAGGGCCTGGCTTCCGCGCAAGTGGTCGCCACCGTCGGCGCGCGCCGCTTCGTCTCCGAGCGCTTCGCGCTGGCCTCCAACGCCACCCAGGTGGTACCGGTGATCGTGGGCGGCTATCCGGACATCCCGGCCAGCGCCAGCTTGAGCCTGGCGGTGGAGGACATCCCCCACGAAGGCGAGTTGGTGCACGTGGGCGTGGACCGCCAGGTGAGTGCGGTCGACAGCACCCTGGTCGTCGGGCTGGAAACCGAGCGCTTCGTGCGCGGCGCCACCGGCAAGGTGCGCCTGACCGTGGAGAACACCTCCGAGGTGCAGGTGGAACTGCTGACTGCGCGCAACAGCGGCCGCGCGCCGTCCAGCGAACTGCGGCTGAAGCTGCTCGACAACGACGGCAACCTGCTGGCCACGACCGCCTACCAGCAGGCCACCGGCGCTGGTGTGATCACCCTGGCCAACGGCGACACCGTGGCGCGGATCGCCCCGGGCCAGCGCTATGTATCCGATGCGTTCGAGATGGCCGTGCCGAGCGCCAGCCCCGACCAGGTCAAGTTGCGCCTGGAAGTGGATGCGCTGCGCTACAACAGCGGCGAGACCGACGAAGTGCGCATCCCGGGCATGGGCAGCGAACGCTCGCTGGCGCTGACCAATACGCCGTACTACGGCGACATCGCCACGGTGACGCCGGCGGTCTCGTTCGGCCAGCAGGACCTGGTCGTGACCGGGCGCGCGCTCGACCGCGACAGCGACCAGCCGGTGCCGAATGCGCCGCTGCGCATCGCCATCAACCAGGAAGGCTTCGAGCGCCTGGCCGACGTCACCAGCGACCCGCAGGGCGGCTTCCGCTACGTGTTCAAGCCGACGGTGACCGACTCGGGCACCTACGAGATTGGCGCGATCCACCCGGACATGACCGACCGGCCGAAGCAGGCGCAGTTCACCATCAACCGCGTCAACGTCAGCCCGGCCAGCTTCAAGGTCAGCGTGCCGCGCAACTATGCCTATCGCATGGAGTTCCGCGCGGCGACTGGGCTGGGCGCGCAGGCGAGCAATGTTCGTATCGCCTACCTGCCGCAGTACCAGGCCAGCGGTGCGCTGACGGCCGGCATCCGCGTCGAGCCGGGCGCGCCGCTGCAGATCGGTTCGCGGCAGAACTTGGCGCTGACGGCGGCCATCTCCGGCGACAACACCGCACCGGCCAATGGGCGCCTGTTCCTAGCGGTGTTGGCCGACGGCGCCAGCGAGCCATTGACCTTGATCCCGGTGGATTTCACCCTCACCGAAGCGGTGCCGGCGCTGTTCACCACGCCGAACTTCGTCGAGACCGGCCTGGCGCAGGGCCAGAGCACGATCGAGCGTCTCGTGCTGGAGAACAAGGGCTTCGTAGCGATGGCCGGCCTGACCGCCGCCGTGGTCAACCCCGACGGCTCGCCGGCACCGGACTGGATCTCGCTGGCTTCGGGCGCTGCGTTGGGCACGCTGGAGGTCGGGCAGAAGCAGAGCGTGGACCTCAACATCGCGCCCTCCACGGCGGTGGCCGAAGGCATCCACGAATTCCGCGTGCGCGTGGCCGGCAGCAACCTGCCGCAGCAGGACGTGAACGTGTTCGTGTCGGTCACCCAATCCGGCCAGGGCAGCGTGCTGTTCAAGGCGGCCGACATCTACACCGCCACCCGCGACAAGCAGGGAAATCTGATCCCGGGTCTGGCCGGCGCGCGCATCAAGTTGCAGAACGAAGCGGTCATCAGCCAGAACTACGAGTCGGCGACCGATGCATTCGGCGAAGCGTTCTTCCGCGACTTGCCGGCCGGCAGTTACCGCTTCCGCGCCAGCGCGCCCAACCACCAGGAAGCCGCAGGCCGCCTGGTGATCAAGCCGGGCCTGACGGTGAACCAGTCGCTGTTCCTCGAGTACACCCTGATCACCGTCGAGTGGGACGTGCGCGAGGTCACCATCGAGGACCGCTACGAGATCACCCTCAACGCGACCTTCGAAACCGACGTACCCGCGCCGGTGGTGGTGATCCAACCGACCAGCGTCAACCTGCCCAAGATGGCGGCCGGTGAGGTGTTCCAGGGCGAGCTGATCCTCACCAACTACGGCTTGGTGCGTGCCGATGACGTCACCGCCTCGCTGCCGGGCGAAGACGCGTACTTCAAGTACGAATTCCTCGCCCAGCCGCCGACCACGCTGGAAGCCAAGCAACGCGTGCGCCTGCCGTACCGGGTGATCGCGCTGCAGGACTTCAAGCAGGTGCCCGAGGCGGAACCGGCCGAACCGGTCGCCGCGCAGGCGGCCAGCAGCGACGGGATGCAATCGCTGGCCCGCGCCGCGGCCGCAGAGAGCGTTGCCGATCCGGTCTCGCGCGCCGTCGCGCAGGCCAGCGGCACCGCCAGCACGGCCAGCACCAGCGGCAGCGCCGGTTGCTACACCTACACCAACCGCTACCGCGTGGGTTGCAAGTACGAATGCGCCAACGGCACCACCAGCGAGGTCTGCGGTTCGGACGCCAAGTGGTTCTTCGTCGAGTCGCGGGTATGCCCGGCCGGCGGCAGCCCGGTCGGCGGCAGCGGCGGCTGGGGCGGTGGCGGCCCGGGTGGTGGCGGCAGCGGCGGTCCGTCGTACTCGTCGATGCCGGGTATCCCGGTGTGTGCGAAGGGTAGTGGCGACTGCCACCAGCCCACCAACAAACAATCAAGCGGCAACAAGGAAGGGGGAGAGTGATGCGCGGCTTCTGGCAGGCGATGGCGACGAAGTCGCATGCGGTGGCGGCGCGGCTGCCTTGGCTGGTGCTGTTGCTGTGGATGCTTCCCAGCGGCGCGGTCCTCGCGCAGGCGACACACCTGCTCGGCGGCCACGGCAGCATGGGGTTGGGTGGGCCGAACGGTGAATTCACCGTGGCCCAGGACGATCTGGTGGTGAAGGTGCCCGGCGGCGAGGTGCGCGTGAATCGCGACTTCGATGGGCAGCAATGGGTGTTCAACCGGCAGTGGTCGGGCCTTGGCAGCCCCAACTACTACCAGGACGTATACACGGCCCTGTCGGCCGCGGCCTCGTGCTCGGTGATCGACGGCATCAGCTCCTGCGATGGCACCGCCGGTGCTTCGATCAACTTGCCGTCACAAGTCGTCCGACGCGGCGCGCGTATCCAGAACGATCCTGGCTTTGGCCGGGATACGGCCGGGCAGCCGTTGCCCGACGGTGCGATCCAGACGCTCGCACGCAAAGGCGTGGCATTTGCGCGCAGTAGCGATGGAGCCTCTTTCACCAGCAGCAAATATCCGCGCTTCGTGGTGCGTCCGCAACAGGTGCAGGTGCTGCCTGTAAGCGCCAGTCCCGACGCACATCCCGTGGCGGGCAAGCCAGGGCAGGGCGGGCTGGCCACCACGCTGGTCGCTGGTTGGCGCTGGACCGATCGCAGCGGCGAGTGGATCGAATACGACGCGTACGGGCGCATCACCAGCTATGGCGACCGCAACAACGCAAGGGTCTGGTTCCAGTACGGCAAGCAGGACCAGGTCGAGCGTGTGCTGGACGACAACGGCCGCACCGTCTTCACTTTTCTCTACAAGGACGACGGCGCTTTCATCGCCGAGGCGCGGGACCACACGGCGCTGGATGGCGTCATCCGGCGCGTTCAATACCGCTACGACGACGCGGGGATGCTCACCAGCGTCATCGACGTGCGTGGCAACGAAACCAAGTTCGGCTACCAGCGCCTGGCTGGCACCACGCCCCGCTACACCGTCAATGAGGTGACCGACGCGGAGGGGCGCAAGCTGACGGTCGACTATGGTCCGACCGAGCGAGTGTCCAAGATCACGGCGGCCGATGGCGGCGCGACCGAATTCGACTACGGTTACGACAAGCTCAAGAAGGAATTCAGCCTCACGATCAAGGCCCCGCAGACCGCGTCGGGGCGCAAGATCGAGACGCGCCGCTTCGACGTGGAAGGCCGGCTCGTCTACCTGGAAATCGCCGGCAAGGTAGTGTTGTCGTCGGATGGCAGCGTCCGCAACCTCACCTACACCGATGAGCGCGGCAACAAGACCACCGTTGCCCGCGACAACTTCGACGAGATCACCCGGCTGACGTATGCCGACGGCAGCGCACGCAACTATGCCTACGAGTCGGCCTCGACCGACCTGCGCGAATACACGGACGAATCCGGCGCGATCTGGCGTTATCGCCGCGATCCGAACGGCAACGTAGTCGAGCAACTCGCTGCCGCGGGCAAGGCGGAACAGCAAGCCACGGAGTACACCTACAACGCCCGCGGCGAAGTCGAGCAGATCCGTCGCAAAGGCGGCCCCAATCCCGACGGCTCCACGGACGTGGAGGTCGATCTGCAACTTGCCCGCGACGCGAATGGCAACGTCGCCGAGGTTATCGATGGAGAGGGCAAGCGTTGGCGTTATGAATATGACGCACAGGGCAACCTGCTCACCTCGACGGATCCGCTGGGCCATGGCTGGCGCTATCGCTATGACGCTGCCGGCAATCTGGTCGAGGAAACCGATCCCAACGGCCATTCGCAACATCACGAGTACGACAAGACCGACCGCCTCGTCGCCAGTACCGACGCCCGTGGCAAGACGACCCGGTTCGGGTATGACGCCGTCGGCCGTGATTCGACCGTCACCGATCCTTATGGCGCCACGTTCGTCGACCAGTACGATGCCGCCGGCCGGCTGAGCGCGCGTACCGACGCCGCGGGCAGCAGTGCGCGGCTGAACTACGACAGCAGCGACCGCCTCGTGCGGATCAACGACGGCCAGAACTACGACACGCTGTTCGACTACAGCGATGTGGATGGCGTGGACCGTGGCACGCGCAAGCCGGGAAAGATCACTTACCCGACCTTCCAGCGCCTGTTCCGCTACGACAGTCGTGACCGTGCGGTCCAGCAGACCGAGCTGCTCGGCACCGATACGCTCGTGCTGGGCGCCAGCCACGACGCACGCGGCAAGCTCAAGACCCTGACCAACCCCAGCGGCCACACCCAGTCGTTCGAGTACGACGGGCTGGGCCGCACCGTGTCGGTCATCGACGAGCTCGGCAACACCGTGCGTATCGGGTATGACCACCGCAACAACGTGGTCAGCGTCACCGATGCACGCGGCAAGGTCGCGCGCATGGCTTACGACCGCCGTGGACTGCTGGCCAGCGAGACCAATGCGGTCGGCGAGCAGACACGCTATGCCTATGATGATGCGGGCAACCTGGCCTCCATCACTCGCCCCGACAACGTGCGTGTCGAACACCAATACGATGCCGGTGGGCGCAGCACCCAGAGCCGGAGCTTCGATGCCGCCGGCAACCTGGAACTGACCCAGCAATACGATTGGGACGATGCCGACAACTTGGTGGGCTGGCAGACCGACCGCGCGCACGGTGTACTCACCTACGACGATGCCGACCGCTTGCTTGATGAAAAGGTCACCATCGACGGCGTGACCCTGGCGCGGGCTTACAGCTATTACCCGAACAACAAGGTCAAGACCTACACCGGTCCCGACGGGGTCACCCTGACGTATGGCTATGACGGCAACGGCGAACTGAGCCGGCTGGACATCCCCGGCGAGGGGTCGATCAGCGTCAGCGAGTGGACCTGGACGGCGCCCAAGAAAGTTGTGCTGCCGGGCGGCACGGTGCAGGAAATGGACCGCGACGGGCACCAGCAACTACTCCGCCTGCGCGTCAAGGGGCCCGGACAGACCACGCTGTTCGAGCTGGAAAACCAGTTCGGCAAGATGCGTGAACTGTCCAGCCGCAGTGTCGACGGCAAGGCCACCCGCTTCGATTACGACGAGGCTGTGCGCCTGGTCAAGGCCACTCCGGAGTTCTCCGGTGGCACGAGCCAGACCTATGTGCTGGACGAGGCTGGCAACCGCATCGAGCAAAGCGCGGTGTCCGGCACCTGGGAGTACGACGACGCCAATCGCCTGTTGAAGCGGGGCGCCGTCAGTTACACCTACGACGGGGCCGGCAACGTGACCTCGCGCGTGGACAGCGCGCTATCCGAGCCGCTGCGGACCACGCGCTTCCGCTACGACGGATTCAATCGACTGGCCGAAGTCCGCGACGGTGCCGATACCGTGGTGTCGCGCTATGCCTACGACCCCTTTGGTTTCCGCATCGCCAAAGAAGTACTGGTCGCGCGCAACGGCGCCGAACTGGGCAAGACGTTGTTCCTGCAAGGCGAGGAGGGCTTGCTGGCCGAGGCCGACGGCAATGGCGTCGTGCAGCGCAGCTACGGCTGGCACCCCGAGCATGACTACGCCACTTATCCACTCTTCCAGCATGCCGGCGGAGCGTATTTCTACTACCACAACGACCAGCTGGGTACTCCTTGGCGGGTGACCAACAAGGAAGGCGCAATCGTCTGGTCGGCACAGGACTACAACGCCTTCGGCAAGGCGCAGGTCGCCACCGGTGCGCAGATCGTGCAGCCCTGGCGGTTCCCGGGCCAGTACCTCGATGTCGAGACCGGCCTGCACTACAACCTGCAGCGCTACTACGAGAGCGAGAGTGGGCGTTATATCAGCGAAGATCCGCTCGGCTTTGGTTCGGATACCAACTTCTATGCGTATGCGCGCCACGCGCCCACCAACCTCACCGATCCGACCGGCGAGATCCTGCCACTGCTCGGCTGCCTGGCGTGGAACTACCTGCGCTGCGTGGCGGCGTGCTCGGTCATCGACCTGGCCGGCCAGGCGCTGCTCGATCCCTGCAACATCGACGTCGGCGGCACCATCAAGCAGTGCCTGACCGATTGCATCTGGGACATGTTGCCGATCCCGAATCCGTGCGGCCGCATCGGCCGCTGGATCGGCACCGCGATGGGCATCTACGAAGGTGCCAGCGCAGTACAGGACGCCGTCAACAGCTTCCCAGGCGACACCCAGGTGGCCACGCCGACGGGACTTCGCCGGATCGATGAGCTAAGGCCCGGCGACGAGGTCCAGGCCTACGCGGAATGGGAAGGCAAGACCCGCGTGGAGCGCGTGACCGACTTGATCCTGTCGCACCATGAGCAGACGCTGGTCACCCTCACGCTCGAGAACGGGCAGGTCTTGCAGGCGACCGGCGGCCATCCGCTGCGCACCCCGACCGGCTGGCGCGCCGCGCAGTTGCTGCAGGCGGGGGGGCAGCTCGATATCAAGGGGCCAGACGGCCAGCTCGCGCAGATCAAGATCACCAAGGTAGAGCAGCGCCAGGAAGTGCTGGCGGTCTACAACCTTGAGGTCAGTCACGCACATACGTTCTTCGTCGGCGAAGATGGAGTGTTGGCGCATAATGGCTTCGGTTCTTACACGATTAACTTCAAGTGCGGCCGCAGGTACCACGGAAAGGGCGATCTCAATCGCGCCCGAAAATCTGCGAAGCAAAGAGCCTCAAAGCACAATACGAGTTACGACGAAAAGGATATCGATTGGACGCCTGCTAGTAGCGACCGGCAGTCGTTCATTGATGAGCACGAGCGGATCAGTAGGGACGGTGGCATCGGCCCTGATCACGGAAACTTCAATGAAATTAATTCGCCAGGAAAGAAGTACAGTCAGCCATGACCAAGCAGTCGGGACAAAATGCTAAGCCCGAATTGAAGCGCTCTGGTGCGTACTGGGTCGTTAGTGTGCCTGCCGGAGGAGAGGCGGAAGCAATCGATCTCTGGCAGGTGAATGGTGCCAGTGGTTTCTCCTTCAATTCGATAACCGGCGCCAATCAGGCGTCAGTGGATAGAGTGCTTGCTGGAAGCCAGCCGGTCAGGTTGGTTTTTGCGAACATGGCGTCGCTTGACTACGATGCTGTCTATAGCTGTCACTCGGTTCAAGAGCTGGTTCTCGGCTATGAATGTCCGTGGCCCGATCTGACCAAGCTGCAACGGCTCACCTATTTTTCCGTTTTGGAGATCTGCGGGGATCTGTGCGAGCTACCGCCGACTCTGTCTGGATTGAGTCTATATGGATACCGAGGCAGGGATCTTCAGGAACTGTCATTCCTGCAGCATCTATCGCAACTGGATCTGCGGATGGCCGCGCGGCTGGAGAACTTGACTGGAATTAGCATCCATATGGCCGATCTGACACTGGCAGGGTGTCCGAGGCTTCACGATCTTGCAGCAATCGAGGGTCATGGCGCCCTCAGGCGGCTTTATCTGAGCAAGTGTTCAGGACTGAAGAGCGCCGACGAGGTGCTTACATTGCCCAATCTCAAAGAACTGACGTTAGACAAGGTCCCCGCAAAGCTGGATCCACAAAGTGTTGATGCTTTGAGACTGGACTTCGGCTTTATCAATGGCCGTCGATATGGCCGTAAGGAAATGCAATGAAGTTGCTAGCTGCGTGCGCCTTGATGTTTGCAGGCATCGCGGTTGCCGCTGTTCTATCGTACCGCGACGATGGGCTGGGTGAGTCCGGATCGCCTTCTCGTATACAGGCAACCACCGGCTTCACCCCCATCCCCATGCCAGACGGCATGCCAGACCACGGCATCATCATTTTCGCGCCACGAAACTGCCCGTCCGACGCGGCGCAACGCGCCGATGCCTTGGCGCAGTACCTGTCGGGCAAAGGCATCGCCTTCACCCGGTCAACTTCGGCCGAGTACGGCGACCTGGCATCGCGCGAAGAGGTCGACCGGGTGATGGCGGTGATGAACGGACCGATTCCGGTGGTCTATGTAAATGGCAAGGCCAAGGCCAATCCGAAGCCGGAGGAAGTCTTGGCGCAATACCAGTTGGCGGGGCGGGGCTAGCAGTAGGCAGCAAGCAGCAGTCGGGAAGTTTCAGGGGCAAGGGACGCAACAAAGGGGCTTAGGGAATGATCGGGGGAATCGCCAAACAAGCCAGTGCTGGCTTCGCCGCGCTGTGTCTTTTCATCGGCTTCAATGCGCCGCTGTTCGCGCAGGAGTCGGTGTGCGCGCGCGTCAAGATCGAGATCAAGCAGGAGCTGACGCTTGAGCGCCAGGCCTTCGATGCGGAGATGCGCATCACCAATTCGCTGCCGGCCACCGCGCTCACGCAGGTGGAGGTGCAGGTGCGCGTCACCGACGAGAATGGCACGCCGGCCACCGTCACCACCGACCCCAACGATCTCACCGCGCAGTTCTTCATCCGCCAGACCCATGACGACACCGCCGGCGACGGCCAGGTCGCGGCCAACTCGACCGCCGTGCTCAATTGGCTGTTGATCCCGGCGCCGGGCTCGGCCGGCAACACGCCGTCCGGCAAGCGCTACCTGGTCGGCGCGACGCTGCGCTACCTGTATGGCAATGAGCTGCAAGAGATGCAGCTCAGCCCCGATGCGATCACCGTCAAGCCGATGCCGTCGCTGACGTTGGACTACTTCCTGACCCGCGACGTGATCGCCGACGACCCGATGACCGCGGAGATCGAGGCGCCCGAGCCCTACACGCTGGGCGTGCGGGTCAAGAACTCCGGCCTGGCCGAGGCCAAGGCGCTGAAGATCGATTCGGCGCAACCCAAGATCATCGAGAACAACCAGGGCCTGGCGGTCAACTTCATGCTGCTCGGCAGTTACGTGCAGGACGCCCCGGTGGTCAACACGCTGCTCATCGACTTCGGCGATATCGCGCCGGCCAGCGCCAAGATGGGACGTTGGCTGATGGAGAGCAACCTGGCCGGCAAGTTCGTCGAGTTCAACGCGACGTTCACCCATTCCGACGAGCTCGGCGGTGCGTTGACCTCGCTACTGGAAGCCACCCATGCGCACCTGCTGGTGCGCGATGTGCGCGTGGATCTGCCCGGGCGCGACCTGGTGCGCGACTTCCTGTCCGTGGATGGCAGCAACTACCGCGTCTACGAGTCCGAAAGCGTGGACAGCGACGTCACCGATCGCTCGGGCGAGGCCACGCTGAGCGCTGCCGGCGGCGGCTACCAGCTGAGCTTGCCGGCCAGCCAGGGCTTCCTCTACGTGCGTAAGGCCGACCCGTATCACGGGCAGATGGCGTTGGGGACGGTCATGCGCGGCGACGCAAAGCAGATGGCCAGCGAGAATGTGTGGCTGTCCAAGACCAAGAACGCCGACACCAAGCAGTGGGAGTATTGGTTCAACGTGTTCGATGCGAACTCGCCGGGCAACTACCAGGTCGGCTTCAAGCCGCTCGACCAGGTGCCGGCGCCGCCGGTGCTGCAGTTCATCCCCGACCGCGTGGTCAAGGAGCAGCAGCAGGTGTCGTTCCTGGTCGAGGCTTCCAGCCCGATGGGCAAAGCCGTGGCCATCACCGCCGGGCCGCTGCCCGCCGGCGCCACCTTCCAGGACCAGCACGACGGCACCGCGGTGTTCGACTGGACGCCGGAGCAGGGCCAGGCCGGCAGCTATGCCATCAACTACGTGGCCAGCGACGGGACGCTGAGCGGTACGCGCTCGGCCAAGATCCGCGTCGATTCCAAGACGGCCCCGGAAGGCCCGGCGACGCCCCGTATCGTCGCCCCGTTGGCGGGCGCGGAAGTGCAGAGCCAGCGCCCGTGGCTGCAGGTGCAGACCGGCGAAGACAGCGCCGATCCCACCACCTCGGTGACGTTCGAAATCTACGCCGACGAGGCGATGCATGAGCTGGTGGCGCAAGGCGCGGTGGCGCGCAATGCCACCGTCGGCGCGCCGACCCAGTGGCAACCGCCGGCCGACCTGGACGACAACACCGTGTATCACTGGCGCGCGCGTGCCGTCGGTGGCGACCTCAACAGCGGTTGGGTGACGGGCACGTTCTTCGTCAACCTGTTCAACGACGCCCCGGCCAGTTTCAACCTGCGTTCGCCGGCGCCCGATGCCACGACGGCGTCGTTGACGCCGCTACTGTCGGCCAGCAATGCCGTGGACGTGGATGGCGATGCGGTGCGCTATGCCTATGAGATCTACAGCGACAGTGCGCTGAGCCAGCTGCACGACCGCGTGGCCGAGCTGCCGCCGGGCGATCAGGGTTACAGCGAATGGCAGGTGTCGGTGCCGCTGGAGAACGGTGCCAGCTACTACTGGCGCGTCGTGGCGACCGATGAGCACGGCGCCATCACCGTCACCCCGGCGCGGCTGCTCAAGGTCGACACGAGCGCGGCGGCACCGGAAGCGCCGAGCCTCGTGGCACCCTTGCTAGGTGCGTACGTGACTACCGCCGGTCAAGCGACGCTGCAGGTCCGCAACGGTGCCGCACCTGCCGGCGCGGTGGTGAGCTACGTGTTCGAAGTCGACACCGTGTCCAGCTTCAACTCCTCCTCCAAGCAGATCTCGCCGTTGTTGGCGGCCGGCGCCAATGGCCAGACCAGCTGGACGGCGGCCAACCTGGTCGAGAACGTGCACTACTACTGGCGTGCCCGCGCCATGATCGGCGAGGTGGCCAGCCCATGGGTGCAGGGCCATTTCGTGCTGGATGCGCAGAACGAAGCGCCCTGGGTGCCGGTGCTCGAGTACCCGGGTGATGGCGCCTGGATCACCAGTGCCTCGCCCACCTTCACCGTCTATCCGTCGCAGGATCCGGAAGAGGATGCGATCAGCTACTCATTCGAGCTTTACAGCGATGCGGCATTGAGCACGCGCCTGGCCTCCGGCAGCAGCGCCAACCCCAACTGGCTGCCCGCTGGCGGCCTGGAGGATGGCGGCCAGTACTTCTGGCGTGCGCGGGCGCAGGATGCGCGGGGCGCGGCCAGTGCTTGGAGCGCGGTGGCAGGCTTCCGCGTCGACACCGGCCAGTACACGCCACCGACGGTCGCGGTGGTGCGGCCGGCAACGCTGGTCGATGCCAGCACACGCCAGGCCACCCTCGAGTGGACCGGCACGAGCCCCAATGGCGAGCCGCGCATCGCGCTGTACTACGACAGCACGGGGCAGGGTTTTGCCGGCACCCGCATCGTCGAAGGCCTGAGCCAGGACAGCGCGAGCCAAGGCGGCAGCTATGTCTGGAACATGGCAGGGCTGCCGGCGGGGCCGTACTACGTGTACGCGGTGATCTACGATGATCGTGGGTCGTCGCAGGCCTACGCGCCGGGCACGCTGGTGATCCCCGCCGAACCGCGCGTGGGGCAACTGGTCATCAAGCCGGTGGGCACCGGCCGTGTGCTGGAGGGAGGCAGTTCGCCGGTCGTCGAGGTCGCGCTGTCGCGCGCGCCCACCCGCCCGGTCACCGTGCCGCTGTCGTCCGGCAACATGGCGCAGGGCACCGTGTCGCCGCGCGAGTTGGTGTTCACACCGGACGATTGGCGCTCGGCACGCCGCGCCTGGATGACGCCGGTGCGCGACAAGATCGCCGATGGCGACCAGCCGGTCGACGTGACCGTCGGCAATGCCAGCAGCCTGGATCCGCAGTTCATGGGCAGTGCCGGCGGCGTGGTCAAGGTGGTGGCCGCAGACGATGGCGTGCAGACGGATCCCGCCGGGCTATGGGTCTCGGCCTATCAACTCACCAGCAAGACTTACTCGGAGTCGAGCAAGCGCTGGACCTACCGCTATCGCGTGACGATGAGCAATCGCGGGCCCAGGGTGAACACGGTCATCGCCAAGATCGTCTCGGCGCCGGGCATGCAGCTCATCGCCTACAACCTGCGCTTCGGGGCGATCGACCGCGACGATTCGGCGCTGAGCGAGGAGGAAATCGTGCTCGGCTCGGCCACCGACCTGGGCGACCAGGACCCGCCACTGACCTGGGAATTGAAGGTGTTCTGATGAAGACTAGTGTCTGCTCCATGCCGCGCCGCGTGCGCGGCTTCACCCTGATGGAACTGCTGGTGGTGGTGGTGATCATCGGCTTGCTGGTGGCCTTGGTGGCGCCGCGCTACTTCCAGCAGATCGGCAAATCCGAACGCACCGCCGCGGCCAACCAGATCGACGCGCTGCGCAAGGCGACCGATTCGTACCGGATGGACATGGGGCGCTTTCCGCGCGCCGAGGAAGGCCTGGCGGCGTTGGTCCAGCGGCCCGACGGCGACGCTCGCTGGAACGGTCCCTACCTGCAGAAGGCGGTGCCGCTGGATCCCTGGGGCAACGCCTATCTCTACCGGATTCCTGGCGCCAGCACCGACTACGAGATCATTTCGCTGGGCAAGGACGGCCGTTCCGGCGGCGACGGCGAAGACGCCGACATCGGGACGGGGGGCTGAGTGAAGCACCGCGTGCAGGTCGCCGTCGGTGCGCAGTCGCGCTGGCTGGAGATCGAGGCCGACAGCATCGAGGCAGCGTGCGTGCAGGCTGCCCGCGGCGGCGCGCGCGTGCTGCGGGTCATGCCCGCTGGCGCGGCGGTCGCGCCGGCACGGGTGCGCTTTGCACCCGGCGTGTTCCTGCAGGAGTCGGTGACCTTGCTGCGCGCCGGCCTGAATATCGTGGAAGTCACCGAAACCCTGCACCGCAAGGAGGCCGACCCAGGCTTTCGCGAGGTGCTGGCGCGCTTGTTGGCGAGGCTGCGCCAGGGCGCGAGTTTCTCCGCGGCGATGGCGGCCGAAGCGCCGTTGTTCCCGCCGGTGCTGGTAGCCGGCGTGGCGGCCAGCGAGACCGCCGGTGGCCTGGCCGAGACCTTGGAGCGCTACCTGGAATACGACGGGCGGATCGACCAGATACGCCGCAAGGTGTTCGCCAGCGCGATCTATCCGCTGCTGTTGCTGGTCGTGGGCGGTGGCGTGATCCTGTTCCTGGTCGGCTACGTGGTTCCCAAGTTCTCCACGATCCTCGGCGATTCCGGGCGCCCCGTCGGCATGGGCACCCGCGCCCTGCTGTGGTGCGGTGCGACCTTGCAGGCGCATCCGCTGATCGTCGGGGCGTTGCTGGCCGGCGCGGCGGCGGGCGTGGCCTGGATGGTGACCCAGCCCACAGGCAGATTTTTGCTGCTGCGCGCAGCCTCGCGCGTGCCGGTACTGGCGGGCATCCTGGTCAATCTCGGCCTGTCGCGCTTCTACCGCACCCTAGCGCTGCTGCTGCAAAGCGGCATTCCGCTGGTGCCGGCGCTGGAAATGGTGCGCGGCGTGTTGGGGCCGGTGCAGGCCGATGAAGTGGGGCAGGCGCTGCTGCGGCTGCGCAGCGGCCAGATGCTGAGCGAATCGCTGGCGGGCACTAGCATGGTGCCGCCCATCGCCGAGAGCCTGCTGCGGGTGGGCGAGCGCAGCGGCGCACTGGCCGCCATGAGCGACAAGCTCGCCAACTTCTTGGATCTGGAATTGGACCGCCGGGTGGAGACGTTCTCCCGGTTGTTCGAGCCGTTGCTGATGACCGGGATTGGTCTGGTCATCGGCGCGATCGTCGTGTTGATGTATGCGCCGATCTTCGACCTGGTGGGCAGCGTGGGTTGAGGGGGCGGGGGTAGTGGCAGTCGAAAGGGAAGGGGATGGGGCAGTGGTAGTGGAAGCAGTGCAGCAGGAAGACGCCGGCGCGCAGGTGCAGATCGCGCCTCAATTGGTGCTGGACGACATCCGGCAGGCCCGCCTGCAGGCGCTGGGCGGCGCAGACACGTCTTGGCTGGAGCAACTGCAGGCGCAACGTGGCCTGGAGGACGCCGGGTTCCTGCAGGCACTGGCTTCGGTTTCGGGCCTGGAGGTCTTGTCCAGCGACGCGTTGTTCGCCGCCACGCCGGATTTCGAGGTGCTGAGCTACGTCGAGTGCAGCCGTCGCCATTGCGTGCCGGTCCGCGAAGGCAGCGACGGCGCGCTGACCCTGGTGCTCGCCGATCCTTACTCGGAAGAGATCGCGCAATGGGCGCGCAGCCACCTGAGCGAGGCCTATGACGCCCGCCTGGCGCACATGCGCGATATCCGCGCCTTACTCGCCGGCGCCGAACAGGCGGTGCGGGCGACCGAGGAGCAGTTGGGCGAGCAGCTGGACGAGAGCGATCCCAGCGAAGGCGAGATCGTCTCGCTGGAAGCGATCGAGGCCGATTCCAGCCCGGTGATCCGCGCGGTCAGCGCGATCCTCTACGATGCGCTCAAGCAGCGCGCCTCGGACATCCACCTCAAGTCCACGCCGGGCGGCATGAACGTCAAGTTCCGACTCGACGGCGTGCTGGTGGGGGTGTCCGACATCCGTGGCGCCGACATGGCGCAGCGCCTGATCTCGCGCATCAAGGTGATGTCGATGCTGGACATCGCCGAACGCCGCGTCCCGCAGGACGGCCGCTTCCGCGTGCGCAGCAAGGCCAGTTACGTCGATTTCCGCGTGTCGATCATGCCCAGCATCCACGGTGAGGATGCGGTGCTGCGCTTGCTCGACCGCAGCTCGCTGACCGGCGGCCAGGAGAAGGTGCTGCGGCTGGCCGATCTCTCGCTCGAGGCGGCGGCCATGACCACGCTGCGCCGCCTGGTGGCCCAGCCCTACGGCATGATCCTGGTGACCGGCCCCACCGGCTCCGGCAAGACCACCACGCTCTACGCCGCGTTGCAGGAAATCAACCACGGCCACGAGAACATCATCACCATCGAAGATCCGGTCGAATACCAATTGGCCGGCGTGCTGCAGATTCCGGTCAACGAAAAGAAAGGCCTGACCTTCGCGCGCGGCTTGCGCTCGATCCTGCGCCACGACCCGGACAAGATCATGGTCGGCGAGGTGCGCGACGAGGAAACCGCGCAGATCTCCGTGCAGGCCGCGCTGACCGGCCACCTGGTGCTCACCACGGTGCACGCCAACAGCATCTTCGACGTCGTCGGCCGATTGCTGCACATGGGCGTGGACGCCTACAGCCTGTCCTCGGCGCTGGTCGGCATCTGGGCGCAACGCTTGCTGCGCTTGAATTGCCCGCGCTGCGTGCGCCCCTACGAACCGGATCCCGAGCAGCTGGCGGTGTCCAACCTCTCGATGGACGCTCTGCGCGGCCACACGCTGCTGGCCGGCGCCGGCTGTTCGCATTGCCGCGCCACCGGCTACAAGGGACGCCAGGTCGTCGCCGAGTACATGACCATGAACGACCGCCTGCGCGACCTGGTCGCGACCAAGGCGCCGGTCAGTGCGCTGCGCCAGGAGGCCGCCCTGCAGGGCAGCCAGAACCTGCGTGACGCGGCCATGGCGTTGTTCCTCGCCGGCCGCACCACGCTGGCGGAAGTCAACCGGGTGACCTTCGCCGATGCCTGAGCCGATGAAACCGATCACCCTCTATCTCGACAGCGTGCAATGGCATGCCAGCGACGCACAGGGACATCCGTTCGGCGGGCGCCGCGGCGACGTAGCCGAGGCGCCGCTCGACGATCACGCCGGCTGGCTGGAATCACTCGGCACGCGCCGGCGTTCGATTGCCGTGCTGCTGTCGGCCGCTTGCGTGCCAAGTCTGTGCTTGCCGTGGAGCGCGAGCCTTCCTTTGGCCAGCGAAGTGCGTCGCCGCGTGGGCGAGGCCTGGTCGGTGCGCGGGGTCGATGCCTCCAGCCACGACATCCGCATCCACTGGCCCGACTACGGCATGCCGGTCGTGTCGCTGGCCTATCCGCAGGCCCTGCTGCGTGGTCTGGCCGAGCAATTGGCGCCGCACCGTCCAGGCAGTGCTGTCTGCGGCGTGTTCGCGGCCGCCGAGCGCCACCTGGCGAAGACACGCGCGTCGCGCGAACTGTTGATGTTCGCCGAGCGCGACGGCTATTCCGCGCTGCACATCCAGGCAGGGCGATTGATCGACGCCGAATATCTGCGACCGGACGGCCGCGGCCTGGACGCCTTCCCGGTCTGGCTCAAGCGCAAGGCGATGGAGTATCCCGATGCAGGCCAAGTGCAGTGGCCGGCGGGTGACGAACCGGCGCCACGGGCATTGTGCGGGGGCTGGGCATGAACGCCTCGGCTTTGCGCGATTTGGCGTGGCTGCCGCGCTCGCGCTGGCGCGCGTGGTGGCTGCTGGCCGTCGGGACCGCAGTGGTCAGCGGCGTATTGGGTTGGGCGCAGCATCGCGTCGACCAGCGCCTGCAGGCATTGGCTGCAAGCAAGCCGGCACCGATGCCGGCGCGACCTGCAGCGCGCGCACCCGTCGATCCACTGGCCGGCCTCGACAAGACCGGCGCGGAGCGCTTGAACGACGAAGTGCGCATGCTCAATCGCAACTGGCCTGCGTTGCTGACGGCCATCGTGCCCTCCGATCGACAGACGCGGCTGTTGTCACTGGATGTCAATCCCGCCAATGGCGGCGTGCTCGTTACCGGCCAGGCGCCCGATCACGCCGGCGTCAGCGCCTACACGGTGCAGCTGGATCAAAGCGGCCTGTTGCGCGAAGTCCGCTTGCTGAGCGTTGAAGGCCAGGGCGGCGGCATCGTATTCGAGGTCAGCGCGCAATGGCGATAGATGCTTATTCGTTGGCATGGCGCGTGCAGCGTCCGTTCCTGCGCCATGGCAGGCTGGCTTGGGCCGTGCTCGCGTTCGGGCTGTTGCTGGTTGTGCAGGCGACACGGCTGTGCACATCTGCACTTCACCTGTCCGAGCAGACCACCGAACCCGTCGTGGTCGCCCCCGTCGTGCGGCCGTCGCGTCCAGCCGTTCCTGTGCTGCCTTTGCCGCAATACGCGCAGCGCTTCGAGCTCACCCGCGAAGCCATCGACGCGGCCGTCGGTGGCGCCTCGGCACCGATGAAGATCAGCTTCGCTTACCAGTCGGTGCCGGAAGCGAGGCTGTTGCGGCAGACCGCCACTTTCGCCACCCAGACGCGTTGGGGCGAACTCGCCCCGCTGCTGGATCGCGTGCAAGCGGTGCATCGCGCAGCCTACATTTCGCGCCTGCGCCTCTCGCGGGAGCAGGCCAGCCAGCCCGTGGTCGAGGCCGAAGTGCAGTTGGCGATCGCCTATGTGGCCGCGCCTGCCGGGGAGGCCAAATGAAGTTTCCGCTGCGCCGGCGGGTTTACGCGGCCGCCATCGCCAGCCTGTTGCTGGCGTTGTGGCTGCGGCCGGCACCGGAAGCGCCGGCGACGGTGTTGCCTGCGCCCTCGCGCACGGCCAGGCCGTTGGCGATGCCGGCACCGTCGGGACCGCTAGCGCCCACCCCCGTGGCCGGCCGGCTCGGGCGCATGCCGCAGGACCTGTTCGGCGTCGAGCCGCCACCACCGGCGCCGACGACTCGGCCGGTGGACATGCCGGTCGCAAGCGCGCCGCCCGTTCCGCAACTGCAACTGTTGGGTTGGGTGCTGGCCGATCGCGTGGCCTGGGTGTCGGTCACCGTCGGCAACGCCAGCTACACCCTCAAGCCTGGCGAGCAGGCAGAAGCGCTCTACCGCTACGACGGGGTGGAAGAGCAGATGGCCGTCTTCACCTATCTCCCCGACGGTACTACCCGTCAGTACCCGCTCAGCGAAGTCCAGATTTCAGAATAGGAACGACGTCCGAATGTCCTCTACCGCACCTTCCCGGTCCGCGATCCGCCCAATGGCGCTGTTCCTGGCGCTCGGGCTGCTCGCCGGCTGCGCCTCGCAACGGCAATTCCGCTCGGGCGACCAGGCGTTCGAGGAGGGCAATTACGTCGAAGCGGTCGAACACTACCGCGCGGCTACCGCCAGCGATCCGGACAACATCCACTATCGCCAGCAATACCTGCGGCGGCGGGGTGAAGCGCTGGCCGCACTGGTCGAGCAGGCCGATGGCTACCTGGTCGCGGGCGACCTGGCCAAGGCGGAGGGCGCCTACCAGCAGGCCCTGCAGATCGACCCCAACAACAGCTACATACGCGACCGCCAGCGTGCCTTGAACATGCGCCGGCAGCACGACACGCAGGTTGCGCGCATCGACGAGCTGATCGCCGCCGGCAAGCTCGCCGAGGCCGAGCGCCTGGTGTCGCTGGTGCTGGCCGAGGATCCCCGCAACGCGCGCGCACTCAATTCGCGCGAGCGCATCAATGCCGCCAACTTCCAGCACAAGGTGGACGAGGGCATCGAGGGTCGTTTCCGCAAGCCGGTGACCCTGGAATTCAAGGATGTGCCGGCGCGGGTGATCTTCGAGGTGCTGGCGAAGGCATCGGGCATCAACTTCGTCTACGACCCCGAGGTACGCCCGGACCTGAAAGCCTCGGTGAGCCTGCGCGACACGCCGATGGACGAGGCGATCCGGATGATCTGCCTGTCGACCCAGTTGGAGACGCGCGTGCTCAACGCCAACTCCGTCCTGGTCTATCCCAGCACGCCGCAGAAGATCAGCGACTACCGCCCGCTGAGCATCCGCAGCTTCTTCCTCTCCAACGGCAACGCCAAGACCGTGGCGGAGAGCCTGAAATCCATCCTCAAAATGGAAAACGTGGTGGTCGATGAGAAGCTCAACATGCTGATCATCCGCGACAGCGCCGAGGCCATCGCACTGGCCGAGAAGTTGGTGGCCCTGCATGACATCGGCGACCCGGAAGTGATGCTCGATGTCGAGATCCTGGAGGTCAAGCGCACGGCTATCGTAGACGCCGGCCTCAACCTGCCCAAGGAAATAGGTTTGTCGGTCAAGGGCGCCGACCAGTCTGCGGAGTGGTTGAACATCGACCAGCTGCGCGCGCTCAACTCCAGCAGCGTGTTGGCCAACATCCCCAACGGCAGCTTGAAGATCGGCGAGGACCGCTCCGACGCCAAGATCCTCGCCAACCCCAAGATCCGCGTGCAAAGCCGGCAGAAGGCCAAGGTGCTGATCGGCGACAAGGTGCCGGTGATCACCTCGACCTCGACCTCGACCGGCTTCGTGTCCGAGACCGTCAACTACGTCGACGTCGGCCTCAAGCTCGACGTCGAGCCCAGCGTGTTCGCCTCCGATGACGTGGCCATCAAGATCAGCCTGGAAGTCAGCAACCTGGTGCGCGAGATCGTCACCAAGTCCGGAACGCTGTCCTACCAGATCGGTACCCGCAACGCCGAGACGACCCTGCGCCTACGTGATGGCGAGACCCAGATCCTGGCCGGCCTGATCAACAAGGAAGACCGCAAGACCGCCGCCGGCCTGCCGTGGTTGTCGCGCTTCCCGGTGCTCGATCGCCTGTTCGGCAGCAAGAAGTCCGACAAGCAGGATACCGAGATCGTCCTGTCGATCACCCCGCACCTGATCCGCGGCATCGGCCCGGCCGCCATCGGCCAGCTGCAGTTCGAGAGCGGCACGGCGACGCGACTCGGCGGCATGGCCGACATGCGTACGGCCGAGCCGGTCGCCGCGCCGGAGGCTGAAAAGGGGGCCGCGGCAGCGCCCGCGCCGGTGATTACGCCGGTGGTCACGCCGGTCGTGGAAACGGCGCCCGCACAGGCAACACCCGAGCCCGCAGCGAGTGCCGCGGTGGGCTGGCAGGTGCCGGCCCAGGTACGCACCGGCGAGCAGTTCACCGCGGTGCTCAACCTGTCTTCCAGCCAGCCTATCGACCAGGTGCCGGTGTTGTTGGGCTTCGATCCGCAGGTGCTGCAAGTGGTGGGCGTGGAGGAGGGAACCTTCATGAACCAGGGCGGGGGACAAAGCAGTCTGTCCAAAGAGGTCAATCTCAGTGACGGGCGCATCGTTGCCACGGTGGTCAGGCAAGGCAGCGCCATCGCGGGACAGGGCGCGCTGCTGCGGGTGAACTTCAAGGCGATGGCGCCGGCCGCGCGCACCGAGTTGCAGGTCATTTCGGCGCAGGTGCATCCCTCGCAAGCACCGGTGCGCGCGGCCAATGCGGTAGTGAGCGTGAAATGAACGGTTCCAGCCGGCGCGCGCAAGGCTTCAGCTTCATCGAGCTGATCGCCAGCCTGGCGATCATGGGTGTGCTGTTGCTGGCCGCCATGCCGGTGGCGCAGATGGCGATGAAGCGCCGCCAAGAACTGGAGCTGAGGCAGGCACTGGGCGAGATCCGGGCCGGCCTGGATCGCTACAAGCGTGCTGCCGACGCAGGTCGTGTGGCGGTGGAGAGCGGGGCCTCCGGCTACCCGCCAGACCTGCAGGTGCTGGTGGACGGCGTGGAGGACATCGCCAGCCCGAAGCGCGCCAAACTGTATTTCCTGCGGCGCATTCCCCGCGATCCGTTCTATCCCGGCAAAGCCGACGACCCCGCACAGACCTGGGGACTGCGCAGCTACGCCAGTGCGGCGGACGACCCGCAGGAAGGCGAGGACGTGTTCGACGTCCACAGCCTCTCCACCGAGCGTGGCTTGAACGAGGTGCCCTATGCGCAGTGGTGAATCTCTGCGCTTGGCGCGCGGCTTCAGCCTGATCGAACTGATCGTGGTGGTGGCGATCATCGCCGTGCTGCTGGTGATCGCGTTGCCACGCTACGAGGCATCGCTGGACCGGGCCCGCGACGTGGCACTGCAGACCAGCCTGAAGACGATGCGCGAGAGCATCGACCGCTTCCACGAGGACAAGGATCGCTACCCGCAGTCACTGCAGGATCTTGTGGACCAACACTACCTGCGCAGTGTGCCGATCGACCCGGTGACCGGCGTGGCGACGACCTGGCAGTTGGAGCAGGCCCAAGGTGAAGGTGCCTCCGGCGTCGCCGGTGTGCGCAGTGGCGCGGAAGGCAGGGCCCAGGATGGCCGGGCCTATTCGGAGCTGTGATGTCGCGCCATCAGGGCTACGCCTATCTTTACCTGCTGTTCGCGATAGCGCTGTTGGCTATCGCCGCGACCGGTGTCGTCTCGCTGGACCTGCTGGCGCGGCGCCAGGCCGAAGAGCGCGAGCTGTTGCGCATCGGTCACGAGTTCCGCGCCGCACTATTCGCTTACCGGCAGGCGCAGCCGTCGCGACAATTCCCGTTGGCGCTGGAAGATCTGCTGGAAGACCGTCGCGGTGGCGGTTTGCGCCGACACCTGCGCCGCCTCTACGTGGACCCGGTGACACGCAAGAGCGAGTGGGGAACGATCCGCCAGGGCGGGCAGATCATCGGCGTGCACTCGCTGTCGGAGCGCACACCCATGAAGATGGCCAATTTCGAACCGGAGGACGCCGGCTTCGAAAATGCGAAGAACTATGCAGAGTGGGCGTTCCTGGCCATCGATCCGGTAGACCCGACTGGCCAACCGGCGCCCAACGGCCAGTCGCCGAACGCGCTGCCGCTCAATTCCCGACCGACACGGCCCGCGCCGGATCAGAGTGCGCTGCAAGTCGGGCTGTAGCCGGGCCCCATCTCACGCTTGCGGTCCTGGGCGAGCAGGGTTTGCAGCAGCGATTGCAGTCGTTGAGGATCACCCACCCAGTACAACAGGGTCTTGCCGCCGCGTCGTTGTGCCCAGCGCGTCGAGACTTCCGCCTCACTGCTTGCCAGCACCAGCTCTTGCGCGCCCGCGCGCGTCGTTTGCGTCGGCAAACTGGCCAGCACGGCGTTGAAACCGGGCGAGAGCGCGACCACCGACGAACGCCCGGACAACAGCACCGAGGTGATCTCGCCATCGTCGAGGCGGCTCACGGCCAGCGCATGGGTATCGCGATTCGACTGCGTCCACGCCGCGATGCCGCCTTCGAGCACCCGCACGTTGGTCAGCCCATAACGTTGCAAGCGTTCGCACAGCAGCGCGCCGTCCTGGGCCAAGCGCCCGCCGTCGTAGACCACCGCATCACGCGGGCGCTGGCTCAACAACTGGTTCAACTGCTGGTTGTTGGCACCCGGGATGTGGAACGCCAGGTAATCCTGGCTCGATCGCAGATCGATCAACGTCACACCCGGCTTCAACTGCGCGGGGGGCATCAGGCACTGGCGCGCCTGTGCGTTGGGCCGCACCGCCTGGCTGGTGCCGCCGGGTTCACGCGGCTTGTGGCAGGTGGGTGCTTCGGGCTCCGCGGGGGGCAGTGCGAGTGCGCCCGCCATGCCGGATGACAAGGTGGCAAGCAACAACAGGGCCACACGTTCCATGTGCCAGGATCCGCTCATGTGTTGGTAGCGGATGATAGCAAGCTGCCCAGAGGGAAGTGGCTGATGCTTTCAGGTGAGCCCTTGCTCCATCGACGGCTGTTTCAGCCCGGCGCACGCTACACGCGCGGCAAACTCCCCAGCAACTCAGACAACCCCAACCAACCAATCTGCACCCCGATGCAGAAGATCACGAAGGCCAGCAGCCGCATCACCACCTGGCTGCCGTTGCTGCCCAGCAATCGCTGCAGGCCACCGGCGTAGCGCATGCACAGATAGATCATCACGCACAGCGCCAGCAGCGCGCTGGCCGCGGCGGCGACATGCACCGGCATCGGGCCTTCCTTGGGCGAGCCGGTGCCCAGTGCGATCGCCACCGCAATCGAACCCGGGCCGACCGTGATCGGCAACGTCATGGGATAGAACAGCTGCGCACGCAGTGGTTCGTCATCGGAATCCGCCGCGTCCTGCGCTTCGGCGGCCGCAGCTGCGCTCAGCGAGCCGTGGTCCACGCGGGCCGGCGAATTGAGCAGTTTCCAGCCGGTCGCGGCGATCACGATGCCGCCGGCCAAGCGCAGCACCGGGATGGAGATGCCGAAGAACGACAGTACATAGGCACCGACGCCGATCGACACCGCCAGCATCAGCAGGCTGTTGAGCGCGATGCCCCAGGCCAGCATCGACCGTTGCCGTGCGGTGGCATCGGGGACCAGGCCGAGCACCATCAGCGCCGCGCCCGGCGGGTTCACCACCGGCAGCAGACTGGTGAAGATCAGCAGGAAGGCTTGCGCGAAGTCATTCCACATGCGGGCTCCGTGGGCGGGCAGGCCAGGGGTCCGGCCATCCGACAAGATGCCGGCAGGCCGGGCGCTGCGGCTTGATCCAGGTCAAGCGGTGCGACTTGGCAGACTCTATCGTGTCCGTACCACGCTGGAGTCTTCCCGATGCTGCCTGCCCGAAAATATGCCAGGCGCGCCGCGCGGTCCACGAGGCGGTCGTCGGGCTTGTTGGCGGCCGCCTTGTCGATGGCGGTGGCCACCGCCGCTGCGGCGCAGGCGCCGGTCGAAGCGCCGGTGCAGCCGTTCTATGCGCTCGCTCCCGACACCCAGCCGAGTCCGCCCGGCAGCGTGATCCGTCATGAAACGCTCGCCGACGCGCCAGCGGGTGCGCTGGCTTGGCGCGTGCTCTACGCCTCGCGCGGCCTGCACGACGAGCCCATCACGGTCTCGGCGGTGGTCCTGGCGCCCGCGGCACCGGCGCCGCCCGAAGGCCGACCGGTGGTGGCGTGGGCGCATCCGACCTCGGGCGTGGCCCGGCAATGCGCGCCGTCGCTGGCGCGCTCGAAATTCAGCGAGATCCAGGGATTGAAGGAGTTGCTCGCACAGGGCGAGGTGGTCGTCGCCAGCGATTACCCCGGGTTGGGGACGGCCGGTACCCACCCTTACCTGATCGGTGTCAGCGAAGGCCGCGCGTTGCTCGATGCAGTGCGCGCCGCGCGCGCGATTCCCGCCACCCACGCCAGCGCCGATTACGTGCTGTGGGGGCATTCGCAGGGCGGCCATGCCGCATTGTTCGCCGCACAACTGGCCAAGGACTATGCGCCGGAGTTGCGCCTGCGCGGCGTGGCGGTCGCCGCACCGGCCACGGCGCTGGATGCCTTGCTGCGCGATGACGCGGACTCCGACGGTGGCCGCAACATCACCGCGATGACGCTGTGGTCGTGGCATCGCGTATTTGGCCTGCCGTTGGACGGTGTGTTGCAGCCGCAGGCGCAGCCGGCGATGGATGCGCTGTCGCGCGAATGCATCGAGTCGGCTTACGACCTGGTGGAGCGCAAGTGGTCCGGGCGCGAGCTCAAGCAGCATTTCCTCGCGGTGGACGACATCACCGTGGTGCAGCCGTGGGCGGGCTTGCTGCAAGCCAACATCCCCGGACTGGTGCCGC
>Ga0160436_1000158_pt1 | contig 34161 bp, 39 predicted proteins | sample HID1973M_E0MG_FD_108264 | JGI IMG/M metagenome (GOLD analysis project Ga0160436, IMG submission 108264) | Enriched mosquito-associated microbial communities from UW Madison campus, WI, USA - HID1973M_E0 MG | ecosystem: Host-associated > Arthropoda: Insects > Digestive system > Unclassified ...
CAAGCGCAGATAGTCCAGGGTTTGCTGGTCAATGAAGAACATCGCCGCAGTGGCACCGTATTCCGGCGCCATATTGGAAATCGTGGCGCGATCACCCAGCGTAAGCGCCGCCGCACCTTCGCCGCGGAACTCGAGGTAGGCGCCCACCACCTTCTGCTTGCGCAGGAACTCGGTCAGCGCCAGCACGATGTCCGTGGCGGTGATGCCAGGTTGCGGCTTGCCGCTGAGCTCCACGCCGATGATGTCCGGCAAGCGCATCCAAGATGCGCGACCCAACATGACATTCTCTGCTTCCAGGCCGCCCACACCAATGGCGATCACGCCCAGCGCATCCACGTGCGGCGTATGGCTGTCCGTACCCACGCAGGCATCCGGGAAAGCGACGCCTTGTCGCACCTGGATCACCGGCGACATCTTCTCCAGATTGATCTGGTGCATGATGCCGTTGCCCGGCGGAATCACCTCCATGTTCTCGAACGCATGTCGCGTCCATTCGATGAAATGGAAGCGGTCCTCGTTGCGTCTATCCTCGATGGCCCGATTCTTGGCGAAAGCATCCGGATCGTAGCCACCGCATTCGACCGCCAGCGAATGATCGACGATCAGCTGCACCGGCACGACCGGATTGACCTGGGCCGGGTCGCCGCCCTGATCGGCAATCGCGTCACGCAAGCCTGCCAGATCCACCAAGGCGGTCTGGCCCAGGATGTCGTGGCAGACCACGCGTGCCGGGAACCACGGGAAATCCAGGTCGCGCTTGCGGTCGATCAGCTGCAACAGGGCATCGTTGAGCATTGCCGGTTCGCAGCGCCTGACCAGGTTCTCCGCGAGCACGCGCGAGGTGTACGGCAAGCCGTCATAGGCGCCGGGGCGCAGGACATCGACTGCAGCGCGCGCGTCGAAGTAGTCGAGTGAAGTATCTGGCAGTGGCTTGCGGTATTGGCTATTCATGGCTGCGCTACGTGGTACTGACGTGGGCGTGGCGAAATTCGACGATGGGGCGGAGCCGGATGCCGGTTCCACCCCTGCGGCTCAGCTGCGCTGGTCGATGGGTACAAAGGCCAGGTTTTCCGGGCCGGTGTAGTTGGCGCTGGGGCGGATGATTTTTCCGTCAATGCGCTGTTCGATGATGTGTGCGCTCCAGCCGCTGGTGCGGGCGATAACGAACAGCGGCGTGAACATCGCCGTGGGCACACCCATCATGTGGTAGCTGACCGCACTGAACCAATCCAGGTTGGGGAACATCTTCTTGATGTCCCACATCACGGCTTCCAAGCGCTCGGCTATGTCGTACATCTTGGTGCTGCGCTGCTCTTCCGACAACTCCTTGGCTACCTGCTTGATCACGTCATTGCGGGGATCGCCAACGGTGTAGACCGGATGGCCGAAGCCAATCACCACCTCTTTGCGCTCCACCCGCGCCTTGATGTCGGCCTCGGCTTCGTCCGGCGTCTCGTAGCGCTTCTGCACTTCGAACGCCACTTCGTTGGCGCCGCCATGCTTGGGGCCACGCAGCGCACCAATGGCGCCGGCGATGCACGAATGCAGGTCGCTTCCGGTGCCCGCGATCACCCGTGCGGTGAAGGTGGACGCGTTGAACTCGTGCTCCGCGTAGAGGATCAGCGAGGTGTGCATCGCGCGCACCCAAGAGTCGCGGGGCTTCTGTCCATGCAATAGATGCAGGAAGTGACCGCCAATGGAGTCATCGTCGGTTTCCACCTCGATGCGCTTGCCGTTATGGCTGTAGTGGTACCAGTACAGCAGCATGGATCCCAGCGACGCCATCAGCTTGTCGGCGATGTCGCGTGCGCCAGGATGATTGTGGTCGTCCTTTTCCGGAGCGACGCAGCCCAGCACGGAGACGCCGGTGCGCATCACGTCCATCGGATGGGCCGACGGCGGCAGTTGTTCCAATGCCACCTTGACTGCGGCCGGCACGCCGCGCAGCGCCTTGAGCTTGGCCTTGTACCCGGCCAGCTCGGCATGGGTGGGCAGCTTGCCGTGGACCAGCAGGTAGGCGATTTCCTCGAACTCGCTGGCGTTGGCGAAGTCGAGGATGTCATAGCCACGGTAGTGCAGATCGTTGCCGGTGCGGCCGACCGTGCACAGCGCGGTGTTGCCCGCGGCCGTGCCGCTGAGCGCGACGGATTTCTTGGGTTTGAAGGTGACAGCGGATTCGGACATTGCAGCAGCCTCGGGAAGATCGGTTGTTTATTTCTTGGAAGCGAACAACGCATCCAGGCGCTGTTCGAAATCGTGATAGCCAATGCGCTCGTACAGTTCTTCGCGCGTCTGCATCTGATCCACCACGTTCTTCTGGTGGCCATCGCGGCGAATCGCGGTGTACACCGCCTCGGCGGCCTTGTTCATGGCGCGAAACGCCGACAGCGGATACAGCACGATGCCCACGCCGGCGGTCTTCAACTCTTCCACACTGAACAACGGGGTTTTGCCGAACTCGGTGATATTGGCCAGCACCGGTACCTTCACCGCGTCGACGAAGCGGCGATAGGTCGGCAAGTCGTAGGCGGCCTCGGCAAAAATGCCATCGGCGCCGGCCTCGACGCAGGCAATGGCGCGTTCGATGGCGGCATCCACGCCGTCCACCTGGATGGCGTCGGTACGGGCGATCAGGAAGAAGTCCGGGTCGGTCTTGGCGTCGGCGGCGGCCTTGACGCGATCCACCATTTCACCCGCGGACACAATCTCTTTACCCGGGCGATGGCCGCAGCGCTTGGCCCCGACCTGGTCTTCGATATGGCAGGCGCCCGCGCCGGCCTTGATCAGCGATTTGACCGTGCGCGCGATGTTGAAGGCGCTGGGTCCGAAGCCGGTATCGATATCCACCATCAGCGGCAGATCGCAGACATCGGTAATGCGGCGGACATCGATCAACACATCTTCCAAGGTGTTGATGCCCAGGTCGGGCAGACCCAGGGAGCCCGCGGCAACGCCGCCGCCGGACAAATAGATGGCGCGGTAGCCGGCTCGCTGGGCGAGCAAGGCGTGGTTGGCATTGATGGCGCCGATCACCTGCAGCGGTGATTCCTCGGCGAGCGCGGCGCGGAAGCGGGCGCCGGCGGTGTTCTGGCTCATGCAGCATTCTCCTGCTTGGGGCATGCACGCCGCGGACACATGCCCGGCGGCTCCAGAGGTGCGCGAATGGTACGCCTCCGGCCTGCACAATCTGGCACCGCCGGACCGGTTGATCAATCTTGATCAAATCAATCAATCTATTCTCATGGACACCGACCTCCTCTCCGCCGCCGAGACCTGCCGCCTGCTGGGCATCAGCCAGGCCACGTTGTATGCCTATGTCAGCCGGGGCCTGCTGGAATCGCGGCCCGGCCCAGACCACCGTAGTCGTTTGTACCTCCGCCAGGACGTGGAGCGCCTGGCCCAACGCAAGCGCGTGGGCCGGGGCGCGGCCCGGGGCGCGGCGCAGAGCCTGGACCGCGGTTTGCCGGTACTGGAGACGCGGATCTCGTTGATTCGTCCGGACGGCCCCTACTACCGCGGCCAATCGGCGATCACGGCCGTGCGCGATGGCGCCACCTTGGAAGACATCGCCCGCCTGCTGTGGGATTGCGGCGATACCGATCCCTTCGCTACCACCCTGCCCGCGCATTGGCCGGTCAATGTTGCCGCCATTGCCGGCAATGCCGACCTGCCGCCCCTGGTCAGGGCGATGTCCGCGCTGCCTCTGCTCGGTCTGGATAGCCGACAGGCGCCTGCCGCAGCGGCGCCGATGCGACACGAAATCGCCGCTGGCCTGCTGCGCCACAATGCGGCCCTGCTGGTGGCGCAACCGCCCTACCCCGGTCCGGTCCATTCGTTGCTGGCGCAAACCTGGCGTCCTGGCGATCACGACTTTGCCGAACTGGTGCGCGCGGCGCTGGTGCTGTGCGCCGAACACGAACTCAATGTCTCAGCCTTTGCCGCGCGCGTGGTCGCATCCACCGGCGCGCACCTGCATGCCACTGTCTGCAGCGGCCTGGCCGCCTTGTCCGGTCCGCGCCATGGTGGCGCCACGGCACGAGCCTACGCGCTGATCGAGGCCGCCAGTGTTGCCACTACTCCGCGCGACCTGATCGCCGAGCGCTGGCAACGCGGCGAGGACCTGCCTGGTTTTGGCCATGCCCTGTATCCCCATGGCGATGCACGCGCGACCGAACTCTGGCTGCGCTTGCGTGCGGCCAAATCGACAGACCCCACCGCAATGCAGCAGTTGGAAGCGTTGATCAGCGCCGCCGAAGACGTCACCGGGTTGCGGCCCAATGTGGATTTGATGCTGGCCGCGATTTGCCATGCGCACGCCTTGCCGGCCGCGCCCGCGTTGATCTTGTTCGCTGCCTCACGCCTGGCCGGCTGGTTGGCACATGCGTTGGAGCAACAAGCGCAGGGACGCTTGATCCGTCCCCGCGCCGCCTATGCGGGCGAGCCCCCCGCGTCGGAATAATCAGCTGCCGACGTCAGGCCCACGGCTCAGCGCGCGCTTCACTTCTTCCAGTGCGTTGGGGTCGTCCAAAGTGGAGAGATCGCCCGGATCCGAACCCTGTGCGAGTGCCTGCAGGGAGCGCCGCAGCAACTTCCCCGAGCGGGTCTTGGGCAGTGCATTGACGATATACACGCGCGCCGGTCGTGCCACCGCACCCAGACTCTGCTCGACCGATCGGCGCATGCCCTTGGCTGCATCGACGCGTTCGTGCGGCTCGTCAGTGGATTGGCGCAAGGTGGCGAAGACGACCGGCACCTGTCCTTTGAGTTCGTCACTGACGCCGATCACCGCCGCCTCGGCTACAGCGGGAAAGGCCGACACCGACTCTTCTATTTCGCGCGTGCCCAAGCGGTGGCCAGCCACGTTGATGACGTCATCGGTGCGGCCCAGGATGAAGGTGTAGCCCTGCTCGTCTCGGATCGCCCAATCCAGCGAGCTGTAGAGCAGCTCTTTGAAATGGCTGAAATAGCTGGAAATAAAGCGCTGATCGTCGTTCCAGATTGTGCTCATGCAGCCGGGCGGCAAAGGCGGCTGCATGACCAGCACGCCTTTCTCATGCGGCCCCACTTCCTCGCCGGTGGTTTCGTCGATGACCTTCATCTTGTAACCGAGGTTGGGGAATCCTGGCGAACCAAAGCGCACCGGTTTCATGTCCAGGCCGGGCAACAAGGTCAATGCGGGCCAGCCGATTTCGGTCTGCCAATAGTTGTCGATCACCGGCTTGCCGAGGGCGTCGGTGATCCAATGCGCGGTGGGCTCGTCCAAGGGCTCGCCGGCCAGGAACAGATAGCGCAGCGCGGAAAGGTCGTGACGCTGGATGAAGTCGACATCGTGCTTCTTGAGCACGCGGATGGCCGTGGGCGAGGAGAACATGGTGCGCACGCCGTAACGCTCGCACAACGACCACCAGATGCCGGGATCCGGGTGGACGGGCAATCCTTCGTAGAGCAACGAAGTGGCACCCACAATCAGCGGACCATAGACGTTGTACGAATGCCCCACGGCCCAGCCCACGTCGGAGGTGGAAAACATCACCTGGCCCGGACCCACGTCGAACACCGTGCGCATGGACAAGGCCAGCGCCACTGCGTAGCCACCCACGTCGCGCTGCACGCCCTTGGGCTTGCCGGTGGTGCCGGAGGTGTAGAGCAGATAGCTGGGTTCATTGGATTCCAGCCAGGCCACGTCCACCTGGGCGTCACCTACGGCCGCGCGCAGAGTGGCGTAGTCCTCATCGCGACCAGGCGCACGCGGCTCGGCCGGATCCAGCCCGCGCGAAACAATCAACACCTTGGGCGGCGGACTAGCCGCTTTGCTGCACGCCTCGTCCACCAGCGGCTTGTAGGGAATGACCTTGCCGCCGCGCATGCCGGCATCGGCGGCGATCAGCAGCTTGGGTTGCGCGTCATCGATGCGCAGGGCGAGATTGTGCGCGGCGAATCCGCCAAAGACCACGGAATGGATGGCGCCAATGCGTGCGCAGGCGAGCATGGCGAACACGGCTTCGGCCATGTTGGGCATGTGGATGACCACGCGGTCACCGCGCCCTACTTCGAGCCGCTGCAGCACGGCGGCGAAGGCATTTACTTCCGCATGCAGCTCGCGATAGGTGAACGTGCGAGTGACGTTGGTTTCCGTGGAAATCGCCACCAACGCCAGCTGATCGCCGCGCGCTTCAAGATGCCGATCCACTGCGTTGTAGCAGAGGTTGGTCTGGCCGCCGACAAACCAGCGACGAAACGGAGGTTTTGAATAGTCCAGGATCTGCTGCGGTGGAACGTGCCAGTGGATCGCGCGCGCCTCGTCGCCCCAAAACGCTTCCGGTTGCTCGATGGAACGACGGTAGACCTCTTCGTAGCTCATGCGGCCCCCACGGCCCTTGGCGACGGAGTCGAGCATAGTCCTCCCGACGTCGACGCTCCTTCCGACCTTGGTCGCATGCAAAAGAAAACGCCGGGCAATGCCCGGCGTCTTCAGATTCAACCTGGCGCAGAAGCTCAACCCAACAGGTGGGCCACGCCAGCGCGCTCTTCTTCCAGCTCGGCCAGGGTCTTATCCATCGCGGCGCGGCTGAACTCGTCCACGGCCAGGCCTTCGACGCGGGTGTATTCGCCATTGGCGGTGATCACCGGAACGCCGTAGATCACGCCCTCCGGGATGCCATAGCTGCCATCTGACGGCACCCCCATGGTCACCCACTTGCCGTTGCTGCCCAGCACCCAGTCACGGATGTGGTCGATGGCGGCATTGGCCGCCGACGCCGCCGACGACAGGCCGCGCGCTTCGATGATCGCCGCGCCGCGCTTGCCCACCTGCGGGATGAAGGCGTTGGCGTTCCAGTCGGCGTCGTTGATCGCGTCCTTCAACGACTTGCCGTTGGCGGTGGCGAAGCGGTAGTCCGGATACATGGTCGGGCTGTGGTTGCCCCACACAATCAGGTTTTCGATGTCGCCCACCGCCACACCCGCCTTGTTGGCCAGCTGGCTCAGCGCGCGGTTGTGGTCCAGGCGCAGCATGGCGGTGAAGTTCTTGGCCGGCAGATCCGGCGCCGACTTCATCGCGATGTAGGCGTTGGTGTTGGCCGGGTTGCCCACCACCAGCACCTTGACATTGCGCGACGCGACCTTGTTCAGCGCGGCGCCCTGAGCGGTGAAAATCTTGGCGTTTTCCAGCAGCAGATCCTTGCGCTCCATGCCCGGGCCGCGCGGACGCGCGCCGACCAGCAGGGCGATGTCGGCGTCCTTGAACGCCACTTCCGGATCGTCGGTGCCGACCATGCCGGCCAGCAGCGGGAACGCGCAGTCTTCCAGCTCCATCATCACGCCCTTGAGCGCGGCCTGGGCCTTGTCGATCGGCAGCTCCAGCAACTGCAGGATGACCGGCTGGTCCTTGCCGAGCATTTCACCGGAAGCGATGCGGAACAGCAGCGCGTAACCGATCTGGCCGGCGGCGCCGGTGACTGCAACACGGACGGGGGTTTTCATGGGTCTTTCTCCGATGGAATGAAGGCCGGACTCAGACGAGTTCGGCAAAGAAGGCCTGGATGCGCGACAGCCCTTCGCTCAGCTGGGCATCGGCACAGGTATAGGAAATGCGCAGCGCGCGCGGCTCACCAAACGCCGAACCCGGCACGCAGGCCACGCCCTTGGATTCGAGCAAGGCGTTGCAGAAATCCACGTCGTTGCTGATCAGGGTGTCGCCGTGGCGCTTGCCGAACGCCACCGAGATATCCGGGAACGCGTAGAAGGCGCCCTGCGGCCGCGGACAGACCACACCGGGAATGGCGTTGAGCGCGGCCAGCACGCGGTCACGCTTGCCGGCGAACTCCGCGCATTTCTGTTGCGGAATATCCTGCGGTCCGGTCAATGCGGCCACCGCGGCGGCGGTGATCACTTCCGGCAGGTTGGTGATGTGATTGGAGTTGAGCGCGACCAGCGCCTGCGCCACATTTTCTGGCGCCGCGATCAGGCCCACGCGCCAACCGGGCATGCCATAGGTCTTGGACAGCGAGTCGATCACCACGGTGCGTTCGCGCAGTTCCGGCTTGACGTGCAGGAAGTTGTGGTAACCCACGCCGTCAAACACCAGCCGGTTGTAAATGTCGTCGAGCAGAATCCAGGTATCCGGAAAGCGCACCAGCACCTCTGCCAGCGCCGCAATCTCGTCCTTTGAATAGACCATGCCGGTCGGGTTGGACGGATTGTTGAACAGGAACACCTTGGGCTTCTGCGCCAGCGCCTGTTCCAGCTGCGCCGGGGTGAGCTTGTAGTTCTGCTCCGGCGGGCAAGGCAGCTTCAGCGACACCGCGCCGACAATGTCGGCGATGTCCTGGTAAGTGGTCCAGTAAGGGGTCGGATAGGCGATGGTGTCGCCTTCGTCCAGCAGCGCCTCGGCCAGGTTGTACAGCACGTGCTTGGCGCCTACGCCCACCACCACGTTCTTGCGGGTGTAGCCATCCAGGCCGCTGCCCTGCAGGTGCTGCAGGAAGGCGTCGAGCAGCGCATCGCTGCCGCGGTTGGAACCGTATTGGCCGGAGTCATGCGCCAGCGATTTGCGCGCGGCCTCATAGACATGCTCGCCCGGCAGGAAGTTGGGCACGCCAATCGAAAAACTGATGATGTCGCGGCCTTCGGACTTGAGCTTCTTCGCCTTTTCCGCGACCGCCATGATCGCGCTGGGCTTGGCGCGACCGGTGCGCCGGGCAAGCTGGGGCATTGCAGAACCTCGCAAGGGACGTGTGCGGGAGGAGTACGTGCGCCGGATGCGGCGCGGGATTTTATCACGCGGACCCGGCCCGACCGGGCGAGGACGCTACACCTTTGGTCTGGGCCGGCGGCCTTGCCGCAGGACGGTCTCGTCCATCCCCACCCGCGTATCCAGGAGGGGATGGACGGCTTCACCGCATCAGGCGCTGAGGATGCGGTTCCACTCAGCCACGCGATCGGCCTTGGCGGCCAGCGCGGCGTCTGCATCGCCTTCAATGGTGACGCGGTTGATCAGGTCGCCCTGCTTGACCGAGTCGACGATGTCCTGGCCTTCGGTGACCTTGCCGAACACGGTGTGGCGGCCATCCAGATGCGGCGTGGCCACATGGGTGATGAAGAACTGGCTGCCATTGGTGTTGGGGCCGGCATTGGCCATCGACAGCACGCCGCGCTCGTGGCGCACGCCGTTGTTGGTCTCGTCTTCGAAACGGTAGCCCGGGCCACCGCGGCCGGAGCCTTCCGGGCAGCCGCCCTGGATCATGAAGTCGGCGATCACGCGGTGGAAATTCAGGCCGTCGTAGAAGCCACGCTTGGCCAGGTTGACGAAGTTGGCCACGGTCAGCGGCGCCTTGTCCGGGTACAGCTCGATCTTGATCGGGCCGCGCGAGGTGTCAAAAGTGGCAATCAGGGACATGGAACGGAACTCCTTGTGAAGAATCGGGGGAAGCGGGTCGCCGTCGGGCCGGGCGGGTCGCCGTGGCCGCTGGGCGCCCCCCAGGAATAAGGGCGACCCGGCGCAAACCAAGCGGCCTGCACCTGCCAAAGCCGGGTTTGCGGGTCCAAACCGACCCTCCAGCCAGCTTGCGCATTCATTTTCATGCTTTTTTTGCTGACCGGCGAGCCCGCCAGGCGGGGTTGGCCGGCTATAATACGCGCCTTTCCCCATGGTCCTTTGCGCGCATCCGGCGCGCCTTTCCGCATGTCCATCCAGAACCTACGCAATATCGCCATCGTCGCCCACGTCGACCATGGCAAGACCACCCTCGTCGACCAGCTGCTCAAGCAGTCCGGCACCTTCAGTGATCGTGCCGTCGTCGCCGAGCGCGTCATGGACAGCAATGACCTGGAAAAGGAACGCGGCATCACGATCCTGTCCAAGAACACCGCGATCCGCTGGAAGTCGCCCGAGGGCGAGGAATTCCGGATCAATATCGTCGACACCCCCGGACACGCCGACTTCGGCGGCGAAGTGGAGCGCGTGCTGTCGATGGTCGACTCGGTGTTGATCCTGGTTGACGCGATGGACGGCCCGATGCCGCAGACCCGCTTCGTCACCCAGAAGGCCTTTGCGATGGGCTTCAAGCCGATCGTGGTCATCAACAAGGTCGACCGTCCGGGCGCGCGTCCGGACTGGGTACTCAACCAGACCTTCGATTTGTTCGATCGCCTGGGCGCCACCGACGAGCAGCTGGACTTCCAGGTCGTCTACGCCTCTGGCTTGAATGGTTATGCCGGCCTGACCGAGGACGTGCGCTCCGGCGACATGACCCCGCTGTTTGAAACCATCATCAAGCACGTGCCGGAACCGCCGGTGGATCTGGACGGCCCGTTCCAGATGCGCATCACCAGCCTGGATTACAACAACTACGTCGGCATCATCGGCGTGGGCCGCATCCAGCGCGGCACCATCCGCACCAACATGAATGTCAGCGTCATGGACCGCAACGGCAAGACCCGCAATGGCAAGGTCCTGCAGGTGCTGGGCTTCCATGGCTTGGAGCGCCACGAAGTCAAGGAAGCGCGCGCCGGCGACATCATCGCAATCTCGGGCATTGAAGGCCTGGGCATTTCCGACACGCTGTGCGACCCGACTGCCGTTGAGCAGCTGCCGGTGCTGACCGTGGACGAACCCACCATCAGCATGACCTTCCAGGTCAACGACTCGCCGTTTGCCGGCGTCAAGGATCGCTCGGGCGGCAAGTTCCTGACCAGCCGCCAGCTGCGCGATCGCCTGACCCGCGAAACCCAGCACAACGTCGCGCTGAAGGTGGAAGACACCGAGGACGCCGACAAGTTCAAGGTCAGCGGCCGTGGCGAACTGCACCTGTCGATCCTGATCGAAACCATGCGTCGCGAAGGCTACGAGCTGGCCGTGTCGCGTCCGGAAGTGATCATCAAGGAAATCGACGGCGTGATGCAGGAGCCGTACGAGCAGTTGGTGGTCGATCTGGAGGAAAACTTCCAGGGCGGCGTGATGGGTCGTCTCGGCGAGCGCAAAGGTTTGCTGCAGAACATGGAGCCGGACGGCAAGGGTCGCGTGCGTCTGGAGTTCATGATTCCGGCGCGCGGCTTGATCGGCTTCCAGACCGAGTTCCGCACCCTGACCGCCGGTACCGGCCTGCTCTTCCACGTCTTTGACCACTACGGTCCCAAGGCCGACGGCACCATCGGTCAGCGCCAGAACGGCGTGCTGATTTCCAACGGCACCGGCCCCTCGCCGGCCTATGCGCAGATGGCCATGCAGGAACGCGGCCGCCTGATGATCGAGCCGGGCGAGGAAATCTACGAAGGCCAGATCGTCGGCATCCATTCCAAGGACAACGACCTGACCGTCAACGCGCTGCGCGGCAAGCAGCTGACCAACTTCCGCGCTTCGGGCAAGGACGACGACGAAGGTCTGATTCCGCCGATCAAGTTGTCGCTGGAACAGGCGCTGGAATTCATCGACGATGACGAACTGGTCGAAGTGACCCCGCAGGCCATCCGTCTGCGCAAGAAGCACCGCTCCGAAAACGATCGCAAGCGCGCCTCACGCGCTGCGTAATCGTCCATGACGGGCGCGCCCTACAACCCGGATCCGAAAGCGCATCCGGGCTTGCATGCCATCGCGATCTTTGAAGGTCTGAAAGGCGTGTTGGCGTTGGCGGCCGCCACCGGGCTGGTCCTGGTGGGACCGCAGCCGCTGCGGCTATGGGTGGAAGCGCTGATTACGCGCTTCCACCTGGACCCGCAACACGGCGTGCTGCCCAGCCTGTTGCAGGCCATCAACCCGCAGGCCGTGCACCTGGCCGTATTGGTGGTTCTGGTTTATGCCGCCATGCGTCTGGCCGAGGCCTGGGGCCTGTGGCGCGCCAAGGCCTGGGCGTCTTGGCTGGGTTGCATCGGTTCGGCCGCGTATCTGCCGCTGGATCTCTACGCGCTTTACCATCACCCCGGTTGGCACACCTGGACGGTGCTGATCATCAACCTGGCGGTGGTGGCCATCCTCGGCCGTGACCTGATCAAACGCCGGCGCAATTGACAGCCGTGCATGGCCTGCTAGCCTCGGGCTCATGCTCCCGGGGGTCGCCATGAGTCGTTCGTTCCGTCTGCCTTTATCCCTGCTGCTGTTATTGGGCCTGCCCCTGGCCGGCTGCCAGCGCGCGGATGATTCCACCAGCAACGCCCCGGCCGATGCGCCCACCGATTTCGCCTATGCCGAAATGGACATCAGCGATTTGCAGGAGCGGATGCAACGCGGTGAACTGGACAGTCGCACGCTGACCCAGGCCTATCTTGATCGCATCGCCGCCATTGATCGCGCCGGCCCGCAGTTGAACTCGGTGATCGAGCTCAACCCCGATGCCATCAAGGAAGCCGCATTGCGCGATGCCGAGCGCAAGAACAACGCGGTGCGCGGCCCGTTGCACGGCATTCCGATCCTGCTCAAGGACAATATCGACGCCACCCCGATGGTCAATTCCGCCGGCTCGCTGGCGCTGAAGGATTTCCGCCCCGGCACCGATGCCTTCCTGGTCCGCCGCCTGCGTGAGGCGGGTGCCGTGATCCTGGGCAAGACCAACCTGAGTGAGTGGGCCAACTTCCGCTCCACCCATTCCACCTCCGGCTGGAGTGCGCGTGGCGGGCAAACGCGTAATCCGTATGTGCTGGATCGCAATCCCTGCGGCTCCAGCGCCGGCAGCGGCGTGGCGGTGTCGGCCAACCTGGCCGCTGCCACCATCGGCACCGAAACCGACGGCAGCATCATCTGCCCTGCCGCCGTCAACGGCGTGGTGGGGCTGAAGCCGACCGTAGGCCTGGTCAGCCGCGACGGCATCATCCCCATCTCTTTCAGCCAGGACACGGCCGGTCCGATGACCCGCAGCGTGTCCGATGCAGCGCTGTTGCTGACCGCGCTGGCCGGTCGCGATCCTGCCGATCCCGCCACCACCAATGCGGCTTGGAACAGCACGCTGGACTATCACACCCGGCTCAAGGCCAACGGCCTGAAGGGCGCGCGCATTGGCGTGTTGCGTAGCAAGTTCGCCATCCACCCGGATGCCGCGGCGGCGATGGAAGGCGCGATCAAGGTGATGCGCGACGCCGGCGCCACGGTGGTGGATGCGGAGATTCCCACCGACGGCCAATGGGACGACGCCGAGCTGGAACTGATGCTGTTCGAGTTCAAGGCGGGACTGGAACGCTATCTCGCCCGTCACGACGCACCGGTCAAAACCCTGACCCAGCTGATTGGCTACAACCAGCAATTCAAATCCTCGGAGATGCCCTACTTCGGCCAGGAATTGTTCGAGCAGGCCAATGCCAAGGGCGGCCTGGGCGACACCAGCTACATCAGTGCGCGCACGCTGGCACGCCGTCTGGCAGGTCCCGAAGGTATCGACGCTGCGCTCAAGGCGCAGCAGTTGGACGCGTTGATTGCGCCAGCCACCGGCCCGGCCTGGCTGACCGACCTCAAGGCCGGCGATCATTTTCCCGGTGGCAGTTACGGCGCCGCCGCCGTGGCCGGCTATCCCAGTCTGACCGTGCCGATGGGACACAGCGATGGTCTGCCGCTGGGCATCATTTTCATGGGCACCGCCTGGAGCGAAGGCCGGCTGATCGAACTGGGCTACGCCTACGAACAGCTGACCCGCGCCCGCAAACCGCCCGAGTATTGGCCGACCTTGCAGGCGCGCCCCAGCCGCAAACCGCGCGGCTGAATCAGACCATGGTCTAAGCGTGATCCCCGCATTGGCGACCGCCGGATCGGCGGCGTAGCATGGCGGCCAAGACTGCGCAGGCAGTACTGGGGAAGAGTCGATGGAGTTTGATCTGGAGCGTGCATCCGAACGCCGCGCACTGAGTGCTTCGCGCTCCTCGGCCGCTGATCGGCGCCGCCGCCTGGATGTCATGGCCTGGGTCGTGCTGCTGCTGTCGCTGCTGCTGTCCCTGTGGTTTGGACTGACCTCCTGGCAGCAGGCGCAAGCCAGCGCGGAAGCGCGGTTCTCCGCCCACGCCAACACCGTGGGGACCGCCTTGGTCACCCATATGAACGCCTACGAGGACACCGTGCGCTCGGCTGCGGCCGTGCTCGAGGCGCACGCCACTATCGATCGCGATGGCTTCCGCGCGTTCGTGGAAAAACTGCGCATCCCCAGCCGCCCTGCAGGCGTACACGGCCTGGGATTTGCCCGACGTATCGCCGGCGATGAACTGGCGGCCTACGAGTTGGAGCGGCAGGCGGAGTACGGACCCGACTTCCACGTCTACCCGGCCGGCGCGCGCAACGAGTATGTGGTGATCGACCTCATCTATCCCGAGCGTCGCGGCATGCTGACCTTGCTGGGCAAGGACGTGTTCTCCGAACCGCAGCGTCGCGCAGCAATGGAACTGGCGCGCGACACCGGCCAATTGACCAGCGCGGCTCGGGTATCGCTGACCGACAGTTCGCGCGGTCAGCCGGGCCTGCCGGGCTTCCTGTTGTATGCGCCGGTCTACGCCACACCGCTGCCGGCCGACGCCAATATGCACACACGCCGCGATGCCTTACGCGGCTATGCCTCGGCCGGCTTTGGCTGGAGCCGCGTCATGGAAGAGGCCATGGGCGAATCGGAGGCCGCCGCTTTCGATGTGCGCCTGGTCTCCATCGACAAGCGCGGCCAGACCCAGACGATCTACGAACGCACACCGCTGATCGAACGTTATGGCCAGGACGTGCGCCCTGCATTCCGCCATAGCGTGCCCATCCGCTTCCTGGGCAACAGCTGGGAACTGCGCATGAGTTCGCCGCCTGCGCGAATCGCGATACCCGGGCTGCTGCCGATACTGGGCCTGACCGCCGCCGGCATTGCCTTTGGCCTGCTGCTGTTCTTCCTGCTGCGCAATGTGGCACGCACGGATCGACGCAGCCGCGCCTTGCTCGATGCCGTGGCCGATCACCTGCCCGCGCTGATTGCCTATCTGGACAAGGACGGCTGCTACGGTTTCGCCAACCGCGCCACCCGCGACTGGTTTGCCGCTGGCAGCGCCTGGACCGGGCGCGACATCGACGAAGTGCATGCCGACGATCCGCACTTCCTCGCCGAGTTGAAGCGGGCCATGCGTGACGGTAGCGCCGAACATGCCACCGTATGGGAAACCAGCCTGGGTCACCCGGAGCGATCGGTGCAGGTGCATCTGGTACCCGACGTGGAGGCGGATCACAGCATTGTCGGTTGGTATCTGATGATTACCGACAACAGCGAGCAGAAGCGAACCCAGCGCGAACTGGCGATGGCGCGCGACCACTTGCAACGGGTGACCGACAAGTTGCCCGCGCTGATTGCCCAGTACGATCGCAATCAACGCGCCGTGTTCTTCAACCGCGCCTGTGCCGATTTCGTCATCTGGCAGCGTCCGTATCGGGCCGGCATCCATATCCGCGAGTTGTTCGGCGAAGAACGCTATGCCAAGCGCAAGCCGTTTATCGAGGCGGTGCTGGCCGGTCGCGATGTCGATTTCGAAACCACCTTCCCGACGCCCGACGGCCCGCGCCGTATGCACACCTACTACACCCCGGATGTGGATGAAGCCGGGACCGTGGTGGGCTTCTTTGTGATGTCGATCGATATCAGCGAAAAGGCCCGGCTGGAGAACGCCTTGTTCGACGCCAATGCGCGCGCCGAGGTGACCCTGTCGTCCATCAGCGAAGCCGTAATCACTGCCGACATCGACGCCAAGGTCAACTACATGAACCCGGCTGCCGAAGCGATTAGCGGTTGGCGCCTGGAAGATGCCCGCGGTCTGCCGCTGGATGTGGTGGTACCGGTTCGTCCCGGGCGCGAGTCGGTGGCCGAAGACGGCAATCCGGCGCTGACCGTGGTGGCCGGCGATCTGGAGCTGACCCGGCAGGATGGCCATCGCATCGTGGTGGAGCGCTCGCTCTCACCGCTTTATGACCGCGCCGAAACCGCCATTGGTTCGGTGATGGTGCTGCGCGATATCACCGAGGCGCGCGTGCTGAGTGCGCGCATGGCTTACCTGGCACATCACGACTCGCTGACCGCCCTGCCCAACCGTCTGCAGCTCAACGAGACGCTGGCCCAGCTGATCGCCAAAGCGACCCACTTGGGCACCGGCGTGGCCGTGCTGTTCATCGACCTGGATCTGTTCAAGCACGTCAACGATGCATTGGGCCATCACATTGGCGATCAATTGCTGCAGCAGGTGGCTCGCCGCATTCAACGCAACATCGGCAATCTCGGCAGCGTCTATCGCACCGGCGGCGATGAGTTTGTGGTCTTGCTGGATCACGTCGTAACCCGCGACAGCGTGGCGCAGGTGGCCGAACGCCTGCTCGCCATCGCCGGCACGCCGTACTCGGTAGCCTCACACGAGTTGCATCAGGCTTTCAGCATCGGCGTAAGCCTGTTCCCGGAAGATGGCTACGACGCATCAACGCTGATGATGCGCGCCGATGCCGCCATGTACCTGGCCAAGCGCAATGGTCGCAACGCTTTCCGCTTCTACACCCACGAACTGGCCTCCAGCGTGGATGCGCGCATCGAGCTGGAGAGCGCCCTGCGCCGCAGCTTGCGCAACGGCGATTTGACGCTGTTCTACCAACCGCAGATCGATCGCGCTACCGGCAACGTGGTGGGCGTGGAAGGCCTGGTGCGTTGGCGGCGTGGCGAGCGGATGATGCTGCCCGGCGAGTTCCTGCCCATCGCCGAGGAAACCAATTTGATCGTGGATATCGATCAATGGGCCATCCGCGAAGCCTGTCGCCAAAGCCGCCAATGGCAGCAGGCGGGGCTGCCGCCGATACGTGTTTCGGTCAATGTGGCAGCGGCCAACTTCGATACCGACTCGCTGGTGGACACCGTCACCACTGCCTTGCAGGAAAGCGGCTTGCCCCCCGATATGCTGGAGTTGGAAGTCACCGAGACCACGCTGATGCGCGATGTGCAACGCACCGACCGCATCCTGCGTGCGCTCAAAGCCCTGGGCGTGCGCATCGCGATTGACGACTTTGGCACCGGCTTCTCCAGCCTGAGCTACCTGGGCAACTACGGATTCAACGTGCTGAAGATTGACCAGTCATTTGTGCGCGATGTGACCGAGCCCAATCAAGGCGCCATCACCCGCGCGATCATCGGCCTGGCGGGCCAGCTGCAATGCCGCACCGTGGCCGAAGGTGTGGAGTCAGAGGCGCAGTTGGCCTGGCTGGTGGCCAATGGCTGCGACGAGCTGCAGGGCAACTTGTTCAGTACGCCCATGCCGGCCAACGACTTTGCCGAGATGATGGCCAAGCACCCGCATTGGCCGATGCCAGAGCCGCCGCGCGGCATGCATATGCATTGGTCCTGAGCCAAACGCATCCTGAGCCAGCGCGCCGGTGGGCGCGTGTCGTTGAGGCGGTGAGCGCGGAACGCGGTCCACCGCCGATTTGGTGGCGGCGCCTCTGATGACGTCTCACCGCGCGCTGTTGCGCCGGCTTATCTGACCGCGGGCGGGCTGACCTGGTTCTGCTTGCGCACAATCGACATGGCGATCTCCAGCGACTGCTCGTAGTTCAAGCGCGGATCGACTGTGGAGCGATAGGCGCGCTCCAAGTCCGCATCGGTCAGTTCGCGCGCACCACCGGTGCATTCGGTGACGTCTTCGCCGGTCAGTTCCAGGTGCACGCCACCGAGTCGGGTGCCCGCCGCAGCGTGTAGATCGAAAGACTGCTCGACCTCACTGCGGACGTTGTCGAAGCGACGCGTCTTGAAGCCGTTGGCCGTGCTTTCGGTGTTGCCGTGCATGGGGTCGCAGACCCACAGCACGCGACGGCCGTCGCGGCGCATGGCTTCCAGCAGCGGCGGCAACTTCTCGGCGATCTGTGTCGCGCCCATCCGATGGATGAAGGTCAGTCGGCCGGGTTCGTCTTCCGGGTTGAGTACGTCCACCAGCCGCAGCAGCTGATCCGCGCTGACCGAAGGCCCGATCTTGATCGCAATGGGATTGCGCACGCCACGCAGGTATTCCACGTGCGCGCCATCGATGGCCGCCGTGCGCATGCCAATCCACGGATAATGCGTGCTCAGATTGAACCAGCCCCATTGGCGCGGCACCTCGCGGGTGAGCGAGGCTTCGTAAGGCAGCAGCAGTGCTTCGTGCGAAGTGTAGAAATCGATGCGGTTGAGGTTGTGCACCTCGGAACCGGACAGCGTTTCCATAAAGCGCACCGCATCACCGATGGAGCGCACCATGTCCTGGTACTCGGCGGCCAGTGGCGAGTAGCCGACCCAGCTCAGGTTCCAGTACTCGGGATGGTGCAGATCGGCGAAGCCACCATCGATCAGCGCTCGGACGAAGTTCATCGTCATCGCTGAGCGCGCGTGCGCCTTGATCATCCGGCGCGGGTCGGGGATGCGGGCCTCCGCAGTGAATTCCGGCTGGTTGACCAGGTCGCCACGGTAACTGGGCAGGGTCACGCCGTCGCGCGTCTCGGTGTCGGTTGAACGGGGCTTGGCGTACTGGCCGGCGAAGCGACCCACGCGCACCACCGGCAGGCGCAGGCCATGCACCAGCACCAGGCTCATCTGCAACAGCACTTTGAGCCGGTTGGAGATCAACCCGGATTCGCAATCAGAGAAACTCTCGGCGCAATCACCGCCCTGCAGCAGGAAGCGCTTGCCTTCCTGCGCTTCGGCCAACTGCTTCTTGAGCGCGAAGATTTCCCACGAGGTGACCAGCGGCGGCAGTGAGCGCAACTCGCCCAGCGCCGATTCCAGCGCCGCCTCGTCCGGATAGGTCGGCATTTGCAGCGCCTGGCGCCCGCGCCATGAATCCGGGGTCCAGTTGGCCGGCAGGCTCACCGCCTGCAACTTGCGATCACTCATGGGGACTTCCTCTTGCGGCCCATCATGGTGACAGAATGATGCGCCGCGTCAAATTCAGTAGTAGCGGGACTTGCGCCGCTTGAAGCCGGCGTACAGCGCCCACAGGGCGAGGCCAATGAACCAGACCAGCGCCCAGGCCGGCATCGACAGGCCCAGAAAGGTCCAGTCGACCTTGGCGCATTCGCCAGAGCCGGTCAGCACCTTGCGCACGACATCGCCCATGGGAAAGGCCTCCATCATGTAGCCCAAGTCCGGGCCGCAAGCGGGTACTTGGTCGGGCGGCAGGCCTTGCAGCCAGACATGACGACCGGCGATGGAAATACCCAAACCAGCTGCGGCCAACGCCAGGAAGCCGTAGAAGCCGCGGCCACCGCGCGTGTTGGGCGCATGCAGGCCACCGACCAGAAAGACAATGGCGAGCAAGGCAAAGGCGCCGCGCTGGAAGGTGCAGAGCGGACAGGGGATCAAGCCCTGCACGTGCTCCAGGTACAAGGCGTAAGCCAGCAAGGCGACACAGGCGAGAAAGCCCAGCAGGAACTGCGTGCGAAACGACCAGCGGGAAGGATTCATGGGCTGCGAAAAGACGGAGTCAGCCCGCATTATCGCCACGTGAAGGCAAAAAACAAAAACCCCGGCGTTGGCCGGGGTTCTTGGGGATGCGGAAGGCAGCGATTATTCGGCTGCTTCGGGGCGATCCATCAGTTCGACATAGGCCATCGGCGCATTGTCGCCGGCGCGGAAGCCGCACTTCAGGATGCGCAGGTAACCGCCCGGACGGGACTGGTAGCGCGGGCCCAGGGTGGTGAACAAGGTGCCGACGGCTTCCTTGTCACGCAGGCGGGCGAAAGCGAGGCGGCGATTGGCAACGCCATCCACCTTGGCCAGGGTGATCAGCGGCTCGGCAACGCGGCGCAGTTCCTTGGCCTTGGGCAGGGTGGTACGGATCAGGCCGTGCTTGATCAGCGAGGCAGCCATGTTCTGGAACATCGCTTCGCGATGGGCGCTGGTGCGGCTGAACTTGCGGCCGGCTTTTTGGTGGCGCATGGGTTGGATTCCTTATGAATGTTGGATCTGTTGGATTTCGCTGTCGCCATCCTGGCGTTGCAACTTGGACTGCGTTGGCCCTTGACCGGCATCCCTGGCCGGACTGTCCGCGAGTTTCAACTCGTCGGCTCTGTGTGGTGCGCGGGTACTGCGTTTCTCTAAATCGAACCCGCCTGCCGAAGCAGGCGGGTTCTTTGACACTTGAACAAACTATCAGCCGAGCATGCCGTGCGAGGCGACACCGGCCGGCGGCCAGTTCTCCAGCTTCATGCCCAGGGACAGGCCGCGCTGCGCCAGGACTTCCTTGATCTCGGTCAGCGACTTCTTGCCGAGGTTCGGGGTCTTGAGCAGTTCGACTTCGGTCTTCTGAATCAGGTCGCCGATGTAGTAGATGCTCTCGGCCTTGAGGCAGTTGGCCGAACGCACGGTCAGTTCCAGGTCGTCGATCGGACGCAGCAGCACCGGATCCACGCCGCTGCTGGCCGGCTTGGCCGCACCGCGATCGCGGTGGGTGAAGTCACCGAACACCGACAGCTGATCGCTGAGGATGTCGGCCGCAGTGCGGACGGCTTCTTCAGCGTCGATGGTGCCGTTGGTTTCGATATCCAGAACCAGCTTGTCCAGGTCGGTGCGCTGCTCCACGCGCGCGGCTTCCACCGCGTACGCGACGCGACGGACCGGCGAGAACGAGGCGTCCAGCACCAGACGACCGATGCTGCGGGTTTCTTCGTCCGGACGACGACGCGCGGCCGCCGGCTGGTAACCGAAACCACGCTCGATCTTCAGGCGCATGTTGACCGCGGTGTCCTTGGTCAGATTGCAGATGACCAGGTCCGGGTTGAGGATTTCGACGTTGTGGTCGGTCTTGATGTCAGCGGCGGTGACCACGCCCGGGCCCTGCTTGCTCAGGGTCAAGGTGGACGAATCGCCGGTGTGGATGCGGATGGCCACATCCTTCAGGTTCAGCAGGACTTCGAGCACGTCTTCCTGCAGACCTTCGATGGTGCTGTACTCGTGCAGCACGCCGTCGATCTCTACTTCGGTGATCGCGAAGCCCGGGATGGACGAGAGCAGCACGCGGCGCAGAGCATTGCCGAGCGTATGGCCGTAGCCACGCTCCAGCGGTTCAATGACCACTTTGGCGCGGTTTTCGGTCAGGCGCTCAATCTGCGGGCCGCGCGGGCGCAGCACTTGCTGAGTAATTCCCGTCATGTTGCTTTTTCTCCTGCAGACCCCCGACGGGGGCATCGGGGGTGCGTGAAATGGATTACTTCGAGTACAACTCGACGATCAGCGCTTCGTTGATGTCCGCAGGCAGGTCGGAACGTTCCGGCACGGCCTTGAAGACGCCGCTGAACTTCTTCGAGTCAACTTCGATCCAGGACGGGCTCAGATCCAGCTGTTCGGACAGGGTCAGCGACTCCTGCACGCGCAACTGCTTCTGGGCGCGCTCGGACAACGCAATCGCGTCACCGGCCTTGATCTGGTAAGACGGCAGATTCACCGGCTTGCCATTGACCAACACGCCACGGTGCGAAACCAGCTGGCGAGCAGCCGGACGCGTCACCGCAAAACCCATGCGGTAGATGACGTTGTCCAGACGGGTTTCCAACAGCTGCAGCAGGTTCTCGCCGGTGTTGCCTTTCTTGGTCGAGGCCTTCTTGTAGTAGTTGCGGAACTGACGCTCCAGCAAACCGTAGATACGCTTGACCTTCTGCTTTTCACGCAGCTGGGTGGCGTAATCCGACAGCTTGCCCTTGCGGGCAGCGCCGTGCTGGCCGGGCTTCTGCTCCAGCTTGCACTTGGAGTCCAGCGCACGGGCCGGGCTCTTGAGGGACAGATCGGCGCCTTCACGGCGCGCGAGCTTACAGGTGGGACCAATATAACGAGCCATCTCTCTTCAGCTCCTCAGACGCGACGCTTTTTCGGCGGACGACAGCCGTTATGCGGGATCGGCGTCACGTCGATGATGTTGGTGATCTTGTAGCCGACGTTGTTCAACGAACGCACGGCCGATTCGCGACCCGGACCCGGGCCTTTGATGCGGACTTCCAGCGACTTCACGCCGTAATCCAGCGCAGCACGGCCGGCCTTTTCGGCGGCGACCTGTGCAGCGAACGGAGTCGACTTGCGCGAACCGCGGAAACCGGCACCACCCGAGGTCGCCCAGGAAAGTGCATTGCCCTGGCGGTCGGTGATGGTGACGATGGTGTTGTTGAACGAAGCGTGGACGTGGGCGACGCCATCAGTGATGACGCGCTTGATCTTCTTCTTAACTTTGGTAGCAGCTGGCTTGGCCATGTGGTTCGCCCCTTACTTCTTGATGGCTTTGCGCGGACCCTTACGGGTACGGGCATTGGTACGGGTGCGCTGACCACGCAGCGGCAGGCCGCGACGGTGACGCAGACCGCGGTAGCAACCCAGGTCCATCAGGCGCTTGATCGCGATGCCGACTTCACGACGCAGGTCGCCTTCAACGACATACTTGCCAACTTCGGCACGCAGACGCTCAACATCAGGCTCCGACAGGTCGCGGATCTTGGTGGTCGAGACGACGCCAGCGGCTTCGCAGACCTTTTTGGAACGGGTACGGCCAATGCCGTAGATGCTTTGCAAACCGACCCAGACATGCTTCTGGGCAGGCAGGTTGACACCTGCAATACGCGCCATGACGCGGTCTCCAACTGTGTTTGATGGTCCGGCAGACCCCCTCCCACGACGGGGAAGAAGCAGACAGACAGAGTGAACTGGAAATTTTAGCAAGATCTCGGGTTACTGGGAAGCCCATGCCAGTCCGAGGACTGGCACGAAGCCCGGCATAGGGAGTGTGCCCATGCTCCGGCGCCGGAAGCCGTCTGGTACCGGGTACGGGTTACCCCGTCTCCGATCCCGCCCACGCTACTCTGGCGCAGGACAAACCGCTTCACACCTGTGCGCGAGATCGCCGCCCAGGCCGCCCTTTCTGGTTGTCCGGCCCGCTAGGCCGGGGACGCGGGAAAGGTCCGCGTCAGGTCAGACATTATCCGCGCGAAAGGCCGCCGCGGGAACCGCCCTTCAGATTGGCCTTCTTGAGCAGGCTCTCGTACTGGTGAGACATCAGGTGAGCCTGGACCTGCGCAATGAAGTCCATGACCACCACCACCACGATCAGCAGCGAGGTGCCGCCGAAGTAGAACGAGGTGTTCATCTGGGTCCGCATCACTTCCGGCAGCAGGCAGACCGCCACCAGGTAGAGGGAACCAGCCGCCGTCAGGCGGGTCAACACACCATCCACGTAGTCGGCAGTCGCCTTGCCCGGACGAATGCCCGGAATCAGCGCGCCCGACTTCTTCAGGTTCTCGGCGGTCTCTTGCGAGTTGAACACCAGTGCCGTGTAGAAGAATGCGAAACCGATGATCATCGCGGCAAACACGATCATGTGCAGCGGCTCACCCGGAGCCAGCGCCTGCGAAATGCGCTGCAGCCAGGTGGTGGCGCCACTACCCTGCCCCGACCACATGGCCAAGGTTGCCGGGAACGCCAGGATGCTCGAGGCGAAGATGGGCGGAATCACACCGGCCATGTTGAGCTTGAGCGGCAGGAACGAGGTCTGGTTCATGTACGCGCTGCGGCCACCCTGGCGGCGCGCGTAGTTCACCGTGATTCGCCGCTGCCCGCGTTCCACGAACACCACGAAGTAGGTAAAGCCGAAGACCACCAGCGTGATGATGATCAACGCGATGGGGCTCAGCGAACCACCCTGGAACGCCTTCAACGTGCTCAGCACGGCGCCCGGCAAGCCAGCGACGATACCGGCGAAGATGATCATCGAAACGCCGTTGCCGACGCCGCGTTCGGTCACCTGCTCACCCAGCCACATCAGGAAGATGGTGCCGGCCGTCAGAGCCACGACGGCGGTCAAGACGAAGCCCATGCCCGGCGCGTAGACCACCGGCGAGCCATCCGGCGCCATCTGGTTCTGCAAGCCGATGGCAATGCTGCCACCCTGCACGACCGCCAGCAGCACCGCGCCAATGCGCGAATACTGAGTGATCTTGCGGCGACCGGATTCGCCTTCCTTCTGCATCGCCTTCAGGCTGGGGAAGATGTGCACGCCCAGCTGCATGACGATGGACGCGGAGATGTACGGCATCACGTTCAGCGCGAACAGGCTGAAGCGGTGCAGCGCGCCACCGGAGAACATGTTGAACATGTCCACGATGCCACCCTGGCTTTCCATCATCTTGAGCATGGCGTCCGGGTTGACGCCCGGCACCGGCACAAAGCAGCCGATGCGGTAGACGATCAACGCACCCAGGACGAACAGCAGGCGCTGACGAAGTTCCGTGAACTTGCCTGCGCCTGCCAGTGCGGCAGCGGCATTCCCCTGCGCCATCCGTCGTTACTCCTGGATGCTGCCGCCAGCAGCTTCGATGGCAGCCTTGGCACCCGCGGTAGCGAGCACGCCCTTGAGCACAAACTTCTTGGTCAGCTCGCCCTTGACGACGATCTTGGCGCGCTTGGCCGTGCTGGGAACCAGCTTGGCGGCACGCAGCACTGCGAAGTCAATTTCGCCGGCTTCCAGCTTGTCCAACTGATACAGCAGCACTTCAGCGGTGTCGCCCTTCAGCTTGGAACGGAAGCCGACCTTCGGCAGACGCTTGATCAAAGGCATCTGACCGCCTTCGAACTTCGCCTTGATCTTGCCCTTGCCCGAACGAGCAAACGAGCCCTTGTGACCGCGACCGGCGGTCTTGCCCAGGCCGGAACCGATACCACGACCAACGCGGGTGCGTTCGGTACGGGCGCCGTCGGCGGGACTCAAAGAATTCAGACGCATGTTGATTACTCCTCGACCTTGACGAGGTAGTGAACCTTGGCGATCAGGCCGCGCACTTGCGGGCTGTCCTTGAGTTCACGCACATCGTTGAGTTTGTTCAGGCCCAGCGCCTTCACCGACAGGCGATGACGGGACTGGGAACCACGCAGGCCGCGCACCAGGCGCACCTTGACGGTCTTGTTGGACTCGTTAGCCATTGAGGAGTTCCTCCACCTTCTTGCCGCGCTTGGCCGCAATGCGGGTCGGCGACTGCATGTCGGTCAGACCCTTCAAGGTCGCACGCACCAGGTTGATCGGGTTGCGCGAGCCGACGGCCTTGGCCAGGACGTTCTTCACGCCCACCGCTTCCAGCACGGCGCGCATGGCACCGCCGGCGATGACGCCCGTACCTTCCGAAGCCGGCTGCATGTAAACACGCGCCGCGCCGTGGCCGGCCTTGACCGGGTGCCACAAGGTGCCGTTGTTCAGCTCGACATTGGACATGCTCTTGCGGGCGTACTCCATCGACTTCTGGATGGCGACCGGCACTTCGCGCGCCTTGCCATAACCAAAGCCAATGCGACCTGCACCGTCACCGACCACCGTCAAAGCGGTGAAGGTGAACTGGCGACCGCCCTTGACGGTCTTGCTGACGCGGTTGACCGCGACCAGCTTTTCAATCATGCCGTCGTCAACTTTCTCTTCGCGGTTACGGTCGCGATCGCGGCCCCGCTGCTCACGTTGTTCTGCCATTTCGAAATCCTTGGTTGGTTGGGATTTGTGGCTTGGCCACTTATGGTTGTGGAGTACTTCGGTGACCCGTACCGACGTTCAGAAGACGCCGGACGCCCGGTGCAGTCCGCACCGGCAGAACAACGCCGCCAGGCCAAAACCCGGCGGCGCTTGAATCAGAACTGCAGACCGGCTTCGCGGGCTGCTTCCGCCAAGGCCTTGATGCGGCCATGGAAGCGGTAGCCCGAACGGTCGAACGCAATCTTTTCGATGCCAGCGGCCTTGGCGCGCTCAGCAATCAGCTTGCCCACCTTGGCGGCGGCGTCGCTGTTCTTGCCATTCTTCAGGCCTTCCTTGACGTCGGCCTGCAGGGTGTTGGCGGAGGCGATGACCTTGCCACCGTCGGCGGTGAACAGCTGGGCGTAGATGTGCTGGCCGGTGCGCAGCACCGACAGGCGCGGCACGCCGAGGACGCGGATGTGCGAACGGGTCGACTTGGCGCGACGCAGGCGGGCGGTGTTCTTGATGCTCATGATCTGGTTCCTCGAAGCCGAAGGCGTGTTTACGCCTTCTTCGCTTCCTTACGGATGATGGTTTCGTCGGAGTACTTCACGCCCTTGCCCTTATAGGGTTCCGGCGGACGGAAACCGCGGATCTTGGCGGCAACTTCGCCCACGCGCTGCTTGTCCGCACCCTGGACCAGGATTTCGGTCTGGGTCGGGGTAGCGATGGTGATGCCTTCCGGGGTCTGGAACACAACCGGGTGCGAGAAGCCGAGCGACAGGCTCAGGTCCTTGCCCTGCATGGCAGCGCGGTAACCCACGCCGACCAGCTCCAGCTTGCGCTCGAAACCGTCCGACACGCCCTTGACCATATTGGCCAGGATCGCGCGGATGGTGCCGGTGATGGCGTCATGCTCGATGGTTTCCGGCGACAGGTTGAGGACACCGTCCTCAAGCTTGACTTCAACACCGGCCGGCTTGGCGATCGACAAGGTGCCCTTGGCGCCCTTGACGGTCAGGGTGTCGTCTTGCTGCTTGAACTCAACGCCCTTCGGCAAGGAGATCGGCTTTTTGGCTACACGGGACATTGGTTTACTCCGTTAGGCCACAAAGCACAGGACTTCACCGCCGACGCCCTGCTGGCGCGCCTGCGCATCGGTCAAGATGCCCTTGGAAGTGGAGATGATGGCGATACCCAGGCCGCCGAGAACCTTCGGCAGCTCGGCCTTGCCGCGATAGTGACGCAGGCCCGAGCGGGAAACGCGCGACAGCTTTTCGATGACAGGCTTGCCTTCGAAGTACTTCAGCACGATTTCGAGTTCGGCCTTGTTGTTCTCGGTCTTCGTCACGCGGACGTCGCCGACGTAGCCTTCGGCCTTCAGCACGTTGGCGATGGAGGCTTTGATCTTGGACGACGGCATCTTCACCGTCTGCTTGCCGACAGCGGCCGCATTCTTGATGCGGACCAGCATGTCAGCGATGGGATCAGTCATGCTCATAGTGTTTACCTTTGAGTAGCACCGATATCCGCTTTCGCGAAAATCTGATTGTTCCTGGAGAACCCCAGGGAGGTGGTCCCGACCGGGACCAGAGCCACGGTCACCCGCGGGAACTGGAAAGTATACAGCAACAAGTCCGGCAGATGCCGGACTTGTCTGAATTGGCCCCGGATATGCTCCGAGACGCTTTCGGTATTACCAGCTGGCCTTGCGCAGACCCGGTACGTCGCCGCGCATGGTGGCTTCGCGCAGCTTGTTGCGGCCCAGGCCGAACTTGCGGTACACGCCGCGCGAACGACCGGACAGCTCGCAACGGTTGCGCTGGCGGCTCGGCGACGAATCGCGCGGCAGCTTCTGCAGCTTGGTCGCGGCTTCCAGCTTCTCTTCGTAAGAAGCAGTGGTACCGGAGATGATCTGCTTCAGCGCGTCACGCTTTGCGGCGTACTGCTTGGCAAGCTTAGCCCGCTTGATATCGCGGTTCACCATTGAGGTCTTGGCCATGTGTGGTTTCCTGGCGTATCAGTTACGGAACGGGAACTTGAACGCTTCCAGCAGCGCCTTGGCTTCGGCGTCGCTCTTGGCGGTGGTGGTGATGGCGATATCCATACCGCGGAGCGCGTCGACTTGGTCGAAGTCGATTTCCGGGAAGATGATCTGTTCCTTCACGCCCATGTTGTAGTTGCCACGGCCGTCAAACGAACGACCCGACAGACCACGGAAGTCACGCACGCGCGGCAGCGAGATGTTGACCAGGCGGTCCAAGAATTCATACATCTTGGCGCGACGCAGGGTCACCTTGCAGCCGATCGGCCAACCGTCGCGGATCTTGAACGAAGCCACCGACACGCGGGACTTGGTCGTGATCGGCTTCTGGCCGGTGATCTTGGCCAGGTCGGCCACGGCGTTTTCCAGGATCTTCTTGTTGGTCGCCGCTTCACCCACACCCATGTTGATGGTGATCTTGGTGATCTTCGGCACTTCCATCGGATTGGTGTAGCCAAGCTTCTTCATCAGAGCCGGCGCCACTTCTTCCTTATAAAATTTTTCGAGACGGGTGGTCATAACATTCCTTAGGCGTCGAGCGCCTCACCACTGGAGCGGAACACACGCAGTTTGCGTCCATCCTCCAGGACCTTGAAACCAATGCGCTCGCCCTTGCCGGTAGCCGGGTTGAACAGAGCAACGTTCGAGATGTGGATCGAGGATTCACGCTCGACCACGCCGCCAGCCACGCCGGCTTGCGGATTCGGCTTGGTGTGGCGCTTGACAATGTTGACGTTGGAGACGACCACGCGGTCACCATCCACACGCACCACATCGCCCTTCTTGCCCTTGTCCTTGCCGGCGGTGACGACTACGTGGTCGCCCTTTTTGATTCGGTTAGCCATTTCTATGTCCTCCGCTCAGAGCACTTCAGGCGCGAGCGAAACGATCTTCATGAACTTCTCGGAACGCAGCTCGCGGGTCACGGGCCCGAAGATACGGGTACCGATCGGCTCCTGCTTGTTGTTCAACAGCACGGCAGCGTTGCCATCGAAGCGGATCAGCGAACCGTCCGGACGACGCACGCCCTTACGGGTGCGCACGACGACGGCGTCGTAGACCTCGCCCTTCTTGACCTTGCCACGCGGGATGGCGTCCTTGACGGTCACTTTGATGATGTCACCGATGCCTGCATAGCGGCGCTTCGAGCCACCCAGCACCTTGATGCACATCAGTTCCTTGGCGCCGGAGTTGTCGGCCGCGTCAAGGTAGCTCTGCATCTGGATCATGATTCAGATCTCCTCTTATTCAGCCGCGCGGGTGACGATTTCCACCACGCGCCAGTTCTTGGTTTTGGACAGCGGGGCGATTTCCACCACGCGCACCACGTCGCCTTCTTTGCAGCTGTTTTCAGCATCATGGGCATGCAGCTTGGTCGAACGGCGGATGTACTTGCCGTACAGCGCATGCTTGACCTGACGTTCCACCAGCACGGTGACCGTCTTGTCCATCTTGTTGCTGACGACACGACCTTCGATGGTGCGTTGCGCTTTGTCTTTGTTATCGCTCATCTTGGGCGCTCCTTACTTCTTGCTGCCGAGCAGGGTCTTGACGCGAGCAATCTCGCGACGGACCCGACGGGTTTCATGGGTCTTCGGCAGCTGGCCAGTGACCTTCTGCATGCGGAGCGAGAACTGCTCTTTGTGCAGGTCAAGCAGATGGGCCTTCAGCTCGTCTGCCGACTTCTCGCGGAGTTGCTTGAGTTCCATTAGCGCACCGTCCGGGCTACGAATTGGGTGGTGACGGACAGCTTGGCAGCGGCCAGGCGGAACGCCTCGCGCGCGATGTCTTCGCTGACGCCTTCGATTTCATAAATCATGCGGCCGGGCTGGATCTGGGCAACCCAGTACTCCACGTTGCCCTTACCGGAGCCCATTCGGACTTCGATCGGCTTCTTGGTGATCGGCTTGTCCGGGAACACGCGGATCCACATCTTGCCGCCGCGCTTCACGTAGCGGCTGATCGAGCGGCGAGCCGCTTCGATCTGGCGCGCGGTCAGCTGACCGTGCGCCGTGGCCTTCAGGCCGTACTCGCCAAAGCTGACGAGGTTGCCGCTCCAGCTCAGGCCGTCGTTACGGCCCTTGTGCATCTTGCGGTATTTGGTTCGCTTGGGTTGCAACATGATTATTCCCTCGCCTCACGATCACGGCGCGGACCACGCGGACGGTCGTTGCGCTCGTTGCGGTCACTGCGCGGCGTATCGTCCTGCTTCTCCTGGCCGACTTGGCTGAAATCAAAGATTTCGCCCTTATAGACCCAGACCTTGATGCCGATGATGCCGTAGGTGGTCTTGGCTTCAGCGAAGCCGTAGTCGATGTCCGCACGCAGGGTGTGCAGCGGCACGCGACCTTCGCGGTACCACTCGGAACGGGCGATTTCCGCGCCGTTCAAGCGGCCAGCCACGTTGACCTTGATGCCCAGGGCACCCAGACGCATCGCGTTGCCGACGGCGCGCTTCATGGCGCGACGGAACATGATGCGGCGCTCCAGCTGCTGCGCGATGGACTCGGCCACCAGCTGCGCGTCGAGCTCGGGCTTGCGCACTTCGGTCACGTTGATGTGCGCCGGGACGCCCATCAGGTCGCTGACTTCCTTACGCAGCTTCTCGATGTCCTCACCGCGCTTACCAATCACCACGCCCGGACGGGCGGTGTGGATGGTCACACGGGCGGTCTTGGCCGGACGCTCGATCAGGATCTTGGAGATACCTGCCTGCGCCAACTTCTTGCGCAGCATTTCGCGCACCTTGAGGTCGGCAGCCAGGTAGTCGGCGTAGTCACGCTTGTTGGCGAACCACTTGGAATTCCAGTCCTTGGCGATGCCCAGGCGGATTCCGATCGGATGAACTTTGTGACCCATACTTATTTGCCCTCGCCCACGACCACGGTGATGTGGCTAGTGCGCTTAAGAATGCGGGTACCACGGCCCTTGGCGCGGGCCATGAAACGCTTCAGCACCGGACCTTCGTCGACCATGATGGTCTTGACCTTCAGCTCGTCGACGTCGGCACCCTGGTTGTTCTCGGCGTTGGCAATTGCAGACTCGACCACCTTCTTGATCAGGTGAGCAGCCTTCTTGTCCGAGAACTTCAGCAGGTTGACGGCGCGTTCGGCCGACAGGCCACGCACCTGGTCAGCAACCAGGCGGGCCTTCTGCGGGGAGATGCGCGCGGTGCGCAGGATGGCTTTCGCTTCCATGGTCATCTCTCCTTACTTCTTGCCGCCGGCTTTCTTGTCGCCACCGTGACCTTTGAAGGTACGGGTGACGGCAAATTCGCCGAGCTTGTGGCCGACCATGTTCTCGTTAACGAGCACAGGAACGTGGTTCTTGCCGTTGTGGATGGCGATCGTGAAACCCACCATATCCGGCAGGATCATCGAACGACGCGACCAGGTCTTGATCGGTCGCTTGCTACCGCCCGCAGCTTCCACCTTCTTGACGAGGTGGTGATCGACGAACGGGCCCTTCTTGAGTGAACGTGCCATGGTCGATTAGCCCCTACGATCGCGGACGATGAATTGCTGAGTGCGCTTGTTCTTGCGCGTCTTATAGCCCTTGGTCGGAACACCCCAGGGGGTGACCGGATGCGGGTTGCCTTGGCCGGCCTTGGCTTCACCACCACCGTGCGGATGGTCAACCGGGTTCATGGCGGCGCCGCGAACGGTCGGGCGCACACCGCGCCAACGCTTGGCACCGGCCTTGCCCAACTTCTCCAGGCTGTGCTCGTCGTTACCGACTTCGCCCACCGTGGCGCGGCATTCAACCTGCACCTTGCGCATTTCGCCGGAACGCAGACGCAGCGTGGCAAAACCCTGCTCGCGAGCGACCAGCTGCACGCCGGCGCCAGCGGCACGGGCGATTTGCGCGCCCTTGCCCGGCTTCAGCTCAATGCCGTGGACCGTGGTACCGACCGGGATATTGCGCAGCGGCAGGGTGTTACCGACCTTGATCGGTGCATCGCTACCGGCGATGACCTGGTCACCTGCCTTCAGGCCCTTGGGGGCGATGATGTAGCGGCGCTCACCGTCGACGTAGCACAGCAACGCGATGTGCGCGGTGCGGTTCGGGTCATACTCGATTCGCTCAACGCGCGCCGGAATGCCTTCCTTGTCGCGCTTGAAATCGATCATGCGGTAGTGCTGCTTGTGACCACCGCCAATGTGGCGGGTGGTGATGCGACCGTGGTGGTTGCGACCGCCCGTCTTGCTCTGCTTCTCGAGCAGGGCAGCGTGCGGAGCACCCTTGTGCAGGTCCGGCGTCACCACGCGGACCGCCGAACGGCGACCGGGGGAAGTGGGCTTAAATTTCATCAATGGCATGTGGGTCTACCTCAGGCCTTGGCCGTTACGTCGATCGCCTGGCCTTCGGCCAAACGCACGTACGCCTTGCGCCAGTCGCCGCGGCGGCCGTTGCGGTTACGGAAGGACTTGTTCTTGCCCTTCACGTTGACCACATTGACTGCCTCGACCTTGACGTCGAACAACTTTTCCACTGCCGACTTCACGTCGGCCTTGGTGGCGTCGTTCGCAACTTCAAAGACGTATTGATTGGAAACTTCCTGCAGGCGCGCGGTCTTTTCGGAGACACGCGGGGCACGCAGCACGCTGAAGATTTTCTCGTTGCTCATGCCAGCCACTCCTCGATCTTCTTGATGGCATCGGCGGTGACGATGACGCTGTCAGCACCAACCAGGGCGACCGGGTCCAGGCCCTGCACATCGCGCACTTCCACATAAGGCAGATTGCGCGCGGACAGGTACAGATGCTCGGAAGCTTCTTCGGTGACGATCAGCGGACGCTTACCGACTTCAAGACCCTTCAACTTCTCGATCAGGGACTTGGTCTTGGTGCCGTCCAGGTCGAACGCGTCAACCACCAGCAGGCGGTTCTGACGGTTCAACTCAGACAGAATGGCGCAGACAGCAGCGCGGTACATCTTGCGGTTGACCTTCTGGTCGAAGCTACGCGGCTTGGCCGCGAAGGTCACGCCGCCGCCGACAAAGATCGGGGCCGTCAATGCGCCGTGACGCGCGCCGCCGCCCTTCTGCTTCTTCGACTTCTTGGTGGTGCCGTTGACTTCGGCGCGCGTCTTCTGCGCCTTGGTGCCTGCACGACCGGCGTTGCGATAGGCAACGACAACCTGGTGAACCAGGTCTTCGCTGAATTCGCGGCCAAACACAGCGTCGGAAACCGACAGCTTGTTGGCACTACCTGTAATGGCGAGTTCCATTGTTGTACTCCTTAACCCTTGCTCGCCGGACGCACGATCACGTCGCCACCGGCTGCACCCGGCACGGCGCCGCGGACTGCGATCAGGCCGCGCTCGGCATCGACGCGAACCACTTCAAGGTTCTGCGTGCTCTGCTGCACGGCACCCATGTGACCGGACATCTTCTTGCCCGGGAACACGCGACCCGGCGTCTGACGCTGACCGAGCGAACCCGGCGAGCGATGCGACAGCGAGTTACCGTGGGTGGCGTCACCCATCGTGAAGTTCCAGCGCTTGATGGTGCCCTGGAAGCCCTTACCCTTGGTCACGCCCTGGACGTCGACAATCTGGCCCACTTCGAAGATGTCGGCCTTGATTTCGGCGCCGACGGCGAAGTCGCCCAACTTGTCGGCTTCAACGCGCAGCTCCCACAGGCCGCGACCGGCTTCCACCTTGGCCTTGGCCAGGTGGCCGGCGACCGGCTTGGTGATCAGCGAGGCGCGACGGTTGCCCACGGCCACCTGCACGGCGCTGTAGCCGTCGGTTTCGGGGGTCTTGATCTGGGTGATGCGATTCGGGGTGGCTTCAATCAGCGTCACCGGAATGGCCTTGCCATCTTCGGTGAACACACGGGTCATGCCAGCCTTGCGGCCAACGAGACCCAACGAATATTTCTTCGCGGTCATGGTCGTGGGCCTCAGGTCAGCTTGATCTGCACATCGACGCCAGCCGCGAGTTCGAGCTTCATCAGCGCGTCCACGGTCTTGTCGTTGGGGTCGACGATGTCAAGTACACGCTTGTGCGTGCGGGTCTCATACTGGTCGCGAGCGTCCTTGTCGACGTGCGGGGATACCAGGATGGTGTAGCGCTCGATCTTGGTCGGCAGCGGGATCGGGCCGCGCACTTGCGCGCCGGTCCGCTTGGCCGTTTCGACGATCTCGCTGGCCGAGCGGTCGATCAAGCGATGATCGTACGCCTTGAGCCGGATTCGGATCTTTTGGTCCGCCATGACGGAAATTTCCTTCGTTAAAGAGCGACGGGCGCGGCCTCTGGGATGCCTTGCCCCTGGTGGGTCCAGTCGTTAAGCCCCGTACTGGCATGAAGCCAATGAGCCTAGCGGCCTGGGGTTTCATCCTGAAAAACTGGGCAGGCCGGTAAACCGGCCCGCCCAGACAGAAAAGTATAGGACGCGTGACTAGCCCCGTCAAGCGGGGCCCGACCCGACTGAAATCAGTGGGTTGGCACGCGACTATCCGTGTCTGGCGAACACGAAGCACATCCTGTGCTTCTTTTCGCGGTATCGCCGGCAATCCTCCCAGGGGGCGCCAGCGTCTATCGAAACTTCGGGCGACCCCTAGAGGCCGCCCGAGCTCGACATTATGACCTTACTTGATGATCTTGGCAACCACGCCGGCGCCGACAGTGCGGCCGCCTTCGCGGATGGCGAAACGCAGACCTTCGTCCATCGCCACCGGGTTGATGAGCGCCACCACCATCTTGATGTTGTC
>Ga0160436_1000161_pt1 | contig 33855 bp, 26 predicted proteins | sample HID1973M_E0MG_FD_108264 | JGI IMG/M metagenome (GOLD analysis project Ga0160436, IMG submission 108264) | Enriched mosquito-associated microbial communities from UW Madison campus, WI, USA - HID1973M_E0 MG | ecosystem: Host-associated > Arthropoda: Insects > Digestive system > Unclassified ...
CTCGAGCGCAACGTCGAGATCGAGTACGAGCGCAACGGCGAGCGCTACCAGTTCCTCCGCTGGGGGCAGACCGCATTCCAGGACTTCAAGGTCGTGCCGCCCGGAACCGGGATCGTGCACCAGGTCAACATCGAGCACCTGGCGAAGGTCATCTACGACCGTGAGGTCGACGGCGTTCTGCGCGCGTACCCCGACACCTGCGTCGGCACCGACTCGCACACCACGATGGTCAACGGCCTCGGTGTGCTCGGCTGGGGAGTGGGCGGCATCGAGGCCGAGGCGGCCATGCTCGGTCAGCCCGTGTCGATGCTCATCCCGCGCGTCGTCGGCTTCAAGCTCACCGGTGAGATCCCCGCCGGCGTCACCGCGACCGACGTCGTGCTCACGATCACCGACATGCTGCGCAAGCACGGCGTCGTGGGCAAGTTCGTCGAGTTCTACGGAGCGGGTGTCGCATCCGTGCCGCTCGCGAACCGGGCGACCATCGGCAACATGAGCCCCGAGTTCGGCTCGACGGCCGCGATGTTCCCGATCGACGACGTGACCCTCGAGTACCTGCGCCTCACGGGGCGCAGCGAGGAGTCGGTCCAGCTCGTCGAGGCGTACGCCAAGCTGCAGTCGCTGTGGCACGACGCGGCGCACGAGCCCGCGTTCAGCGAGTACATGGAGCTCGACCTCGGCACCGTGGTGCCCTCGATCGCAGGCCCCAAGCGCCCGCAGGACCGCATCCTGCTCTCGGATGCCAAGGGCCAGTTCGAGAAGGACATCCTCAACTACGCGACCCCGCAGACCACCGAAGACATCGTCGACCTCGAGTCGAAGCACTCGTTCCCGGCATCCGACCCCGGACAGACTCCGGGCGACGAGCACGACGAGACCCGCGTCGTGCACATCTCGAGCGGGGGGCCGGCGGCTGCCTCGAAGCCCGTCAAGGTGAAGACCCCCGAGGGCACCTCCTACATCCTCGACAACGGCGCGGTCACTCTCGCGGCGATCACCTCGTGCACCAACACCTCGAATCCTTCGGTGATGCTCGCCGCGGGCCTGCTCGCTCGCAACGCAGTCGAGAAGGGCCTGAAGAGCAAGCCGTGGGTCAAGACCACGCTCGGCCCGGGATCGAAGGTCGTCACCGACTACTACGAGAAGTCGGGCCTCGACAAGGCGCTCGAGGGCCTCGGCTTCTACACCGTCGGCTACGGCTGCACCATCTGCATCGGCAACTCCGGCCCCCTGATCGAGGAGGTGTCGGCGGCGGTCAACGAGCACGACCTCGCGGTGACCGCTGTGCTCTCCGGCAACCGCAACTTCGAGGGCCGCATCAGCCCCGACGTGAAGATGAACTACCTCGCGTCGCCGCCGCTCGTGGTCGCCTACGCCCTGGCAGGCTCGATGCACTTCGACTTCGAGACGGATGCGCTCGGCACGGACGCGGACGGCAACGACGTGTTCCTGCGCGACATCTGGCCTTCGCCCGAAGAGGTGCAGGCGACGATCGACTCTTCCATCTCCCGTGAGCAGTTCATCAAGCAGTACGCCACCGTGTTCGACGGTGACGACCGCTGGAAGAACCTCCCCACTCCGGACGACGCCATCTTCCAGTGGGATGAGAACTCGACCTACGTGCGCAAGGCTCCGTACTTCGACGGCATGACGATGGAACTGACCCCGGTGACCGACATTCACGGCGCCCGTGTCATGGCGACCCTCGGCGACTCGGTCACGACCGACCACATCTCGCCCGCAGGCAACATCAAGCCCGGCACGCCGGCCGCCGAGTACCTCACCTCCCACGGGGTCGACCGAAAGGACTTCAACTCCTTCGGATCGCGCCGCGGCAACCACGAGGTGATGATCCGCGGAACCTTCGCGAACATCCGACTGAAGAACATGCTCGTGAGTGCGGTCAACGACGGCGCGGTGGTCGAGGGCGGCTACACGCGCGACTTCACGCAGGAGGGCGGCCCGCAGGCGTTCATCTACGACGCGAGCCAGAACTACCAGGCCGCGGGTGTTCCGCTCGTGATCTTCGGTGGCAAGGAGTACGGCTCCGGCTCGTCCCGCGACTGGGCCGCGAAGGGCACCAGCCTCCTCGGTGTGAAGGCCGTCATCACCGAGAGCTTCGAGCGCATCCACCGGTCGAACCTCATCGGCATGGGCGTCGTGCCGCTGCAGTTCCCCGCGGGCGAGAGCTGGGAGTCGCTGGGCCTCGACGGGACCGAGATCGTCTCGATCGAAGGTCTCGAGCAGCTGAACGAGGGAGTCACCCCGAAGACCGTTCGGGTCACCGCCGCTCCGAGCGAGTTCTCCGCCGCCGACAAGGCGACGGTCGAATTCGACGCCGTGGTGCGCATCGACACCCCCGGTGAGGCCGACTACTACCGCAACGGCGGAATCCTGCAGTACGTGCTGCGTTCGCTCGTGTGAGTCGGCCCGCTCGCAGGAGACGGGAATAGGCTCGACACATGAGCTTGCTCGAGACGATCCATGGTCCTCGTGACCTCGATCGGCTGACCCGCGCGCAGCTCGAGGAGCTCGCCGGCGACATCCGTGAGTTCCTCGTGCGCGAGGTGTCGAAGACCGGCGGGCATCTTGGCCCGAACCTCGGTGTCGTCGAGTTGTCGATCGCGATGCACCGCGTCTTCGAGTCGCCGCACGATGCGATCGTGTTCGACACGGGCCATCAGAGCTACGTGCACAAGCTGCTCACGGGTCGGCAGGATTTCACCGAGCTCCGGGCGAAGGGCGGCCTTGCCGGGTATCCCCAGCGCTCTGAGTCGGCTCACGACATCGTCGAGAGTTCGCACGCGTCGAGTTCGCTCAGCTGGGCAGATGGCATCTCGCGGGCGTTCGCGATGACCGGCCAGGGCGATCGCTACGTCGTCGCCGTGGTGGGCGATGGTGCGCTCACCGGGGGCATGACCTGGGAGGCGCTCAACAACATCAGCGACGACAACTCCCGTCGGCTCGTGATGATCGTCAACGACAACGGCCGCTCGTACGCGCCGACGATCGGCGGCATGGCGCGGTTCCTCAACACCGTTCGCACCCGTCGCGCGTACCGTTCGCTCTACTTCTCGAGCAGGCGCTTCTTCGACCGGATGGGGCGGCCAGGCCAGGCGATCTACCGCGGCACCCGTGGCGCGCTCCACGGGTTCCTGGCCCGCTTCTCCAACAACGAGGCGCTCTACTCGAACCTCGACATCAAGTACATCGGACCGGTCAACGGGCACGACCTCGGCTCCCTCGAGGAGGCCCTCCGTCAGGCGAAGGCGTACGACGCACCGGTGATCGTGCACGTCATCACCCAGAAGGGGCGTGGCTACGAGCCGGCTCTCGCGGATGTGGCCGACCAATTCCACGCGGTCGGGCAGATCGACCCTGAGACGGGCGAGCCGCTCGAGCATCCGAGCCGCCCGTCGTGGACCTCTGTCTTCGCCGACGAGGTGCTGGCCCTTGCCGAGAAGGATCCGCGACTCGTCGGGATCACCGCGGCGATGCTGCGTCCCACGGGGCTGCACAAGTTCGCCGAGCGGTTCCCGCAGCGGGTCTTCGATGTCGGGATCGCCGAGCAGCATGCGGCGACCAGCGCGGCGGGCCTCGCCTTCGGCGGTCTTCATCCGGTGGTCGCCCTGTACGCCACCTTCGTCAACCGCGCGTTCGATCAGATCCTCATGGACGTGGCCCTCCATCGTGCGGGCGTGACCTTCGTGCTCGACCGCGCCGGCGTGACTGGCCCAGATGGCCCGAGCCACCACGGGATGTGGGATCTCGCGATCCTGCAGGTCGTGCCGGGCATCCGGATCGCCGCGCCGCGCGACGCGACCCGCCTGCGCGAGGAGCTCGCCGAGGCGGTGCTCGTCGACGACGGCCCGACGGTGCTGCGGTTCTCGAAGGGTTCGGTCGGCAACGAGTTCGACGCCCTGAGGAGAACCGACGACGGCGTCGACGTGCTGCGCGAGGCCGCGCACCGCGACGTACTGCTGGTCGCGGTGGGCCCCATGGCCGGCCTCGCGATGCGTGTCGCGGAACGTCTTGCGGCCCAGGGGATCGGCGCGACCGTCGTCGACCCGCGGTGGGTCATCCCGGTTCCCCGCAGTGTGATCGATTTCGCGCGCGAGCACCGTCTCGTGGTGTCGATCGAGGACGGCGTGCGCGTCGGCGGCGTCGGAACGCGCATCAGACAGGACCTGCGCGCCGCGGGCGTCGACACGGCGGTTGACGAGCTCGGGCTTCCCGACGAGTTCTTGGAGCACGCGTCGCGTGACGAAGTTCTCGGGGATGTGGGACTCACCGACCAGCGGATCGCGCGCGATATCGTCTCGCAGGTTCTGGGCACCCGCATCCCGGTCGCCCGCCCTCTTCCGGATGAGCCGGCACGGGAATACGACGCGGAACGCGGTCGTTAGTCACCTTCATGCCGACACTCGATGTCGGTGGCGTCCGCTAATGTGGACGCCGTACACATTCGTGTTCCATCGGGCCATCCGCCCACCACCACCCCCAATGGAGGAACCTTGACGAACAACGTCGTCCAGACCCCCGCCGACCGCGAGGCCGTGGATCCGGTCATCGCGCGGCGCAACCGCGTCGCCATCGTGCTCCTTCTCGCCGCCGTCTTCGTGGTCTTCCTCAACGAGACCACCATGAGCGTCGCGGTGCCCGAGATCATGGAAGACCTGCGGATCACGCCGAGCCAGGGTCAGTGGCTCACGACCGCGTTCGCGCTCACCATGGCGGTCGTGATCCCGACCACCGGCTACCTGCTGCAGCGAGTTCAGACCCGTCCCGTGTTCATCACGGCGATGTCGCTCTTCACCGTGGGAACGTTCATCGCGGCCATCTCGCCCGGCTTCAGCATCCTCATCGTCGGTCGCGTGGTGCAGGCGAGCGGCACGGCCATCATGATGCCGCTGCTCATGACCACCGTCCTCAACCTGGTTCCCATGTGGGACCGCGGCCGGATCATGGGGCGCATCTCAATCGTGATGTCGGTCGCACCCGCGATCGGCCCGGCGGTCTCGGGCGTGATCCTCCAGTTCCTGCCGTGGCGTGGGCTCTTCTGGGTGATGCTGCCGATCTCGGCCGTCATGCTGCTCATCGGAATCGCCCGAGTGCCCAACGTGTCCGAGTCGCGCAAGGTGCCGCTCGACATCCCCTCGGTGATCCTCTCCGCGGTGGGGTTCAGCGGGGTCGTCTTCGGTCTCAGCAACCTCGGCCTGGCCGCCGAGGGCCGCGCGATGATGCCGTCGTGGATCCCGTTGGTGATCGGTGGCGTCTCGCTCGGTCTCTTCATCTGGCGCCAGCTGCGGCTCCAGCGGGAGGACAAGGCGCTGCTCGACCTGCGCACCTTCCGTTCGCGCACCTTCGCGCTGTCGATCGGGTTCCTCGTGATCCTGATGGCCGTGCTGTTCGGCGTCGTCATCCTGTTCCCGATCTACCTGGAACAGGGCCTCGGCGTCGACGCGCTGCTCATCGGCCTCACCTTGCTGCCCGGCGGACTCGCGATGGGCCTCCTCGGCCCCCTCGTCGGGCGCCTCTACGACCGGTTCGGGCCCGCGCCTCTCGTGATCCCCGGCTCCATCGTGATGAGCGGTGCGATCTGGGCCATGACGCTGTTCGGTCCCGAGACCGAGCTCTGGTTCGTGCTGGTCACCCATGTGGTGCTCAGCCTGGGCCTCGGGTTCCTGTTCACACCGGTGTTCACAGCGGCCACGGGCGCGCTGCCTCGCCACCTGTACTCCCACGGCAGCGCGACGATCGGCACCGTTCAGCAGGTCGCGGGAGCGGCCGGCACGGCGGCGTTCATCGCACTGCTCGCAGTCGGAACCGCGAACGCGGGTGCCTCCAGCCCTGAGGACGCGAGCGCGGCCGAGCTGATCTCGGGTGTCCACCTCGCGTTCCTCGGCGGTGCTGTGCTCTCGCTGCTCGCGGTCGTGGCGTCGTTCTTCATCCGGCGTCCGGTTGCGCCCGAAGTCACCGATGAGGAGCTCGAAGCGATTCCGATGCACTGAGGTCGCATCGGCCGAAGCCGCTCAGCTGCGCGCGAGGTGCAGCCGGGCGGCTTCGGTGCGTGAGGAGACCCCCAGCTTTCTGAGGATCGCCGAGACGTGCACAGAGACGGTCTTGCGGCTGATGTAGAGCCGCTCCGCGATCTGCCCGTTGCTCAGGCCTTCGGCGATCAGCTCGAGCACCTGCAGTTCTCGTGCCGTGAGTTCGTCGGGTTCGGACGACGGCGCGGCGTGAGCTCCGAGCCCCGCATCATCGCGCAGTTCGTCGGCCCAGCCGACGAGCAGGTGGGCTCCGACCGCATCCGCGGCTGCCCTGAGCTGGTCGACAGCTTCCGCCGCGGCCGCGCGGTCGCCCGTGCGCACAAGCGCCCGTGCGAGGCCGTAGCGCATCTGCAGTCTCGTGAGAATCGGGGCCTCGGGCGCTTCCGCCGCCGTCAGCGCGAGACGCCACAGTCCGGGGTCGTCGCCGCTGCCGCTCGAGCCACCGAGTTCAGCAGCCGCGAACGCAGCCCAAATGCCGCGTGTCGGCCATTCGTCGCGCTCGATCACTTCTGCAAGGCGCACGACGTCGTCGGCCTGGAGTTGCGGATCGTTCGCCGCCTCCCGCCTGCGAGCGATGACGCGGGCAGTGGTGGGCGCGATCGGGAGCTCCCATGGCGGCGAAGAGAGCCGTTGGCGGTTGACGAGGCGCCCCGCCCATTCCCACGCCGAATCGAGATCGCCGAGGGCGAGGTGGACCTCCGCGATGTCGAGAGCGAGCCCCGCGGCGACCTGGTCTTCGAACTCCGCGAGTTCGGACATGGTGCGCTGCCACGACGCGAAGAGCGCTCGGGCGCGGGCGGGGTCGCCGCGCCAGAGCTCGGAACGGATGCGTGCACGTCGCAGATAGATCCCGAACACCGCCGGGGGATCGAGATCGAGCGAGCCGGCGATGAGGGTGTCTGCTCGGTCCCATTCGCCGAGGGCGAAGAGGGGATCGACGGTGTTGAGTGCCAGGATCGCACCCGAGGTGCGGGCGACCCCGGCTTCTTCGGCGATCCGGATGCCGGTGGTCGCGACCTGGATCGACTCCTGGAACCGGCCGAGGAGATGCAAGGTGTCGGAATAGTTGACGTAGTACCGCAGGAGTGCGTCGCGGTCGTCGCCGGCCTCTGCCAGCGCGCGGACGTAGTCTTCCGAGCCGTCCTCGATGCGGCCGAGGTGAGTGAGCGTTCCCGCTCGAACGTTCAGCGCGACGGACCGGATGCGGTTCGCCCATTCCGGTGCGATCGCGAGAGCGTGCGTGGATGCCGCGATGGCGCGGTCGGACTGCCCGGAGACCATGTACTTGCTCGCAGCTTCGGCGAGGATGCCCGCACGCAGCGTCGGATCGTCGTCGTCGCCCAGCAGGTCGAGTGCCTGCTCGAAAAGGCCGAGGGCGTCGGCGCGGCCCTCTGCGTCGATCATGAGCCCCTTGTTGCGCAGTAGCCAGGCACGCTCATGGAGGTCGGCGGGGTCGACCTCGGCGAGAGCCTGGTCGATCGTGGCGAGAGCCCGGTTGGGTTCTCCCGCACTGCGCCACGATCGCGCCACCTTGTCGAGCAGCTCGACGTGGGTCATCTCTGCCGACGAGTTGTCGGATACCGCGTCCCAGAGGGAGAGCGCCCGCTCGCCGAGCTGTGCGGCGGTCGCGTGCGCGAACGAGGCACGGCTGAGTGCCATGCCATCGATCGAGGCCCGGAACGCCTCGTCGAACGCGTTGGCTTCGAGCCAGTGGGACGACACGAGCACGGCGCGGGCGGCGCGCTGTGCCGGGTCGCCGGGGCGCGACTCGAGCGCGTGCGCGAATCCACGATGCACGCGCGCGCTCTCGCCGGGGAGGAGTTCGCCGGTGACCGCCTCCCGCACGAGTGCGTGACGGAATTCGTATCCACGCCCCGTCACGACGATCACGCCGGCCTCGACCGCGACGCGCAGAACCTCGTCGAGCTGCTCGGCCGGCATTCCGGAAACCTCTGCGAGCACCTCGTGATCCACGTACCCGCCGCCCGCCGCGAGCACACGAACCACCCGCTGAGACTCGGAGGCCAGCGTCTCATACCGCGCGAGCAGCAGCTCCCGGAGCGTGGCGGGCACCTCACCGGCCACCGTGTCGAGCCCGCAGCCGAGCAGCTCCTCCACGAAGAAGGGGACGCCCTCGCTGCGCTCGAAGAGCATCCGGGCGCCCTCGAAGCTGGGATCGGCGCCGAGGATGCCGTGGGCCTGCTCCCTCACCTGCGCTGCATCGAGTCGGTCGAGCAGGATGCGGGAGGCGTGACGGTTGCGCTCCAGTTCCGCGAGGAGCCCGCGCAAGGGGTGCCCACGGCCGACGTCGTCGCTGCGGTAGCTGAGGACGAGGAGCAGACGGCCGGACCGGATCATGCGGGCGAGGAAGCGGAGCACGTCGAGGGTTGCAGGGTCGGCCCAGTGGAGATCTTCGATGACGACGACGAGCGTGCGGTCGGCGGACAGCTGCTCGAGAACGGTCGTGACCACCTCGTCGAGGCGTTCGACACCGAGGCGTTCATCGCGCTCGACCGGCGTGCGCACCTCGACGAGGGAACGCAGAGTGGATACGGCCCCCGCTGCGGCGTCGAAGACCGCCTCCTCGCCGAACTGCTTCACCAGTCCCCGGAAGACTCCGGCGAGCGGCGCGTAGGGGAGTCCGACGGTTCCGAACTCGACGCACTGACCGCGGGCGAACACGGCGCGGTCGTCGACAGTGGCGAGAAACTCCTCGATCAGGCGTGTCTTGCCGATTCCCGCTTCGCCGCCGAGCACGACGATGCGCGGCTCACCTGCTGCGGCATCGACGAAAGCGGCGTCGAGTTCGGTGAGCTCGTAGGCGCGTCCGATCATCGGAGGCGTACTCGCGAGGCGCATGCCTCCATCGTGCCACCGGGCACCGACCTCGGGCGGTGCCATGCGACCGCTCAGCGGGCGACCGCGTGGCGCGTGGAGGTGTGGGCCGAACGGCGGCGGCCGAACCACAGGATGCCGCGCTCACGCCGGGACGCCTGCGTGGCGCCTTCTGCGGCGAGCCGGGCACGCTCGGTTGCGAGCTGCAGCTCCGTCGCACTGGGAAGGACGAGGGCGGTGAAGTCGGTACGGATTTCCATGTACCCAGCGTCGGCTCTGAGGTAGGGGCCCCGAATCGGGAGATATCCCTATATTCGTGAGCCCCTACCTCAGACGAGCTGCCGGCTACTGGATCCCGCGGATCGGCGGGTGGTGGAAGGTGTCGCCGAAGGCCCGTTCGCTTGCGCCGACGCGGTCGAGATAGGGGGTCGCGCCGCCCATCTGGAACGGCCAACCGGCTCCGAGGATCATGCAGAGGTCGATGTCTTCGGCGGCCGCGACGACCCCGTCTTCCAGCATCCGGTGGATCTCATCCGCGAGGCCGTCCTGGAGGCGATCGCGCAGCTGTTCCGGGGTCAGGGCGACAGCATCCGCCGGACGGTGCTTCGCGACGATCTCGAGAGCCTTCTTGTCGTAGCCCTTGATCTTGCCCTTCGCGTCCCTCTCGAAGATCGCGCCGTACTCGGCGAGCTCGTGCAGCGCCGGGCTGTCGAAGAAACGCTCGGGGAATGCCGTGTGGTGGGTGTCGAGCACGTGCGCCCCCACCTTGAGACCCACGAGATCGAGCAGCACGAACGGGTCCATCGGCAGCCCGAAGGGACGCGCGGCCTCGACGACGTCTTCGAACGACATCCCCTGTTCGACACCGTGCATCGCCTCGCCGAGCACCTTCGCCAGGATGCGGTTGACGACGAATCCGGGGGTGTCCTTGGTGATCACCGCGTTCTTGCGCAGCTTCGCCGCCGTGACCATCGCCGTCGAGAGCGCGGCATCCGTCGTCTGCGGCGTGCGGACGACCTCGATGAGCGGCATGACGGCCACCGGGTTGAAGAAGTGGAACCCGACGAGTCGCTCCGGATTCTTCAGCTTGGCGCCGATCTGCTCGACCGACAGGGAGGACGTGTTGGTCGCGAGGATCGCCTCGGGGGAGATGTACTGCTCGATCTCCGCGAAGACGTTCTGCTTGATGCCGAGTTCCTCGAAGACCGCCTCGATGACCCAGTCGCAGTCGGCGAAGTCTGCCTTGTCGGTGGTGCCCGTGACGAGCGCCTTGAGCCGGTTCGCCTCGTCGGAGACGATGCGCCCCTTGGCGAGCAGCTCGTCGATCTCTCCGTGAATGTAGGCCAGGCCCTTGTCGACACGCGCCTGATCGAGGTCGGTGATCACGACAGGAACCTGCAGGCGGCGCACGAACAGCAGGGCGAACTGACTGGCCATGAGACCCGCGCCGATCACGCCCACCTTTCCGACCTTCTGGGCGAGCTCCTTGTCGGGGGCTCCGGCGGGGCGCTTCGCGCGCTTCTGCACGAGGTTGAAGGCGTAGATCGACGCCCGGAACTGGTCTCCGGCGATGAGGTCGGCGAGGGCCTTGTCCTCCGCGAGGAATCCGGTCTTCTTGTCGGTGTTCTTGGCCGCCTTCAGCAGCTCGAGCGCCTTGTACGGGCTCTTCGCCACCTGGCCGATGCGGCTCTTCAGCGTCTTCTCGGCGACACCGATCGCGATGTCCCACTTGACGGCGCGCTCGAGCTTCCCGGGTTCGTTCTTGCGCTTGACCTTCGTCTTGCCCGTGAGCACCTCATCCGCCCAGCGCAGCGAGTCCTCGAGGAAGTTCGCAGGGCCGAACATGGCATCCGCGATCCCGAGCTCGAACGCCTGCGGTCCCTTCAGCATCCGGTTGTTCTTGAGGGGGTTGGAGATGATGACCTCGAGGGCGTTCTCGATGCCGATCAGGTTCGGGAGCAGCCACGCGCCGCCCCACCCGGGGATGAGTCCGAGGAAGACCTCGGGCAGCGCGAATGCGGGCACCGAGGAGTCGATGGTGCGGTAGTCGGCGTTCAGCGCGATCTCGACGCCACCGCCGAGAGCGAGACCGTTGATGAAGACGAACGACGGCACACCGAGCTCACCCAGCTTGCCGAGGGTCTGGTGGCCGAGCTGGGCCATCAGAACGCCGGTCTCGTGGTCCTGGATCTCCCCGACCTTCGAGAGGTCGGCGCCGGCGGCGAGGATGAACTGCTTTCCGGTGACGGCGACGCCGTGGATCTGCTCCGCCTTCGCTCGCGCTGTCAGCTCGTCGAGACGCTCAGCGAGCTCGGTGAGCGTGGCGGGACCGAGGGTGTTCGGGCGGGTGTGGTCGCGACCGTTGTCGAGCGTCAGCAAGGCCAGCACCTTGCCGCTCGGGAGCGTGACGTCACGCACGAAGGAGTGCGTGACCACCTCGTCCGGGTCGAGGGCGACGAGCTTGCCGAAGTCGGAAGCGCTGTAGTCGGGAAGGCTGCTCATTCTCTACTTCGCTCCCTTGTAGTGCGGGTTCTCCCAGATGATGCTGCCGCCCTGGCCGAGGCCGACGCACATGGCCGTCAAGCCGTAGCGCACCTCGGGGTGCTCCTCGAACTGGCGCGCGAGCTGGATCATGAGACGCACGCCCGACGAGGCGAGCGGGTGCCCGATCGCGATGGCCCCACCCCACGGGTTGACCCGCGGGTCGTCGTCGTCGATGCCGAAGTGGTCGAGCAGCGAGAGCACCTGAACCGCGAAAGCCTCGTTGAGCTCGAAGAGCCCGATGTCGTCGATGGTCAGTCCCGCCTTGCGGAGCGCCTTCTCGGTCGAGGGGATCGGCCCGATGCCCATGACCTCGGGCTCGACGCCTGCGAACGCGAACGACACCATCCGCATCTTGACCGGGAGGTTGAACTCACGCGCAGCCTGCTCGCTCGCGATGAGCGACACGGTCGCGCCGTCGGTGAGCGGTGAGGCGTTGCCCGCCGTGACGCGCCCGTGCGGACGGAAGGGGGTCTTCAGAGCGGCGAGACCCTCCATGGTGGTCTCGGGGCGAAGGCCCTCGTCCTGGGTGGCGAGGCCCCATCCCGCCTCGCTCTTGATGGCGACGGGGATCAGGTCGGGCTGGATCTTGCCGGCGGCGTAGGCCGCGGCCACCTTCTGCTGGCTGCGCATGCCGAAGCGGTCAGAGCGCTCCTTGGTGAGTTGCGGGAAGCGGTCGTGCAGGCGCTCGGCGGTGTTGCCCATGTTGAGTGAATCGGGCGAGACGAGCTTCTCCGCAAGGAACCGCGGGTTCGGGTCGGCGTTGAACCCCATCGGGTGCCGACCCATGTGCTCGACGCCACCGGCGATCCCGATGTCGTACGCGCCGAACGCGATCGCGCCCGCAATGGTCGTCACGCTGGTCATCGCGCCCGCGCACATGCGGTCGATCGCGTAGCCGGGGACAGACAGCGGCAGGCCGGCGAGGATCGCAGCCGTGCGGCCGAGGGTGAGGCCCTGGTCGCCCTGTTGCGTCGTCGCGGCGATGGCCACGTCGTCGACGCGGTCCTTGGGCAGGTTGGGGTTGCGTTCGAGCAGCCCGATCATCGCCTTGACGATCAGATCGTCGGCACGGGTGTTCCAGTACTGCCCCTTCTCGCCGGCACGACCGAACGGGGTGCGAACCCCGTCCACGAAAACGACGTCCGAGCGATTGGCCGCGAGTGATTGGGCCACGATGCCTCCACAGTTCAGGGGATGCGGATGCGCGCGCGAGCGCACGATCCGGGGGTCGTCTCGATCCTAGGCAGCGGTCTGCTGGTGCGCAGGAATCGTTCGACGGAAACCTACGAAGGCTCCTCGGGGGCGACGGCATCCGGTTGGCGTGCCTCGACAAACGCGTTCGCGATGATCTCTGCAAGCTGCTCGACCTGCCAGGGGCGTGCGTCGTGCTGGCGGAGGGCATCCGCGATCGCCTCGGGCGTCGCTTCGGCGGGAGGAGACCACGCGATCCGCCGGAGCGTCTCCGGGGTCAAGATGTTCTCGACCGGGATCGCGAGCGCCTCGGCCCGTTCGGTGACGGCTGCGCGAGCGAGCTTCAAGCGGCGGTCCGCTTCGGGATTCTTGTCCGCCCAGAGTCGCGGTGCCGGCACCCCGTCTCCCGTACCGCGCATCGACGGCGGCTCCGGATCGGCGACGCCCGCTTCCACGGCGGCCCACCACCGGTCGATCTCGCGGCGGCTCGCTCGACCGGTGAAGTCTTTCAGAGCGGCCAGCTCGCGCTTGGTCTGAGGCTGGGCCTTGGCGACGGCGACGAGGGAGAGATCCGGGACGAGCCGGCCCGGTGCCGTGTCGAGCTCCTGGGCGAGCGCGTCGCGTGCCAGCCAGAGCGCGCGCGCGATAGCCAGCTGTCGCGGCGTGCGAAGCGAATGCATGCCCGACAGCCGCCTCCACGGCTCCTGCCTCACCGGCGCGGCGCGCTCGAGCACGGCGGCGAACTCCTGCCGGGCGATCTCCGTCTTGTCGGAGGCGTCGAGGAGCTCGGCGATGCGATCCCGCAGGTCGGGAAGGAGCTCCACGTCGAGGGCCGCGTAGATCAGCCAGCCCTGCGGCAGGGGACGGGTGGACCAGTCGGCCGCCGAGTGCGCCTTGGCCAGATGCACCCCGAGCAGCTCCTCGGCGACCGTGGCGAGACCGACGCGGGGGAGTCCGGCGATACGTGCGCCCAGTTCGGTGTCGAAGACGGTCTCCGGATCGAGACCCACCTCGCGCAGGCACGCGAGGTCCTGGCTGGCCGCGTGCAGAATCCATTCCTCACCGCGCATGAGTTCGGCCAGCTCGTCGAAGCTGCCGATCGCGGGCGGGTCGAAGAGGAACGCGCCTGCTCCTCTCCGGAAGACCTGGATGAGGTACGCGCGCTGGGAGTATCTGAACCCGGATGCGCGCTCGGCGTCGACCGCGAACGGACCGTGGCCCTCTGCGAGTGCGTCGACCGCCGCGAGGTAGCCCTCGCGCGTGTCGATGACGGTGACCTCGGGGTGGTCGGCGTCGGCGGTGATGACGTTCTCCTCAGTCACGCGGCCCCCGGCTGTGCGGCAGCAGCGAGACGGCATCGGATGTGGGCGGGAGTCCGGCGAGCATGCACAGCAGGTCGCACCACGCCTCGACCTGCTCCCCGAGCGCCGTTCCATGGGGTGACCAGGAGGCGCGGAGCTCGAGCTGGGCTGCGTCGCCCTGGCCGGCGAGTTCGCCGAATCCCATGGAGAGCACCTTCGTCGCGGTGCCTGAGGGTGCCGAGTACTCGGCTCCGCGCGCGTCGAGCGCATCGACCAGCCACGACCACGCGACCTCGGCGATGAAGGGGTCGATGCCGATCTCGGACTCGAGGGGAGCCTGCGCGTATGCGACGACGCGGAACGGACCACCCCAGGCGTCGGGCTCCTCGGGGTCGTACAGCAGCACGAAGCGGCCGGTCCCGAGGAGCGAGTCGATGCCGTGCACGGTGGGTCGCACATCCGCCGCGAGGGCGATCGAGAACGGGGCGAGTCCCGTCGGCGCATCGATCTCGACGACCTCCATCTCGGGTCGAGGGTGCGCCGCGCGCACCGACTCGACCGCCCGCCGGAACGGCAGCGGCGTCGCGGCGTCGGACTCGGAGATGGGCACGAGGGAAGCCTAGGATTCGGGGGGAGCGCAACGGCGGTGCCACGCCGTCGCGGGGAGCGGAGGTCGTCGTGGGACGCAGACGGAGACGGACCGGACTGTCCGCAGCCCCGGTGCTCTGGGGCGTGCTGGGGATCGGAGCCCTGGCTGCAGCCGTCATCGCGGTCCTGAGCGGGATCGTGGCGCGCACGGTGCTCATCCCGCCGTCGCGGCGGGAGGACGATGTCCGCATCCGCAGTCTCGATCTCGACGCCGGTCGCATCCTGCTGTCGGCCACCGGCGATTCGGTGCTGCCGGGGGAGTACAGCTTCTGGTTCTCAGGGGATACCGGGCATGCGCGCGTCGGCCAGATCATCTCGATCAGCAAGCTCGGCGTGACCCGTGAACTCCTCTCGGTCGATTTCGGCGACATCGTCTCGGCTCGACGGGGTCGTTTCAGCGGATGGTTCTGGCTGTCGCCGCGCGGGCTCGGTCTGCCCTACGAGAACGTCGTCGTGCCCACACCCCTCGGTCCGGCGCCGGCGTGGTTCCTCCCCGCGGAGCAGGACACCGATCGTTGGGTGATCCAGGTGCACGGACGCGCCGTGCGTCGCGCCGAGACCCTCCGCGCCGTCGCGCCGTTCCGGGATGCCGGCTACCACTCGCTCCTCGTGTCGTACCGCAACGACGGGGAAGCGCCCCGCAGTGCCGACTATCGATACGCGCTCGGGGAGCGCGAGTGGATCGACGTGGATGCGGCGATGGCGTTCGCGATCGCACGGGGCGCTCGAGAGATCGTGCTCATGGGGTGGTCGATGGGCGGAGCGACCGTGCTCCAGGCCCTCACACGCTCGCCGCGGTCGGCTCTCGTGACCGGCGTGGTGCTCGACTCGCCGGTGGTCGATTGGATCGCGACGCTCGACTTCCAGGCGAAGATGCGGCGCCTGCCGTCGGCCGTGCGCTGGGGCGTCTACACACTCATCCGCTCACGGTGGGGTCGCATCGTCACCGGACTCGCCGAGCCGCTCGACTTCGAGCGGATGGACTTCGTGAGCCGGGCGACCGAACTCGACCGCCCGATCCTGCTGCTGCACAGCGTGGACGACGGGTTCGTGCCCGCGACCGCCTCGAGTGCGCTCGCATCCGCCCGGCCGGACATCGTGACCTTCGAGGAGTTCGCCATCGCGCGCCACACGAAGCTCTGGAACTACGACCGCACCCGCTGGGAGGATGCCATCCGCAACTGGCTCGATCAGCTCACGAGCCAGCGCGCGTAGATCCCCCCGGCCTCGTCGACCAGGAGTCCGGCGAGCTGCAGCGGGATCGACTCGTGCTGGGTCGAACCGAGGACCGGCAGTCCCGCGCCGGTGAGGCGGGGGCTGGTCGAGAGGCAGAGCTCGCCCACGAGACCCGCGGCGAGAAGCGCAGAGGCGAGCGATGGTCCGCCCTCGCAGACGATCGATGGTGCGCCGACCTCGACCAGGGCGGCGATCGCATCCGCGAGTTCGACGCGCCCGTCTGCCCCGGCAGGCAACGCGAGGAACCGGTGAGGGGCGTCCAGGGTGTCAGCTGCGCGGGTGCGAGCCGGGGCCGGTCCGATCACGAGCAGCTTGTCCGGATCGGTCACATCGCCCACCTGCGATCCGGAGAAGTCGCCGCTCGAAGTGATCGCCGCGAGGCCCGCCGTCCGCGGGATCAGGTAGCCCTCTGCGCGCAGGCTCGCGGCACCCACCAGGACGACATCGCTCTCCGCGCGGATCGCGCCCAGCACGGCGCGGTCGGCGCGGCTCGACAACGACTCCGAGGTGCCGTCATCTCCACGCGCACTCCCGTCGACGCTCGCGATGAGATTGACGCGGATGCCGGGGGCGTCCGGGGAGCGGCGGTACGCGTCGCGCAGACGGGGTCGCGCATCCGGCTCGCCGACCGTGATCGGGTCGCCGTGCTCCGGATACACCGGGCGCAGGATCACGCCGCGCGTTCCCGGACCTGCCGCTGCGCGCGACCGAGGAGTCCGGACATCCCCCGGATGCGCAGGGGACTCACCGCCTCGGTCAGGCCGAGCGTCAGGGGGTAGTCGGAGGGCACGGCGAGAACTTCGTCGACCGTGAGGCCCGCGAGACCCTGCACCAGGATCGACGCGAATCCGCGCGTGGTCGGAGCCTCGCGCGGCGCTGTCGCGTGCAGGTGCACCACGGAGTCGTCATCGATCTCGACGAAGATGAACACCGGCGACTGGCACTCCTCCACCCGTTCGAGCAGATCGGGGTGATCCGCGAAGCGCGGCGGGAGCTCGGGCAGCTCCTGCGAGAACTCGAGCAGCAGCTGCAGCCGATCCTGCTGACTGAGCGCGAGGAAGTCGTCGCGGATCTCGGCGAGCTTCGCGGGCAGTGCGGCGCTCACGCCGTCACCGCCCGCGAGCTCGGACGATCAGTGCGCAGGGACGGCGCCGGGCTCGGAGCCCTTGACGATCGGGACGCGCACGGCGCTGCCCCACTCGGTCCACGACCCGTCATAGTTGCGCACTCCCTCGAAGCCGAGAAGATGGGTGAGCACGAACCAGGTGTGGCTCGAGCGCTCGCCGATCCGGCAGTAGGCGATCACGTTATCACCGTCTTTCAGGCCGGCGCCCTCGCGGTAGATGACGTCGAGTTCGGGCTTCGACTTGAAGGAGCCGTCCTCCGCGACCGCCTTCGCCCACGGCACGTTCTGTGCGCTCGGGATGTGGCCGGCACGAAGCGTTCCCTCTTCGGGGTACGCGGGAGCGGTCGTGCGGTCGCCGACGTACTCCTCAGGCGAGCGGACGTCGATGAGGGGGTTGCCGAGGTGGCTCAGCACGTCCTCCTTGAACGCGCGGACGGCGGCATCGTCGCGCTCGACGACCGGGTATTCGGTCGCGGCCGGGGAGGGGACCTCGGTCGTGTAGGCGCGGCCCTCCGCCTCCCACTTCGCCCGGCCGCCGTCCAGCAGGCGGACGTCCTCGTGGCCGAAGAGCGTGAACACCCACAGCGCGTACGCGGCCCACCAGTTGTTCTTGTCGCCGTAGATCACGACCGTGTCGTCACGGGAGATGCCCTTGCGGCTGAGCAGCTCGGCGAAGCCCGCGCCGTCCAGGTAGTCGCGGAGCACCGGGTCGTTGAGGTCGGTGTGCCAGTCGATTTTGACGGCACCCTCGATGTGGCCGGTCTCGTAGAGGAGCACATCCTCATCCGACTCCACCACGACGAGACCGGGCTCACCGAGGTGCTCGGCGAGCCAGTCCGAGCTGACCAGCCGTTCGGGGTGGGCGAAGTCGGTGAATGCGGGGTTCGGGTCGGTTGCGACGGCCATGGCGGTGACTCTCCTTGAGGGTAGGCTTGCTGCTCGTCCAGGGTAGGCGTCGACCCACGGGCCCGCAGGCGTGCCGTAAGAGTTCGACACAGATCCCGCGCCCGCATCCGTCCGATCGGAAACCCCGCATGCCGCAGCCCGACGCCGCGTCGCTCCTCGCCCGTCCCACCGAGATGACGGGCACCGAGATGGCCGCGTCGCTGGTTCCGCCGCGACAGTTCGAGAGCGCCACGCTCGAGAGCTATCGGCCCGACCCCGACTTCCCCTCGCAGGCCGAGGCCGTAGAGAAGGTGCGTGGCTTCGCCGAGGCGCTGAGGGGCGGCGGCGGGCGTGGCCTGTTCGGCCGTCGCAAGGGTCCGGAGGCGAAGCCCGGCATCTACCTCGACGGGGGATTCGGTGTGGGCAAGACCCACCTGCTGGCGGCCCTCTGGCGGTTGGCGCCCGGGCGGAAGTACTTCGGCACCTTCATCGAATACACGGCCCTCGTGGGTGCCCTCGGATACGCGCAGGCCGTGCAGTTGATGACGGGTGCGTCGTTCGTGGCGATCGACGAGTTCGAGCTCGACGATCCCGGTGACACGATGATGATGACCCGCCTGCTCGGCGAGCTGGCCGCCACCGGAACACGGATCGCCGCGACGTCGAACACGCCCCCGAACGCACTCGGGGAAGGGCGGTTCGCGGCCGTGGACTTCCTGCGGGAGATCCAGGCCCTCTCTGACCGGTTCGACATCATGAGGATCGACGGCCTCGACTACCGCCGCCGTGACGTGGAAGGGCACGCGCACGTCGTCGACGACGCCGAACTGGGGGCGCGTCTCGACGCGGTCGGGGGCACGACGACGGTCGACGACTTCGATGCTCTGCTCCGCCATCTGGCGCGTGTCCACCCGTCTCGGTACATCCGGATCGTGGAGGGCGTCGACGCGATCGGGTTGCGCGGTGTGCACACCCTCACGGATCAGGCGGACGCGCTCCGTTTCGTCGCGTTCGTCGACCGGCTCTACGACGAGCAGGTGCGGATCGTGGCGTCCGGCACTCCACTCGACCAGGTCTTCGGCGAGGAGATGCTGGCGGGCGGCTACCGCAAGAAGTACCTGCGAGCGATCTCGCGGCTCATCGCGCTGACGAGCTGAGCCGCGTGCGGCGGGCGACGACGGCGGTCGTGACGCCTCCGATGACGATCGCCACGAGCGACCCTGCCAGTACGGCGAGGGTGGCGGAGGCGACGAGGTCGCGGTCGCCCCGGAACGCCAGCTCCGCCATCAGCAGGGAGATGGTGAACCCGACACCGCCGAGTGTCGCCACGACCAGCACCTCGGGGAGTTTCAGCGCTGTCGCGCGCTCGGACGCGGGTACCGCCGCACGCGCGATCAGCGCCCCCGCGGTGATCCCGATGAGCTTTCCCGCCGGCAATGCGATCAGCACGCCCCAGAAGACGGCCCCGAGGCCGTCGGATCCGACGGCCGGGATGACCACCATCGACGCGCTGAATGCGAACAGCGGCAGCACGAGGCCGTTCACCCACGGCTCGATCGCGTGACGGGTACGTCCCGCAGGGCCGGTGGCGAAGACGAGCCCGAGTGCGACGCCCGCGATCGTGGCGTGCACCCCGGAGTTGAGCACGAGCACCCAGGTGGCGACGCCGAGGAGCACGAGCAGCGGGACGCGGAGCTTGGCGTGCATGGTGCGGCGTGCGCTGATCCACCCGAACAGGGCGATCAGAGGCACCGCGAGCAGGAGCGGAACCGGCTGCAGGTCGCGGGTGAAGAACGCCGCGATGATCGCGATCGCGATGAGGTCGTCGAGCACGGCGAGCGCCAGGAGGAACGCGCGTACCCTGCGGGGGAGCCCACGCCCCAGCAGAGCCAGCACCCCGAGGGCGAAGGCGATATCGGTTGCCGTCGGGATCGGCCAACCGACCAGCTCGGCCGGATCGCTGACGATCACCAGGTAGACGAGGGCGGGCACCACCACCCCGCCTGTCGCGGCGATGGCCGGGGCGAGTGCCTTGCGGGGGGTGTCGAGTTCGCCGTGGGTGAGCTCGTGGCGCAGCTCGATCGCGGCGACGAGGAAGAAGACCGCGAGGAGGCCGTCGGTGATCCAGTGGCCGATCGACAGGTCGAGGACGGCGAACCCGGTGTCGGGATGCGCATCCCTCACGCCGATGACCATCGCGCCGACCGGTGAGTTGGCGACGACGAGCCCCGCGACAGCGGCAACCGCTAGCAGGACCGCCGCGACCCGCTCGGAGCGGAAAAGGTGCATGGCGCAACTCTTTCATGCGTCTGGGCGGCGGTCGCGCGGGAAATCGGCAGCAGCGCGAAACGTGATGTTTACATCCGCGCGAACGCCGTAACACCGGCGAAACCTGTCGCGCGCGGAAACGAAACGTCGCCCTCCCAAACTGGGCGCGTACCCGAGGACGATCTGACGGCAGCACACCCGCCGGAGCGTCCGATGCAACGAGAGAGGTAACAAAGAAATGGATCAGGGCAACACTGCCTTCCTACTCATCTGCGCCGCACTCGTCCTGCTGATGACTCCTGGCCTGGCGTTCTTCTACGGAGGACTCGTCAAGGCCAAGAGCGTCATCAGCATGATGATGATGAGCTTCGGCGCCATCGGCCTGATCGGTGTCCTGTGGGCGCTCTACGGCTACGCGATCGCGTTCCCGGGTGCCGAGGGCACCATCCCGCCCTGGTCGATCGACTGGAGCGCCATCGGGCTGAACAGCCTGCTCGAGGTGCCTGAAGGATCCGCGTTCCCGCCGCTCGCGTTCGTCGCGTTCCAGGCGACCTTCGCGATCATCACGGTCGCGCTCGTCTCGGGCGCCATCGCCGACCGCGCGAAGTTCGGCTCCTGGATGATCTTCGCCGGCATCTGGGCGACCGTGGTCTACTTCCCCGTTGCGAGCTGGGTCTTCAACTTCGGTCTGGCCGAGGATGGCTCCTTCGCGTACGGCGGATGGCTGACCCACGGACTGCAGGATGTCTTCGGCGTCGGCGTGATCGACTTCGCAGGTGGAACCGCGGTGCACATCAACGCCGGTGCTGCAGCGCTGGCGCTGGCTCTGGTGCTCGGACGCCGAGTCGGATTCGCCAAGGGCGTCTACGCCCCGCACAACCCGCCGTTCGTGCTGCTCGGTGCCGGCCTCCTGTGGTTCGGTTGGTTCGGCTTCAACGCCGGATCGGAGCTCGCCGCTGACGGTACCGCCGCACTCGCGTTCGTCAACACGATCATCGCCCCGGCGGCCGCACTGCTGGCGTGGCTCGTCGTCGAGAAGATCAAGGACGGCAAGCCGACGTCGGTGGGCGCAGCCTCGGGTGCCGTCGCCGGTCTCGTCGCGATCACCCCCGCGTGCGGTTCGCTGCACCCGATCTGGGCGATCGTGCTCGGCATCCTGGCCGGTGCGCTCTGCGCCCTCGCCATCGAGCTGAAGTTCAAGCTCGGCTTCGACGACTCGCTCGACGTGGTGGGCATCCACCTCGTCGGTGGCCTCATCGGAACCCTGTACCTGGGCTTCTTCGCCAACGGCACCGGCCTCTTCACCGGTGGCGACGGCACGCAGCTGCTGGTGCAGGCGATCGCCGCCCTGGCAGTGATGGTCTACTCCTTCGTGCTCGCCTTCGTGATCGGCTTCGTCATCGAGAAGACGATCGGCTTCCGCGTGAAGAACGAGGACGAGGTCGCCGGTATCGACCAGGCCGTTCACGGCGAAGAGGGCTACGTCCTCGCCGACTGACAACGAACGGTTCTCGTAACCCGAACACGCGGGGCGTCGTCTCATCCGAGACGGCGCCCCGTATCGTTGTGTGCACCCGTTCCGACGCTTCGTCCACCCTCCCGGAGCCGTCTTGCCTCTTCTGCTCATCGTCTCCGCCCTCTCGGGCATCGTGATGGCCGGTGCGGTCGTCTGGATGGTGCGCCCGGCGGACCGCACTGAGGTGCTCATCCGCGGTGCCGTCGCGACGGTCCTCGCCATCGCCTTGACGACATCCGCCGGAATTCTGACGGATGCGGATGATGCCTCGTTCCTCGTCGCGATCTCGTTCGGTGCGGCGCCGATCGCGATCCTGCTCGGCGCGGCGGCGGGGGAGGCGGCTCCCGGGCGCAGCTCCGTTGCGCGGCTCCTCGTCTGGGTGTGGGCGGGTTTCGTCTTCCCGGTGTGCGTCGTCGTGCCGTCGCTGCTGTATCGCACGTGCGCGGCACCGGAGTGCCGTGTCGAGGACTTCGGAGGCGGGCTGGCCCTGCTCGTGTCGTCATCCGCGTCCGTGCTGCTCGCATGGCGCGCACACGCAGAGGCGGAGGGCCGCGAATGGGTTCGGTTCGCCGTGTCCGTCGCGGTGCTGTGGGTCGCCGCCGCCGCCTGGCTGGTCAGCCTGGAGGGCGCGGTCGACGACTACTCCGGTCGCATCCTGATGGCTGCGCTGCTCTCACCGGTCGCTGGCGGGTTCGCCTGGCTGCTGGTGGATGTGCTGCGCCAGTCGGGACGGCACCCGCTGCGGTCGTACGCGGACGGGGTCGTCGCCGGGCTCGTGGCGATCATCCCGGGCGCAGCGAGCGTGTCGTTCCCCTGGTCGCTCGTCGTGGGTGCCCTCGCCGGCGCTGCCGCGGCGATCGTGTTCGGCGCGAAGCGGATCGGGTCCGCCGGTCGAGCCGGTCACTGGGCGCTCGTGGCCCTCACCGCGACGGCGATCGGCTACCTCGCGCCGGCGATCTCGGGAGACACGATCGGCTTCATGTTCTCGGGGCGCATCGCCGCGTTCATCCCCCCTCTCGCCACCTTCCTCGCGGTCGCCGCGTTCGGCGTGGTCACGAGCACACCCGCGTGGGCCTTGGCCCGCAGGCGCCGCCCGGGGGAGTAGCGAGAGATCCCCTGCCGCCGGACCGCTCGCGAGCGTAGGCTCCGGCCATGGTCGATGAGGACCCGGTGTTCACCAACCCGGACCACTACAGCGTCGTCTTCGAGAACGAGTACGTTCGCGTGCTCGACTACTCGGACGTACCCGGGCAGATGACGACGCCGCACATGCACCCGAACAGCGTCCTGATCGCACTCACGGATTTCGAGCGCCGCCTGAGGGTCGAGGGTCACGAACGAGAAGTGTCGATGGCGGTCGGGCAGGCGGTGTTCCTGCCCGCACAGCGACACACGGGCGAGAACATCGGGACGACGCCGACGCGCACGATCCTGGTCGAGCTGAAGGGTGCCGCGGCTGGGATCGCCGGCGATGCGCTCGGTCCTGACGTGAAAGCAGAAAACCCCTGAAAGTACAGGGGTTCTGAGGGGTTGAGGTGGTGGGCGATACCAGACTCGAACTGATGACCTCTTCCGTGTGAAGGAAGCGCGCTACCAACTGCGCCAATCGCCCGCGACGACCATCCTGCCATATCCGAAAGGCGTCGGAGTACGCTCCAGAGGTCTTCGACACACCCGCCGCGGTCGGTTTTGAGAGTGCGCCGGGATGGGCTACAGTCGAACACGCACGCCGGAAGGCGCGCAAATGCGGATGTGGCGCAGTGGTAGCGCATCACCTTGCCAAGGTGAGGGTCGCGAGTTCGAATCTCGTCATCCGCTCGAGTGGAGTCTCACGGTCCACCGGCTCGCCGGTACCTGGGCCGCACACCTGGTGGCGTGGCCGAGAGGCGAGGCAGCGGCCTGCAAAGCCGTGCACACGGGTTCGAATCCCGTCGCCACCTCACTCACCGCACCGATCAGCCCCATCGATCGGAACGGGCGATTGGCGCAGCGGTAGCGCGCTTCCCTGACACGGAAGAGGTCACTGGTTCGATCCCAGTATCGCCCACCACGAAGACCCCTGGTACGTCCAGGGGTTTCTGCGTTGAGAGCAGCCTCGTGGCCTACTCGTGGCCTACTGCATCTCCGGAGCACCCCGAGGCCCGCATCCGCGGCTCTCCGTCGCACCGAACGAGAGCCCGCGACCCGGACGAAAAGGCCAGGAACTCGCCTAGTCGAGATCCTCGGCGTAGAGGTCGCCGCTCAGATAGATGTCGGGCACGAATGCGGCGTGGAGGAGGCCGAGGCGCCGCATCGTCTCGGGGCCGATCCAGAACCCGGCCTGCGTCGAATCGGAGGACCCGAACATCCCGACGACGATCCTGTAGTCCTTCCCCAACCCGCCGAGTACGTCGGCGTGGGACTCGAATCGCTCCGCGAGCCGTACGAGGCTCTCCATCCCGTGAGGGTCCTCGGCGTTGCTGATCGTCCGCTCCTCCTCGAACCTCCACTGTCCGTGCGAGCGGAGCCGGTCGGCGCGCTCCTTCGAGGGCCACGGTTCGCCGTACTCCCAGACGGCGGTCGGCGTGATTCCGAGCAGGTCGGTTAGGTGGCCGACCTTGCGTGACGGGTGGTCGGTCAGGATCGCGAGTGAAGCGGCGACGCGGGTAATCACGTCGCGACTCTAGCCGGGCGTCAGCCCCGGACCTCCGGGGCTTCTCTCGTTCCGGGGCAGCTCACCTCATTCGAACATCGGGGTGAGGAATCGGCGCTCGTAGCGGCGGATGCACTTCGTGTCGCGGGCGAACTGGAATGCCGCGATGCATTCCGGGTCGGTGGTCGAGGCGATGCGGTACCGCTCGTAGTCGGCGAGCGACGGGAACGTGAAGAGTGCGAACGCCTCGTCGCTGTCGCCCTCGCTCGGCAGGAAGTATCCGTGGTGCGTGCCGCCGTGCTTCGCGACGAGCCGGATCCACGTGCGGCCGTAGTCGGCGAACTCCGCCGCCTTGTCGGGGTCGATCTCGTAGCGCAGGTGGATGGTGATCACGGGAATCCGTTCGTCGGCGTCGGGCGGGATGGTTTCGATCATGGCGCTTCCCTCGCTCGGGGGAGGCGCGACGCTCCATGCTCGCCTACCGTGGGGGCCATGACCGACGACCAGCCCGAGAAGGAACCGCAGCCGGCGTCCAAGCCATCGGTGTCGCCCTTGTTCGGTGCGTACCTGGCGATCGGCGTCGGCATGGGCACGGCGATCGGCGTGGCCATGGACAACATCGCGATGGGCGTCGGCATCGGCATCGCGCTCGGCGTGGCACTCGGGCTCGGCATCGATGCGGCACGCCAGCGAAAGGCCGATGGGCGCAGCGACGACGTGGACTCCGGCGAGAACTGAGCCCTGAAGGAGCAGGATGGGGTTGTGACGGTACAGATCCGCGTCGCGTCCACATCCGCAGACCTCGACGAGGTGCGTCGCCTGCTGCGCGACTATCTCGCCTGGCAGCGGGCACGGCCCTCCGAGATCCAGTCGCTCGTCTCGGCGTACTTCGACGAGCGGGGCTTCGAGGACGACCTGGACCGGCTGCCGGGGGAGTTCGGCCCGCCCGACGGCGAACTGCTGGTCGCCTGGGACGGCGACCACGCCATCGGTACCGTCGCATCCCATCGCTTCGATGCCGAGTCGACCGAGATGAAGCGGATGTTCGTGGAACCTCGCGCACAAGGCCGCGGAGTCGGGCGCATGCTCGCCGAAGAGATCGTGGCACGCGCCCGTGCCGCCGGATATCGGCGGATGCTCCTCGACACGAGCCCCGGCCAGGATGCGGCGATCGCGCTGTACCGCTCCCTCGGCTTCGAGAGCGTGGGCCCCTACGCCGAACTCGATGACGCCCTGCGCGACGGGCTGGTCTTCTTCCGCCTGGATCTTCGAGGCTCCCCGCCGCCGGTAAAGTGACAGGAATGAGCGCGCAGACCGGTTTCGACCTGTTCCCCGACCGCGCCGTCGTCGCCATCCGCGTCAACGGCGAGCTCAAGGACAAGGCCTCGACGGTCACCGAGACCGACGTCGTCGAGCCGGTCGAAGCGGGCTCGCCCGACGGGCTGAACATCATCCGCCATTCGACCGCGCATGTGATGGCGCAGGCGGTGCAGCGCATCAACCCGGAGGCGAAGCTCGGAATCGGGCCGCCCGTCACCGACGGGTTCTACTACGACTTCGATGTCGCCGAGGCGTTCACCCCGGAGGATCTGGCGGCCATCTCGAAGGAGATGGACCGCATCATCCGATCCGGTCAGCGCTTCCAGCGCCGCGTCGTCACGGAAGATGAGGCGCGTGCCGAACTCGCCGGTGAGCCGTACAAGCTCGAGCTGATCGGTCTCAAGGGCGGCGCCGCGGATGCAGGCAAGGACGGCGAGAACGTCGAGGTGGGTGGCGGCGAGCTGACCATCTACGACAACGTGGATCGCGACGGCACCGTCGCCTGGAAGGACCTCTGCCGCGGACCGCACGTGCCCAACACCGGCGCGCTCGGCAACTACAAGCTCATGCGGAACGCCGCCGCCTACTGGCGCGGGTCCGAGAAGAACCCGCAGCTTCAGCGTGTCTACGGCACCGCGTGGCCCACCAAGGACGAATTGCGCGCCTACCTCGAACGACTCGAGGAGGCCGCCAAGCGCGACCACCGCAAGCTCGGTCGCGAGCTCGACCTGTTCAGCTTCCCGGAGGAGATCGGTTCGGGCCTCTCGGTCTGGCACCCTCGGGGCGGCGTCATCCGGATGGAGATGGAGCAGCACGCCCGCCGGCGTCACGTCGAAGACGGCTACACCTACGTCTACACGCCGCACATCTCCAAGGAGGATCTCTTCCTCCAGTCCAACCACCTCGTCACCTACAAGGAGGGGATGTTCCCGCCCATCCACATGGACGAGGAGAAGGACGCCGAGGGCAACATCACCAAGCAGGGCACCGACTACTACCTGAAGCCCATGAACTGCCCGATGCACATCCTGATCTACAAGGAGCGCGCACGCAGCTACCGCGATCTTCCGATGCGCCTCGCCGAGAACGGCACCGTGTACCGCAACGAACTCTCGGGCGCGCTGCACGGCCTCACCCGGGTGCGTGGTTTCACCCAGGACGATTCGCACCTGTTCGTCACCCCCGACCAGCTGGAGGAGGAGGCGACGAAGGTCCTCGAGTTCGTGATCTCGATGCTGCGCGACTTCGGTCTCACCGATTTCGAGCTCGAGCTGTCGATGCGTGACGACGAGAAGGAGAAGTGGATCGGTTCCGAGGAGTTCTGGGACTACTCGACCAACGCGCTCCGCAATGTCGCTCTCGCGAGCGGCCTGAAGCTCACGGAGGTGCCCGGCGAGGCCGCCTTCTACGGTCCGAAGATCGACCTCAAGACGCGGGATGCGATCGGACGCACCTGGCAGCTCTCAACCGTTCAGGTCGACCCGAACCTCCCGGAGCGTTTCGAGCTCGAGTTCACCGACCGCGACGGCCAGAAGAAGCGGCCGATCATGATCCATCGGGCCCTGTTCGGCTCCATCGAGCGGTTCTTCGCGATCCTGCTCGAGCACTACGCAGGAGCATTCCCGGTGTGGCTGTCGCCCGTGCAGGTCGTCGGTGTGCCGGTGGCGGAGGAGTTCGCCGACTACCTGGGTGAGATCATCGACCGGCTGAAGGCTGACGGGGTGCGCGCCGAACTCGATTCGAGCGATGAGCGCATGCAGAAGAAGATCCGCAATCACACCCTGATGAAGGTCCCGTTCCAGCTGATCGCGGGTGGACAGGACCGCGACGCGGGCACCGTGAGCTTCCGTTTCCGGGATGGTCGGCAAGACAACGGGATCGCGATCGATGAGGCCGTCCGCCGCATCCGTGACGCGATCGACAGCCACGCGCAGGTCTGAGGCAAGATTTCTGCGCAAGACGCACGGATCTTGCGTGATGCTCTCTAGCGCGAGTCGGTTGCGGGCGGATACGGTACCCACCAGGCGCTGAATAGACCGGGGGGTCTACCCGCGAACAAGGGGGGTGCGTCTCTCACCGCACCACCACTCGCGGAAGGTAGCCATGCGCTCTCGTCGATCTGCCCTTGTGTCCGTTCTCGCCGCATCGGCGCTCATCACGGGGGCGATCGCCGCTCCCGCGTCTGCTGCCGAACCCAAGCCCGAGTTCACCGCCGGCGCGGTGACCGCCACCGACCCGCCCCAGGAGGGCGCCCGATCCAAGAGCGGTCAGCTCGCCGAGAGCGATGCTGCACTGCTCGGACGCTCGGACGCGGCGGTCGTGCCGGTCATGGTCAAGGTCGACGTCGACCCGGTCGCGTCGTATGCGGGAGGGCTCGACGGGTTCGCCGCCACCAGCCCGGAGGTGACCGGCAAGGAGCTCTCCCTGTCGGATCCCGCGGTGAAGGCCTACCTCGACCACGTGAAGGCGGTCATCGCCGACACGCAGGCGAAGATCACGGCGGCGATACCTTCGGCGAAGACCCTCGGTTCGTTCCCCGTCGCGTACGGGGGCATCGCGATGACGGTGAAGGCGCGCGACGCGAAGGCCGTTCTCGCGGTGCCGGGCGTCGCGGCGGTCCAGGAGAACTCGTTGCGGCACCTGCCGGCGTCCGACTCCGGTGCCGCTGCATCGGCATCCGCGGTCTCCGCGAACGCTGCGGCTCCTGCGGCGGCGTCGGCCGCACCTGCGACGCTCGACAACGACGCGAGCACGTTCATCGGAGCCGACGCGGTCTGGCCCTCTCTCGGCGGCCGCGACAAGGCCGGTCAGGGCGTGATCGTCGGTGTGATCGACACGGGCATCTGGCCCGAGCACCCGATGCTCGTCGACGCCGGCATCCCGCATCCGGCGGGTGGACCGTGGGCCTGCGACTTCGGCGAGGGCGGCGATGCCGCGTTCGCCTGCAACGACAAGCTCATCGGCGCGTACGCCTTCCTCGACACCTACGCGGCCCTGAACCCCATCGGTGCGGAGGACTTCTGCTCCGCCGCGGGCTGCTCGGCCCGGGACTCGGACGGCCACGGCACGCACACCGCCACGACGGCTGCCGGCAGCTACGTGGCGACGGCTCCGATCTTCGGAGTCGATCGCGGGCCGGTGAGCGGCATCGCACCGGGCGCCTCCGTCATCGCCTACCGCGCCCTCGGCCCGGGAGGTGGATACACCTCCGACCTGCTCGGCGCCGTCCAGCAGGCGATCGTCGACGGGGTGGACGTCATCAACTACTCCGTGAGCGGCAGCGCATCGGCCTACACCGACGCCGTCGAGCTGGCCTTCCTCGACGCCTACGCCGCCGGGGTCTCGGTGAACGCATCGGCGGGCAACGACGGGCCCGGTGCCTCGACCGCGAACCACGCGGGACCGTGGGTGACGACCGTCGCCGCGTCGACGTTCGACCGCCAATACGCGTCGACGCTCACGCTGACCGCATCCGACGGCGCCACGTACTCGAAGGCGGGTTCCACGCTGACGCAGGGCGTCACGGATGCCGTGGTCGTGCGAGCCGCCTCCGTGCCCGGGTACACGGGTGGGCCGCTGTGCCTCGAACCGTTCGCCGCAGGATCGGTGGCCGGGCTGGTCGTCGTGTGCGAGCGGGGCGACAACGGCCGCGTCGAGAAAGGCTTCAACGCCTTCTCGGGTGGGGCCGCGGGCATGATCCTGTACAACCCGACCGCGAGCGACGTGGAGACCGACAACCACTTCCTGCCGACGATCCACCTCGAGGGTCCCAACGCCGAGCTGATCGCGTTCCTCGACGCCCACCCCGACGTGACGGCGACCTGGGCCGAAGGCCAGGCAGCCGCGGCGCAGGGGGATGTGATGGCCGGGTTCAGCTCCCGGGGGCCGATCGGGGAATTCCTGAAGCCCGACATCACGGCACCGGGGGTGCAGATCCTCGCCGGGCACACGCCGGAGTCGACGGATGTGGCGACCGGTCCGCAGGGTCAGCTCTATCAGGCGATCGCGGGCACCTCGATGTCGTCGCCGCACGCGGCGGGAGTCTCCGCCCTCGTGATCGCTGCGCATCCGGATTGGACACCGGGGCAGGTGAAGTCGGCCCTCATGACCTCGTCGTTGCAGAGCGTCGTCAACCCGGACGGGACTCCGGCAGGGGTCTTCGACCGTGGCGCGGGCAGCATCCGGGTGAACCGTGCCGTCTCGCCGACACTCACCGTGAGCGAGACCGCGGCCGATTTCGCGGCCAGTGCGGGCGACCCGCTCAGCCGCCTCGACCTCAACATCCCGAGCATCAACGTCGACCCGCTTCCGGGCGCGGCGGTCGTCGAGCGCACGGTCACCAACGTGTCGGGGGCCACCCAGACCTTCACGGCGAAGGCGACAGTCGCGGACGGGGTGAGCGTCATCGTCGCTCCGGCCCTGTTCTCGCTGGCCGCCGGCAAGTCGCGCACGGTCAAGGTGATCCTCAGCGGAATCGACGCGGCGGAGGGCTGGCACCAGGGTCAGCTGACCTTCAACGGGTCACGCAGGGGCGCGACCCCCGTGGTGCTCCCGATCGCCGTGAACGTCGGCGAGGCGTCGATCAGTCTCGCCCAGTCGTGCACGCCCACCGAGATCGCCCGGGGCAAGACGACCACGTGCACGGTGACCGCATCCAGCACCCTGCCGGTCGACGTGCAGGCGACCATCGACGTCGTCGCGAGCCCGGTGCTCGCGGTGACGAAGGTGACCGCGCCGGCGAAGAAGCAGGTGCTCGGAGCTCACTGGAGCGGCACGCTCACGGCGGCTCTGCCCCCGACGGTCGATTCCGTCGAGGCCATCTCGCCGGACGAGACCCCTGGTGGCGGCTTCCTGCCCCTCTCGGCCTTCGGCATCACGCCGATCGCGGGGATGGGCGATGAGAGCATCGCCAACTTCGACGTGCCGAACTTCGTCTACGGGGGCGAGGTGTATTCACGGGTCGGTCTGACCTCCAACGGGTACCTCGTCGTCGGAGGCGGGACCTCCGCCGATGTCGAGTACGAGCCCCCGGCATCGTTCCCCGACCCTGCGTCGCCGAACAACGTGCTGGCTCCGTTCTGGACGGATCTCAACCCCGCTGCCGGGGGAGCGATGCGCGTGGCCACGCTGAGCGACGGGGTGACGCAGTTCCTGGTGGCCGAGTGGGAGGACGTGCCCTCCTGGAGCGGCGGGTCCAACTCCTTCCAGGTGTGGATCACGTTGGGCGCCGCCGAGGAGACGTACTTCACGTACGGTGGCCCGCTGACCCCGGATGCGGCGGTCGGCTCCCTCACGGGCGCGGAGAACCGCACCGGCTCGAGCGGTGCGACCGTCGACCCGGTCGATCCGGATTCGGCGTACCAGGTGCTCACCAGCCCGCCGCAGGCGGGTGGCGCCGTCACCTTCGACTACACGCTGAAGGGTCTCCTGAAGGGCACCTGGTCGACGGCGGCGACGCTCACCTCGCCGGCGCTCAACACCATCCCCATCGAGCGCACCCGCATCACGGTCAAATGACCTGAGGCACCGGGCTGCCGGCGTCGCCACCCCTGGCCGCGCCGGTAGCCTGGTGTCGATGATGCGCGACTACGACGGCACCGAGTACCCCGATGCGGAATCGTCGGCGAGCTTCGCGGGCGTCCCCGACGGGTTCGCCCGCCTGTGGACCCCGCACCGGATCGCCTACATCGAGCAGGGGGGCGGCGCGCCGGGCGACCAGTGCGTGTTCTGCACCGCGCCGACGCTGTCCGACGAGCAGGCGCTCATCGTGCACCGCGGCGAGAGCGTCTACGCGCTGCTGAACCTCTTCCCGTACAACAGCGGCCATCTCCTGGTGGTGCCCTACCGGCACATCGCCACCTACGACGAGGCCACGGATGCAGAGGTCGCCGAGATCGGCGCGGTCACGCAGACGGCGATGAGGGTCATCCGTCAGACCTCGCGCGCGGACGGCTTCAACATCGGGATGAATCAGGGCGCGATCGCCGGCGCCGGCATCGCCGGACACCTGCACCAGCACGTCGTGCCGCGCTGGGCGGCCGACGCGAACTTCTTCCCGATCATCGCGCGCACGAAGGCGCTCCCGGTCCTGCTGGGCGAAGCGCGCGCGCAGATCGCCGAGGCGTGGCCTCAGCGCAGCTGACGCACCTCGAACTGCATCCGCGGGTGCGCGTAGAACTCCTGCGACTCGACCAGCTGCAGCTCGCGTTCGCCGGACTCGTGCGTGGTCCGCAGCAGGTCGAAGACGCTCGACGTGGTGCGGGCGAGCGCCTCCGCGGCGCTGCCGGTGTCGCGATAGTGCGCCGTGAACAAGGCCGCGGTGACGTCGCCCGAGCCGTTCGCCTTCATCGGGAGGAGCGGTGTCTGCGCGATCCAAGCTCCCGAGTCGTCGACCACGAGCATTTCGATCGTGTCGGGGTCGCGGTCGGGCCGCTCGACGCTCGTCACGAGCACAGTTCGAGGGCCCATCGCGCGCGCCGCATCGGCGGATGCGAGGGTCGACTCGATCGTGTCGGGCTCGGTCCCCGTCAGGAACCCGAGCTCGAACTGATTCGGCGTGATGATGTCCGCGACGGGGACGACCCGCTCGCGCAGCAGCACCGGGATCGCCGGGGCGACGAAGCATCCTGACTTCGCGTTCCCCATCACCGGGTCGCAGGCGTAGATCGCTGACGGGTTCGCCGCTTTCACCCGGTCGACCGCGTCGATGATGACGTCGCCGATGCCCTCGCCGCCCTGGTAGCCCGACAGCACCACGTCGATCTGCGGCAGCACCCCGCGTTCCTCGATCCCCGTGATCACGTCGCGCACGTCGTCGGGGGAGATGAGCGGACCGCGCCATGCCCCGTAGCCCGTGTGGTTCGAGAAGTTCACCGTGTACACGGGCAGCACCTCCACGCCGATGCGCTGCAGCGGGAACACGGCCGCGGAGTTTCCGACATGGCCATAGGCGACGGCCGACTGGATCGAGAGGATCTTCACCCGCTCGATCATGCCACCGCCCCCCGTGTGGCTTCAGACGGCGTCTTCGGCATGCGGGGGGTCGTAGGATTTCGTGCATGACCACCCCCGAATCCGGCTCCACCTCCGCCACCCTCCTCGGCACCGACCGCGTCAAGCGCGGCCTCGCCGAGATGCTCAAGGGCGGCGTGATCATGGACGTCGTGACCGCCGAGCAGGCGCGCATCGCGGAAGACGCGGGCGCCGTCGCCGTCATGGCGCTCGAGCGGGTTCCCGCCGACATCCGCGCGCAGGGCGGTGTCGCCCGCATGAGCGACCCCGACCTCATCGACGACATCATCGCGTCGGTGTCGATCCCGGTCATGGCGAAGGCGCGCATCGGCCACTTCGTCGAAGCGCAGGTGCTGCAGGCGCTCGGCGTCGACTACATCGACGAGTCCGAAGTGCTCTCGCCGGCCGACTACGTCAACCACATCGACAAGTGGCAGTTCACGACTCCGTTCGTCTGCGGCGCGACCAACCTGGGTGAGGCCCTCCGCCGGATCACGGAAGGCGCCGCGATGATCCGCTCGAAGGGTGAAGCCGGAACGGGCGACGTCTCCGAGGCGACCAAGCACATCCGCACCATCACGTCCGAGATCAACGTGCTCCGCTCGAAGACGAAGGACGAGCTGTACGTGGCCGCGAAGGAGCTCCAGGCGCCCTATGACCTGGTGGCCGAGATCGCCGAGACCGGCAAGCTCCCCGTCGTGCTCTTCACCGCGGGTGGAGTGGCGACCCCGGCGGATGCCGCGCTCATGATGCAGCTCGGCGCGGACGGCGTGTTCGTCGGCTCGGGCATCTTCAAGTCGGGCGAGCCCGCGAAGCGCGCGGCCGCGATCGTCAAGGCGACGACCTTCTTCGACGACCCCGCGGTCATCGCGGATGCGTCGCGCGGCCTGGGGGAGGCGATGGTCGGCATCAACGTCGCCGACCTGGCAGCCCCGCACCGCCTCTCCGAGCGTGGCTGGTAGCGCACCGCTCGTCGGGGTCCTCGCCCTGCAGGGCGACGTTCGAGAGCATCTCGCCGTGCTGCGCGGGCTCGGTGCCGAAGCCGTTCCGGTGCGGCGGCCGGCCGAGCTCGACCAGGTGCAGGGTCTCGTCATCCCCGGTGGCGAGTCGAGCGTCATCGACAAGCTGAGCCGCATGTTCGGTGTCGCGGAGCCGCTCACAGCGCGCATCGCATCCGGGATGCCGGTGTACGGCACCTGCGCAGGCCTCATCATGCTCGCCGACACGGTGCTGGACGCGATCGGCGGGCAGCAGAGCCTCGGTGGGCTCGACGTCTCGGTGCGCCGCAACGC
>Ga0160436_1000162_pt1 | contig 33847 bp, 32 predicted proteins | sample HID1973M_E0MG_FD_108264 | JGI IMG/M metagenome (GOLD analysis project Ga0160436, IMG submission 108264) | Enriched mosquito-associated microbial communities from UW Madison campus, WI, USA - HID1973M_E0 MG | ecosystem: Host-associated > Arthropoda: Insects > Digestive system > Unclassified ...
GGCGGTGGTGTTCGCGCTGGAGCATCTCGGCAATGTCGAGCAAGGCAGCGTCGCCGACGTGGCGACGATGTTGGTGTCGGTCACGTTGCTGGGGCTGCTGTGGGGCGTGCTGTTCGTCCTGACGCGCAACCTGTGGGCGGTGGCCGCCCATCACGCGGCATGGAACTTCACCATCCTGCTCAGCGGCGTGCCGCTCTCCGGTTTGCAGGACTGGCGCGCGTTGGCACCGGTCGAGGGCCGTTACGCCGGACCGGACTGGTTGACTGGTGGGATGTTCGGCCCGGAAAGTTCGGTCGTGCTGATAGTGTCGGTGGCCGTGGCGGTCGCGCTGCTGGTGCGTGCGGCGCGGCGGCGGGGGTATTGGAGGCGAGGACAGGATGGCGAGGCTGCGGCACCGCGTTACGTTTGACACTGCAGCGGCTGCGGTTTCGGTCAGCCCCGGGTCGGATGCGGCGCGTTGGTGTGTGGCGCGCGGGGGCGGCTGCTGCTGGTACAGCGCGGACGCGCCCCGGAGCAGGGCCATTGGGGTTTGCCGGGAGGGAAGGTCGACTGGATGGAGCCTGTCGAGCATGCCGTCGTGCGCGAGGTGTTCGAGGAGACCGGGTTGCGAATTCGCCTGCTTGGCCTACTGTGCCTCGTCGATCATTTCGAGCCTTCGCTCGAACAGCATTGGGTTGCGCCCGTCTACGAAGCCGAACCTGTAGGTCCAGCCGACCTCGTCCTCCGAGAGCCCGATATCCTGGCCGCGCTGGGTTGGTATGCCATTGATGAGTTGCCTCGCCCGCTTACGTTGGCAGCGGCCAAGGCGGTCGCTTTGAAGCGTGCGCGTTGGCGGGGGGGGGATTCAGCGGCCAGCGCCGGGTGCATGAAAGTCGTGATCGCACCTCGATCGCGCGCTACCCAGGCGCATGGGCCAGCACGAACTGCGGTGCATCGTTCACTGTGCAGCAGGAAGCTCAAAGTGGAACGAGGCGCCGCCAGCGTCCGGCCTGTTCTCGGCCCATAGCTGGCCATGATGCGCGTGGATAATGGTGGCGCAGATGGATAGCCCCAGTCCGAGGCCCGTAGATTTCGTGGACTGGAATGGCTCGAAAATCCGTTTTAAATCCTCGGCGGGTATCCCCGGCCCCTCGTCGATCACGGAGACGCGCACGAGGTTGGCAGTCGCCTCCGACCGGATCGTCAGCCGTCTGAGATCGCACGTCGCCATTGCATCGCAGGCGTTGATGATCAGGTTCAGCAGGACCTGTTGGATCTGTATGGGGTCGATCTCCACCGGCGGTAGTGTCGAGGACAGTTCAAGTTGGACAGTGACTTCGCGGTTGCGGAGGTCCTGTCCCAACAAGTGCAGGCTTTCGCGAACAGCTTCGTTCAAGTCGGCCGCCTGGTGGGAATGCGAATCCCTGCGCAACATCGCGCGCAGGCGACGGATGATCTCGCCGGCGCGGCGATCGTTGTTGACGATGTCGCTGAGGATTGCGTGGATCTCCGTCAGGTCGTCCGGCGATCGCTGCAGCATCCGCTGGGCAGCCTGAGTATTGGCCAGGATGGCGGCCAGGGGCTGATTGAGCTCATGGGCGAGGGAGCCGGTGAGCGCACCGAGCATGGTCACGCGCGACAGATGCGCCACTTGCTCGCGGCGCTCCGACAACTCGGCTCGATCCCGCAGGTAGGCTATTTCCCTCAGCTGGAGTTCCGCTGCGAGTCGCTTGTGTTCGAGCAGGCTTGAAGTCAACTGGTAGCTCATCGCCGCGATGACGACGAGAAAGCTGGGCGTTCCAATGAACGGCGTCCGGGCGGCGTTCAATGTCATCACGACGGCCGCGGTCACCATCAGGCAGATAAAGATCAACCAGCCGCCGCATATGATGGCGGCCTTGACCCGATATCGCCTGTCCTCCGAGCGGAGCGCGGCAATCAATATCAACGCGACGTAGAGGGCGAGCAGCAGGTTGCTCAGTTGCGCTACCAACACCCAAGGGTTCGGTGCGCCGATTGGGTAGGAGACCACCACATCGCCCGCCCATGGGACGCGTCCCACGGCCGAGATACTGGCAAAGTTGAGATTGACGCCGGTAGTGAAGTTGAGCACCAAGGCCCCAAGTCGAAGCGCGGCGGCAGCCAATCCCAAGGCGAAGAATCTTTGCCCGAACGAGATTCTTAGAAAGGCGATCAGCGACACGACGATCGCCGCGATGGGCACGTGCATCCAGCGGATCAGCAGCGCTAGTTGTTCTGGGGTCTCGGCATCCAGTGCCCGTAGTTCCATCAAGGTCAATACCGCCAGCGACAGGGCGGCAGCCGCGAACGCAAGGTGTTCTGGTACCGTTCGCTGGCGTACCCAGATAATTGCGTGAATCAGCGCTAGGACGGCAGTCGCGCCGGCGAGCATTGGCCACACAAACTGCACCCACGACATGGCTAAGTCCCCTTGCGAAGTCCGCCGCTTGGCATTGGCGGATCATAGCCAAGTTGGGATTCCTGGGTGGCCTGGCCTCGAATTACTTGCCCGCTCGGCTGGCGCTTGGCGGACGTGGCCGCAGCAGGGCCGCGCGATCGATGCTAACGTCCGCGTTCGATCCAAGGCAGACGGGCGATGTCCGGCGGGAAACCGCTGGTGGCGCCCTGGAGGCCGACTACCCAGCCAAGCCAAATCCAGCTCCGGGAATCGGCCTCAATCGTTAATCCTCTGAGAGGCAGCATGCGTACGCTTCTGGCACTGGCGGCACTCCTTCCGGCCTTTTCGGCGGCGTCGTCTCCGCCGGCCGATAGCCTCAGTGGCTTGTTCGCGGGTACTTGCATGAAATACTTCTACTCGCAGGACGGCCTGCGCGAAGCGATGCGCAATCTCGGATCCTCGGAAGTTCCATCCGAGAAGGCGGAGTTCTTTCTGGGCAACAAGCCCGGCAAGGCCTGGTTCGTCATCACCCCATCAACGGCCTATGTAGTAGCGCTTCGCGACGATACGGTTTGCGCGGTATTTGCACAGCGTGCCGACGCGGCGCAGGTTCGCACGGGATTCGTCAGTTTGGTAGGGACTGCGCCGCAACCGATGGTGGCGACGGTCGAGGACCCGAAGTTACTCGGCCCGAACGACAACGCGCATATTCAAACGGTGGCTTACTCCTGGTCTCGCCCCAAGGACAAGGACGAACTTCTGTTTGTGCTGACCACGTCAGACAGTAGTGAAGTCACTGCGCAAGCAATGGCTTCAATGTCGCTGGTCAGCAAGGCGGAGGGTCCACGCTAGACGAGGGCTCCGGCCCATTCGCAGTCATCCGTCTTTGCGCCTCTCACGGGGCTTTAACCATGAGCCGCGAACATGGGTGTCCGCTCGACCAGGGCTAGGGAGCCGGTGGACGCGGGTCATCCTCAGGAGGTCTTCCCGGTGAGCGCAGAAGCAGAAGCATCGACCGGTTTCGAGATTCACCAGGCCGATCGTCCCGCCGTGCAGGCCCGCCAGGCCATCGGCGTCTTCGATTCGGGTAGCGGCGGCATGGTCGCGGCCGCCTACCTGTCGCGCATCCTGCGCGATGCAGGCGAGAACTCGAGCGTGGTCTTCTTTGGCGACACGGCCAATCTGCCGTATGGGAAGAGGACCCAGGAAAACGTCGCCGAGCTTTCCGACGCGATCATCGCCCAGCTCGCGCCGCTGTGCCCGGTGATCGGCATCGCCTGCAATACGGCCGGTGCGTCGTGGATTCGCCACGGCAGGGTGGGCAAGGGGAATGAATGGCCGCGTGTATTCAGCGTGGTGCAGGTGGCGGCGGAGCTCGCCTATGAGCGAGCCCGAACCTTGCCCGATGCAAAGACCGGCCGGCGGCGCAAGGTCATCGGGGTGTTGGGCACCGAACTGACGGCGGAGATCCAGTCGCATGCCGAGCGCATAGTCGAGTGCCATCGCGCAGCGCTGAGTCGTGCGATCGGTTACGAACTGCCGTTGATCCCCTATGCGTTCACGGACACGGGCGCGGCTCCGCAACTTCCAGAGTCGGTGATCGACTATGCGCGCACGCCGCATATCGCCGTCATGCGCGAGGACGAGCCCGATCCGGGCGGCACGACGCGGGCGGGGATACAGAACTGGGAACCGCCAGCGGACCTGCCGCATGGCGTGGAGATCGTGGCACGGGACGCGCAGAAGCTGGTCGCCGCGGTCGATGTGGCCCATATCCTGGATGCGGAGGGCCTGGTCAAGCCCGAGTGGCGGCAGCGCTTTGGGGAATACCTCGCGCAGGTTTCCGCCGAGATGGTGCGCCGCAAGGCCACCGCCTTGATTCTCGGCTGTACGCATTTCGAGTATTTCGAACGCGATTTCGCGCGGCTGCTGCCGACGCTGTCCGCCCGCAATGGCATCATCAGCCCGTCGGGCGCGTTGGCTTGCAGGCTGATCGATGCCTTCGAAGAGTACCTGGACGCGAATCCGATACGCCCGATAGCCACGCAGGGGCGGAGTTACTTCGCCTTCTCGGGCGCACACCCGCCGGTCGAAACCTACAAGGCCCTGGGGCTGGGCCAAATCGTCGTCGCCAAGAGCCTGTAGATCGGGCGGGTCGAAGACTTCGCCGTTCCGTCGCTGCGGCTCCTTCGACCCGAGGCGGGCGGTGCCAAGGACCGCCAGAAGTAATCCCAGCGCCATTGTCGATTTCTGGCCACCGGCTTCGTCGTCAAGGCATCCCAACCCGAAGGATTGCCCATGAAATACCTAGGCCTGGCCTATTTCACCCCTGAAAAGTTCGCCGCGATGGCGCCGGAAGAGGTCAAGGCCTTGGCGAGCCAATGCCCTGCATTGGACGAGCAGATGCGCGCTACCGGCAAGGTCCTGGTTTCCGCCTCGCTGGGTGACCAGGACGGCTGGGCCACGCTTCGCCCGCGCGGCGGCAAGACGCAGGTCGTTGATGGGCCTTACACCGAGTCGAAGGAAGTGGTGGGCGGCCTCTTTATTATCGAGGCGGACAGCCATGACGAGGCGCTGCGCATCGCATCGATGCATCCGGCCGCTACATTGGGCGAAGAATGCGGGTGGGCCGTGGAGCTTATCCCGATGGACTTCTATCTGGCGCGATAAGCGCTGGGCGCGCCTGCCCGGGCTTTCGGGTTGCGCGGTGGGAAATAGAGGCCCGCACCGGCCGAGTCACCTATGAAGTGTTGTACTGCCCACCGCAGTTCTTCCCGGGTCGCGGCAACCCTTACTCCCGGGGCATTGCCTGCGGCCGCAAGCTGGGGAGACTCAGGCGCTGCGTTACGTTTGACACTGCGGCTGCTGGGGCGCGAGCCCTACGCTACCGTCATACGCCTGTCGGCCTTCCTGGGTTCCCGTGCCTTGCCAACCCCATCGAAGCTGTCTTCTCTGCTGTTGGCGGTGCTGCCGCTGAACGTGCTGGCCTCCGAACAATGGATCGTGGCCACCGATCTATGGGGCAACAAGAATTACCAGACCCTGGCGCTGGACGTGCAGGGAAAGCTGGTCGAAGGCAAGCTGGACGGTGACCCGATCAAGGGCTCGTTGGCCGGCAAGCATTTGCAGTTCACGGCAACGGACGGCGATGGACAGGCCTATCATTTCGACGCCCGTGTCGATGGCGCGCGCATGCAGGGGCGCAGCGACCAACCTGATACCAACCGTCACGATGCGCGCGCTACCCACACTTTCAGCGCATGGCGCGTGCCCACGCGAGCGGCGACGACACCGCAGTTGCATGCCTTCGTACCTACGGACTACTCCAATACCTTCAGCGCGGATCGTGCGCCGGTGCTGGTGATCTGGCCGGGGGATTCGGTGCAGACCAAAACACTGGATTCCGGTGGCGTCGACGAGCAGGGCATTACCCGGGCACTGTTCGGCAATCCCCAGGTCGGGCCGTTCTTCGTGGTTGGCGCCGAGCCCGGCGACACGCTGGCGATCACGCTCGATTCGTTGAAGCTCAATCGCGATTACGCCGACAGCCTGGATGGCGTGGTCGGACGGCTGAAAACGCCGCGCGTCGCCGCCGAAGCCTCCGCGCTTGGCAAGCCCGTTCGATGGGAACTGGATCGTGAAAAGGGCGTCGCTCGTCCGCAGGGTGCAACGGGTGCCTTGAAGAACTTCGAGATCCCGGCAAAGCCCATGCTGGGCGGCCTGGCCGTCGCGCCCGGCTTCGGCTATCCGCCGTTCTCCACCGGCGACACGGAGGACTTCGGCGGCAATATGGATTTCAATGCCGTCGTCGAAGGCAACACTGTGTATCTGCCGGTGCAGCAGCCTGGCGCATTGTTGTACCTGGGCGACGGCCATGCCCTGCAGGGCGACGGCGAAACCACGCAATGGGCCTTGGAGACCTCGCTGGACGTGGTGGTCAAGGTTGAACTCTTGAAGAAGCACGCGATCAACACGCCGCGTGTGGAGTCGCCTACGCAGATCATGACGCTGGGGCAGGGTGGCTCCAGCGACGACGCACTACGTCTGGCAACGTCCGGGATGCTGCAGTGGCTGCGCCAGGCCTACGGCCTGAGCCTGTCAGAGGCGACTCAGGTGTTGGGGGTGGCGGTGCAGTACCAGGTCGCCAATCTCGCCGGCCGAAGCGTCGGCGTGGCCGCAAAACTGGACAAGGCGGTGTTGAAGGGTTTGTTGCCGCCGCCTGTGGGACCGGGTGCGAATGGCGACGCCAGTGGGAATCGCTGAGCGGTGCGAGCCTGCATAAGGCTTCGTAAAAGCCCGCGCGGAGTGGGTGAAAGCTTGCAGGCGTGGGCGCGGGAATAAAGCTGATCGGCGGCCGTTTGGGACCGTAGTCGGCGCTCCAGCGCGTCTCAGGGCAAGCTAAGTCGCGTCCATGCCTGTGATAGCTGCCATAGACGGTCCGCCAGCTTCGCATCGACGGCCCAGGGGGCGACGCCTTTCTGGCCTGTCTGGTTGTTGTTGATGATGGCGATATCGCAATCCTCGCAGTACACCCCGCCCATGCCGTCGAGCAGTGGGCTCGTCGCACACCACAGGCTCGTGGCAGCACCTTGTTCGATCGTCTTCAGCCCTTGGGCAGGATCGACCCGGGGAAGGCCTTGGTCGTCGAAGACATCAAAGCTGGCGATCTCCTCGGCGCTAAGATGTCGGGCCAGATCGGTCAGGACTTGCCCAGGATGCAGGGAGAAGGCGCGAACGCCCTGCTCTGCGCCATGCTGATCGAGCGCCAGCGCAAAGAGTGCGTTGGCCGTTTTGCTTTGACCATAGGCGGTCCACTTCTCATAAGGCCGCCGGTGAAAGTCGATGTCGTCGAAATCGACCCCGGCGATCTGGTGGCCGCGCGAGGAGACGACTACGACACGCGCCCCGCCTGCGGCGCGCAGTGCTGGCCAAAGACCGCACACCAAGCGATAGTGGCCCAAGTGGTTGGTCGAGAACTGCGCCTCATGACCATCGGTGTCGCGCAACAGCGGGGTTGCCATGATGCCGGCGCTTGCGACCAGTATCTGCAATGACGTTTCGCTGTCGAGGCAGTTGCGGCAGAACGCGTTGATCGAAGCGGCATCCATCAAGTCCATCGGGGCCACCTCCACGCCATCCATGCCGGCTAGCGCAGCATGCGCGCGCCGGACATCCCGGGCGGGCACGATGACGCGTGCGCCGGCCTGGGCGAGTTGCCGGGTAGTGGCCAGTCCGATGCCCGAATAGCCGCCGGTGACGAGGGCGCGGTGTCCGCTCAGGTCGATGCCGGCCATGACGTCCATGGCCGTGCTGGCCGCGTCGAACGGACTTCCAATCGATTGCTGACGTGTCTGCATGCGCGCTCACGGCGGGCCTCGATGCTCCGCGGGATGCGGTGCGATGTCGGGCGCGGATTCGTGGGTATGTTCTTCGCAACGGAGGGCGTCAAAAAGCCCGGCACCCTCAACATGGCGTTGCCTCGACGGCAACAATGGGCGAGCCGCGATGCGCCCTGCATGTTTGACAATGATGCCCGTACTCACTGAGGAGACGGCAATGTCAAACGAGGTTATGCAGCCCCGGGTCGGATGCGGCGCGATGGTGCGCGACGCACTGGGGCGCTTGCTACTGGTGCAACGCGGACGCCCGCCGGAGCAGGGTCACTGGGGTTTGCCGGGAGGGAAAGTCGACTGGATGGAGTCTGTCGAGGATGCCGTCGTGCGCGAGGTGTTCGAAGAGACCGGGTTGCGAATTCGCCTGCTCGACCTGCTCTGCCTCATCGATCACTTCGAGCCCTTGCTCGAACAGCATTGGGTTGCGCCCGTCTACGAAGCCGAACCTGTAGGGCCGACCGACCTCATCGTCCGTGAGCCCGATGTTCTGACTGCGGTGGGATGGTATGCCATTGATGCGTTGCCTCACCCACTCACGCTGGCGGCGACCAGGGTGGTCGCCTTGACGTTGGAAGATCCGTTGGGGACGGGCGGCCGAGTGTGATAATTTCCGCTCCCGCTCATGGGCATCGCGGAACCGGGAGTGACGAATGCAGAAGTCGCCGGTGGTTGTGTTTGATTTCGATCTCACCCTGACCCGCTGGGACACGGCGGATCGGTTCTTCCGTTGGATGCTCAGGCGCGACTTCTGGAGGATCGGTCTCGTAGTCGCAGCCCTTCCAATCCTCGCGCCGCTCCTGATCCACCACGCGTCCAGGAGATGGCCCATCCGCTTCGCGGTCTGGGTCGCTACGTGGGGCCGTACCCCCGAAATCCTGTCGATGCTCGTTGAGGAACATATTCGTTCGTTGCCGGCCGGATGCGAAGCGGTACTTCTGCCCGAGGCATTGGATCGGGTCCGCTCCCATGTCGAACGAGGGCACCGGGTCGTCGTTGCGACCGGCTCACTTGAGCCCTTGGCTCGCGCGCTTCTGGATGATGCGGGCCTAACCCAGGTTCCGCTCGTGGCTTCGACGCTCCGCCCATTTTTCGGAGGCTGGGTGCGCGATCAACATTGCTTTGGGCCGAATAAAATCCCGATGTTGACTGCACGTGGCTTCGCGCCGCCGTGGGATGTCGCCTACACCGATCATTCCGCGGACTTGCCGGTGCTCCGGCTTAGCGTCGAGCGTTACCTGGTCAGCCCGACGCCGACTTGCCTCGCCAGTATCAGGCGGGCGCTGGACACCGAGGCCACAGTGCTGGCCTGGAGATAAGCATTTCGGATGCAGCGGCGAACTTGCCCGGACGTTGATCCAGCGCAATCACCGCCGACTTCTATTCGGCCCGCTCCGACACATTGATCGCGTTCCACTCCCAAGTCTTGCCCTCATCGCTGGAGAAAGCCTGGCTCCAGATGGGGCGCTGCGGATTGCGGACGTCCCAGCGGAACACCACGATGATGTTCTTGCCCTGGTAGCTGTCCCTGGCAAAGAAGTGTCCTACCTGGTTCTCGAACGATCCGATCACCGGCGGATCCAGGCGGCCGGTGTTGCCATCGGCCCAATAGATGCTCCATAGCCGCGTCTTCGGATCGAACAGTCGTAGCGCTACGCCTTCGTACGGCTTGCCTGTGGAATTCTCGGTGTACTTGTCGATATTGCCGAGGCCATCGAGGATCTGGTGCATCTCCACGCGGGACTCGAAGTCGATCCATTCCGTCGAGCCGGTGAGCCGGGATTTCAGCTTGCGGTTGCTCAGCTTCCAGTTTCCGACGAGATAGTCGAAGTCGTGCCGCGATGACGTCGCCGACGGGGAAATCAGCAGGGCTCCGTTGCTATCGAGGTGCAGCGCCGGGATCGGCAACGCGGTGTCAGGCACGAGGGCGGGATCCACGCGCGGTGGCGTGGCGCCACACAGCAAGGGCAGTGCGGCAAGTGCGAGCAGCAGCCAGCCGCAGGCGCGCGCGAGTGGCCAACGGCGCACTTCGACGCAGATCACTGGAGGCTCGGCGGAGTTCGTTGCCAGCATGGCGTTAATGCTCACCTTCGTCCTCCGATGGCGCGTGCCGAGGCCGGCTGGGCGACGAAGGCGTAGGATCACGGTTACGCCGCATCAGGATCCGGACATGCTCACGCTAGGCGAATACACAGTCAATCCTGCTTTCATTCTGGCCTACAAGACGGAAAGCGAAGCCCGTCTGACGGTCTACATGGCTTGCACGCTATTTCCGTCCAACAACAGCAACGTGCTCAACGTGACTTTCAAGGACGCGGCGGCACGCGACGAGGCGATGCGGCTGATCGATCAAGCTGTCGAACGTGCGCCTGCGCGCTGATCGCAGGGCTCAATAGCCCTGTCGAAACCGGGCGACGCGAATGCGGACCTGGCGCAGCAGGTCGCTTTCGGAAAGCTTGGTAGTGCGGGGTACGCGGGGATCGTTGTCTGCATCGTGAAAGCGCGTCAAAAGGATCTGTTCCAGATCTTCGACAAACGTGTCGACGCGTGGGTCTAAGGCGGCCATGGCGGATCCTCGGAGTGGTGCTTCACCATACTCCTTCTGGCGCGAGCGGCGCTTCGATCAGCTCGGCCGGGGTGAATGCGGGAAGGACCGTGACGAAACTGTAGACATCGTCGCGGCCGCCGGCGGTCGGCCCGCCACGGAGATGCGTCGGCGCCACCGGGACGGGGCCGCATCGCGCCGTGCAGCCCCAGGACGCACCGCGCTCGGCGACGACGCTGACCGAGAACGGCGCAAGGTCGCGCAGGTAGCTCGTCATGGGGCTCTGGCATTGCGGGCAATAGGTCGGCTTCTCCTGCATGGCGTGGACGTTGCCCGCCAGCACCAGGAGGCGTCCGTTCGGCAAGGCTTGGTACGCCGCGCGCAGGTAGTCGGCCATGGCATGGTCGCGCGCTTCGGCGCCGTTGCCGCTTCGGCTCACGTCGAACGGCAGCACGGCGACATCGCGGCCCTGGGCGCGAAGACGGCGCATGACCTCGATGAGCGCCAGCATTGCCTTGCTACGGCGACCGTCGTTGGCCGTGCGTGGTTTTTGCCATGCCGGCCGTGCGGCCAGGTACGAAGGGGCGGGGATGGGCGATGACAGATAGTCTCGCAGTGAATCGTGTTCTCCCCGCGAGATCTCGATACCAAGTAGCAGCGGCCCCTGTTGCGAGTAGCGATTCGCCAACTCACCGACCAAGGCCGGGATCTCCCGCGTGCCATGCATCTCACCGATGATGATGAGGCGGCTGTCGCCGGCGCCGGACAGGATTTGCCTCGATGCTTCGCTGTCCGCCTGGGCGCAGGAAGTCGCGCCGATGGCACCGAACATGCATAGCACTGCCATGACCCGTCCCACTCTGCGCATGCGCCGTTCCATCTGTGCTGCTCCACCTGTGCGATGGGCTAGCACCTGGGGACGGCCGGCCTGGAGTTCAACGCGGGTGGCTGGGCCCGGTCCCTACTAAGCCCATCCGTTGGCGGCGACCCGTTCGCTGGCGACCGGACGCGCTGGCGCCCCCAATGGAATATCCAGATCCAATGCGCGTATCCGCGTGGTCATGAAGTCGACGAACACGCGGATCCGCTTGGGTAGCTGCTGACGACTCAGATAGCACAGGTAATGCCCGCGATCGTCGGGCTCGACCTCGGCCAGGCAGTTCACCAGCTTGCCTTCGCGCAGCGCGGCGCAGACCTGATAGGCCGGCAGTTGCGCCAGGCCCTGGCCATCGAGCACGGCCTGCATCATCAAGGCGTAGTCGTTGACGACAATGGTCGAGTGCGGCGTCACGCTGCGGGTCTTGCCTTCGCTGCGGAAATCCCAGCGCTGCAGGCGACCGTTCGCCAGCCGTTGGTTGATGCAGGCGTGTGCGGCCAAGTCGTCGATGGACCGGGGCAGGCCGTGCCGCTCGGCATAGGCGGGGGAGGCGCAGACCAGCATCCGCATCGGGATGAGTTGCTTGGCGATCACCTGGCTGTCTTCCAGCCGGCCGTCGCGGAAGGCGACGTCGATGCGTTCGGCGGCCAGGTCGAAGGCGCGTTCTTCCAGCAGCAGTTCCAGCGCCACGTCCGGATACAGCCCGCGGAACTCGACCAGCAGCGGCGCGACCACGGTGCGGCCAAAGCCCATCGGCGCGCTGATCCTGAGCTGGCCCTGCGGCGGGCCGTCGCGCAGGTCGCGCATGTCCTCCAGGGCCTGCTGCAGCCGTTCCAGCCCGGGCCGGCAATTCTCGTAGAACTGCTCGCCTTCGCGGGTGATCGTGGTGGCGCGAGTGGTACGCGAGAACAGCCGGGCACCCACTTGCCCTTCGAGTTTTTGCACGCTGCGGCTGACCGCCGAGCGGCCAATGCCCAGGCGGTCGGCCGCGCGGGCAAAGCTGCCCTCGTTGGCCACCGCGATGAACGCGACCAGGCCGGCATAGCTGGCCGACAGGCTGGAGATCAGGATGGTTCGGTGGTCGGACGAGCCCTGGCTTAGCGGGACGATCGACATGGTGACCTCGGTCATGGCTGCGACCCAGTGAGGCTGACATCACCATCGCACGCGTGGCATCCCAGGACAGGTCAATCGCCGGGCCCCCGATCGGGGGCCTGGGTCTGCAGGTGGATGACCCGGCGGCCATGCAGCCGGGCATCGATCGAGAACGCGCCCGGCCCCACCAGTGCGATGCCGATGCAGGCGCCGACATGGCCGGCCAGCAACAGCTGCTGGAGCGGGGGCGAGAAGACCAGCGCAACCGCCGCCGCGATGCCCAGCAGCGCGGCGGCCCACCGGGCCGCCAGGCCGAGCACCAGCAGCAGTGCGATCAGGCCTGCCGCCAGGTACAGCAGGTAGGCATCCACGGCGATGGGCGGTGGCGATGCCGCCAGGCCGAAGGCGACGAACGCATAGCTCACGCGAGCGCACAACAACCCCCACCCGGCAGCGCCATCGGGATACCGGCATACATAGTTCGTCATGGCTCAAAGATAGCCTGCGCCGATTCCGGCGCGAGGCCCTGATCGAGGGGGAACCGGGCGCCCCCTTAGGGGGTAAGATTTTCAACCTTCCACCGGCAACCTAGGCGCCGGACGGGTCGAATGAGGCAACGAGGGGACGACGCATGTGGCTGTTCAGGACTTTCCTGCTCGCCCTGCTGGCGCTGCCCCCGGCGGTGTCGGCGGGTGAGCCCCGTCGCCTGGCCGAGTATGTGCACCAGCGCTGGATCGGCAACGAAGCGCCGGTGCCGGTGCTGGCCATGGCGCAGGGGCGCGATGGCTTCCTGTGGCTGGCGACCGGGGATGGCCTGTTCCGCTTCGACGGCATGCGGTTCGAACGCATCGAAGCATCAGGCACCGGCCAGAAGCACGAACTTCCCAGTGCGCTGCTGGCGACGCGCAGCGGCGATATCTGGACCAACTTCGAGACCTCGCGCCGCTTCGCGGTCTATCGGAGCGGCGTGCTGCAGGTTCTCGATGCGCCCGCCGCACCGCACCGGGTCATCGAAATGGCGCAGGGCCGCGATGGTTCGATATGGGCGATGACGGCGAACTACGACGCCGAACTGCTCCACTTCCGCAATGGGCATTGGCGGACGTTCACTGCGGCCGACGGTCTGCCGCGCAGCAATTCCACCAACATGATCGTGGCGGCCGACGGCGCGCTCTGGGTCGCCTGCAGTACGGCGGTGGCGCGGCTGGCGCCGGGCGCGGAGCGGTTCGAGATCGTCGGGCAAATGCCGCGCGGCACGCTGTCGCAGGATCCGGCCGGGCGGGTCTGGATTTCCGACGAGGCCGGCAGCTATCCCATCACCGGGCCCGGTGGGGAGGGTGTGCCAGCCCGATTGCGCGAGCCCCACCGGACCAGCGATACGCAGACCGGCGGTGCGCCGTTGTTCGATCGCGAGGGCAACCTCTGGATCGGCAGTCGCTTCGATGGCTTGAAGCGGCTGTCGATGCCGGGCGCCTCGGCTGAGAGCGGGACCGCGACGGCGGAGTCTTTCACGAGCCGGGATGGCCTGTCCTCGGACGTGACCAACCAGGTATTGGAAGATCGCGAGGGCAACCTCTGGGTCGGCACCGAAGCCGGCTTGGACAAGTTCCGTCCCGCGACGCTGATTGCCGAGGCGATGCTGGGGGCGCCTGCGGCCTTCGGCGACAAGCTGTTGGCGGCTTCCGATGGCAGCGTCTACATCGGCCAGACGCAGACGGTCTATCGGGTGAGGCCTGGCGGGATGCCCGAGCCGATCCTGCGCGACGTGATCGAACCGGAGAGCTTGTGCGAAGCGCCGGATGGCGCCATCTGGGTCGGCTTCAGGACCCAGATCCTGGTGTGGGCCCATGGCGGCGTGCGGCAAACGATCGAGCGCCCCGACAACGACGCCAGCCACAACTTCATCTACGACTGTGCCTTCGATGTGCATGGCGATTTCTGGATCTCCGCGGCCGGCAGCGGCGTGCATCGCTACAGGGGTGCACGCTGGCAAACGATGCTGCCGCCGGGCGACCAGGTCGATGCCTATCCGACCACGATGGTGCCAACGCCGCGCGGCGTGGTTGTGCAGACCGGCGAACGATTGGCCTGGCTGGAGGATTCGCAGCGCAGCTTCACCCCGCTCGATGTCGGCGACAACGACCCGCGGGTGCTCACGCTGTACGCGGGTGCAGACGAGGTCATCGCCGCGGGTGCCTTCGGGCTGTCGCGATATCGCGCCGGGCGCAGCGAGACCGCCTGGGCGACCGGCGCTTCCGGTGGGGCGCGCATCAACGGTGTCGTACAGACCGCCGATGGCGATACCTGGCTGGCCTATCCGCGGTCGCTGGTGCGGTTGCGCGCGGACGAGCTTGAGCGCGCCTTCTCCAACGGCGCGCTGTCTGCGCCCAGTCTGTCGCTCGGGCCGGGCGATGGACTGAAGAGCCGCACCCACTCCCACTCGCAACGGACCCTGGTGCGCGGCGGCGACGGACGCGTGTGGGTCGCCACCGAAACCGGCACGCTGTGGATGGACCCGGCGCGCCTGGTCCGCAACGAGTTGCCGCCGAACGTGGCGATCAGGTCGGTGAGCGGCGACGACCGCAGCTACCGGGATCCGGCCGCGGTGAAGCTGGCGCCGGCGACGGCCAATATCGAGATTGGCTTTGCGGTGCTGAGTTTTGCCGATCCCGGCCGGGTGCATGCCCGCTATATGCTGGAAGGCTTCGATCGCAACTGGGTGGACCCGGGCCTGCGGCGGCAAGCGTTCTACACCAATCTTCCACCGGGCAAGTACACGTTCCGGGTCATCGCCGCCAACAACGACGGTGTCTGGAACCGGGTGGGAAGCGCGGTGGAGATCGAGATCCCGCCCAGCTTCGTGCAGTCGATCTGGTTCCTGTTGTTGTGCTCGGCACTGGCGCTGGCGCTGCTGTGGCTGTTGTATCGGATGCGGGTGGCGCAGATCGCCGGACGCATCCGTAGTCGGCTGGAAGAGCGCATCGCCGAGCGCGAGCGCATCGCGCGCGAGCTGCACGACACCTTGCTGCAAGGCGTGCAGGGCTTGATCCTGCGTTTCCAGGCGGTGGCCGACCGGGTGGTGGGCGATGACAAGGCGAGGGACCCGTTGGAGGCGGCACTGACCGAGGCGCAGCACGTCGTGGTGCAGGCGCGCAACCAGGTGCACGATCTGCGCGACCGCGAAGGCATGGACGATCTTTGCGCCACGGTCGAGCGGCTGGTGGCAGAGACCCCCTTCGCGGGCAACGTGCCGGTACGCATCCTCGTGGAGGGCAGGCCGCGGCCTTTGCAGCCGCTGGTTGCGGCGGAGGTCGCGCGGATCGTGCGCGAAGCCCTGCTCAACATGGCCCATCACGCGCGGGCCACTTCGGCGCAGATCGCCATTGGCTTCGAGGCGCGCTACCTGGCGATCCGGATGCGCGACAACGGCGTCGGCATCCCCGAGGAAGTGCTGTCGCGCGGCCACAAGGATGGCCATTTCGGCATGATCGGCATGCGCGAGCGTGCCGAAAGGATCGGCGGCACCCTCACGATCAGCAGTAGTCCTGGCGGTGGCGCCGAAGTTACATTGACCTTGCCGGCGAAGCTGGCGTTCGCCAAGCGCAAGTCCCGCGGCCGGGCGCTTTGGGCGCGAATTCTGGGAAAGGGCGCTACCGATGAATGAGCCGAAGATCCGGGTCCTCGTTGTCGACGACCATCCGGTGCTGCGCGGCGGCGTCGCCGCCATCCTGGAGAACCAGGACGACATGGTGCTGGTCGGCGAGGCGTGCGAGGGCCGCGAGGCGGTCGCGCTGTTTGCTTCGCTGCTGCCGGACGTCACCCTCATGGACCTGCAGATGCCCGGCATGAACGGCGTCGAGGCGATTACCGCGATCCGCGCCGAGCATCCCGGGGCCAAGATCATCGTGCTTACCACTTACGCAGGCGACGTGCATGCGGTCCGCGCCATGAAGGCTGGCGCGTGCGGCTACCTGCTGAAGAGCAGCCTGCGCACCGAGCTGATCGCTGCCATCCACGACGTCCATCGCGGCCAGCGCCATGTCCACCGCGATGTCGCCAACGGGATCGCGATGCACGTCGTCGATGATCCCTTGAGCGGGCGCGAGATCGCGATCCTGCAACTGGTGTCGATCGGCAAGGCGAACAAGCAGATCGCCGCCGAGCTGGGCTTGTCCGAGGAAACCGTCAAGGGCCACCTGAAAAGCGTGTTCGCCAAGCTGGGCGTGGCGGACCGTACGCATGCCGTCACGGTCGCGGCCAGGCGCGGCATCATCGAGCTCTAGCCCGGTTTTGCCGATCGGCGGGATGGTTACCCCGCATTTCCACGGCAGGCGCTAGACTGCGCGCCCGGATAACCCGGGCCGAAGACCGAGTGACCTTGCGATGATCAACAACGACGTGCTGCGCAGCATCCGCTTCATGCTGGACCTCAGCGACGCCAAGGTGGTGGAGATCACGCGCCTGGCCGACCCGCAGTTCCCGCTGGACAAGGCCGACGTGCCCGCGCTGCTGAAGAAGGATGGCGAGGACGGTGCGGTGGCCTGCAGCGACCGGATCCTGGCGCATTTCCTCGACGGGCTGATCCTGTATTTCCGCGGCCCCGACGAGAGCCAGCCGCCGCGCCCGGTGGAATCGCGCATCACCAACAACCTGGTGCTGAAGAAGCTGCGCGTGGCATTCCAGTTGAAGGACGTGGACATGCACGAAATCCTGCAGGCCGCCGGCTTTCCGCTGACCAAGCCGGAAATGACGGCGCTGTTCCGCCTGCCTGGCCACAAGCACTACCGCCCCTGCGGCGACCAGATCCTGCGCAATTTCCTCAAGGGCCTGACGCTGCGCTTCCGCACCGGGGGCTGAGCCGCGGTGGGTGCCCTGCGCGATAGCAGGCGTCAATCGCCGGCCGGTCGGCCCCATGCCCCCGCCAACGCCAGATGTGCCATGCTCTTGCCACCACAATCAACTGGGGGACAAGGCAATGGCCAAAGGCCTGGACAAGAAGAAAGAGCAGAAGAAGAAGCCCGCCAAGACGATGAAGGAAAAGAAGGCGGAGAAGAACGAAAAGAAAAGCACGCGCGGCTTCATGCCGACCTGACCGGGTCTCCACGTCGCCCTGCCAAGGGCACGTCCTGGACTCCCGCCGCGGGCGTCAGACATCAAAGGCTTGCGATCATTCGCGAGCCTTTTTTATGCTCGGTCGGCCGCGGACCCCCGCCAACGCGCGGTTACCAGATCAGGTCGTCAGGCACCTTGAACTGCGCGTAGTACGCATCGTCTTCGGACGTGGTGGCCGAAGGCTCGGCGCCCGATTCCAGTCCATGGTCGAGCACGATCATGCTGGCGTCGCGTTCGCGCACCTTGTCGGCGGCCGCGCGCGGCAGCAGTTCATAGCGTTGGTCCAGGCGTGCGATCACCAGCACGCCGGAGGACAGTTTCTTGCGCAGGTCCTCGTTGACCAGCACGGTGCGGATGGCGCCGTCGGCGCTGAAGCGGTACTCGCTCTCGCCCGAGCGCGGCACCTTCCGGTCCTCGATGATCTGGCGTGCCTGGGCCCGTAGTTCGGCCACGCGCGCCTGCGCCTTGCGCTCGGCGGCCAGCGCACGGTCGCGCTCGGCCTTTTCGGCCCGCACGCGCTCGGCTTCCAACTGGATCTCGTTGGGCGCGGCCGGGCCTTTGGCATGCCGGGCCTTGTTCTGCTCGCGCGCCACTTCGGCGAGCTTGGACTTCTTGACCAGCCCGGCCTTAAGCAGTTGTTCCTGAAGTGGATTTCCCTTTGCCATGACGCAGTTTCTTACTGAGGATTTCCGGTCCATCATACCCGCCGTCCCCGCCACGCGCCGCTGCCCCCTTTGCCGATGCAAGCCTTGAAGTACCTCGCCGGCTACCCGCCGCACCTGCAGACGCGGGTGCGCGAATTGATCGAGCAGGACCGGCTGGGGGCGATATTGGCCGACAAGTACGCCCAGCCCCACGGCGTGCGCAGCGACGGGCAGTTGTACGACTACGTGCAGGCGCTCAAGGAACAGCACCTGCGCCGATCCGTGCCGCTGGGCAAGGTCGTCTACGACAGCAAGCTGCAGGTAATGAAGCATGCATTGGGCACCCACACCGCCATCTCGCGGGTGCAGGGCAGCCGGCTCAAGGCCAGTCGGGAGATCCGCATTGCCACAGTGTTTCGCGATGCGCCCGCCGAATTCCTGAAGATGATCGTGGTGCACGAACTGGCGCACCTGAAGGAAGCCGAGCACAACAAACCTTTCTATCAGCTCTGCCTGCACATGGCGCCCGACTACCACCAGTTGGAATTCGATCTGCGGCTGTACCTGACCCACCTGGACGCAAGACAGGCCTAGCGCGTCAGTCAGGCGCCACGACAAGGAGATCGAATGAGCGGCAGGCTGCACGCTTGCGCGGTGTCCGGAAGGTGGGTTGGCCACCTGGCGGCTGGCACGTTCGGCTACAGGAAGCCGGAGTTCATCGGTCAGGCCTGGCGCTAGCGGGCAGCGGCGAGCACATAGATCGGATTACCGACCAACCACAGCCGGCCATCCGGGCCGCGCGCATCGGCGCGCAGCCAATGGGAGCGGCCATCCGCGCGCCAGGCGAAGGTGCTGGTCTGCGCGTCAGAGGCAATGGCCGCGTCGGCCAGCAGCGGGACTTCTTTGCCATCCAGCCAGACGATCCAGTTTGCACCGCGGGCCTGCGCTGCGTGCAGCGTGAACCGCACGGTTTCGCCGGCACTCAACATGATCTCGCCGCCCATTGGGACCGTGCGATCGCCGAGGCTCGCGGTCAGCGACATCGCGCGCTGGCTGCTGCCCTGCACATCGATGAAGGCCTGGCCGGCACGGATTCCACCGAGGATGGCCGGCATCGACAATTCGCGTGCGTGCACCACGGTGGTCGGCTGTCCGACGGTGCCACCGCCCAGCCCCGACAATGATTGGCCCGCGTCGTGGTTATCGCTGCCGCCGATGGCAGTGAGGCGGTGCCCGGCGTTGAGTTGGGCATGCCAGAACGGAATGCCCGAGTACGGCGAGTCGGCGTCCATGCCGTTGACCACCTCGACCGCCTGCAGCAGACCCAGGTCCGCGGCGGGCGAGGGCGTCCAGCCGCAGCCCATGCAGCGCTCGTCCGACGGGCGGATCGGGTGGTTGATCGATACCACTGCCTGCAGGCGCTGGGCATCGCGCAGTACCGCATTCCAGTCGCGGTCGCCGCTGACCCGGAAATCCAGCGGCGCCACGCTGCCGAACAGGTTGGCGTGCCCGCTGAACGTGGTGATCTCGCGGCCAGGCAATAGCAGCAGTTGGTCGAAATAGGGCTGCAATTCGCGGATCGCGTTGGCCTGCGAGGTGGTGTTGTGATCGGTGAGGGCGATGAAGTCGAGCCCACGCGCGGCCGCTGCCTGGGCGGTCAGGAACAATGGGCAAGGCGCCTTGGCGCCGGACTGGCTGCGGCAGCTGCCATCGCTGTGCGCATCGTGCAGGTGCAGGTCGCCGCGATACCAGCCTGCTTCGGCGCGCAAGGGCTGGGACAGCAATAGGGGCTGCGCTGCCGTTTCGGCGTTGCGGTCGAGCCAGATCCGCGCGCGGTAGTGCGAGGTCACGTCGGCGCGGATGTTCGGGATGCCGAGTAGCAGCGACCAGCGGCCCGGTTCGATCGCGCCGGGCAGGTAGGACGGCGTGGCGTCCGTGGAGGACACCGTGAATACCGACTTGTTGCCGCCACTCCAGCCGCGAAAGCCCTGCGGACTGGCGAAGGGGCCGGGACCGAGCAGGCCCAGGTCGACCGTGGTCTTGCGGTCGCGGCCGTCGTACTCGAATTGCACGGTGATCCGCTCGGTGCCGGCGGGCACGTCGAATGGAACGGTTCGGTATTGTTGGTGATCGCGTCCATCGAGGGTGCCGTCCAGCACCAGGTCGGGCACGCGCTGCGAGGCGGGATCGCTTGCGCCGGCCGGCATGGGCCACGCGGCGGCGAAGAGTGCGACGATCGCAAGGAATCGGCTAATGCGGTGCATGGAGAGGATCCACCAGGGATGTACAGGCCGGATGTCGCGGCTGGCAGCGCAAGAAGCCGCCTTCCGGGAACAGCACGCGATAGTCCGGCCAGCGCGGGTCCGGAAGCGGGAAATCGGTGGAGATGAACTGCGCGCCGCTGGCGAAGGCGGCGTCGCGGCGCCGTACATCCTGCGTGCGTGCTTCATGCGTGTCGGCATCGGCGCGGGTGCGCACCAGCCTGCCGGCATCGAGCGCCTGCGCGATGCGCTCGCGCTGCGCCACGGGCTCGTTGAGTATGAGGATCGCGGGGTCTTCTTCCATGAGGTCCGAGGCGACGAACAGCGCTGGTGTCGCCGCACGCGCGCGGTACATGGCGCGCTTGCGCGGCACCTCGTCCAGTACCAGCACGAGCTTGCCACGCATCTCGCCCAAGCTCGGCCAGCCATGGTCGCGGGACAACTGGAAAGGCTGGAACAGCCGGGACACGGGGACAGTGCGGCGTATCTCCGCATCGAGCGCATCAAATGCCGCGGCATCGAAGGGCAGCGCGGCGATCGCGCCGCGGCCCCCGGCTCCGTCCTTCGCATTCATCGAGATCATGATCGGCGCATGCCAGGGATGCGCCTGCGACCAGGTATTCACCTGCTGCAGGCAGTGGATCAGTGTCACGCACTGGCTGCGGAAATCGATGTCATGCAGATGCATGACCTTGAAGCCTGGTGCGCGCATTCGCGCCAGGTCATCGGCCGACCATGGCGGCGCTGCGTAGCCGCGTCGATGCGCGCCCGGAGGCGTTGCATAACGGCCGCCCGCCGGATCGTAATAAACGTCGAGTTCAAGGGCGCGCATGCCCAGGTCCAGCTGAGTCGCCAGCGGCGGGTGTGCATAGTCCAGGCCGTCGGCGCCTTCCGGATCCATGGCACGGTGCGCCACCAACTCGTCCGCCGGCATCGCCTGCTTGTAGCTGTTGTGGGTGCCGATGGCCTGGATCGCGTTCAACGGCAGCCGGTCCACGCTTTCGCGGGTGCACGGCGCGACGCCGGAGGGACGCTCCAGGTCGCAGGCGGCCGCGCTCGCCATCGCGAGGGCGAGCAGGGCGGGCAGGGCGAGCGCAAGCTTGCTCATCAGAACCGGTACATCACCGCCAGGCGATACGAGCGGCCCAGCACGGGCCGCGCGATGAAAGTGTTGGCGCCGGCGTCGCCGCTCTGCAGTTCGCCTGCGCGGGGATTGCCTTCGGTCAGCCCGAGCGAGTTGTTGAGGTTGTCGGCATAGGCATACACCGACCACTGCGGATCGACCTCGAAGCGTGCGCTGGCGCTGAGCACGTCGTACGAGGGCAGGCGCACCGTGTTGGCGGTGTCGACGTAGCGCTCGCCTTGGTACTCGTAGGCCAGCTGCAGGCGCAGGCGCTGGTTCAACAGGTTCACGCCCGGCACCACGCGCAGGCTCTGCTTGGGCACGCGGATCAGCTGGTTGCCGACGAAATCGCGTAGTACCGGCGCGCCATTGACCACTTCGGTGTAGCGCAGGTTTTCGTACTCCGGCTCCTGCAGTGTCGCGGTGAGCTGCAAGTCGAACCATTCGACCGGGTACCAGGCGGCTTCCAGTTCCAGGCCGTAGGTCTTGGTGCTGGCGTAGCCTTGTTCGACGCGCTGGACGGTGCCATTGAGATCGAACACCGAATTGCTGAAGCCGACGTTGTCGTACTTGGTGTAGAACGCGGTGGCGAACAGGTCCACAGTCTGGTGGGTGAACTTGTAGCCGGCCTCGGCCAGGTCCATCGTCTGGGTGACCGGTTTGGAGGAATTGGCCTGGATGCAGCCTTCGACATCAGCCAGGCCGCAGTTCGACCAGCGAGTGATGTAGCTGGACAGGTTGGGCAGGCGGAACGCCGAGGTCCAGCGTGCGAACACGCCCTGGTAGGGCGAGAACTGGTAGTTGGCGCCGAACGTCCAGCCCAGTTTGTCGAACGTTTCGTCGTAGTCGACGAAGCGGCCGGAGCCGGTGAGGATGTTGGAGTTGGGGAAGGTGCCCAGGTCCACTGTCTTGCGGATCTCGGTCCAGCCATCGACATTCACTTGCTCCCAGCGCAGGCCGCCATCCAGGCGCAGTGCGTCGGTGACCTGCCATTCGTCGGAGACGTAGAACGCATTCGTGGTGGAACGGCCGCTGGCGTTCTCCCATTCGTAGCCGTTGCGGTAGATGCCACCGTCGGTCAGGGTGGCCAGGGGATTGCCGGCGGCGTCCACTGCCACCAGGTCGAGCAGTCGCGCGTTGTCGCGGACGTCGAGCAGTACGTTGGACGAGTAGCGGTCGAAGTCCTGGTCGAACTGCGAATAGTAATAGCCGAGGGACACATCGTGGCTCTGTGCGCCGAATTCGAAGCGGCGCATGATCCGGGTGTCGCTGGTCAGCTCCTTGAGCGGTGCGGTCACGCCGCGCACGCCGCCGACGACCATCAGGCCGTTGCCGTTCTGGTTGGCGACATCGAACACTTGCGAGGGGTCGTCGGTATAGCGCAGTTGCAGGCCGGTGGCGCCCGGGACCTGGCTGAGCAACGAGCGCGAATCGGCGATGAACTTGGCGCCGCTTTGCAGCGTCAATGGGAAGACGCCGTTGCGCTGCGTCTGGGTGTCGCTGTAGCGCACGGCCTGGGCCAGCTTGAGACCGGCGCCGAGATCGTAGTCGAACTTGAGCGTGTACTGGTCGCGCTGGATGCTGGTGCCCAAGGCGTTGTCGAAATCGTAATAGCTGCCGTCGCCCTGCAGCAGTTGCATGCGCTCGGTTTCGGGGCCGGCCAGAGTGCCGAAGTTGCCGTCGAAGCCCGGCACGGCGCGAATCTTGCCGTCGGCGCCGGTGCGCATCGGGATGCCCAAGTACAGCGCGACGTCGTCGTCGATGCGCTTGAAATCGAAGGCGAGGTGGCCGCGCTCGAACGCACGACTGAGGTTGACGCGGAACTGGCCGCCCTTGTTCGCATCGAAGCCCGGCTCGCGGATGCCGTCGTCCTGGCGATAAAAGCCGCCGAGGCCAAGTTTCCAGTCGCCGTCGCCGAGCGGGGTGCCGTAGAAGAAGTCCGCGCGCCCGAGCCCGTAGTCGCCCCAAGTGTACTTGACCACGCCTTCGGCGTGGTCGCCGACCACGCGCGGCACGAAGTTGATCGCACCGGCCGGCGCGTTGGAATAGAACACCGACGAGGGGCCGCCACGCACCACTTCGATACGCTCGATGGTCTCGTCCAGGCGGAACACCTGGTCGGCGTTCAAGTAGCCCAGCGCCGGATCGTGTTGCACCGGGATGCCGTCTTCCAGCAGGTTGACCGAGCCGAATCCATCGACCGGGATGCCGCGCGCGCGGATGTTGCCGCTGGCTTCGCCACCGGAGGCTTCCACCCAGAATCCCGGCACGGATTTCATCGCTTCCGTCACCGACGTCGGCGCCTGCATGCGCAGGCGCTCTTCCTCGATACGCGTGACGGAATAGCTGGTTTCCGCCTTGCTGCGTTCCTGCGTGCCCGAGCGGCCCGTAACGATGACTGCGTCCAGATCCTTCGCCACGCGGGCATCGTCGCCGGGCGTGAGCGGCGTGGTCTGCTGCGCAAACACGGGCCCGCAAAGCGCGGCACCGACGGCAATCGTGAGGGCGTGGCGGATCGCGCGACGGTGCGCGGTGGGCTGGCGGATCATTGTGGGGTTCCTGAGGAGGCCGGAGATCGACCCCGGCGTGCATGAAGCCCGCGATATTCAGCGGCGATCTTTAAGGAAGCGTGACGCGCCGATGACGCAATCGATGACTGCAAACTGCGTCCCGGCTTGTCTCAGCGGTAGACAATCCCGTCCTCGCCGACCACGTACTATCGATCTACTTCGCACGGACCTCATAACTCCCATGAAGCGAAAGCTGTCAGCTCTTCTGCTTTCGATTGTGTGCTTTGCCAGCCACGCCGCGGTCACCGGTTTGGGAGAAACCGCGCTTAGCTTGAACCCGGCGATCAAGATCGATACGCATTGCCCGCCGACACTGACCGTCCAGGCCGGCAACGATCCGACCGACGATGTGCGCCACTCGCTCACCTATTACCTGGCGCTCCAGCAGGCGAAGATCCCGGTGGAGTTGCGGGTACGCCGAGGGTGGGCATGCCTTCGGATTGCGGCCGTCGGCCAACCCGGTGACCGATTGGCCTGCGCGGGTCGACACCTGGCTGCATACCCTCCACGTGCTGCCTTCCTCGAAACGATGAGCAAGCGCTCACGCCGAGCGTGCGGGCTTGATGCATGACTTATCTTTCGCTGTTCGCCATCGCCCTGGTCGCCGCCACGCTGTTGCCCGCGCAATCGGAAGCGGCGCTGGTGGCATTACTGTTGCGCGGTCATTCGGTCGCCTGGCTGGTCGCGGTGGCCAGCGCGGGCAACGTGCTGGGCTCGACCATCAACTGGTGGCTGGGGCGCGAGGTGGTGCGGTTCCAGGGTCGGCGCTGGTTCCCCATCAGGGCCGAGCAGCTGGCCCGCGCCCAGGCCTGGTATGGCCGCTACGGCAAGTGGTCGTTGCTGCTGAGCTGGGTGCCGATCATCGGCGATCCGCTCACGTTCGCCGCCGGGGTCATGCGCGAGCCGCTGCGGGTCTTCCTGCCGCTGGTCGCATTCGCGAAAACCGCCCGCTATGCACTGCTCGCCTGGGCGACCCTGTCCGTGGTTTGAGCGCGGCGCCGATGCCTCAGGGAAGGCCGTCGGCACCTAGCGCCGCTCACCCGCGCGATCTCCGCGTGGTTGAAGCGCAATATGAAGGGTTCAGCTGGCGTGCGTGGCTTATCGGCGCCATCCGCGGCGGCCCGCCCGGCAGGGGAGATACTCCGAGGAATCTCTGTAAGGCTGCCTGGTCATGGACAATCCTCTGCAGCGGCTCGACGAGCAGACCGTCCAGCGAAAGTTATGGTCCTTTGCAGTGCGCTCCACCGAGCATGCCGTCCTGCTGCTCGACGCCAACGGCAATGTGAGCTGGGCCAACGAGGGCGCGCACGCCATTCTGGGCGCAGCGCCCGACGGGCTTGTCGGCGGCAACATGTCGCGGTTCTTCACCCGTCGCGATGTCACCAAGGGCATCCCGGAGCATGAACTCGACGAATCCAGGCACCGCGGCTCGGCCTCGGATGATCGCTGGATGTGCAGGGCCGACCGTTCGCGGTTCTGGGCGTCGGGGGTGACGGTCTATCTGGGCGGCGAGGCCAGCGAGGGCGTCCACCTAAAACTGTTTCGCGACCTCACCGAGTTCAAGATGCAGATGGAGAACAGTCGCGAACGCTGCCGTGCCGCCTCGCAGGAAAACGAGAACCTGACGATGGGTATCGGCTTGCTGGCGCACGAACTGCGCAATCCCCTGTCGGGCATCACCCTGGCGAGCGATCTGCTGGAGCAGCGCCATGGCGACGACGCCAGGCTGGCGCCAACCTTGAAAGTGATCTCGACCAACACCGCCCTGGCGGGCAGGCTGGTCGAAGATCTCATGCAGCACAGCAAGCTGTCCTCCGATCGCTTCAGCCTGGATCGCAGCGGTTGCACCGCACGCGAACTGCTCAAGATGTCCACGTCCATCGCGTTGCGGCAGATGGAGCAGGAGGGCCGGGCGATCACCGTGCTGGTGCCGGCCGGGGATATCGAGCTGTGCATCGACAGGATGCGGATGCAGCAGGTATTCGTGAACCTGATCGCCAACGCGTTGCGCTACACGCCGGCGCCCGGCCGCATCTGGGTGACCGCCACGCTCGAAGGCAAGGAGGCGATCGTGCGCGTCTCGGACGAAGGCATCGGCATCGAGCCGAAGCGGCTGAAGAAGTTGTTCGACCTGTTTACGTTGCCGCGCCTTGGCGGTTCCAAGCTGGGCCTGGGCATCGGCCTCACCCTGGTGAAGAAGATCGTCGAACTGCATGGCGGCAGCGTGCAGGCGCGCAGCGACGGTCTGAACAAGGGCAGCCAGTTCATCGTGCGCTTCCCGGTGCGCGAGTGAGCCGCGAGTCGCCACCCCGTAGAACCTGGGGAACGGCTATGCCCGGCGACTGGGCATCGACAGGTCCGGTGGCCGCCGCGGGACGCCCTCTACGTTGATCCAACAACTCGGCAGTTCGCCGATCCACGCGCGCCAGGCGGCATGCCGCTGTTGCGCGGTTCCTCTACCCGCCTGACCTGTCCCTGGAGCGCGCCATGAACGTCGCCGTCCCCCGATTGCTTGCCCTGGTCCTCCCGCTGGCCGCGATGGCGCCGGGCATCTGCTGGGCCCAGGACTCACCTGTCTCGGCCGCCGCCCGCCTGCAGGCACTCGACGCCGACCATGACGGTGTGCTGAGCCGGTACGAGTACGACAGCGATGCCGCGCTGGCGCTGATGGACAGCGACGGCAACGGCGAGATTTCCGCCGAAGAGTTGCAGGCCTTCCTCGGTCCCACCGATCAGGGCGGTGCCTCCGCCGCCGAGCGCATCGTCGGATCGGACGTCGACAACAACGGTGAGCTGTCCGACGAGGAGTTGCGCCGCAGCCTGGATTTCCGCTTCAAATGGCTGGACAAGAACAAGGACGGCAACGTAGATCTTGCCGAACTGAGCGGCGGACTCGGCGTGCCGATGGTAGGGCGCAACTAGAGCGTGCATCGTGACTCGCGTAGTCGACCATGGCCGCGCCTGGTCCGCGGAATGCACCGCCGAGGCCGAGAACATCGCAAGCGCTTTGGACGGAAAGGTCTTGATGCTTTTTGTAGGAGCGGCTTCAGCCGCGACCGCCGGATCCCGCGGTCGCGGCTGAAGCCGTTCCTACATCGAAGCAGGATTGGTCAGGTGTCGATGGCAATGGGGAGCCGGGCCAGCCCCCTCCCACCAGCCGCGAAAGACCGCGCGTCCCGCTGATGGGGAGAACCAAGAAAAGTATGTGGTCGGGCCGACCGGTCCCATCGAAGACGATCCCAATCTCACCGACAAGAAATTCCCCGGCAATCCCACTCAATCCTATCGCTCGCGCAGTCCTTTCCGTGTCATCGGCGAGGTCGCCGATTGGCAGGGGCATTCCGCGCCACGGCTCAAGGAAATGCAGGCGCACCTGGAGCGCCTGCGGCGGCTCGGCGCGGAAGCGATCGAAGAATAAGCCGGCATGACCATGTGGTGGCACAGTCGCCGACGAGGCTGCACCGGCGTGCAGGGATTTATAATCCTCGGGTTGTCCTGATGCACGCGGTACGCGCAACACTCACTCCAGCAAGGCCCGATGCAATGCAACTTCGTCATCTGAAGACTTTCGTCGCGGTGGCCCACACACTCAACTTTTCCCGCGCCGCCGAACGCGTCCACCTGTCTCAGTGTCTCCGAGCAGGTCCAGGCGCTCGAGACGGATCTGGGCGCGTTGCTTTTCGACCGGTCGCGACGCAGGTTGTCGCTCACGCCCGCAGGCGAGCGCCTGCTTGGCCACGCGGTGGAATTGCTCAGGCTTGCCGACCACGCCTACCAGGCGGTCGGCGAAGCCGCCGCTGCGATCTCCGGGCCGTTGCGCATCGGCGGCCTGGAGACGCTGTGCGCCGCCCATCTGCCGCCCTTGCTGGCCGAATTCCAGCGCCGGCACCCTGCGGTGCAGCTGACGCTTACGATTTCCGACAGCAGCGGTTTGCGCCATGGCGTGTCGTCGGGCGAGCTGGATCTGGCGTTTCTCTACGGCGAGCTGGCGGACACCGGGGAGTTGCGCTGCGAAACCGTGGCGGATGAAGCGTTGTTCGTGCTGTTGCCGCCTGGCCACCGTCTGCACGGGCGTGCCGACATCGGCTCGGCCGATCTCGACAATGAGCGATTCCTGGTGACGGCGCCTGGCTGCGTCTATCGCAAGATGTTCGACCAGGCTTTCCCCGCATCGTTGCAGAACACCCCGGTGCGGGTGGGCGAGTATGCCAGCCTGGCCACGATCGGCGGCCTGGTCGAACAGGGTTTGGGCTGTGCGTTGATGCCAGGCTCGGCGGTGGCGGCGCACCCGGGCTTGGCCGCCATTGCGTGGACGGGCGAGGGGCGCAGCGTCCCGGTCACCCTGATATGGCGCCCGCGCCGGACGCTGTCGCCTGCCGCGGCCGAGTTGCAGGCCTTGGCGCGGGAAATGCCGTGCCTTCAGACCAGCCGCTGACCGCCGTCGACGTGCACCACGCTGCCTGAAATGAAGCCGTTGCGCATGATCGCCTCGATTGCCTGGGCGATATCGTCGGGTTCGCCGACTCTTCCGACCGGCAGCCGTTTGGCCATCGCTGCCAGCATGTCTGTCTTCGCCGCACCGGCCACCGAAGTCCAGATCGGCGTATCCACCCAGCCTGGCGATACCGCGTTGACGCGGATCGGGGCCAGCTCCACCGCCAGCGCATAGACCAGCGACTCGATCGCGCCGTTGATCGCTGCAACGACCGAGCCCTTGGCGGTGGGGCGGTAGGCGGCAATGCCCGAGGTGAACGTGATCGAAGCGCCCTTCGCCAGCGTGGCCGCACCCTGTTTGGCGATCAGGATCGGCGCCATCACCTTCGAGTCGATCACGCGCCGCGCGATCGCTGCGTCCATCTCCTGCAGCGGAACATAGACACCGCCTACATCCGCCGCCGTCGATACGATATGCGCCAACTCGCCCACGCTGCCGAACAGCCGCGCCACCGCCGCTTCATCGGTGACGTCGGCGGCCACCGAACGCAAACCGGCCGAGTTGCCCAGGCGCTCGCAGGCCTGGGCGAGCCGGTCGGGCGAGCGTCCCACGATGGTCACCTCGCCACCCTGGTCCAGCAACCGCGCCGCCAACGCCAGGCCCATTCCGGAGCTGCCGCCGATCACCAGCACATGCTCGCCGCTACTGTCTTGCTTCAACGCCGCTCTCCGTTCATCGCGCACGTCGTGGCGCCGGCGCAGGCTATTTCGGAACGCCTCGGCCAAGGAAGCGGGAATTCACGATGGTGGCTATCGGCACTACCGATAGCCACCATCGCGCCGGTTACTTGCTGACCGGATCGCGACGCAGGTAATGAGCGCGGGCTTCGCCGTGCATGACCGAAGCGGCGCGCGATATCGCGGAGTTCGCGGGCTGACGACATCAGGCAGCGAGCCGGGCATGGGGCATCCCCGCGAGGCGATGCTATCTTCGCGCCTTCACGGAACTGACGAAGGTGCAGAGGATGCCGGTGATTCGCGTTGGGTTATTGATCCTGCTGCTGTGGCCCGCAGTCACGCGTGCAACGCCACCGCCCGCACCGGAAATCCGCATCGAAGACGTCACCCGCTTCTATGCGCTCTACGACACCACGCAGGGTCGGCCGAGCGTGGCCCAGCTCGAGCAGGACTACCTGGGCCATGCCACGGCCAGCCTGCAGGAATTCGCGCGTCTGCGCCGCGTTACCGCCCAGCGCATCGCCGAGCAGATGCATAGCGACCCAGCGATGTATGCCAGGGGCAGGCAATGCCTGGCCGTGCTGCCGGCGGTCCAGGCGCGTCTGGCCCAGTCGTTCGCACGACTTGCCGAACTGTATCCGCAGGCGAAGTTCCCGCCCGTCGCCATCGTGGTCGGGCGTGGTCGGCCGGTGGGAATCACCAACCCCTCCGGCGTCACCATCGGCCTGGAGGCGTTGTGCGCGGCGGATTTCATGAACCCCGATCTGGAAGACCGTTTCGTCCACGTCATCGCGCACGAATACGCCCACCTCCAACAGCTCGGGCCGACTGATTTCGAAGCCGGCGACCCGGCCGCGACCGTGCTGCGCGTGTCGCTGACCGAAGGCGTGGCCGAGTTCGTCGCCGAGCTGATCTCGGGCGATGTCGGCAACGCCCGCCATGCCGCCTGGACGCAGGGCAAAGAGGCGCAGATCGAAGCGGCGTTCGTGCGCGACATGGACAGCACCGACCTGTCCGCGTGGTGCTTCAACTACCGCAGCCCGGACCAGCCCTACGACCTGGGCTACTGGGTCGGTTACCGTATCGCCAAGGCCTATTACACGCGCGCCACGGACAAGCCGGCCGCGCTCGCACGCATCCTGCATATCGAAGATCCCAAGGCCTTCCTGGCGGACAGCGGTTGGACGCCCGGCATGCGGTTGCCGAACGCATCGGGACCAGAGCGGTAACCCCCCCCCGGCACTTTCCGGCGGCAATTTCATCGAGCTGAAACGCGCCGCTGCAGCAAACTGACGATCCCCGGACAGGAGCGGCAGGATGAACCTTCGTTTGTTCGCGATCGCGATCGCCAGCGCCATGCTGTTGAGCGCTTGCGGCGCGGGCGCGCCGGCCGACATCGCAAAGGAGCCGGCCAACCCGACGCCCGCGACGACCGACGCCGCGGACGTGACGACACCGGCGCCGCCGGACACCGCAACTCCTCCTCCCGTGATCCCGACCGGCGCGAAGCAAACCGCTGGCGCCGCAGGCCAGGCGCCGCCGGCGACCCCGGGCGGCGACACCGTGGCCGACACCGCAGTCGACGACGCCATCGACAGCAGTCTGGGCGACCACCAGCGCTATCGGCCGGTCATCGATGCCTTCCAGGCAGCGGTGGCAGCCGACGACGCAGCCAAGGTCGCCGCGCTGGTGCACTATCCCATCGGCGTCGATATCGATGGCAAGCCGGTGGTAATGAAGAACGAGCAGGAATTCGTCGCGCGCTACGCACAATTCATGACCCCGGACATCCGTGATGCCATCGTCGGCACGAAGTACGCCGATCTGTTCGTCAACTACAAGGGCATCATGTTCGGCAGCGGCCAAGCCTGGATCAACGGCATCTGCAAGGACGATCGCTGCAAGGAGTTCGAGGCCAAGGTCGTCACCCTGCAACACGGACCCGAATGAGCCGGTGCGGTGCATGGCGGATCCGAACGCCGCACTGCCTCGCTGCGCTACCCTGGCCGGGTGAACGACGAGCCGACCAGCGTCGAAGGTTTCCGGGTCTCGGTCCTGACCCATTTCATCGCCTGCGAAAACGGCTGGCGCGGCACGGCCTATGTGTACCGCGGCGCCGAGCCGACCGCATGCGAGGTGCTGTTCGTGCCGGACCTGTGCCTGCAGCAGGAAGAGGCCAGGGCCATGGCGATGCAGCGTGGCCTGGCGCGCGCCGGCGAGCTGTCGCGGCTGCGCTGAGGACGGCGTGCGGACCATCGCCCGGTGCACAGCGCTTGCAATCCGGGCGCGTGTCCGGAAAAATACCCGACTTGCTTCGGCCCCGCGCAGTGATGGCGGCCAGCCGGGGGAAAGCTTTCAGTGGTGGCTGTAGCTCAGTTGGTTAGAGTACTGGATTGTGATTCCAGTGGTCGGGGGTTCGAATCCCCTCAGCCACCCCACTGAAGATCGACCTGCGCCTCGCAGGGTGTTGCAACGGGGACATCGCGCATTTATACTGTGCGACCAGTTTTGGGGCCGTTAGCTCAGTTGGTAGAGCAGTTGACTCTTAATCAATAGGTCCAAGGTTCGAATCCTTGACGGCCCACCAATAAAGAGAAGGGACTTGGCGAGCGCCAGGTCCCTTTTTCTTTGCGCCGGTTCTTTGCGCCGCCGCCCGGCGACCACCTGCTTTTTCTTGGTTCTTCTCCCATCTGAGGGGATAAGCTCACGGCCGACCCATTAAGTTTGGTTCTTCTCCCATCAATGGGACGGCTGCAGCTTGTGCGGCTTGCGAGGTGGGGGTTATTGAGGGGCGCGCTTTGCATTGTTGCGGTGTGGTTGTGTCGGCTTACGGTGCGGGCACCGCCCTGGCGGGGAGGGCCGGCCCGGCTCGGTCGGACATCCTGTCCGACTCGCCTACCGCGGCCATCCATGGCCGCTGGCCACCCCTCCCCGCCAGGACGGGGCCCGCACCGCAAGTCGACACCACCACCACCCACCGCACGCGCGCGCCTCAATAACCCCCACCTCGCAAACCGCAGAAAATGAAGCCGTCCCGCCAACTGGAGAAGAGTCTTTTTCTTTCCCCGGCAGCCTGCAACAATGGCCCCGCCGCGGGTGGCCGATCGCCCGCCGCGCCAGCCTCGCGAAAGTGGCGGAATTGGTAGACGCACCAGATTTAGGTTCTGACGCCGCAAGGCGTGGGGGTTCGAGTCCCCCCTTTCGCACCATCGGCCGCCGTTACCTGTCATTGTCCTGCCAGGGCGCTTCCGCGCCCGCTGGCAGCGGCCGCCGTTATCGGCGAAACTAGCGGGCTCGGGCGGTCGGGCCGCCCTGTGCCCCAATCCGCATTTACCCAATCGTGCCGGCCCGGGGTGGTCGGTGGCAGGAGTTCACATGCAAGCTTCGATCGAATCCACCGGCAACCTGGAACGCCGTCTGACTTTCACCCTGCCGGAGGATCGTCTCGCGTCCCATGTGGGCGGCCGCCTCCGTGAGATCGCGCGCACCGCGCGGATCAAGGGCTTCCGGCCGGGCAAGGTGCCTGCCAAGGTGATCGAGCAACGATTCGGCCCGCAGGTGCGCGCCGAGGCCCTCGACGGCCTGCTGCGCGAGACCTTCGACTCGGCCGTGCGCGAGCATTCGCTGCGCCTGGCCGGCAACCCCCGCATCGACCGCACCGGCAGCAGCGAGTTCGACTTCGTGGCGACCTTCGAGGTGGTGCCGGAGTTCGGCGACATCGACGTGGCCAAGCTCAACGTCATCCGCCACATCGCCGAAGTGACCGACGCCGACATCGATCAAATGATCGAGAACCTGCGCCTGCAGCGCCGTACCTGGCAGCCGGTCGAGCGCGGCGCCCAGACGGGTGACCTGGTCGCCCTGGAGACCTGGTCGCAGGCCGGCGACGAGCGTCTGCCGGCCGAGGGCGTCGAGCGCGGCTCCAGCGTGCTCGGCTCGGGCGTGATGTTCGAGCAAATCGAGAAGGGCCTGGAAGGCCTGGCCAAGGGTGAGGAAAAGACCCTGTCGGTCGACTTCCCGGCCGACTGGCGCGTGCCGCAGCTGGCCGGCAAGACCGTCCAGGTCCACGTCAAGGCGCTGGAAGTCTCTGAGCCGGTGCTGCCGGAAGTGAACAAGGAGTTCATCAAGAGCTTCGGCGTGAAGGGTGGGGAGGTCGAGCAGTTCCGCGCCGATATCCGTACCAACCTGGAGCGCGAACTCAAGGGCGCCCTGATGAACCGCCTGCGCCGCGAAGTCGGCGAGCAGCTGATCGCCGCCTATGCCCATGTCGAGTTGCCGCCGCGCCTGGTCGAAAACGAGGCCCGCGCCATGCTGGGCCAGCAGATCGAGCAGATGCGCCGCAATGGCCGCGATCCGGGCCAGCCGCCGGCCGACGCCCACCAGGGCTTCATGGACGCGGCGGGCAAGCGCGTGCTGGTCGGCCTGCTGGTCGGTGAGGTCGCCCGCACCCACCAGCTGCGCCTGGATCCCAAGCGCGTGAACGAGACGCTGCGCCTCATCGCCTCGACCTACGAGGAGCCGGAGCAGGTCATTGAGATGTACCGCAACGACCCCCAATTGATGGGGGGACTGCAGAGCCGGGTGATGGAAGAGCAGGTGATCGACTGGATCGCCGAGCGCGCCCAGCACACCGAACAGGCGCTGTCGTTCCAGGAAGCGA
>Ga0160436_1000163_pt1 | contig 33809 bp, 29 predicted proteins | sample HID1973M_E0MG_FD_108264 | JGI IMG/M metagenome (GOLD analysis project Ga0160436, IMG submission 108264) | Enriched mosquito-associated microbial communities from UW Madison campus, WI, USA - HID1973M_E0 MG | ecosystem: Host-associated > Arthropoda: Insects > Digestive system > Unclassified ...
CCCGGAACGCATCATTGTGAAGCGCCCGGGTGACTGCGACCCACAACTTGTCCACGTCCTTCCTCACAAGGGCATGCCTTTCAGAGTAGATGACGCCCTCCAGATCCCTGCGGAATACGCCCTGGAGTTGCGCCGTCTTTGTCAGCCATGCGAACAGCCCTCCAGACAGGAGCGCGGTCCCCGTTGCGGCAAGGATGTCATCCATTCGCACCGGGGGCGGAAAGTGGAACGCAGCAGATCTTTCATCACCGTCTTTCTGATTGTGGGGACCACTTTCCCAATTGCGACATGCGCTTCAGGCCGTGGTCGTGCACAAATCGTTCTACCCATGTGAGGGCAGAAGTAGCAACTCAGATTTGAAGGCCGTGGACCAAGTAGCGGTTTCGCTACAACTGCGACTCCAACGGCAACCACTGCAGCACCTTGACCACTGATCGCCGCCACAGGCCCACGCCCGGTTCGGTTTCCCACACCCGCGGCGGCACATGCGCATCTTCATGCCAACGCAGGGTGCCGTCATCCAGCAAGGCCAGGCGATAGCTCTGGGTAGCCGCAGTCTTTTCGCGGTAGCGCGCCAGCAACTGCTGGGTGGCCTGGCGATCCTTGAACAAGATGCCCATCTCGGTGTTTAGGTTGATCGAACGTGGATCCAGGTTGAAGGAACCGATGAAGCCAGTCTCACCATCCACGGCAAAGGCCTTGGTGTGCAGGCTGGCGCCGCTGGAGCCGAACAGGCTGCCGCCGTCCTGCTGACCCTGCGGCATCAATTCGTGCAGCTCCACGCCCGCGCGCAGCAGCGGCACGCGGTACGGTGCGTAGCCGCTGTGCACGGCCATCACATCGGTGGCGGCGAGCGAGTTGGTCAGCACGCCTACCTTGACCCCGCGCGCACGCATCTGCGCCAGCCATTCCACACCGCGATCACCGGGCACGTAATACGGCGAGATGATGTGCAGCTCGTGCTTGGCCGCGGCCATGGCGGGAAACAGCTTCACCATCAGCCATTCGTGGCGGCCGTCGCCGGCCAGTTTGGCTGGCGGGTCGGACACCACCTGCGCTTGATCCAGCCAGTACAGCGGCGCTTCGCCGGCCACCATGCTGCGCACCGAAGGCGACTGGGCCAGTCGCTTGAGATAGGGATCGGCGCGACGCGAGGCCACCGACTTTTCGATCTCCACGCGCAGCGCATCCAGCGCGCCCGGTTCGACCTTGACCAGCGCCCCCAGCGGAATCACCGCCTGGCTGTTCCAGAACGCATCAAAGATCGCCTCGGTCTGCTGCACTGCCGGTCCCAGCAAGGCCACATCCAGATCCAGGAAGTTGGTGTCGGTGGCGGCGTCGAAATACTCATCGCCGACGTTGCGCCCGCCCACCACCGCGACGCGGCCGTCGGCTATCCAGGCCTTGTTGTGCATGCGCCGGTTGAGGCTGAAACCGCGCAGCATCATCTCCACCCCGCGCCCCAACACGCCGGCGCGGTTGCGGGTGGGATTGAACAAACGTACTTCGATGTTGGGATGGGTATCCATCGCCGCCAGGAAGGAATCCTTGCCGTGGCCGTTCATGTCATCCAGCAGCAAGCGCACGCGCACGCCGCGATCGGCCGCACGCAACAGCTCGCGATCCAGCAGCTGGCCGGTGAAATCGTCGTGCCACAGGTAGTACTGCAGATCCAGGCTGCGACCGGCCGCCTGCGCAGTGAGTGCGCGGATGGCGAAGGCATCGAGGTTGTCCGATATCAGGGTGATGCCGCTGCGTTGACCGCGGCCCTGAGTGAGCGGGAGCAGGCTGCGGTCCAGCACCGTCTGCGCCGGCTGCAACGCCATCGCCTGTGACGGCGGGCCCTGCACGCGCGCAGCAAAGCGCCCATAGCTGAAGACGGAAACAAAGCTGGCCACTGCCAGCGTCAACAGGATCAGGCCAAACCAACGAAGCTTGCGGCGCATAGGTGGGTTCCGGGACTCTGGGCTGATTCTAGCCATGCCGGCTGCGATGGCGCCGTCACGGCCGGTCGCCGCGCACAGGCTTTATGCTGGCGGCTGGTTTTTCCAAGGATCGAATGCCATGCGCCTGCCACACCTCTTGCTCTCCACCCTGCTCGGCCTGGGCCTGCTCGGCGGCTGCACTACTACGCCCGCCCCCGCCTCCGCCGGCGTCGACGCGCTGACCTGGGTGGTGGTGCGGCATGCGGAAAAGGCCACCGATGATCCGGAAGATCCCAACCTGTCCGCGCTCGGTCAGGCGCGCGCCCAGCGCCTCGCCCAGGAATTGGCGACTGCGCCGGTGACGGCCGTCTACGCCACCGAGTACAAGCGTACGCGGCAGACCGGCCAACCGACGGCCGATGCGCACCACGTGACGATCACGCCGTACTACGCCAAAGGACCGGCCAACGAGGTGGCCGCCCAGCTCAAGGCCGCGCACAAGCGCGGTACGGTGCTGATCGTGGGACACAGCAACACCGTGCCCGACATCGTCAGTGCACTGTCAGGACAAATTGCAGATCCCATGCCGGACACCGAGTACGACCGCCTGACCCGCATCCATGTCTCCGCCGATGGTGCGGTTCGCGTGGAGATCAGTCGGTATTGAGCTACGCCTCAGCGCGGGGTTTTCCTACCTTGCAGTGGTGCTTGCGGCGACAGTTTTGAAGGCGATGCCTTCCTAAGCTGATCCCGTGCCGATGTCCGGCGCGGGAGATGCTTATGAGTGCGCTGTGGTGGCTGTTGGGTTGGATGCTGTGCTGGTTGTTGGGTGTGGGGATGACGGTGGGCTTGGCGGCGGGATGGCCCTCCGCGCGGGCGGTGGATGTGCGGTCTGCTGCGGATCTGGTTTCGATAGACGAAACGCTCCCGAGGCCGCTCCTGCCGCAGAGTGCGCGCCTTGAGGCATCGCCGCTGCGGCCTGCGCCCGGAATGATGCTCGCCTCGCCGATGCACGCTGGCATCGATGTCGGCGATTACTGGATCAGCGAGAAACTGGACGGCGTGCGGGCGCGCTGGGATGGACGTCGCCTGGTAACCCGAGGCGGTGCGCGGGTCAGCGTGCCAGCCTGGTTCGTGCGCGGCTGGCCCAGCATGCCGTTGGATGGCGAGCTGTGGCTGGGGCGCGGTCGCTTCGAGGCCACCAGTGGCGTAGTGCGTCGTTACCGCGATGACGATGCACTGTGGCGGGAGATGAAGTTCATGGTGTTCGATCTACCTGCGGACACCGGCGTCTTCCATACACGCTTGCGGCATCTGCGGCGCGCCATCAGCACGGCGCGCGTGCCCTGGCTACAAGCCATTCCGCAATTCCGGTTGGCCAGCATGGCGCAGTTGCAGGCCAAGCTGCGCGAAGTGGTGGGCGCCGGCGGCGAAGGCCTGATGCTGCACCATGCCCAGGGCCGCTATGTGGCCGGGCGCAGCCTGCACCTGCTCAAGTTCAAGCCACACCTGGAGGCCGAGGCGCGCGTGCTCGGCCACCTGCCCGGCAAGGGCAAGTACGCCGGCATGATGGGGGCCTTGTCGGTGCAGGCGGCGGACGGGCGCAGGTTTCGCCTGGGCTCGGGCTTCAGCGACGCGCAGCGCGTCGCACCGCCCCCCATAGGCAGCGTGGTGACCTATCGCTACAACGGCCAGACCCGACTGGGTTTGCCGCGCTTCGCCCGCTTCCTGCGCGTGCGCGATGAGGAACCGGAGCGGCCGCCTTGATGGCCGGCAGACCGCATCGTTCCACCCTGGGCCATGCTGGCAAGCGCCAACCATGCGATGCTGCTGCCACTCGCCAGGAGCCCCGCCATGACGATCATCATCTCTCCCCGTGTCCACGACCTGGGCGGTTTCCAGGTCCGCCGCGCCGTGCCCAGTCTGCAAGCGCGCAGCGTCGGTCCGTTTGTGTTTGTCGACCATATGGGTCCGGCCACCTTCGACGAGGGACGCGGCGTGGATGTGCGTCCGCATCCGCATATCGGCCTGGCCACGGTGACCTATCTGTGGAGCGGTGCGATCAACCACAAGGACACGCTGGGCTCGGAGCAGGTGATCCTGCCCGGCGACGTCAACTGGATGACCGCCGGTCGCGGCATCGCGCATTCCGAACGCACGCCCTCGGACGTGCGCGCGCATCCGCATCCGCTGCATGGCATGCAGACCTGGGTGGCGCTGCCGCGCGAGTTCGAGGAAGTCGCGCCCGAGTTCCATCACCACAAGGCGGCCACTTTGCCGCAGCGCCAGCACAACGGCGTGTGGCTGCGGGTGATTGCCGGCCGTGGCTACGGCGAGGAGTCACCTGTGCGGGTGTTTGCCGACACCTTCAACGTGGCCCTGGATCTGGATCCGGACGCCGAGCATGTGATCGACGGAAATGCAGTGGAGCGCGCGATCTACATACTGGAAGGCGAAGCCCAATTGGACGGCGCCGACATTCCCGACAAACACCTGGTGGTGCTGGATCGCGGCACCCAACCCAAGCTGCGTGCCAAGACCGCGGTCAAGGCGATCCTGGTCGGCGGCGAGCCGCTGGATGCACCGCGCCATATGTGGTGGAACTTTGTCTCCAGTTCGCAGGAGCGCATCGACCAGGCAAAACAGGACTGGCTCAACAATCGCTTCGGCAAAATTGAAGGCGAAACCGAGTTCATTCCGCTGCCGGATCACTGACTCTCAGTAACTTTACTTAAGCTGCCTGTTGGAAGTTACAGCGATACTTCCTGCAACTCATAGCGTAGATTCTCGCCCGCCGCCCAAGCGCGGTGACAACCACGGAGTGTTTATGAGTCTCGCAAAACGATTGACGGCAGAGTTTTTGGGTACCTTCTGGCTGGTATTGGGCGGCTGCGGCAGCGCCGTGCTGGCAGCCAAGTTCGGCGGCGACGGCAATCCCCTCGGTATCGGTTTTGTGGGCGTGGCGCTGGCCTTTGGCTTGACCGTGCTGACCGGCGCCTATGCGTTCGGGCATATCTCCGGCGGGCACTTCAATCCTGCAGTGAGCTTTGGCCTGTGGGCCGGTGGACGCTTCCCCGCACGCGATCTGGCGCCCTATGTCATTGCCCAAGTGGCGGGCGGCATCGTGGCTGGTTTCATCCTGCTCAACATCGCCAAGGGTACTGGCACTTTCGTGATTGATCCGGGCGCGGCCGGGGCCTTCGCCACCAACGGCTACAACGAACTATCGCCGGGCGGCTATGACGCGGCGTCAGCGTTCCTGACCGAAGTCGTGCTCACGGCGGTGTTCCTGATCATCATCATGGGCGCCACCCACGCGCGCGCGCCGGCCGGCTTCGCACCCATCGCCATCGGCCTGGGCCTGACCCTGATCCACTTGATCAGCATTCCGGTCACCAACACCTCGGTCAATCCGGCGCGCTCCACCGGCGTGGCGCTGTTTGCCGGCTCCGGCGCGATCAGCCAGCTGTGGTTGTTCTGGGTCGCACCGATCCTGGGCGGCTTGATTGGCGGGCAGATCTACAAGTGGTTGGGCAAGGACGACTGATCGTCTCCCACCTGACAGCCTCGAAAACAACAACGGTCGCCCAGGGCGACCGTTGTTGTTTGAGGCGTGGCGTCTGCGTTCACTCGATGAGCGAACCGCAGGCGGTGGCCGTGCGACTTAGAACCGTCCTTCCTGGAAATCCACGAACGCCTGCATGATTTCCTGCTTGCTGTTCATGACAAACGGGCCATGCCGCACCACCGGTTCGCGTAGCGGACGGCCGGCGACCAGGATCACCCGGGTCGGTTGGCTACCCGCGCGCAACTGCACCTGATTGCCGCCGCCCAGCACCGCCATCTCCTGCGATTCCAGCGCGCGCGCGTCATCGCCCTCGCCCAGGCTCAATGCCCCTTCAAACACGTAGGCAAACGCGTTGTGCCCTTCCGGCAAGTCGTACGCCCAGGCCTGGCCCGGCTCCAGCGCGATATCCAGATAGACCGGATCGGTAGCCGGCTGCGAGATCGGGCCGACGGTGTCGCCGACGCGGCCGGCAATCACCTTGACCGACACGCCCTTGGCCGGCGTGGCAATGGGCAGACGATCCGGAGCGAACTCCTGATACTTGGGCTCGGTCATCTTCTCGCGCGCAGGCAGATTCACCCACAGCTGGAAACCGCGCATGCGCCCGGATTCCTGCTCCGGCATTTCCGAATGGATCAGGCCGCGGCCGGCGGTCATCCATTGCACCGAGCCCGGGGTCAGCAGGCCTTCGTTGCCATGGTTGTCGCGGTGGCGCATGCGCCCGTCGAGCATGTAGGTCACCGTCTCGAAGCCGCGATGCGGATGCTCCGGAAAGCCCGCGATGTAGTCCTCGGCGCGATCGGTGCCGAATTCGTCCAGCAACAGGAACGGATCCAGATCCGGCAGGTCCGGGCCGCCGATTACCCGGGTCAGCTTGACCCCGGCGCCGTCGGAGGTGGCGCGTCCACGCACCTTGCGCGCGATGCGGGCAGGCGAAGAGGCGATTGAAGTGGTCATGGCAGTTCTCCCTTGGATGCCAAGAAGATGGCACCGGCGACCCGGGAACAAAACCCAGCCGCTGACACCGATCTGTTCCAGCGCTGGAAATGTCACTGTGGGAGGGGCTTCAGCCCCGACTGTGGCCAGTTGCCGCAACAGTCGGGGCTGAAGCCCCTCCCACAACAGCAGATTGCCCTCCGCGGCTACGCCACGTACACCGACTTGATGTTCATGAACTCGTGGATGCCATGCTCGGCCAGCTCGCGGCCAAAGCCCGAGCGTTTGGTGCCGCCAAACGGCAGGCGCACGTCGCTGCGCACGATGGCGTTGACGAAGGCCGCGCCCACTTGCAGTTGCCGGGCCACGCGATTGCCACGCTCACTGTCACCGGTCCACACGCTGCCGCCCAGGCCGAAGCTGGTGTCGTTGGCGACCTGCACCGCCTCGGCTTCGTCCTTGACCCGCAGGATGCTGGCCACCGGACCAAACAGTTCTTCCTCGTAGGCCGGCATGCCGGGCGCCACGTTATCCAGGATCGAAGCCGGGTAGCCCGCATGCGAGGCGTCGGGCTCGCAACCCAGCAGCGCGGTGGCGCCGTGGGCAATGCTGGCCTGCACCTGCTTGTGCAGTTCATCGCGCAGGTCCTGCCGCGCCAGCGGTGCGAGCGTGGTGGTATCGGCGGCCGGATCTCCCAGCGCCAGCTTGCCGGCGGCCTGCTTGAAGCGTTCGACAAACTTGTCGGCAATGGCGTCCACCACGATGAAGCGCTTGGCGGCGATGCAGGTCTGGCCGGCGTTGCCAAAGCGCGAAGCCACCGCGCCGGCCACGGTCTTGTCCAGGTCCGCATCCTCCAGCACCACAAACGCATCGCTGCCGCCCAGTTCCATCACGCACTTCTTCAACTGCTGGCCGGCATTGCCCGCCACCGAACGGCCGGCGCGCTCGCTGCCGGTCAGGGTGACGGCGGCAATGCGCGGATCGCGGATCACTTCGGCGGCCTGCTCATTGTCGATATGCAGCGCGGCAAACACGCCGGCTGGAATGCCCGCATCCTTCAAGACCTCGGCAATGATGTCGGCACAACGCGGCACGTTGCTGGCGTGCTTGAGCACCGCCACGTTGCCGGCCATCAAGGCCGGGGCGAGGAAGCGGAACACCTGCCAGATAGGGAAATTCCACGGCATCACCGCCAACACGCAGCCGATTGGCTCGAAACGCACATAGCTGCGGCTGCCATCAGTGCTGATCGGCTGGTCCTTGAGGTAGTCGGCAGCGTGGTCGGCGTAGTAGTCGCAGGCGCCGGCGCATTTGTCGACTTCGGCCAAGGCTTCCTTCTTCAGCTTGCCCATCTCGGCCGTCATGATCTGCTGGATGTCATCGCGACGGCGACGCAGTTCCGCGCCCACGCTGCGCAGCAGATGGCCGCGCTCTTCCAGCGGACGTGCGGCCCAGGCTTTGAAGGCGGGCTGGGTGGCGGCCAGGATGGCTTCCACGGCGGCCGCGTCCATCAGCTTCTGCGAGTATTCGACCTTGCCGGTCGCGGGGTTGATCGTGTCGACGTTCATTGCTTGCTCTGAGTGGATTGCAACAAATGGATTCTGCACGCGCGCGTGTTAAGCAACAGACGACGCGGGCTTCAAGCCCTCCCCCGCTTGCGGGGGAGGGTTGGGTGGGGGCGGACGCTCGCGCGATGGTCCTGCGCGTCTGGACCCGGATTCAGCCTCAGCCGTTGTCCTGCAACGCCAGTTGCATGTCGCGTTGCTTGCGCTTCTCTTCGCGGTACATCAGCCACCAGCCCATCACCGCCGCCACCGACACCACCGCGATCATCAGCGTAGCCAGGGCGTTGATCTTCGGGCTCAGGCCCAAGCGCACCGAGGAAAACACCTTGATCGGCAGCGTGGTGGAACTGGGGCCGGCGACGAAGCTGGCAATCACCACATCGTCCAGCGACAAGGTGAAGGCCAGCAGCCAGCCGGAGACCAGCGCCGGCGCGATGATTGGCAAGGTGATCAGGAAGAACACCTTGATCCGGTTGGCACCCAGATCCATTGCCGCCTCTTCCAGCGACTTGTCCAACTCCTGCAGGCGCGAAGAGATCACCACGGTCACAAACGACACGGTCAGGGTGATGTGGGCAATCAGGATCGCCACCACGCCCTTGGACGGCAGGTGCAGCAGCGGCCCCATCGACACCAGCATCAGCAGGATCGACAGGCCGATGATCACCTCGGGCATCACCAGCGGGGCGGTAATCAGCGCGCCGAACAGGGTCTTGCCGGGGAAGCGGCGCATCCGCGTCATCACCAGACCGGCCAGCGTGCCCAGTACCACGGCAGCGCTAGCCGTCCAGAACGCGATCTTCAGACTGACCCAGGCCGCGGCGAGCATCTGCTGATCGCGCAGCAGCTCGCCGTACCACTTCACCGAGAAGCCCGACCACACCGTGGCCAGGCGCGACTCGTTGAACGAGTACACCATCAGGATCAGAATCGGCAGGTACAGGAAGGCGAAACCAAATCCCAGCACCAGCCAGGTCAGGCTGCGTTGGCGCAGTTTCATGTCAGCCTGCCTTCCAGCTCACGCTGCTGCACGCGGTTGAAGATCAGGATCGGGATCATCAGCAGGATCAGCATGACGATGGCCACCGCCGAGGCCGCCGGCCAGTCGCGGTTGTTGAAGAACTCGTTCCACAGCACCCGGCCAATCATCAGTGTGTCCGGCCCGCCCAGCAATTCCGGAATGACGAACTCGCCCACCGCTGGAATCATCACCAGCATGCAGCCGGCAATGATGCCGGCCCGCGACAGCGGCAAGGTGATGGTAAAGAACGCCTTCCATGGTTTGGCGCCCAGGTCGTAAGCCGCCTCCAACAAACGCTGATCATGCTTGACCAGATTGGTGTAGAGCGGCAGCACCATGAACGGCAAGTAGGCGTAGACAATGCCGATGTAAGCCGCCATCGGCGTGTACAGAATCTGCAATGGCGCATCGATGATGCCCAGCTTCATCAGGAAGTTGTTGAGCAGGCCGTTGTTCTTGAGGATGCCGATCCAGGCGTAAATGCGGATCAGGAACGAGGTCCACGACGGCAGCACCACCAGCATCATCGCGATGTTGCGGCTGGACGGCGGCATCCGCGCGATGACATAGGCGATGGGGTAGCCAATCAGCAGCGCCAGCAGGGTGGAGATGGCGGCAATCTTGATCGAGCTCAGGTAGGCCTGCACGTACTGCGAGTCGGTGACCAACGCCGCGTAGTTGCCCAGGTTGAGCTTGAGCGTGAGCGCCTCGTCCACGTATTCCAGGATCGGCGTGTACGGCGGCATCGCGATGGCCAGCTTGCTGAAGGAAATCTTCAGCACAATCAGGAAAGGAATCGCGAAGAACAGCAGCTGCCACAGGTAAGGGACCGAGATCACGCCCCAGCGTGATCCCGGCAGGGTCTTCTTGAGCAGGTCGCGTAGTTTCATGAGGTGAGCACCACGCCGTCGTTGTCGCCCCACCACACCCAGACTTCGTCATTCCAGGTCAATGCTTCGCTGGCCCAGCGCTGCACGTTGGCAAAGTTGGCCATGAACTTGTAACCGCTGGGCAGGCGCACGTGATAGACCGAGTGACTGCCGAAGTAGGCGATGTCTTCGATCACGCCCTTGGCCTTGTTGTGCTTCTGCTGCGGTTCCTGCTTGCCGATGCCGAGCTTTTCCGGACGCACTGCAAACGACACTTCCTGGCCTTCGAAGCCGGAGATGCCGTGGCCGATGTACACCGCATCCGGCAGCTGCTTGCTGCGGATGGTGACGTAGTCGGCCTCATCCTCTTCCACCACGCCTTCGACCAGGTTGACCGAGCCGATGAACTCGGCGGCGAAGCGGCTGGTGGGTTGTTCGTAGATTTCATCGGGGGTGCCGACCTGGCGAATCCAGCCCTGGTCCATCAGCGCGATGCGGGTGGCCATGGTCATGGCCTCTTCCTGGTCGTGGGTGACCATCACGCAGGTCACGCCGGATTTTTCGATGATGTTGACCAGCTCCAGCTGCATCTGCGAGCGCAGCTTCTTGTCCAGCGCGCCCATCGGCTCGTCCAGCAGCAGCAGCTTGGGCCCCTTGGCCAGCGAGCGCGCCAGCGCCACGCGTTGCTGCTGGCCACCGGAGAGCTGGTGCGGCTTGCGCTTGGCCAGCTTGCCCAGTTGCACCAGCGCCAGCATGTCCTGCACACGCTGTTTGATGGCGTCCTTGCTCAGGCCATCCTGCTTCAGGCCAAAGGCGATGTTCTGCTCCACCGTCATATGCGGGAACAGCGCATAGGACTGGAACATCATGTTGAGCGGACGCTCGTACGGTGGCAGGTCGTTGAGCAGCTGCCCGTCCAGATAAATCTTGCCGGCGCTGGGCTTCTCAAAGCCGGCCAGGCAACGCAGCAAGGTCGACTTGCCGCTGCCGGAGCCACCCAGCAAGGCGAAGATCTCGCCCTTGCGGATGGTCAGGTTGGTGTCGTCCACGGCGACAAAGCCGTCGAACTCCTTGCGCACATCGACAATACGCAGATACGAGTCCGCCCCGTCTTTTGCGCCATTGCCATTCTGTCCATTGCTCGGGTTATCGGGCGGCATGCGGAATCCTGCGAGGTTGGGTGGCAATGGAGGTGGCGATGCAAAGCGGGAGCAGCCAAGGCCGCTCCCGCTTCTGGGACATCATTTACCCGTCTTGAGCTCGGTCCAGATACGCGTGTACTGGCGGTCGGTTTCCGGCGGCACGATCGCCAGCGGGAACAGCTTGGCGGCCACTTCCGGCGGCGGATACACGGTGGGATCTTCCACGATGGCCTTCTCCATCAGCGCCTTCGACTTGGGAATGGCGTTGGGGTAATGGATGAAGTTGGAGTTGTTGGCCATCACCTGCGGATCCAGCAGGTAGTTGATGAAGGTGTAGGCATCGTCCACGTGCTTGGCATCCTTGGGGATGGCCAGCATGTCAAACCACTGCGGCGCGCCTTCCTTGGGAATGGCATAGGCGATATGCACACCATTGTTGGATTCGGCGGCGCGATCGCGGGCCTGGATGATGTCGCCCGACCAGCCCACCACCAGGCAGGTGTCGCCATTGGCCATAGCGTCGATGTACTGCGAGGAGTGGAAATTGGTGATGTACGGGCGAATCGACTTGAGCAGGGCGGCGGCCTTGTCGATCACCTTGGGGTCGGTGCTGTTGGGATTCTCACCCAGGTAGTTCAGCGCAATCGGGATGATTTCCGAGGGCGTATCCAGCAGGGTCACGCCGCAATCCTTGAGCTTGGAGACATTCTCCGGCTTGAACACGATGTCCAAGCTGTTGGCGATGTCGGTGTTGCCAAACGCCGCCTTGACCTTGTCGACGTTGTAGCCGATGCCGGTGGTACCCCACATGTAAGGGATGGCGTACTTGTTGCCGGGATCCTGGGTCTCGATCCGCTTCATCAACTCCGGATCCAGGTTGGCGTAGTTGGGAATCTTGGACTTGTCCAGCGGCAGGAACACGCCGGCCTGGATCTGCCTGCCGAGGAAGTTGAGCGTCGGCACGACGATGTCGTAGCCGCTGGAGCCAGCCAGCAGCTTGGTCTCCACGACCTCGTTGCTGTCAAACACATCGTAGGTGACCTTGATGCCCGTCTTCTTCTCGAAGTTGGGGATGGTGTCCTCGGCGATGTAGTCGGACCAGTTGTAGACGTTGATTTCTTTGGCGCCGCCATCGGCGCCAGCACCGGCCGCCGCTTTGTCGGCGTCGGGCTTGCCGCCACAGGCGGCCAGGGTACAGAGCAAAACGGCACTTACCAGGGGTCGCAGTTTCATCAATCTCTCTCCAGGTGGTAACGACAGTGATGAGGTTGTGCGTTCTGCAGGCGGGAGCGGCCTTGCACCGCTCCCGCTGTCTTGCAATTACTTGCCGGTCTTCAACTCCGTCCAGATGCGGGTGTACTGGCGATCAATCTCCGGCGGCAGCACCGCGAAGGTGAACAGCTTGGCGTCCACTTCCGGCGGCGGGTAGATGGTCGGGTCGTTGGCGATTTCCGGGTCGACCATCGGCTTGGAACTGGGGATGGCGTTGGGATAGGTCACGAAGTTGGTGTTGGCTGCGGCCACCTTCGGATCCAGCATGTAGTTGATGAAGGCGTAGGCGTTGTCCACGTGCTGGGCATCCTTGGGGATGGCCATCATGTCGAACCACTGCGGCGCACCTTCCTTGGGAATCGAGTAGGCCACGTTGATGCCGTTGTCGGCTTCAGCCGCGCGGTCGCGGGCCTGGATGATGTCGCCCGACCAGCCCACCACCAGGCAGATGTCGCCATTGGCCAAGTCCTGGATGTAGGACGAGGAATGGAAATTGCGGATGTAGGGACGGATGGTCTTGAGCAGCGCCGCCGCCTTGTCGATCACCTTGGGATCAAAGCTGTGCGGATCCTCGCCCAGGTAATTGAGCGCAATCGGGATCAGCTCCGAGGGCGTATCCAGCACGGTCACGCCGCAGTCCTTGAGCTTGGAGATGTTCTCCGGCTTGAACACCAGGTCCCAGCTATTGGTGACGTCAGTGTTGCCGAACACCGCCTTGACCTTGTCGACGTTGTAACCAATGCCGCTGGTGCCCCACAGGTAGGGCACGGCGAACTGGTTGCCCGGATCCTGCAGCGCGATACGCTTGAGCAGTTCCGGGTCGACGTTTTTCAGATTGGGGATCTTGGACTTGTCCAGCGGCAGGAACACGCCGGCCTGGATTTGCCGGCCCAGGAAGCTCAGCGAAGGCACCACCACGTCGTAACCGGTCGAGCCGGTCAGCAACTTGGTCTCCACCATCTCATCGCTGTCGAACACGTCGTAGGTCACCTTGATGCCGGTGGCCTGGGTGAAGTTGGGGATGGTGTCTTCGGCGATGTAGTCGGACCAGTTGTAGACATTGACGACCTTGTCGGCCGACTGCTTCGGCGCCGCCGCCTTGTCTTCTTTGCCGCCGCCGCAGGCCGCCAGCGTGCACGCCGCCACCACCACCGCCAGGATTCGAAGCTTCATGGGGTTTCTCCAGAAACCGTAGGGGAATAGGCAGCATGATACGCCCCGCTGGCAATCCGGGAAGCCCGTCGCAGCCTCGCCCACGCGCGCGTCACAGGTTCAAGGCCCCGGCGGTTTCGTCCAACGCCTTCCACGTCTTGTCGAACAGTTCGTCCACCTGCGCCTTGCTGATGATCAACGGAGGCGACAGCAGCATCGCGTCCCAGGTGGCGCGCAGAATCAAGCCCTGCTTGAGCGCAAAGTCGCGGCACATGGGGCCGACCGTACCGCGCTCGGGGAAGAACGCGCGCTTACGCTTGTCCGGCACCAGTTCCAGCGCGCCGACCATGCCGGCAATGCGCGCCTGTCCGACCAGGCGATGCTCGCCCAGCTCGGCCCAGCGCTGCGCCAGGTACGGTGCCACCTCGGTCTTGGCGCGCTCGACGATCTTCTCGTCCTGCATGATGCGGATGTTCTCCAGCGCCACCGCAGCGCACACCGGGTGACCGGAATAGGTGGCGCCGTGGGCCAGCTCGCCGCCCTGCTCTTTCAGCACCTTGGCCACGCGGTCATTGAACATCGCCGCACCCAGCGGGATGTAGCCGGAGGTGATGCCCTTGGCCACGGTCATGATGTCGGGCATGAAGCCGAAGTACTGCGAGCCGAACCATTCGCCGGTGCGGCCGAAGCCGCAAATCACCTCGTCGGCCACCAGCAGTACGTCGTACTGGCGGCAGATGCGTTCAATCTCCGGCCAGTAGGTGCGTGGCGGGATGTACACGCCAATGGCGCCCATGATCGGCTCGCCAATGAAGGCCGCTACCCGCTCCGGCCCCAGCTCCAGGATCTTGGTTTCCAGGCGGCGCGCGGCCAGCAGGCCGTATTCGTCTTCGGACAGATCGCCGCCATCGGAAAACCAGAACGGCGGATCGATATGGTGGATGTCCGGAATCGGCAGCCCACCCTGCTTGTGCATGCCCTTCATGCCGCCCAGGCTGGCGCCGGCCATGGTGGTGCCGTGATAGCCGTCGTGGCGGCCGATGAAGATGTTCTTCTGCGGCTGGTCCTGCACCGCCCAGAAGTGGCGGACCATGCGCAGGATGGTGTCGTTGGCTTCGGAACCGGAATTGACGAAGAACGAATGGTTGATGTCGCCCGGCGCCAGTTCGGCCAGCTTGGCCGCCAGCTCGATGGTCGGCTCGGTGGTGCACTGGAAAAAGCTGTTGTAGTAGGCGAGCTGGGTCATCTGTTTCGACGCCGCCTCGCCCAGCTCCTTGCGGCCGTAGCCGATGTTGACGCACCACAGGCCGGCAAAGGCATCCAGCAACTGGTTGCCCTCGGCATCCCAGACATAGCAGCCTTCGCCGCGGGTCAGGATGCGCGTGCCCTTCTTGGCCAGCGCGGCGTTGTCGTTGAACGGATGCAGGTGGTACTCGGCGTCGAGTTTCTGCAGGGTTTTGTAGTCAAGTTGGGTCATGGCAATACTCAGACGTTCAACAACAGGAATTCGCGCTCCCACGAGCTGATCACGCGGAAGAAGGTTTCATACTCCTTGCGCTTGACCGACACGTAGGCGCGGACAAAGCGCGGGCCCAGCATTTCCTGCAACGCCGGGCAGCCTTCCAGGCCGTCCAGCGCCTCGCCCAGCGAACGCGGCAGGTCGTAGCCGGTTTCCTTGGCGCTGCCGGAAATCGGCGCGGTGGGTTTGAGCTTTTCGCGGATGCCGAGCAAGCCGCAGGCCAGGGTGGCGGCCATGGCCAGATAGGGGTTGGCGTCGGAACCGGCAAAGCGGCTTTCCACCCGCTGGTTTTCCGGCGTGTCCATCGGCACACGCAGGCCGCAGGTGCGGTTGTCGAAACCCCACTGCACGTTGCTCGGCGAGACCTCGCCAAACATCAAGCGCCGGTAGGAATTGACGTTGGGGGCGAAGAACGCCATCGCCATCGGCACGTACTTTTGCAGACCGGCCAGGTAGTGGCCAAAGATGGGAGTGAACTTGCCATCGGTCTTGCCGCTGAAGACGTTGTGGCCCTTCTTGTCCACCACGCTCTGATGGATATGCATGGCGCTGCCGGGCTCGTTCTCCATCGGCTTGGCCAGGAAGGTGGCGTAGATGCCGTGGCGCATCGCCGCCTCGCGCATGGTGCGCTTGAACAGGAACACCTGGTCGGCCAGCGACAAGGCATCGGCATGGGTGAAGTTGACTTCGAGCTGGGCGGCGCCGGACTCGTGGATCAGCGTGTCCACATCCAGCTCCATCGCCTCGCAGTAGTCGTACATCAAATCCAGGATGGGATCGAACTCGTTGACCGCATCGATGGAGTACGACTGACGCGCGGTTTCCGGACGGCCGGAGCGACCGGCTGGCGGCAGCAGCGGGAAATCTGGGTCGGTGTTCTTCTGCACCAGGAAGAATTCCAGCTCCGGCGCCACTACCGGGCGCAGGCCCATGGATTCGTATTCGGCCAGCACCCGGCGCAAGACGTTGCGGGGCGCCAGCTCATGCGGCTGGCCGGCCTTGGTGTAGCAGTCGTGGATGATCTGCGCGGTGGGATCAGTCGCCCACGGCACCATCCGCACGGTGTCCGGATCCGGCCGCAGCATCATGTCCGAGTCCGACGGCGAGGTCAGATCGTAGTAGTCATCGGGATAGTCGCCGGTAACCGTAGTGGCGAAGATGCCTTCCGGCAGACGCGTGCCGTAGTCGTGCGAGAACTTGTCGGCGGGGATGATCTTGCCGCGCGCGTTGCCGGTGATGTCGGGCACCAGGCATTCCACCTCGGTGATGCGGCGTTCTTTCAGCCAGCGGCGCAGGGCGTGTTCTTCGGTCTGCGCGGTCGTGGCTTTGCTCTGTTTTCGTCGTGATGCGCTCATGGTCGGCTCGGATAGCGGGAAAGGAAAAGCACGGAACAGGCAACGCCCTCACTGTGGAGGAGGACGATCCGGTTCCAAACGCTGTTCCGTTCCCGTGCCCGGTTGCCGATGCACGAACTCGCGCAGTTGCATGCGCGCCCGGCAGGCCTGGCCAAAGGCTTCGAAAATCGCCAGGTAAAAGGGGTTCTCACGCACTTTCCATTCCGGATGCCACTGCACGCCGAGCAGGAAGCCGGGGCCGTTGTGGCGGAAGGCTTCAATCAAACCATCGGGCGCGGTGGCTTCCACAATCAGATCCCGACCCAGGCGTTTGACGCCCTGACCATGCAACGAGTTGACCTGCACGCGGGTGCTGCCGGCCATGCCGACCAGCAGGCCACCCGGGGTCAGCGACAAGCCGTGCGCCGGGCCGTACTGGACATCGAGTGGATCGTCCTGGCGCTCGCGATGATCCATGAAGCCGGGTTGCTCATGGACCTTTTGGTACAGGCTGCCGCCAAAGGCGACGTTGACTTCCTGGAAGCCGCGGCAGATCGCCAGCACCGGCACGCCCAACTCCACCGCCAGTGGAATCAGCGCCAGGTTGGTGGCGTCGCGCCGCGGGTCCAGCAGGTTGCCTTCGTAACTGGACTCGTCGCTGTAATGGTGCGGCTCGATATTGCTGACCGACCCGGTCAGCAGCACGCCATCCACGCCTTCCAGGAACTGGCGCAGGGGCAGCGCCGGCTCCAGGGTGGGCAGCAGGATAGGCATGGCATGGGCGCCATCGACCACGGCGCGGACGTACTTTTCCCCCACGGCTAGGAAGGGGTGCGCGCCGATTTGTTTGTGATCGGTCGGCAGTCCGACCAGCGGCAGGCTGGCCATGCGAGGGGACTCGGGAGGACGTGCGGCCAACTTAACCCGGCCGTTTTATTTTTACAACACGAGCGACAGCCCGGCCGCCTGCTTCCCCCTGCAGGTGCACAAATGCACCGTAATCAGGCAGCCCCCCTTCCCCGCGCGGCCAAGTTCGTTGAGTATTCTTGACACCGTGCCAGCTCTGATAAGCTGCCGCCGGCCCTCCCCGGAAGCCCATCATGCGCCCAAGCCCGACCGCCGATTCCCTCACAGTTGCCGCGATTCCCACAGAAGACGCGACCACGTTGGAGGCCATCGACGGCTGCGAGATGGTCGACCTGTTGCTGCCCGACATGAACGGCCTGCTGCGCGGCAAGCGCATCACCCGCGACGCCCTGGACAAGGTCTATGCCGACGGCGTCTGCCTGCCGATGTCGCTGATTGCCACCGACATCACCGGCAACACGGTCGAAGAAACCGGCCTGGGCTACGACATTGGCGATGAGGATCGGATTTGCCGACCGGTGCCCGGCTCGCTGCGTAACGTACCGTGGTCGCCACGGCCGATGGCGCAGGTGCTGCTGGCGATGGAGGACGCGCAAGGCGGTGTGTTCGAGGCCAACCCGCGCGAAGTATTGCAGCGCGTGCTGGCCCGCTATGCCGCGCGCGGACTGACCCCGGTGGTGGCGGTCGAACTGGAGTTCTATCTGTTCGACCAGCGCCCCGACAGCGATGGCCGGCCCGAGGCCACGATCAATCCGGTGACCGGACTGCGCAACCGCAGCACCCAGGTCTATTACATGGAAGACCTCAACGACTACCGCAGCTTCACCGACGCGGTGGCCGCCGCCTGCCGCGCGCAACGCATCCCGGCCGATACCGCCGTGGCCGAGTACGCGCCGGGTCAGTTCGAGGTCAACCTGAAACACCGCAACGACGCCCTACAAGCCTGCGATGACGCGGTGTATCTGAAGCGCGCCATCAAGGCGGTGGCGCAGCAACAAGGCGCGATGGCCAGCTTCATGGCCAAGCCGCGGGTCGATCAGGCCGGCAGCGGCATGCATATCCATGTCAGCGTGCTGGACAAGCAAGGCCAGAACATTTTCGCTTCGCCAGTGGATGCGCCGGCCGAGGCGCTCAAGCACGCCATTGGGGGTTTGCAGCACAACGCCAAGGACTGCCTGCTGCTGTTCGCCCCGCATGCCAACAGTTACCGGCGCTTTGTGCTCAACGCCTTCGTGCCCTTGAACGAATGCTGGGGCTACAACAACCGCACCGTGGCCATGCGCATCCCGCACAGCAACCAGGCCAATACGCGCATCGAGCACCGCATTGCCGGCGCCGATGCCAACATCTATCTGGTCACCGCCGCAGTGCTGGCCGGCATGCTCGAAGGCCTGGAACAGCAGCGCGATCCCGGCCCGCCGATTACCGGCAATGCCTACGAACAAACCGAGAACCGCACGCCGTTCTGGCGCGAGGCGATTGGCGATTTCCTTGCCAGCGATTTCATCCGCAGCCAATTCGGCGCGCGCTTCCAGCACATCTACGGCCAGCAGAAGCTCAAGGAGATGCACAGCTTCTACGCCGAGGTGAGCAACCTGGAGTACGACTGGTACCTGCGCGCGGTGTAACCATGGCCTCTTCGCCCTACCCGCCCAGTTGGTACGCCGCCAGCACCACGCTCTTGCCAGAACTGGCGCCGGCGCGCGGCCAGATCCAGGCCGACGTGGCAATCCTGGGCGCGGGCTACACCGGCCTGAGCGCGGCTTTGGAACTGGCTCAAGCCGGCTACAAGGTGGTCGTGTTGGAAGCCGAGCGGATCGGCTGGGGCGCCTCCGGTCGCAACGGCGGCCAGGCCATCGTCGGCTATGGCTGCGAAGTGGATACCTTGGAGCAACTGGTCGGCCGCGAGGATGCGCGTCGGCTGTTCGACTGGTCGCGCGAAGGCATGCAGCTGCTGCGCGATCGCATCCAGCGCCACGGTATTGAATGCGACTGGCGCGACGGTCATGCCAGCGTGCCGATCAAGCCACGCCAGGAACGCCAGCTGCGCCAGTGGCAGGCGCATATGCAGCAGCAGTACGACTACCCCATGCAATGGTGGGATCGCGAGCAGCTGCGCGCGCAACTGGCCAGCGATCGTTACCTGGGGGCGGTGTTCGATCCGCAGTCCGGCCACCTGCATCCGCTCGACTACGCCCTGGGCCTGGCGCGCGCCGCGCTCGCGGCTGGCGTGGTGATCCACGAACACTCGCCGGTCACCCGCCTGCAACGCGGTCCGCGCGCGGTGCTGCACACCGCGCAGGCACAGGTGCAGGCCGACTACGTGGTGCTGGCCGGCAACGCCTGGCTGCACGGCATCGCACCGGAACTGGAAGCGCGGATCATGCCGGTGGGCACCTACATCGGCGCGACCACGCCGCTGGGCGAGCAGCGCGCGCGCGATCTGATCCGCAACGACATGGCGGTGGCTGACGTGAACTGGGCGCTGGATTATTTCCGCCTGAGCCGCGATCACCGTCTGCTGTTTGGCGGACGTGCCAGTTATTCCACCCTGCCCCCGCCCAACCTGCGCGGCACCATGACCCGACGCATGCGGCGCGTATTCCCGCAGCTGGCCGATGTCGGCATCGAGTATGTCTGGGGCGGCTACGTCGACATCTCGCTCAATCGCGGCCCGCACTGGGGCCGGCTGACGCCCAATGTCTACTTTGCCCAGGGCTTCAGCGGCCATGGCGTGGCCTCGACCGGACTGGCCGGCCAGGTAATCGCGCAGGCGATTCGCGGCCAGGCCGAGCGGCTCGACGCTTTCGCGCGTATCCCGCATCGACCCTTCCCGGGCGGCCGCCTGCTGCGCACACCGCTGCTGGTCGCCGCGATGGCCTGGTACAAGCTGCGCGACGCCCTCTGGTAGTTGCCTGAGGCAAGCGGTCGCACCCGCCTGCACGGCGCGTATTGATCGCGATCAATGTGACAAATCGACCCGCCACCTAGATTGGCCTCGCGCGCCCTCCACGCGGCGCGAGAGGGAATCACCATGGCGCTGCTCATCTGGCAGGACGATCTCAACACTGGCATCGACATCATCGACACGCAGCATCAGCGCATCGTCGAGATGATCAACCGCCTGCACGTCAGCAACAAGATGATGGAGCGCATGGCCGTGGCCGAGGTGATCGATGAACTCATCGACTACACCCTCTCGCATTTCGCTTTTGAAGAAGAGCTGATGGAAGAAGCCGGCTATCCCTTCAGCGCCGCGCACAAGCGCGTGCATGAGGTCTTCACCAAGCGCGTGGGCGAGTACCGCATGCGCTTTGAGGCCGGCGAAGACATCGTCGACGAACTGCGCAGCATGCTCTCGCGCTGGCTGTTCAACCATATCCGCAACGATGACAAAGCCTACTCGGAGGCGGTCAGGCGGCACCTCAATGTGTTTGCCCGCGAACACCAGCAAGGGGGCTGGTTGCGCCGCACGGTGCATCGCCTGTTTGGCGGCTGAGTGCCACGATGACGGACATGGCAGGCGGCAACGGGAGGCCGCCTGCCTGTCCGCTCATTGTTGTGGTGGCGGCATCCACCACAAGGCCAGCAGGGTCAGCACCGCAGCGACACTGAGGTAACCGCCGACCGAGGCCAGGCCATAGTGCGAGGCCAGGTAAGTGGCCAGCAACGGCGCCAGCGAGGCGCCAAAAATCCCGGCCAGATTGAACGACAGCGAGGCGCCGGTGTAGCGCACTTCGGTCGGGAACATCTCCGACAGGATGGTGCCGCAGGGCCCGTAGGTCAGGCCCATGATGCCCAGGCCCAAGGCCAGGAACACGATCACGCCGGCCGTGCTGCCTGACCCGAACAGCGGCGCCAGCACCAGACCAAAGCCGATGATTGCCAGACTGGCGATGATCATCGCGCGCCGGCGGCCACGCTTGTCCGCATACAGCGCCGAGATGGGAATACCGGCGGCGAAGAACAGCACGCCGATCATCTGCAGCAACAGGAAATCCTGGCGCGTATAGCCCAGCTGACTGGTGCCCCAGCTCAGCGAGAACACCGTCATCAGGTAGAACAACACAAAGGTGGCCATGGCCGCGAAGGTGCCCGCAATCAGTGCCCGCGGGTGCCGTGTGATCACACTGAGCATCGGCATGCGCACGCGCTCTTCGCGCTCCAGGGTTTTCTGGAAGGCCGGCGTCTCGGTGATGCTCAAGCGTACCCACAAGCCCACGATGACCAGCACTGCACTGGCGACGAACGGAATGCGCCAGCCCCAGGCCAGGAACTGCGCATCGCTGAGCACTTCGGCCAGCAGCAGGAAGATGCCGCTCGCGCACAGATAGCCAATCGGCGCACCCAGCTGCGGAAACATGCCGTACCAGGCGCGCTTGCCCGGCGGCGCGTTCTCGGTGGCCAGCAACACCGCACCGCCCCACTCGCCACCCAGGCCCAGACCTTGGCCGAAGCGACACACAGCGAGCAGGATCGGCGCGGCAATGCCGATCTGCGCATAGGTGGGCAGCAGGCCAATGGCCACCGTCGACAGCCCCATGGTCAACAACGCCGCCACCAGCGTGGCCTTGCGGCCGATGCGATCACCGTAATGGCCAAACACCGCCGAGCCCACCGGGCGCGCGAAGAACGCCAGCGCAAAGGTGGCCAGCGACTGCAGCGTAGCGACCTGATCATTACCGACCGGGAAAAACAGATGCGGGAACACCAGCACCGCCGCCGTGGCGTAGATATAGAAATCGAAGAACTCGATGGTGGTGCCAATCAGGCTGGCGAACAGCACGCGTCCGGGCGAGTTGAGCGGCTTGGGCGAATCCAGGGCGGTGGCGGACATGGCAGGCTTCGGCAAAAGACCGCCCGATTGTAGGAGGGGCTTCAGCCCCGAAGCTAGAGGCCTGAACGACAAGGTGATATCCGCAATCAGACGATACCCCGCGCTGGCCAGGCCGAATCCTCCTGGCTCAGCGTGCAGGCGTTAGCATGGCTCACGTCAATCCGACCAGGAGCGTCGATGTGGACGAGGATCTTCAAACCCTATCGCGCGAGCAGCTGATCACCGAAATCCAACGCCTGCGTGCCGGCATCCGCGCCCACCGCGACAGCAGCGGCCACGACCTGTGCTGGCATCACCCGGATCTATGGGCATTGCTGCCGGAGAAGTCCGACCCACGCCCGCAAGTACCCGAGTGGCCACAGTTCCTGCGCGGCTGCATCCGCTACCGGCAATCGCTGGATGCGCAGCTGCCGAACGCGCCGCGCAGTGGCAAGGAGTTTGGGCAGGACTAGCGCAGCACAGCGACGCGCCCGACGCACTCGGTCATACTGGACCGCAGACAGAAGCAACGTCGGGTACGACCTGTCCGTATTGCAGCACTGGAAAGTGCCCGACACCATGCCGGGGGACATTGCTTGCTTGCCACCAATCGTTTCGTTCGCGCCTTGATGGTGCGCAGCCTGCTGCTGATCAGCAGCCTGTCCAGCTTCACCGCCCTGGCCCAGGGATCCGGCGACATCCCATCCACCACAATCACCCGTCCCAAGACCTGCCTGGTCCTGGGCGGCGGCGGCGCGCGCGGTGGCGCGCATGTTGGCGTGCTCAAGATCCTGGAGCGCGAGCGTATCCCGATTGATTGCATCGTCGGCACCTCGATGGGTGCAATCGTCGGCGGCCTGTATGCCTCGGGCTACTCGGCCGACGAGATCCAGCACATCCTCGACGGCGTGGACTGGAATGCGGAGCTACGCGACAAACCCCCGCGCAGTGATCGCGGCATGCGCCGCAAGGAAGACGATCTGCGCTTGTTGGGCGGCATCGAACTGGGCATCCACGACGGCCGCTTCGCGTTCCCGCGCGGCGTCATCCAGGGTCAACGACTGGAACTGCTGCTGCGCAAACTGTTGCTGCCGGTGGTCACGGTGCAGGATTTCGACGACCTGCCTATTCCCTTCCGCGCCATCGCCACTGATATCGTCAAGGGCGAGAAGGTCGTGTTTGGCGAAGGCGACCTGGCCACGGCGATCCGCGCCAGCATGTCCGTACCGGGTGTGTTTGCACCGGTCACGGTAAACGGGCGGCTGCTGGTCGACGGTGGCGTGTTGGACAACGTGCCGGTGGATGAGGCGCGCCGCCTGGGAGCGCAGCGCTTGATCGTCTCGCGCGTGGGCAGCCCCTTGAAAACCGAGGAAGGCCTGACTTCGCCGTTGGCGATCACCGAGCAGATGAGCAGCATCCTGATGCAGCGCGAGGTGAATGCGCAGTTGGCCACGCTGGGAGAGCAGGATCTGCTCCTGACGCCCGACCTGGGCGACATTGCCAGCGAGCAATTCAACCGCGCTCCCGAAGCCGTTGCTCCCGGTCAGCGCGCCGCCGAACAAGCACTGCCGCAACTGCAACGCTACGCCGTCGACGAAGCGAGTTACGCCGCCTTCAATGCCCGCCATCGCACGCCGCGCTTTGACCTGCCGGTGGTGCAATTTGTCGACGTGGATGCCAGCGGCACCGGCACCTCGACATTCGTTCAGCAGCGCATGGAACCGCTGACGGGAAAGCCCCTGGATGTCGCGGCGGTGGAGCAGTCCCTGGCCACGCTGTACGGCGAAGGACGCTACGAAAAAATCGGCTGGACGCCGGTGCAACGCGATGACACTTGGGGCCTGAGAGTCAGCCCGGTCGACAAGGCCTGGGGGCCGGATTTCCTGCACCTGTCGCTGCGCGTTTCCGATGATTTCGATGGCGCCAGCGCCTACCAGTTCATTGCCGAACTGACCCGCACCGGCTTGTCCGAAGCCGGCGCCGAAGCGCGCGTGCGCGCGGCGATTGGCCAGGAGACGCAACTGTTCCTGGAGTACTTCCATCCCCTGGGTGCACGTGCGCACCACGCGCTGTCCACCTACCTGCAGTACCGCGCCACCAATCGCGACATTTCGATTGCCGAGGGCGATCTGGGCGACTACCGCTACTTCCAGGCCTACGGCGGTTTCCGCTGGGCGTACTCGCCGCACCGCGACTGGGAGCTCGCCGGGTTCTTCGAGCGAGGTCATGAGCGGGTGCGCTTTGAGCTGGGCGATCCCGATCTCAGTGGCCGCTATCACGCCAACCTGGGCAGCCTGGGTGTACAGCTGCGGCACGATTCGATCGACAGCTCCACTTTCCCCACCCAAGGCCATCGCGCCTCGCTGACTTACCAGCGTTACGACGACGCGCTCGGTTCATCCGTGGACAGCGCCGTGACCCGCTTGCAGTGGGACGGTGCGTGGTCGTGGAAGGAGCACCGGTGGGTCGCCGGCGTACGTGCGAGCACCTCATCAGGCAGCGACGCCTTGCTGGCCACCTACGGTTTCCTCGGTGGCCTGGGCAATCTGTCCGGCTATCCCGAGCAGAGCATCTTTGCACCGCATACGGCCTTGATGCGCCTGGTGTACTACCGCCGCGTGCTGCACACGGACAGCCTGCTCAACGTGCCCCTGTACGTGGGTGGCAGCGCCGAATACGGTGGCTTCTGGTTGAACCGCGACTCGGCCAGCTTGGACAGCATGATGCCGGCCGGCAGCGTCTTCGTCGGCGCCGACTCACCGCTGGGGCCGATCTTTGTTGGCTGGGGTCGCGCCGAAGGTGGGCGGGATTCGTTCTACCTGACCTTCGGTTCCTTGTTGAGGACCCTGGATGGCTTCTAAGCCAAGCCGCTAGCGCGCCAAGCTTGCCTGTCCGGCGGCGACGTCAGCGTACGTTGTCCCTAACGCCTCCAAGGCACATCATGGACGACACCCGGACACGTCGCTTGAACCTCTTCGAACGCCAATCGCAGCTTGAGTCGTTGCAGGGCCTGCTCGAAGCCGCACGCGGCGGCGTCGGCAGCGTCGTGCTGATCGGCGGCGAGGCAGGCATTGGCAAGACCAGCCTGGCCAGCGCCCTGCGCGATCAAGGCGGCACGACGAACGTGTGGTGGGGCGCCTGCGATGCGCTACAGACGCCGCATCCCTTGGCCCCTTTGCACGACATCGCCCGCAACCACCCGGTCAACTTCGCGCGTTTGATCGACACCGCAGCGCGCATGCCGTTGTTTGAGGCGGTGCTGGCCGAGTTGCAGGGAACGCCTACCCTGTTCGTGGTGGAAGACGCGCACTGGGCCGACGAGGCCACGCTCGACTTGTTGATGTTTCTGAGCCGGCGCCTGCAACAGACGCCTTGCCTGTTGGTGGTCACCTACCGCGACGATGAAGTCTCCACCCATCATCCGCTGCGCCGGATGCTGGGCGACCTGCCCCGCGCCAGCGTCACCCGCATGCAGGTGCCGCGCCTGAGCGTGCAGGCGGTTGAGGCCATGGCCAATGGCGCGTGGCATACGCACGAGGGGCTGTACGAGGTCACCCGCGGCAATCCCTTCTTTGTCAGCGAGATGCTGCGGCGTGGCACCGAAGTGGTGCCGCATGGAGTGGAGGATCTGGTGCTGGCGCGCTTTTCCCGCCTGGGCGATGCGGCCAAAGACGTGGCGCAACTGGCGGCCATCGTGCCCCGGCATATCCAGGGCTGGCTGATGGAAGCAGTTCTGGCACCTTCGATCGACACGCTGGAAGAATGCCTGGACACCGGCCTGCTGATTGCCGAGCGCGACGTATTGGCTTATCGGCATGAACTGGCGCGCGTGGCGGTCGAGCAGTCGCTCTCGCCTCCGCGTGCGCAGAGGCTGCATGCACGTGTGCTCGCCGCGCTGGAGCAGCAGTCCATTGAACGCGCGCCGCTGGCGTGGCGTGTGCACCACGCTGCCCGCGCCAGCGATGGCGACGCCGTATTGCGGCTGGCACCGTTGGCCGCCGAACAGGCGCAACGCAGCGGTGCGCATCGCGAGGCGGCCGCGCATTACCGCACGGCGCTGGAATACGCCGGTCAGCAAACGGAGGCGCAACGGGCCACGCTGCTTGAGCGCCTGTCGTACGAGTGCTACCTGACGGACCAAATCGCCGACGCGCTGCAAGCGCGCAGCGAAGCCTGCGAGTTGTGGCGTCGACTCGGCAAAACCGTCAAGCAAGGCGACGCCACCCGCTGGCTTTCGCGCCTGAGCTGGTACAACGGCCAGACCGCGCCGGCGCAAGCGTATGCGGATGAAGCCGTCGCCCTCCTGAGCGACCCGCCACCCGGCCGCGAGCTGGCGATGGCCTATAGCAATCGCGCGCAACTGCACATGTTGCAAGGGCAGAACGCGGAGGCGGTCCGCTGGGGAACCCGCGCGTTGGAACTGGCGGTCGCGCTCGGTGACAAGGAGATAGAGGCACACGCGCTCAACAACATTGGTACGGCGCAGCTCGACGGCGATGACGCAGCGGGTGCGGCCTCATTGCAGCAAAGCCTGCAGATCTCACTGGATAGCGGTCTGGAAGAACATGCCGCCCGCGCTTATGTAAATCTTGCGTATGACGCGGTCATGAGCAAGCACCTGGTCGCCGCCCAGGATTGGCTCGATCGCGGCCTGGCCTATTGCGAAGCACGCGACTTGGATGCATGGACCGGTTACCTGGCCGCGTTGCAGGCGACCGCGCGCTTCGCGGCCGGCGAATGGGAGCTGGCGGCAGCGCAGGCGTCGCACATTCTGCGTACGCCCAACCTGGCCGCCATTAGCCGCATCATGGCACTGACCGTGCTGGCGCACGTGCGTGTGCGGCGTGGCGATCCCGAGGCCTCGCCGTTGCTCGATGAAGTACTGCAGCTGGCGTTGCCCACGCAGTCCTTCCTGCGCATTGCGCCGGTGGTGGCCGCACGGATCGAAGCGGCCTGGTTGCGCGGTGATGACGCCGCCGCACGCGAGGCAACGTCTGTACTGGTTTCCACCCATACCCACTCGCGCTATCACGGCTGGTTGAATGACGAGATTGCCTACTACCTGGGCAACACCGACTTCGCCGAAGCGGGCAAGGCGCACGCACCGCCTTATGCCTTGCAGTTCGCCGGCCAATGGCGCGACGCCGCCGACGCCTGGCTCGCCCTCGGCTGCCCCTACGAACAAGCACGTGCGCTCAGCCAAGGCGATGAGCAAGCCCAACTGGAAGCGCTGCAGATCTTCGAACGCCTGGGTGCAGCGCCGATGGTCGCGCGCCTGCGCCGCGATCTGCGTGAGGCCGGCGCACGCGGCGTGCCGCGCGGCCAGCGCGCATCCACCCAAGCCAATCCGCACGGCCTGACTTCGCGCGAAGTCGAAGTCCTGCAACTTCTCTGCGGCGGCCTGCGCAACGCGCAGATTGCCGAGCGCCTATCGCGCTCGGTGCGTACGGTGGATCACCACTTGGCCGCCGCCTTCGCCAAGCTCGGCGTGGCCACCCGCACCGAAGCCGTGACAGCGGCGCTGGCCATCGGCATCCACGCTAAAAAATAGGTAATCGCCGCTGCCAATCTAGGCAAGCTCGCCGACGCGGCAAACCCGGGCGCTCCGTAATCTTTTCGGCACAGCAATCCGCTGTGTCCCTTACGGAAACCCCTCATGAAAATCTCCCTGAACCCGTTGCGCACGCTCGCCTGCGCCGCTCTGTGCGCCGTCGCCCTGGGTGGCATGGCCTTGGCCAGCGCCGCCAACCAGGCGGCCAACGCCACTCACCGCTACGTCATCGAGCGGACCTTCGCTGCCGGCGCCCTCGACGGCCTGGATGCCGACGCCAAGGCCAAGGTCAACCAGAACAACGCCCGCTTCGGCGTGAAGTGGCTGATGTCGTTCGCCAACAGCGACAAGACCAAGACTTTCTGCATCTACGAAGCCCCGACCGAAGCGGCCATCCGCGAAGCCGCCAAGGCCAACCACCTGCCCGTGGATTCCATCACCGAAGTGCCGGTGACCCTGGAATCCCACTAAGCCCAATCGGTGCGCGGCCGCGAGGCCGCGCCACCCAAATCCCACTGAACTTTCCGGAGACATTCCCATGCCCCGCTACATCATCGAACGCAACTTCCCCACTGGGCTGAACATCCCCATGAGCGAGGACGGCGCACAAGCCTGTCTGGGCGTGGTCGCCACCAACGCCAAGCACGGCGTCACCTGGGTGCATTCCTACGTGAGCGCCGACAAGACCAGCACCTACTGCGTCTACGACGGTCCCGATCCCGAAGCGATTCGTCGCGCGGCCGGCGACAACAACCTGCCGCTGGAACGAATCACGCAAGTGAACGTGCTGGCGCCCTACTTCTACCGCTGACACCGAGGCCACGCCCATGTCCCGCTTCATGACCTTGTTGTATGGCAGCGCGTGCTACGCGGTGTTCCTGGCCACGTTCCTGTATGCCATGGCCTTTGTCGCAGGCGTGGGCGTGCCCAAGCACATCGACAATGGCGCCAGCACGTCGCTGCTGGCCGCGCTGGCCATCGACCTCGGCCTGCTCACCCTGTTCGCCGTGCAACACAGCGGCATGGCACGTCCCGCGTTCAAACGCTGGTGGACGCGCTACGTGCCGCAGGTGATTGAACGCAGCACCTTTGTGCTGGTGAGCAGCCTGGTGTTGCTGTTGTTGTTCTGGCAATGGCGCCCGTTGCCACAGGTGATCTGGCAGGTGCAGCCGGGCTGGGCCGAGTGGTCGCTGATGGCCGTCTCCCTGCTCGGTTGGCTGATGGTGTTGACCAGCTCGTTCACCATCAACCATTTCGAACTGTTCGGCCTGCGCCAGGTGTGGTTGTTCGTGCGCGGTCGCGAGGCCAAGGATGAGCCCTTCGTGCTGCGCGCCATGTACCGGATTGTCAGGCATCCGTTGATGCTGGGTTTCCTGATTGCCTTCTGGGCCACGCCCTACATGACGCTGGGTCATCTGCTGTTCTCCGGCGTGGTCACCGGCTACATCTTTGTGGCGGTGAAGTTCCTGGAGGAGCGGGATCTGGTGGCCGCGCATGGCGAGGCGTATCGGGAGTATCAGCGGACGGTGCCGATGTTGGTGCCGTTGCCTAAGCGGCGGTAGCGCCCATGCAACGACTGTTGCCCATAAGGCAACAATCGTTGCACTTTCAGCAACACCCTGCATGAGGTTTCAGGAATGGGCAACTCCGCGATGGGTTGCCCTACTCCTCCTTCAACTTGACCTTCTTCTGCAAGGCCTCGCTCAAGGCGCCCGACACGTCCGAGCCGGAGGCATCCAGGAATTCATCAAACGCCTTCAAGCCACGCGATGGCTTGCCCACCTCGGCGAGCGTGAAGACAAACGCCTGCTCGGTCGCCGGCGGATTCGGCAAGACCAGATGGGCGTACTTCCACCTATCCTCCCAGCTCAAGCCCTGCAAGTGGTTCTTGGCGCAGGGCGTTGTCACTGCGCGGAATGTGTCCAGGTCCTTGGCACCCTTGCGGGCTTTGCGCCGCTCGCGGTCGCTGGGGGTGTCGCAATCGATCGACGCAACCACCACGTCAGGAGACTTCCAGGGAGTGCCGGAGCCGTCGGCGTTACGGCCAAAGGCCTCGATCCTGAAAGTCACGGCCACCGAGACATCGCCGCCATCGTGTGCCGGCTTGCCTGGCTGCAGGCCGGCAAGCTCCTCGGCATACGGCAGTACGCGCAGGTAGTCGGTTTCCTTCTTCAAGCGCAGGCCCAGGGTCAATCCAACCTTGCCATCCACGCACTCGGCGCGCCCGGCTTTGACATCTGCGGCGGGCGCGCTGCAATGGACGCGCTGCATCAACACGCAGGACTCGCCGTCCTTCCACAAGCGTCCGTCGAGCATGTTGGCATAGACCGGTGCATTGGCGGAGGTGGCCGTGTACGTCTTGATCGCTTCCTTCACCCGTTTGCTGACGGCGCCCACCGCGCGATCGAACAGCCAGTTGATGACGATGCCGCCGACTGCGGCCACCAGCGGCGCCACTGGCGGCGACGAGGTGGTCGGCGTTCCTGGTGGAGCAGCCCGGCATTGCTCGGCAATCGGCACGTTTGTCCACGGGTGATCACCGGACACGTGGCTTCCCGGGCGGAACTGTGCAACGCGGATGTCCGTGTACGGAACCACCTGTGCGTCCTGTGCCTGACCAGTGCCGGCAACACAAACGAGCAAGGCGGTGGATAGCGTGAGCAACAAGGCTTTCATCGCGACTCTCCCTGATTTGGTTGAACTTCAAGCGCTTCCTGACGCATCGATTCAAACGTTGTAGCGTTTTCCTGCGTGACGCCTCTACGGCACGTCGCGATAATCTTCATCCAGCGACATTACCTGTGCAGGACAACAAAGTGCGGATGGTCTCCCACGCCTGCGCAAATTCTTGAGCTTGCATGGAAGGATTGGCGTCCTCAGGGGAGTGCCACCAGGACGAGTGCTTCTCTTCGCCGTCCACGACGCGCAGGCTTTTGTAAGGCCCATCCAGTCGAACGCCATGCTCTCCCCCCAACGATGACGGCAAGGCGTCCACGAGCTTGGCTGACGCGTCAATCCCCCGCTGTACGTCTTCCTCACTTAGCGTGCATAGGATCCTGACCTGGTCCGTGGGCTCGGCGCTTATGTCATAGCGCTCCTCGATGACCTTGCCATTCCGCTCCAGTCGAAGCGTCCAAGTCTTTATCGCGGGACCCGCGATGTGATGGTAGAGCTCAATGGAAGGCTCGGGCTCATCTGCTAGTACCTCCATTCTGGCCGACGCACACAGCGCCAGGACCATGGAAACGACGACTGCTGACTTCCGAACACCGTCTGCATGACGCATATGTTGCATGCCTCCCCTGGCAACCGGCTACGCCGGCATATTGGAACGAATCAGCTCCACCGTTTCGGTCAATTGCGCCTGCGTAGCCCGAACCCGCTCGCGACGCTGCGCATCCCCGCCTGCGTCGTGCATGGTACCTGGCTTCCTTCCCGCGCCTTCAAACGTCGCCAATTGCGGCGGACCAATGCCCCAGTCACTGCCTTTCTGCCGCGGTACCACATGGAAGTGGAAGTGTGGCGTTTCCTGACCGCTATACACGCCGTTGTTCTGGAAGGTCAGGATGCCCAGTGGCTGGAAGGCCTTGACCTGCGCCTCGGCCAAGCGCTTGGCCGCGACCATGATGGCCACGCATTCTTCGTCGGTCAGATCGAGCAGCGTCGCCACGTGTCGGCGGGTGATGACGCAGCACTGCCCCACTTCGAACTGCCAGGGATTGATGATGGTGAGGGTGTGCTCGCCTTTCTCGATGATCTTCCAGGTCTGTCCGCGTGCGGTCACCTCGCACAAATCGCATGGGTCCCGGATGGGAAGTTCCAGCATCTGGCCGATCCTCTTTCGTAATGTCGCGCTGCCCCTGCTGCAACGCTGTCCGGCGTCTGCCGGAAGGTTGAGCTCGCAAGCGGGATTCTACTGCAAGCGGCCGCCGCGTCACCTGCCGTCGAGTCTGGTGTGACGCGGGGTTCACGGCGGCGCACCCACGCTCGCTTTCCATTCGCTGCCAGTGCCGAGTCCGTCATGAAAACACGTGCTTCCCAACGCAGGCTCCATGGATTTGTGCTCGCCCTGTGTGCCATCGCCGCAGCGGTCGCCTCGCCCGTCAGGGCCGCGCACCTGGAGTACGTCACCGAGGTCAATGGCACCATCACCGACGTGACCTCGCAGCGCATCCTGTTCTTTGTAGTGGAGGATGGGCGGCCGGTACTGAGGGTCTACAACCGTGTGACCGGCAGCCTGCGCACGGTGCCTGACCTGACCGGCCACACGCCTGGTTACGAAAAGCTCACCGCGCGCGGCATCGTCTACGGCATCACCGAAGACGACGAGAATTCCGTGTACGAATGGAATGGCGGCACCGCGCCGATATGGAACGACGGCACGCCGCGCGGCATGTTCGTCAGTCCCAACAACAAGCGCTACGTCATCTGGCCAAGCTGGCGCCCCGGGCGCTATCTGAATTTGCGCGACGTGCTGGACTACAAGGACACCCAGATTGGCAACGGCAAGGTGATCGACACGGCTGACGTGGCTGACTCCGGCGAAGTGGTGTACAGCGAGGGACCGGCGCCGTACACCATATTCCGCTATCGCAACGGGCAGACTGTGCAGCTGACCAACGATGGCTCGTCCAACTTCAATCCGCTGACCGACGGCATCAATGTGGTCTACCGCAAGCAGGTCACGGATTCGAGCTGGCGCATCGTCATGTACAACGACAACGTGGGCGAAGTGGTGTTGCGCGACGCCAATGCGGAGCACTTCATCCCGCGCCTGGATTACTTGCCCAGCAACGGCTGGGTCGCATTCACCCGCCCCACCCTGCCGACAGGCAGCTCCTACCGGCGGATCTACCAACGCTCACCCTCGGGCCAGGTGACCACCGTGTCGCCGGCAGGCGTGGACTCCTACATCCTGGCCGCGTGGGGCGGACAGGTGATGTACGTGAGCAAGGGCTATCTGTATCTGGCCCGACCGGGCACCACGCCCGTTCTCGTCGCGCCTTATGCCGAGGGCACGGGTAGCGCGTACCTGCAAGGTGTCTGGTACGTGCATTTTGGTGGCGGCTTGTATCGGGTTGCGCTGTAGAGCAGGTTATCGAACCGGATGCGGAGGATAGACCTTGGCCGAAACGACGTCTGGAAAGTGGTCCCGCGCCCAGGCTTGCAACTCAGTCAACGTACCGCAGGGAAGAGGTTTCCCTGTAGCTGGTGTGTAGAGCAGCAATGGACCACCTGAGGCGATGCGCTTCGCACGCACAGCCAGCCTAGCCTCCAACCACCCGATTGAGGTGGCGGCCCCGTATCCATGAGCATCAGCAAGCCGCTAGTACAAATCACGTGATACGAGGCCCGTTGCAAGGAGCTCCGAGTCCAAATCCATGTTCATCTGCGCTGCGTCCATGGCTTCACAAAGAAGAGTCGACCCGAATCGATGCAAGTCGCCATGATCTCGGTTCAAATCTCAAGATCAGGGACCTTCGCTCACTTTACCCAATCTGCTTTACTTGAGGCCCAGCTTGCAAATGATGTAAGCCGCTCCAGAAGGCCTGCTGTGCTTTCGCAGGAGCCTGCAGCACCAAATACCATTGAATCAGAGGATTTCTCGACAACAAGGATGTCGAGGCAGTACGCGCGATCCCACACGCAGATATCAATCAGGTAGTGGGGTGTTTCATACCAGGCGTTAAGAGACCGCGCAGGGTGCTCAATACGGTCCATCTTGATCTGCTTGAGGCCGAGTTCTTCATGATTCTGCTCGAGCCAACTACAAACGTAGTCTCTTGCGCATGTGTGGACAGGCAACTTGGACACTCGGGCCTCGGATGTCGTCAAGCCTCAAGCAGCTCGAACGAGCCGATGATAGGCGCAAAGTACTCGCCAGACCGGTCGAAGTCCGAGCAATCGTAATCGTGAAAGGTCCCACGAAGGACATACCTGCCACGTGCCTGGATTTTTCCCGCGACGCGATAGCCATTATCGCGACTGAGGGTATCCCAAGTGCAGATGACAGAATCGGCTGCTTGCTCCACGTGTGTCGAGACGACTTCGCGATCATCAGACCCGTCCACATAGCTACGAAGTTCGGCCGCCAGGAACACTTCCACGAGTTGACTGGGTGAACGCTGTTCCTCTTCCTCCATGTGCCAAAGCGCGACATAGAAGCCCTTGGTGCCATCTGGCGACTCGAAGTACGTCGTGTCGCCGTGCGACTTGTCTTCCCAGTCGCTGGGGAAAGCGATGGTTAGGTTGTCCAAGGTGAGGCGGTCGAA